>Ga0302320_10001789_pt1 | contig 51415 bp, 39 predicted proteins | sample Bog_T0_3_FD_202130 | JGI IMG/M metagenome (GOLD analysis project Ga0302320, IMG submission 202130) | Peat permafrost microbial communities from Stordalen Mire near Abisko, Sweden - Bog_T0_3 | ecosystem: Environmental > Terrestrial > Soil > Wetlands > Peat | place: Sweden: Abisko, Stordalen Mire... | reverse complement strand
GCTATCGCGAACTCTGGACGCTGGAGGCGATTCTGAATGAATCGCAGGCCGTCACTCGGCAGGCAGTGGCGTAGTAACATCAACCCAACCGCCGTTGGCAACTTTCAACTACGCGCGGGACATCCTCTGGGAACGGGGTTGCCGTTCAGATCTTTCGTAATAAAGGCCAGCTTGCCGCGGTGACCGGAATTGATAAAGCTGTTGATGAACGTGCGACGCCACTCAAAACCGGTCTTGAAACTGTGTTTGCCCTTCATTAAGGAAATGTTCTCAAAGAGCTGATAGTTCGTGTCAATGCGCCCACGCGAGTCGCTGGCTGTCGAGCCGATCGGACTGTATGCGCCGACATCGATGGTCGGCAATCCAAGATCGCGATTGGAGAAACCGTCCGGCAGGGTGTTCAGGCCAAATGCTGTGTTGGGATTCAGGCTGTTGTCTTGCGGCAGAAACTGCTGCAGAAAGCGGTTGTAACCTCCGCGAACTTCAATGATCAAGTTCGGCCGCGGAATCGTGGTGTACGAGAGCGAAACGATATTCACGTGTGTCGGAGTGGTGGTGTTGTACCCCGGTGCGCTGCTGCCGGTGAACAGCATCCCCAACGGAAAGCTCTGTGTGCCATGGGCGTAAAAATAGCGTCCGGTGAGCAGATCGCCTGCACTGAACAGGTGCGCATGTTGATCGGCCTTCACGATGAGGTTGTCGCTATTGTTGGAAAACGGAGTGGTGAAGGTGACACTGCCGTTGGAGGCGGGAAGAGCCCCCCACGGGTTGCTCTTGAGCAGGCTTGCGATCACAGGGTTGATGGTATTGCCGGCACTCTTGAAAGTTGCGATCTGGTCCAGTGTGGGCACCGTGCCCAGCTGCGGCAGTCCGCCATTTTCTCTCTGTCCCTCATATGCGAGATAGTAGAAAGTCTTGTCTTTCAGGACAGGACCGCCGACTGCTCCCCCGAACTGATGGTTGGTAAAGGAGTTCTTGGGCTGCGCGGAAGTATTGAAGTAGTTGCGTGCGGTGAGGGCATCATCGCGGAACGACTCGAAGGCGCTGCCGTGCAGGCGATTGTCGCCACTTTTGGTAACAATGTTCACCGTCGCGCCGGAACTGCGGCCAAACTCCGCTTCGGGATTGCCCGTGACAGGAATTTCAGCCAGCGCGTCCACCGGAAGAATGGTCGAAGGGGCGCCCCAAACACCTGCCTGGTTGACGGAAGGCAGGTTGCGGTAGCCGTCGTTCATGTCGGTGCCATCGAGTAGGTAATTGTTGGAACGGCCACGATTGCCATTGAGGCTGAACAGCCCATACGATCCGGCCGATTCCGTGGAGCCGACCGGGTCACTGGAGGCGCCCGGAACCAGTTCCAGAAGCTTGGTATAGTCGCCCCCGTTGATAGGCAACTCGGCTGCCTCGTTGGCTTCAATGGTGCCTCCGGTGGTGTTGGAGGCGGTTTCTACCAGCGGTACATCGGCGCTGACTTCCACGCTCTCCTGAACCATCCCCGTGGTCAGTTTGGCGTCGGCGCGCGCCGGCGATCCCACGCTTACCGGAATGCCGGTCAGGGTCATCGAACGGAAGCCCGATTTCTCAATGGTGATGTTGTAGGAGCCCAGGGGAAGTTCGGAGGCCTGATACCCGCCCTGGTCATTCGTGGACACCATACGAGAAAGCCCAGTGCCGGGGCTGAAGACTTTGATTTGGGCTCCCGGAAGCGCTGCTCCGGATGCGTCGGTAACCGTACCCTGAATGCTGCCACGAAAGGTCTGCGCATTTGCTTCAATGGCGAAAAGTAAGGCGAAAAATAGAAATAATTGAGCGATCGAACGACACTTCATGCAGCCTTGCTCCTTCTGATTGCGTCTTGCAGGGCAGGATTCCTAACGCAAAATCCCACACCTACGTCAAGAATGAAGGGGGGATGATAAAGAAACGATAAAGAAACGATAAAGATGGAGTATTCCGGATCCCTCCAGACTTGCTTTTGCCTCGTCGTAAGTGATTTCTTTGCCTCTCGGCCTGCCCGGGGGAGCCGATTTATGCGTTGGGCTTCCTGCCGTCAGGCTGTCACGGCGAATTGCGGCTGAGGGACCGGCTTTTGACAGGCTGATAGCTTGGAGTTCCCAGACCGGCGGGGCGGGGAACTCACTTCAGTTCCCGAACCCAGATGTTCCGGAAGCTGATGGGCTCGCTGTGGTCGCCATGGGCCTGGAGCTTGATCGGCGCGGCTTCGTACTTCTTGTAAAAAGGCTGTCCGATATAAAGCGTCTCGCCTTTCAACTGGAAGTGATTCTGGATCAGCACCCCGTTGAGGAACGCGGTCACAAATGCCGGAGTTTTCAGCGAGCCGTCCCTATTGAACACAGGCGCCGTCCAGACCACGTCGTAGCTTTGCCATTCCCCCGGTTTGCGGCAGGGATTGGCCAGCGGAATTCCCTGTTTGTAGATGCTGCCCGCCTGGCCATTCACGTAGGTCTTGTTGTTGTAGGAGTCGAGAATCTGAAGCTCATATCCGGCGTCTCCCGGTCCCGTGGACGCCAGGAATACGCCACTGTTGCCGCGCGCCTGGTCGCTTCCGGAAATGTTCGCCGGGATTCGCCATTCCAGATGCAGTTGGTAATCCCTGAAACGCCGACGGGTCTCGATATTGCCCACTCCGGCAGCCTTGTTGACCGTCAAGACGCCATCCGAGACGAACCATTTGGCGGGGGACTGGTCCTGAGCCGACACCCATTCGTTCTGGTCCTTTCCGTCGAACAGGACAACGGCATCGGAGGGGGCGGAGGAACTGGGATCTCCGGGCGTGACCACAGGCGGAACCGGAGTCCACACTTCAGTGTCCTGAGGCTTGGGAGCCATCTGCTGGGCGGAAAGGGAGATGGAGAGAGCAATCAGCACGGCAAATGCAAGGGGCTTGGAAATCTGTTTGTGCATGTCAACTCTCAATATAGATCCAAGCATCCGCGCTGGGCAGAGCGGAGAGTGGCGCAGTAAATATCCTCCAGCAAAGCCGGAGGCTTTACGAAGGTTGTCCCCTCAAAAGGGGCCAGCCTTCATGCCAAGGGACGCGCATTGCCAGGGTCACCTTCATGCCAAGGGAAGCTCATTGCCAGCGCCAGCTTAGGCGCCCGCGCCGTAGGCGCAGTGTTTGCTAGCCCCGCGTTTCAACGCGGGGTGAGCGAAACCAACAATTCGTCCGGAGTCCCGTGGGGACCGCGCCAATGATCCGCGTCTCTTGAAGAATTCTGCGAGAAGAAGCTAAAACTCAAACCGGGAGCGACTTCGGTAAACGTCAAACTTCTACTGCCACCTCGGTAAAGCCGGGGCCCTCCCTTTGGTAATAAGCCAGGGAGGGTTTCATCGCCATTTTTTCGTGCGTCGAGACCATACCGCTTTGCGCAACGCACGCGAGCAACTTCGCCCCGACCGACTATCCTGAATGTGACTTCAAATTGCACCGAATGTGCGTAGCCAAACGAAGCGAAAGAGGAACTGCCGTGCAGGAACACGACCTCACTTACCTGGACATCTCCAAGATGATCGATCATTCGCTGCTGAACCCCGTTCTGACGGTAGCGGAGTTGGAAGCGGGATGTGCATTGGCGAAGACCTATGACACCGCCAGTGTGTGCATCCTTCCTTACTATGCAACTCGCTGCAGTGAATTGCTGGCCGGAACCACGGTGCAAACCAGCACCACAATCGGCTTTCCCCATGGAGGCCACCGCAGCTCGGTAAAACTGTTCGAAGCTGCCCAGGCGCTGAAGGACGGAGCAACGGAACTCGATGCCGTGATCAATCTCAGTAAGGCGAAAAGCGGCGACTGGGATTATGTCGGCGGAGAGATCCGCCAGTTGACGGAGCTGGTTCACGAACATCGCGCCAAGATCAAGATCATCTTTGAGAACTTCTACCTCAGCGATGAAGAGAAGATTCGTCTTTGCGAAATCTGTGGCGAGATCGGCGTGGACTGGGTGAAGACATCCACGGGGTATGCCGGCGGCGGCGCCACCATGGAAGATCTGGGGCTCATGCGCAAGCACTCCCCCATTCATGTGCAGGTGAAGGCCGCAGGAGGGGTACGCGATCTTGATACCCTGCTGAAGGTTCGTGCCCTCGGAGTTACGAGAGTGGGATCGACCCGCACAGCCGCCCAACTGGATGATTGGCGCGTGCGCCTGGGGCTTTCCCCGATTGATGCTTCCGAGAAAACCAAGGACGTGTCTGGGTATTAGGTTTGATAGGCGACGGCCGGAGCAGGTATTTTCTGGGAATTGTCGGCCAGCGAATTTTTCCAGTACTCGAAAGAAGCCAACGATGCCGGGCTAAGATGATCGTGATGGTACATCTTGCGACCTCCTCTGCGGGAGAACGGTGGAAACCAGCACTCACTGCCCAGGAATATCGATGAAACCAGATCCTCGTACGTCGCTTCCCTTGAGCATAGGAGTTTCGCGCAGACTCCTCGCTCTGTTCCTTGTTTTCGTATTCACTCCTGTGCTTGGTCGAACGTCTTCTGAGCCGGTATTCCCTGACCTTCAATCTGCCGACGCTCTCGGCGCTGACCTGTTCCTGCAATCCGGGTCCACGGGGATGGTCCTCGTCGTAGTGCGGGATAAGCAGGTTTTCTTCAAAGGCTATGGCCAAACCGCACCCAACTCTGGACAAGTTCCAACAGTTGACTCGATCGTCCGCCTTTGTTCTCTCACCAAGATCTTCACGACGGATCTGCTCAACAAGCTTGCGAAGGACAAGACCGTTACTCTTGATGACCAGCTTCAGCTCTATGCGCCTGCCCACACTGTTGTCCCCAAACGGATGAAGCCCATTACCTTGCTCGATTTGGCTACGCACACCGCCGGCCTTCCTCGCGAAATCGGCGCCGCGCCCCGCGGCACTGCGCATTTCACCTTTCCCGACTATCGAACGCGATGGCGTTGGCTTCCCAGTCAGCATCTCCGCACTGTTCCCGGCTCCGCAGCGGTCTACTCGAATGTAGGCTTCGACCTGCTTGGCGATGCGCTTCAATCCGCAGCCCACAAGCCCTTTGCCGCCTTGCTTGCCGAACGGACCCTTCATCCGCTCAGGATGTATCAAACGACCTATTTCCCCTCCGAATTGCAATGCGCCCAACTTCTGATCTCATCGCGCGATGAAGGGCCTTGCACCTCAACAGAGGCCAGTGCGGGAAGTTCCGGACTCTATTCCACCCCGGCCGACATGACAATCTGGCTGAAATACCTTCTCGGCAACGCCGATCCAACCATTCAGGCCCAGGATTCAGCAGCCCAGGCCTTCTACATCCCCCTGTCGAAGCTGGCTAGCTCAATGGGTCTCGACCACGCTGGCGTTCCAACTGCGGTAGGACTGGGCTGGCTTCATCTGTTCTCCGCAACCGATCCCTCGCACATTGTCGAAAAGACAGGAGGCGGTGCGGGCTTTACGACGTATATCGCGTTCAACCGGCCAAGCCACACTGCGATCTTCGTCGCTGCCACAGGCGGCCGCATCGACACACATTTCAATCTCTTCAAAGGTGCAAACAACGTTTTGCTCACCCTTGCCGGACTTCCTTCGGTTCCGCCGGACCCACCAAAACCTGCGATCAGAGTGGCCCGCAAACATCTTCCTCGACAAAGGCGGCCTCGCAGAGGTTGATCTTGCTGACGCTTTTCTTCCCGCAGGCACGAACTTTTCTTGAATGCGGTGGGAGCGATCGCCGACAATGCGGCACAGGATTTTTGGAACAAATCCGTCCGCGATTGGGCCTCACCATTGTTGACGAAAGAGGGGTATCATCGCGAGAAGAATTCCCGGAAATGGTTAAAGGATCGAGCTATGCGTCGGGAAGTAATGATCGGAAGAGTCAAAGAGCGACAGGTGCCGTGGGATATTGCGATTATTGGTGGAGGAGCTACAGGAGTCGGTGTAGCCCTCGATGCTGCGGCGCGCGGATTGAGCGTTGTGCTTGTGGAAGCCCACGGACTCGGCAAGGGAACCAGCAGTCGCAGCACCAAGCTCGTGCATGGCGGCGTGCGATATCTTCAGCAGGGAAATATCCCTCTGGTGATGTCGGCTCTCAGAGAACGGGGAATCCTGCGGCAGAATGCCCCTCATCTCGTGCACGAACAAGCCTTCCTCATCCCCAACTATTCCTGGTGGGAAGCACCCTTCTATGGCATCGGCCTGAAGCTCTATGACAAACTGTCCGGCCGGCGAGGATTTGGCGACTCCAGGATTCTCGGCCGCGAGAAGACTCTGGCTCGTCTTCCCGAACTCGCCCCACACGGCTTGCGCGGCGGAGTGGTTTATTCCGACGGTCAGTTCGACGACACTCGATTGCTGATTCACCTGGCCATGACCGCGGCGGACAATGGAGCCGCGCTGATCAACTATTGCCCTGCCATAGCTCTAACCAGGGACGACGATGGGCGCGTCAATGGTCTCACCGCAAGAGATGAGGAAAGCGCGGAGGAGCTGAAGATTCGCGCCCGTGTAGTGGTCAATGCAACGGGCGTCTTCACCGACTCAGTGCGACGACTGGCAGACCCCGAAGTTGAGTTCCTGATGGTCACCAGCCAGGGCGTTCATCTGGTCTTCAAACGCGAGTTCCTGCGTGGAGAAACCGCCCTCATGGTTCCTCGCACCAGGGACGGCCGCGTGCTCTTCGTGATTCCCTGGCACGGGCATACCGTTGCTGGGACCACGGACACTCCGGTGGATGCGCCCAGCCTCGAACCCCGGCCACTGAACGAAGAGATCGAGTTCATCCTTGAGACTGCGGCTCGCTACTTCACCCGCCCACCCCGCAAAGAAGATATTCTGTCGGCCTTTGTAGGTCTGCGCCCTCTGGTGAAGGGAAAGGGCAAGACCTCAGCCCTGTCACGCGACCATCTCATTCATGTCGACCCGTGTGGACTGCTCACCATCACCGGAGGCAAATGGACGACCTACCGCCATATGGCAGAGGATTGCGTGGATCATGCCATTGCGCTGGGAAAGCTTCCCAAATTGCCCTGTACCACCAGGACGCTGAGGATTCATGGTTATTTGCAAGATCCCTCGGTCCATGGCCCGCTCGCTGTTTATGGTTCGGATGCCGCATCGATTCGGACCCTTGCGCAAAGCTCGGACGAAATGTCTCACCGCCTGCATCCCGACTTGCCCTACCTGGCCGCTGAAATTGTGTGGGCGGGCCGCAACGAAATGGCCCGCACGGTGGAGGATGCGTTGGCTCGACACACGCGGGCGCTCTTCCTCAACGCGAACGCAGCGATTCAAATGGCCGAGACAGTCGCCAAGCTGCTGGCTGCCGAACTGGGTCATGATGCCACCTGGATAGACGCGCAGGTTCAGAGTTTTCGGGAGCTGGCAAAAAGTTACCGTCAAGTCTGAAGCGAAACCAGAGTTGGTGTATCTCGAAGGCACCGCATCTGAACTGAAGGGTACGGGCTTCAGCCCGTACAAATTAGCCCAAACACTGGTTGGGCTTTAGCCCCAGAGGGATCGTTTTCGTGCGTAGTTTCGTCAGGATTGATGGAAGATTCCCATCAAAAAGGTCATCTAGGGGCCAGCATCCTCTGCCCTCGGAGGCTATAGCCCTTTGCTTCACGACGCATTCAAGTGCGGGCTGAAGCCCGTACCCTTCAACGATTCAAATGCGATTGCCCTGACAGGATCCCGGCTTCGTCTCCGATTGCATTGCGCAATGATCGCAGGGAACGTACGCCGAAGCATCCCACTCTCGCAAGCCTGGACAAATCCGTGCCACCGGGACGGACCTTCCGTCTGACGTTTTGTTCCATGGACGCTGGCCCAATGGGGTTCTGCTCAACGTATGCTTCGCAAGGTTGGCAACGGAAAAACTTAATAGAACTGCGCAAAACAATGCGGCCGCGGTCCCTTAGATTTTCTTAAAGTTCTCATTCTAAATCGCTCGCATTTGGCGCTTCACTTGCCATATAAGGGTTGCGTGGCGACGGAACGCAAGCGTCCCGAGGTCGTGCCTGATTTGAGAACGAAATGACCGTGGGGCTAAAGAATATTCGGTGCATTGCGTCAGCAGTGTGCTCAATGACATGAGAAAGTTCGTTGGGGTGTGGGACGCGAAAGTTAAAGGGGCACACTTATCCCCCATGAATTAGGTTACGCGTAAAGTGACGGCTCTGCACGGCAGAGCGGGCACAGTTGACGTTGTTTCGGGTCCCGTTCGACATGGGACTCACAGGGCGAAGCTTTGTGCGCTGACCGATCATGGAGCGATGCTTCTTTCTGCAGAGGCGTCTCAAAGCCCTTCACTCTCTCGGTCGTAGCTTACGTCTTGTTTGCAAATGCAGTTGTTTGGAGCGCAATCCACTCCGATTGAAGGATTACTCGCCGCCAGTTTGAATGGAAATACCGTGGGGTGTGGACACCACCATTTGGCGATGCTTCTTTTCATCTTTCCGCAAGCCACAATCTCCCGACCGCTCCTTCGCAACTCGGTGAAGAGGTTGTTTGTTGTTCTCTCGTCGATCGATTCGAAACGACAAAAGTCAAGAGGAAGACATGAGATGCCTTGGGTTTAGCAGAGCGTCGGCGCTGGCCGCTGGCTGTGCATTGATTTCTCTAGGGGCGCTCTCGTTGCGAGCGCAATCTGCGAATGTCGCGGACTCGCGGAGCCACCCGGTGAATCCGTCGCCGATGGATGCGACTCAGAAGGAGTCTGGTACGCCAAGCATCTGCTCGGCAGCCCCAAATTCCGATGGAGCTTCGTTGAGTTATGTGATCGGCCCCGGCGATGTTTTGGCGATTACTGTCTGGAAGGACTCTGAACTCTCGCGAACCATGCCAGTTCGTCCGGATGGCAGAATATCAATGCCAGTCTTGGGAGATCTGCAGGCCTCGGGACTCACCGCATCGCAGTTGCAATCGAAGATATGCGAACGACTGGGCGATTACATCCGCAGTCCGCAAGTCAATGTGATCGTGTCTGAAATCAAAAGCCGCACCTTCAACGTTGTGGGAAGGGTTCAGAAAGCCGGCTCCTTCGAACTGATCAGGCCGACCACCGTGCTGGACGCGATCGCCGCCGCCGGCGGCTTCCAGGAATTTGCGCGCCAATCAAAGATCTATGTGCTTCGGAACGAGCCTGACAATCCAACGCTTATGTTTCCCTTTAACTACAAGCAAGTCATAAAAGGACGAAGATCCGATGAGAATGTGCAATTGCGGCCAGGGGACACCGTTGTCGTTCCTTGACACAAAAAGAGTTCACCGCGTGGCAGCGGGGATATCCCTCTTGCTCTTGCTCTCTCTCCCCTCGCTGTCGCAAGACAGTGCAACGCCGGATTCTACTCCCCTGCCTGTTACTGTATTCGGGGGAGGAGAAAGGACAAGGTTGGGTTACCAAGGCGACCAGGTGCCGAAAAACATCCTGATGATGTCTACGGGATATGAGGCCGCATACGATGACAATCCACTTGGCCAAGGCCCAGGCGAACAAGCGGACGAAGAGCAAAGCCTTGCGAACCATGCTTCCGTTTTGCACCAATCTCCACGCATGAGTGCCAATATCGATTATCAATCCAGCCTTCAATATTTTCATCACTATACTCAATTCAACAGACTGAACCAGAATCTCACGGCCGACGAAGAGATCACTTTCAACTCCTATCTTTCGTTGCGCATTCGTGACGACCTCGTGGATCAGAAGGGCCTGTATGCACCTTTGAGCAATGTGTCTTCGTCGTCGGAGATTGGCTCTCCAACGGCATTGAATTCGACAATCTACACTCCACTCAACAGCGTGCGCGCCAATACCGCTCGCGTAGATGTTTTGACACAGATGAGTGTGCGGCGAAGTCTGGATCTCTTCGTCGGCTATGCGACCCGCACTTTTGCTCAGGCAGGAACACCTTCTTACGGAACCACCACCCAAAGTGTTGGAGCCGAATATGTGTGGCGTGCGAATGAACATGGAAGTGTCGGAGTGTTGGGTGCGTATGAGCGGATTGCCTTGAATGGTTCTCTTCTTCAAGGGACCGCAAGCCGGTTGCAGAGTGGAGCGCTCCTGCCGACCGTTGGATGGAAACTTCGGCCCACACTGGAAGTCAATCTCTACGCGGGCCCCCAACTCATCCAACAACTCGACTCCAACGCCTCAGCAAGCAATGCAGGGTCGCCGAATGCGCAGATGGAATGGACCGCTGGAGGTGGACTAACGCGCGTTGGAAGATGGCTGAGCGCCATGCTCTCCGCAGAGCATTCGGTCACGGACGGAGGCGGCCTGCTTAGCTTCGTCTCCAACACAGGATTCTCCGCGGGCGTGCGGAAACGCATCTATGGTGCCTGGGACCTGACGGTCGATTGCGGCTTTGCTCGCAACCGTTCCCTCTCGCCCAATCAAACTTCTGCGTGGTTGACGGAGCAGAGTGGGCGGGCGATCATCACTCATCCTCTAGGCAGAAAGATGGCGCTGAATGTCGACTATGAGTATCTAGAGCAAACGCCGCACGGAGACTCCAGCATCGGCTCCGGGTTTCACCGAAACCGCATTGCTACGAGCATCGCATGGAATTGGGGTGCGATTCGAATGGGGCACTGAACCGAGGGTGGCAGTTCGTCAGCAGGACGCGTGATTTGCAGTTAACCAAAACCAGGAACAGCCCCTTCAAACCGCCCAATCCCGCGCCGGCAGCGGCTCAGGGTTACCAGGTTTCTTCCGGGTATTTGATATGAGGTATGCATGGAAGCATTTGTCCCCAAGGATCGGGTGAGGAACGGAGCGAATCACCCTGCTCGCATCGCGATGGGAACGGGTTTGCACCGCCCGCTCTCGGAGGCCAAATTTGAGGACCATCTGTGTCACGAGCGCCTGCGTGCCGAAAGATCCGGAAGAACAATCGCACTCTTGCAGGTGGACTGCAGAATGTGCTTCGCGCCTGAAAAACAGAAAGAGGGAAGCGCTCGCATCCTCGAGTGCGTTTGCGAATCCACTCGTCTGACGGACCTTGTGGGCTGGCATAAGGAAGGCGCAATTGTTGGCGTGATCATAACGGAGTTCGGCAAGTGCACGCCGGCGCAGGCGATCGAGTCCATTCAGGCAAAGATCGTTCCTACTCTTAGCCGGCAATTGTTTCTCGCGCAGAACCAGTCTCCGCGACTGAAGGTGCAATTCTTTCCGGAAGATTCCGTTCCCGGCGCGGGCGCTTCGAAGCTCGATCTCACATTCTACCCGGAGCTCCAGACGCAGCAGGCACGGATGCGTGCGCGCGTGGCCGTGAAGCGCCTCGTGGATCTCGCCGGGAGCAGTGTGGCTCTGGTCTGTCTTCTGCCCACATTTGCTCTGATTGCCGCGGCAATTCGGATGACGTCCCCTGGACCTGCGCTCTATCGGCAGAAGAGGGTCGGGCAATACGGCGTTGACTTCACGATGTTCAAATTCCGCACCATGCGCCTCAATGCCGAGACAGATACCCATGAAGAATTTGTTCGCAGGTTCATTGGCGGACAGACGGGCCCCACTGGAGAAGAAGGGTTATTCAAGATGGCCAAAGATCCACGGGTCACGGCGCTAGGGAAGTTTCTGCGAAGGACAAGCCTGGATGAGCTGCCGCAATTCCTGAACGTTCTACAAGGCTCAATGTCTTTGGTGGGACCAAGGCCACCGTTGCGGTATGAACTCAACGTCTATAAACCCTGGCATCGACGAAGGCTCTTGGAGTCGAAGCCGGGACTGACCGGGCTTTGGCAGGTGAGCGGCCGAAGCAGAACGCGATTCGAGGAGATGGTGCGCCTGGATTTGCGTTACACCAAGAAAAAATCCATGCTCTTGGATATCACAATTCTCATAAAGACGATCCGAACGTTGATAACGGAAAACGACGCGTGCTGAGGGTCGGAAACAGGATACGACGATGATTCGAGTAGCAGTAATAGGGTACGGGTATTGGGGACCACAGGTGGTGCGAAATGTCCACCGAAGCAGTCCCCTGGCCTTGAAGATTATCTGTGACCAGAGTTCCAACGCACTGAGCAGAGCACATCAAGATTATCCGGATGTGGCTCTGACAAAGGATATCGATGATGTTTTGACATCGCCGGAGATTGACGCTGTGTTCATTGTGACTCCGGTGTGGTCGCATTTCGAATTCGCCCGAAAGGCATTGGAGAATGGTAAAAATGTTTGGGTGGAGAAACCTTTTACAGCGAACTCCTCCCAAGCCGAAACCCTCATTGAACTTGCCGATCGTCGTGGATTAACGATCATGGTGGACCACACCTTTCTGTTCACTGGAGCAGTCCGAAAAATTCGTGAGTTGATCGACGATAAAACGTTGGGTTCTCTCTACTACTACGATTCAACGCGAGTCAATCTCGGGATGTTCCAGCATGATGTAAACGTGGTATGGGATTTGGCGCCGCATGATCTCGCGATTCTCGACTATCTGGTCGGGGAAAAGCCCGAAGCCGTCATCGCAACCGGGCAAAACCATCTCAATGGTCTCGAAGACATGGCATATATCACCATCTACTATGCAGGGAAGTTGATCGCCCATGTGAGTGTGAACTGGCTTTCGCCGGTGAAAGTTCGCACAACGCTCCTGGGAGGGGAAAAGAAGATGCTGGTATGGAATGATATCGAAGCGGATAAGAAGCTCCGGGTGTATGACAAGGGCGTGAAGATCAATGGACAAGCAAGCGTTTACGAATTGTTGGTGAGCTATCGGTCGGGAGACATGTGGGCGCCCAAGGTGGAGTCTTCTGAAGCTCTCAGGACAGAGACAGCATACTTCGCAAAATGTGTGTGCGAACAGGTTCGGCCCATCAATGATGGCGTCTCCGGGTATCGCGTGGTGCGTCTGCTTGAGGCCGCGAACGAATCGCTCAAGAATCGTGGGAGGCTTGTTCAACTGTGAACATCGATGAACAGACAGTTTCAATTGGCCCCGACGTAGAGATCGGAAAAGGGGTCCGCCTCGCAAAGTTCATCAACTTGTATGGATGTCGAATCGGCGATGATTCGAGAATCGGGGCATTTGTCGAGATCCAGAAGAATGCAGTGGTCGGATGTCGATGCAAGATTTCGAGCCACAGCTTCATCTGCGAGGGCGTGACGATCGAAGATGAAGTGTTCATTGGGCACGGCGTCACGTTTATCAATGACAAGATTCCTCGCGCCACCAACCCGGACGGCTCACCCAAGGCCATGAGCGACTGGGTTCTTTTGCAAACAAGGGTCTGTAAAGGCGCGGTAATTGGATCGGGATCAACAATCCTGGGAGACGTCGTGGTGGGGGCGTATTCTCTGGTTGGTGCCGGAAGCGTAGTAACAAGGGATGTTCCGGAGTTTGCTGTAGTCGTTGGAAATCCAGCACGACTGGTGCGCTACCTCAAACAGGATGAATAGGGGAAAGTACCTGGGATGAGAATACGCAGTCATCTGGAGAAGGGCACCAGAGGCTACCTCGCAAAATCGAAATGAAGCCAACTCGGCCAGACAGAAAACGCGATGGAATATATCAATGATGAGTGTCAGGCTAGACAGGATTGTGAGCGTCGGTGTGATGAAGGCGATGTCCGGTTGGCATGGGGCAGAAAGAATACGGTTTGTTCCGATCCTCATGTATCACGGAATCCGTCAGCGATCCTGCAATCGTCATCCCTATTTTGAGACCAATACAGCGCCAGAAACCTTCGCTGCTCATATGCGTTACTTGAGCGACAATGGGTACAGGACCATTGGCCTTGAAGATTTGAAAAATGATGAAGCGGCATTCGACCGCCGGAATAGGAAGGTTGTCATTACCTTCGATGATGGCTATCAGGATTTCTACATTCATGCGCTCCCCGAACTGGTTCGTTATGGTTTCCAAGCGACCGTGTTTATCGTCAGTTCGTTTGCACAAAATCCAACGGGCGGGTTGAGCAGACATAGGCACTTGGATTGGAAAGAGATTCGTGAGATCGCAAAACTGGGAAATTCGATTGGATCACATACAGTGAGCCATCCAAACCTGCAGAGGGTCACAAGGGATCGCCTGGTCTACGAAATAGCGGAATCGAAGAAGGTCATCGAACAAGAGATCGGGTTGGCGATTGATTCGTTCGCCTATCCCTACGCTTTTCCAGAGCACGATAGAGCGTTCCTCTCTACGTTGCGAGCATCGCTCAGGGACTCCGGCTATGATTGCGGCGTTTGCACCAGGATAGGAACTCTTAAGCCAAAGAGCGACCGATTGTTCATGCCGAGAATCCCTGTCAATACACATGACGACCTGAGACTGTTTGAGGCGAAGATCTCAGGAGCATATGATTGGTTGCGCCTGGCTCAAATCGTGCGCAAATATGGAACGCCGGGTAACCTCAGCGCGAGACAGGTTCAACCATCCGCCATCTGAATACACAGGAGCGCTTTTTCGCTCTGCAGAGAAAAGTTTGTGTTCGAGCCAGCAGTGTGCCTCGGTTCTTGATCGAATAGCCATTGAATCCTGCAACGACTGATAGCTTCAATTGAACATATCTATGGATTTGTCCATCATTATAGTGAATTGGCACTCCACCGACTTCCTTCGGGTGTGTCTCGACTCGGTCTACAAGATGACAGAGGGCGTCGATTTTGAAATCATTGTCGTCGACAATGACTCCCGAGACGGATGCGAAGCAATGCTCCGATCCGAATTTCCATCTGTGCGGTTTATCGGTGCGACGCGGAACCTCGGATTCGCGCAAGCGAACAACGTCGGATATCTCGCATCACGGGGAGAAACCCTTCTCTTTCTCAACCCTGATACGGAATTGATAGAGAATGCGGTGGGACGGATGTTGGGTTGGATGAAAATGGATTCCTCCGTCGCCGCGCTCGGCCCCTGTTTGCTCAATAAAGACGGCTCCGTTCAACTGAGTTGCGTGCAGGCGTTTCCTACTTTGATCAACCAGTTCCTGGACTCCGACCTTCTCCGGAGTTGGTTTCCGCGATGGAGGCTTTGGGGGACTTGGCCCCTCATGAATCCAAACAAGACGTCTGCAGTTGCTGAGGTAGACGCGGTATCTGGAGCCTGCTTTTTGGTGAGACGGGAGATCTTCGAGGCCGTGGGTCGTTTTACCGAAGAATATTTCATGTATTCCGACGATATCGATCTTAGTTACAAAATACGTCGTGCTGGTTATTCCATCGTGTGTTTGACCGACTGCCTGGTGATTCACTATGGAGGGGGGAGTAGCGAACTCCGAGATTCAACATTTGCCGCCGTTCAACGGCGAAAGGCCATGGCGCAGTTTTTTCGGCGAACTCGCGGACCGGTGTGGAGTGCCCTCTACCGCGCCATGATCGGTTTGGCCGCGATGGCTCGGCTAACGTTCGCCTGCGGAGCGCTCTTGTTCGTTCATGCAGAGAGGGAACGCGAAGGGCTTCACGGTGTTCTTGAGCGATGGCTAGGCGTTGGTATGTGGGCGTCGGGTGTGAGGAGCATTGTGGGAAACTCTAAAAAGACAGAAGAAAAATATGTCTAAGTTGATCGCTGGAGTTGATCCCATTTCTGCTCCCTGGAGCGATGATGTCAGGGATACAGCCTCTGAAAAGGTGCGCTTTGGCCTTGTAACACCCGTCCGAGATGAGGAAGCGTTTATCGGGGCCATGATCGAATCGGTTGTGGCACAGACGGCGCGTCCCTTGCGATGGATTATCGTCGACGATGGGTCTCGGGACAAGAGCGTGGATATTATCAGGGAGTATGAGCGTCGCTTTGGGTTTATCAGGCTCTTGCAGCTGCCGCCGCGCGAGCAGAGGTTTTTCGGGGGTGAGTGCGCCGCAAGCATTGGGCTGCGCGAACTGGCTGGAGAAGATCTGGAGTACATAGCGAGGTTCGATGCCGATCTGGTGTTCCCTCCTGATCATTTTGCTCGAATCTTCGAAGAGTGCATAGCGAATCCAAAGCTGGGAATTGCCGGGGGCGGACTCTATGTCGAACGGAATGGGGCGTTGGTCATTGAATCTCGCGCTCCCAATCATGTTCGAGGCGCTTTAAAAGTCTATCGACGTCGATGTTTGGAAGAGATCGGCGGACTAGCAGAGGGAGTTGGTTGGGACACGTTGGATGAGGTAACTGCATGGGTGAACGGATGGGAGACAAGGACGTTTGAGAACGTGGAAGCCGTTCACCGTCGTCCCACTGGACAAGCGACTCCTCCGAATCGTCTGTATCATGCCAGGGGAAGAGCCGAATTCCTGACTTGGAGCCATCCTCTTTTCGTCGTTGCCAAGGCTGTCAAGATTGCGGTTACGCAGCATTCCGCGATGAAGCCCATTTTCTATTTGATGGGGTTTCTGACCGGTTATGCGCTTGGCGAACGAAGGCCACACGAGCCGGCAATCGCTCGAGCGCGGCGGGCGCAACAATGGAAGCGCATTGTTGCGATAGCCTCGCGTCCTCGAAGAGAAAAGCCAATGGGACCAACACAACAAATATCCCCGCGATGTTCTATCTCCGCTTCCGTGAAGCCAAAGCAGGAGTCTACTTCAACGATGAGTAACGGCCACCTTTGCACAAGATCCAATTGATTCCGGTTAACCAATGGCTCTGATTGTCGCGTTAGGCTTGGGAGTTCTTGTGTGGTTGGCGACTGTTGCCTTCTCGAGGGGATTCGAGAGCGCCTTGCCTGTCGCGGCATTTCTTCTTTTGATCTTCCCCAGTGAGTCGCGCGTCCAGATTCCAGGGTTGTTCGATCTGACTACACAGCGAGTGATTGTTCTTGTCCTGTGTGGACTGTATGTCGGCGTTGGTCGAAAGGAGAGAGCGCAGGAGACCCATGAACCTGCTCTCTTGCGCTATCTTCTGGTTTGCGTTGTTGGATGGATGTTGATCTCATCTGCAGAGTCAGTTGTACCGGCTATCAGCTTCAAGTCTACGCTCTCACAATATTTTGACTTCTGCACCGTTTATCTGATCTATTCGAGGACCGTTCGAAATCGAGAGGGAATGAACAAGGTCATCGGCGGGTTTGTTGCGGGAATGGCCGTTTGCTGTGTCTTCGGGATCATCGAAGTCTATGGCGGATGGAAGGTCGCCTCGCTCTTTCCTCCTGTGCCTGGGCGCTTTGCGGAACTTGAAGGGCTAGACACCAGGGGGGTACGAATGCAATAGGCGCAACCCAACAGTACTCGGCGATCGGAACTTTCACGAGCGGCAATACTCTCGATCTGACGAAGTTGGTGAGCTGGAGCTCGACCAACACCGCCGCCGCAACCGTCAATGCCGCGGGAATGGCGACTGGCATTGCCGCGGGCAGCACGAGTATTCAAGCTACCTACGGATCTGCCCACGGGAGCACCGTCTTGAGCGTACAGGTGGGGCCAACACTGGTTTCCTTGGCGGTTACGCCAACGATCTTCTCCCTTGCTCCGGGCGCTACAATACAACTCCAGGCCATCGGCACCTACAGCGACAACAGCACGCAGAATCTGACCGGCTCTGCCGCATGGAGTTCCGCAAACACCGCGGTGGCAAAGGTGAGCACGTCTGGCCTTGTTACCGCTGTGAGTGTCGGAAGCGTCGGCCTCACGGCAAAGACTGGATCTGTGAGTGGATCGGCAACAGCGACCATAACGAGCACTTCGAACCTGGTCGGCTGGTGGCAGTTTGACGAAGGAACTGGGACAGCGGCAGCTGACTCGTCAGGCAACAACAACCCAGCAACGTTTCCCAACGGAGTCAGTTGGGCTGCGGGAGATATTGGCGATGCGGTTTCAGCCAACGGGACAACGCAATTCGGATCGATTCCGGCCATCGATCTAACCGCGACCCAAGCGATCACTTGGGCCGCCTGGATCAATCGCATCTATGGCAGCGGAACCGGAGCATTGATTGAAGACAGTTCCAACTTCAATGCATCGACAACCGGCTTTGGGTTCTTCCCCGATGACAACCTGGATTGCGGAATGCCGAACACGATGATGACCGGAGTGAACGGTAACGTCGGCTACACATTGAGTTGCTACGCTCAGCCGACCTCGGGTGTCTGGCACCACATTGCCGCCGTCTACGACAAGAGCCAGCCTGGCACAAACGCGATCTCGCTCTACATTGATGGAGTTCTGCAAACGCCATTGCGCCAGATGAGGACCTCCACGAATACGAACGCATTCGGAGCGAACCCGATTTATCTTTTCTCACGAGGTGGAGCGAGCAACTTTAGCGCTGGCAACATCGACGATCTTCGCTTGTACAAGACGGCGCTCACCGTGGCCCAGATCCAGCAGATTTATCAACAGGAGCAGTCGGCTTTGAACTCGATCGTTGTGACTCCGGCGAACGCGACGCTGGCGGCGGGGGCGACCCAGCAGTTCATCGCTACCGGAAGCTACAGCAATGGAAATGTTCTGGACGTGACAACCTTGTCGACTTGGAGCTCAACCAATACCTCGGCGGCAACGATCAATGCTTCCGGGGCAGCGACCGGAGTTGCGACAGGGACGACAAATATTAAGGCAACCTACAACTCGGTTGCGGGAACTACTGCTCTCACCGTGACCGGGGGACAGGGGATTCCCAACCTTGTCGGCTGGTGGCAATTTGACGATGGACTGGGAGCAACCGCTGCTGCGTACTGCTGGCGCAGAGAGCCTGGAACGCGCAACGGAAGATGAGAAGAAGAAAGCGCGTGAGTGGCAAGAGGAAATCGCAAAGCGGCGGTATGCAGTGATCGTAGACGAAGCCCATTCAAGCCAATCGGGAGAAACTCGCCGGGAATTGAAGGCCATCCTTGGCGCAGCCGCAGCAGAGGCAAGCGAAGAGGAAGAGCAGGATTGGGAAGACAGAATGAATCAGATCATGCAATCGCGTGGTCAGAAAACCAACCTGAGCTTTTTCGCCTTCACTGCTACTCCGAAGGGCAAAACCTTGGAGTTATTCGGACGGGTTGGCGATAGCGGAAAGCCTGAACCGTTCCACCTCTATACCATGCGGCAGGCGATAGAGGAAGGGTTCATTCTGGATGTTGTAACAAACTACACGACGTATTCCACATACTATAGGCTTGTGAAAGCCATCGAGGATGATCCGAACATCCCCAAGAAGAAGGGCGCAAAGGCGCTGGCGAAGTTCATGAGCCTGCATCCGTATAACATCGAACAAAAGACAGAGGTGATGGTGGAGCATTTTCGCCAAAAGGTGCAAAGCCATCTAGGCGGACGAGCAAAGGCAATGGTGGTGACCGCTTCGCGCCTGCACGCCGTGCGCTACATGAAGGCTTTTGAGCATTACCTCGCAGAACATGGATATGGAGACATTCACCCGCTCGTTGCTTTCAGCGGGACAGTGAAGGACCCCGATACCGGAATCGAATACACCGAACCGGGAATGAACATCGATTCCGTCACGGGGAACTCGATCAGCGAAAAGCAACTGCCGATTCGCTTTGGCTCGAGCGATTATCAAATCCTGCTTGTGGCAAACAAATATCAGACGGGGTTCGATCAACCACTTCTACAGGCCATGTATGTGGACAAGAGGCTTGACGGGGTTCAGGCAGTACAAACCCTATCGCGCTTGAACAGAAAGATACCGGGCAAGGAAAGCCCGTTTGTGTTGGATTTTGTCAACAGCGCAGAGGATATTTACCGAGCCTTCAAGCCTTACTATGACGCTACGAGTTTGCAAGAGCGTTCGGACCCCCAACAGTTGGAGACGTTGAAACACGAGCTTGATGCCGCCCAGGTCTATTTTTGGAGCGAAGTGGAAGCGTTTGCTCGTGTTTTTTACAAGCCCCTCGAAAAGCAAAGTTCGGCTGACCATGCTCAGATGCAGCTACACCTGCAACCTGCGGCAGATCGCTTCAAGAACATGAGGGACGAGGAAGAGCGGAGTACGTTCCGTGAAAAGCTTAAGGGCTTTGTTGACCTCTATTCGTTCTTGAGTCAGATCGCCCCGTACACTGACGCATCCTTGGAGATGCTTTACAGCTATGGTAGATTCCTTCTTCCGCACCTGCCGCTTGATCGCGACACTGATCGGGTGAAGCTGGGTAATGAGGTTGCGCTTCAATACTACCGGCTACAGAGAGTCCACTCCGGGGCAATTGACCTTCGAGAAGGTGACGCCGAAGGTGTGAAGAGCCCAGCTGACGTTGGCACGGGGAAAGCGAAAGATGAGAGAGCGCCCCTATCGGAGATCATTCAAGTTCTGAATGCGCGATTTGCAACCGGCTTTACAGAGGAGGATCGTCTCTTCTTCGAACAGATCAAAGAAAAGGCAACGAAGAACACGCAAGTAATTCAAACTGCCTTAGCCAATCCTCTAGACAAATTCCAACTCGGAATTCGCAAATTCATCGAGGAATTCATGATCCAGCGGATGGGAGAGAACGACAAAATCGTGACGCGATACATGGACGACACTGAGTTTCAAAACGCGGCCTTTCCCTTACTTTCGAAGGCCATATTTGAGACGGTACACGAGCAGCATTCTGACGAATCGAAGCCATAACGGATCGCGGTGTATTTCCAAATCACCGGGACGGTGCCAGCTGGCTAGCCACTGAGAAATTCATGTTCTCGGAGGCTTGGTCACGGCTACTTGATTCTCAGGTGCCATCCGCGCCGCAGCTCAGCGCCGGGAACTTCTTCCTCGTGCTGAATGGCTGCCTTAATCGAATCCGTGTCCGGCTTTGATTCCTCCACTGTGCTCTGAAGCATTTTGCCGAGTTCGTCGGGAAGATTCGCAAGAACCGTTTCCCAGAGGACGCCGCCAATACGGGCATCGATCTTGTGAAAGGCAACTGGTACCGCAGCCTCATCGGTGATCCGAACAGACTCCTGGCTGTTCTTCTGGGCGCGCAGGGTGAACTCACGTCCTTCGATCGCTTTGAGGTCGCGGCTCATGAGGTAGTAGAGCACCATGTTCTTCGTCCGTTCCACCTTGCCGGCGGCGGTACGGGCCCGGTCGCTTAGTCGGGCAACCTCGGCGCGGCAGAACTGCTCACGCGCCTCCATCCGGCGCAGAAAGCGCCCGATGCGGTCCACCTTCTCGCCGTGGGCAGAGCAGAATTCCTGGAAGCGGCCAATGAGATCCTCGGTAGGCTCTCCGTTCTGCTCCTCAATTTCATCGAAAATGCCGTTCAGTTCTTCGTCAATCTCAAAGAGAGAGTTTGTTTCGGCAATCGTTGACATGGTTTTTTCCCTCACTCACTGGAGTTGTGGTCTGCCCAGCAGCATCAGGCGGCAATACGTTCCTGAATGGTGACTGCTCTGGCCGCTTGGTAGGCAAGTGCATCGGCGCGGGATTGGATGGGGTGACCATTGTGTCCCCTGATCCATCGCCAACGAATCGTTCGTGGTGCACTGAGTTCGAGGAGTTCGCGCCAAAGTTCCTGGTGCTGCAACTCAAAGCCGCGGCTGTTGCGCCAGCCAAACCGCTGCCAGCGAAAGACCAGGAACCGCATTCCGTCGATTAGCAACTCAGAGTCAGAGCGCAGTTCAATGCGTGCACCGTTTATGTCGAAGACAATCTGTGGTCTTCCTCCGCGCAGATTCAGATGGACAACACGTGCCCAAATTCAGGCGGCTATGCCTCCTGCTCTTCGATGACCTGGCAATACAATTCCTACTTTGCAAGCTCGGACAACAGCGGCGAAGAAGACTCGGACCCGAATGCCGAGGTGTCAACTTCCCCGGCGCCGTTTGTCGATGCCAACAATCATGACTTCCTGCTGGTCTCCGATACCAAGCCCGGCACAAATACAAACACGCTGGTACCCTCTAACGCTTCGGATCTGATGGGCACAACCCGTGGCGTGAATGGGACGTGGGACCGCGGGACGTTCCAAGTCGGAAAAGCCAGCGCAACAGCCACTGCGCGGCGCAAGTAAATATACTCCGGCAAAGCCGGAGGCTTGACGAAGGGTGGCCCCTCAAAGGGCCCTGGTCACCTTCTTGCCAAGGGAAGCTCATCGCGGGCGCCGGCTTCGGCACCCGCGCCGTAGGGGCAGTGTTTGCTAGCCCCGCGTTTCAACGCGGGGTGAGCGAAACCAACGATTTGTCCGGAGTCCCGTGGGGACGGTGCCCATGCTCCGCGTCTCTCAAAGAATTCTGCGAGAAGAAGGAAAGAACTCAAACCGTGAATGACTTCGGGATACGTCGAACTTCTACTGCCACCTCGGCAAAGCCGGAGGGCTCCCTTTGGTAATAAGCCGCACTCGAACGCACCAAAGAGAAACGCGGCCCCTCCGAGTGCGTCCTTCTTTCTCTGACGACCCATTTTACTTGCACTGCATCTAGCACCGTGACCGTGTGATTCTGTAATTTGACTTCGAACTACGGGTGCCCCAGGTCTCGATTTTGAGACCTGGGATGACCACCACTTCACACGGAAACGGCACTAGTACCGTGACCGGATGATTCGGTAAGAACAGAACAGTAGCGTCGGTCTCCTGGCCGGCTGTCGTGTGGGCGTCCTCGCCCACACTTCTTCATGAGCGACGACCGAATCACACGGTATGAATACCAGGCGATTGCTGCGATATGCTTGGGAGGATTTACAGAAACATCAGTCTTGCGAGCCATTTCTATTCGCTCGAATGAGCGGAGAATCCGCCGATTGCCCCCTGAGGATTCTCCTTGGATCGATAGAAGAGCCATAGATGCCCGTGCTCTCGAGCTTATAAAAGAGCGACCTGTAGCTGATGTTGAGCCACTTTGCGGTCCTCTGCCGATTCCATCCGTGGGCTTGAAGAACTTTCACGATGATCTCTCGCTCGATATCATGAATCGCTTCTTTCGTGATTTTCTTGAGAGAGAATGGATGGCTCAGGTCAATTTGCGCAGAGTGCCAGCGCGGCACAGAAGATGTCAGTTCTGACATCAATGCCTCTTCGCTGTCGACCAGCACATAACATCGAATCATGTTTTCCAATTGCCGGATATTGCCTGGCCAGTGAAACTTCTGCATCAATTGAAGGATCTCTTGAGAAAGCGGCCGAGGGCGGCTTTGAAACATCGTGGAATATCTGGATATGAAGTAGTCGATCAGTTTAGGAATATCGACCGCTCTCTGTCGCAGCGGCGGCAGGTCAATGGTGATGGCATTGATGCGAAAGAGGAAGTCGAGCCGAAACTCTCCTTCTTCGGTCTGCTGACGCAAATTGCTATTGTCTGCGCAGACCAGCCGCGTGCTCACTCGGCGGATCTCCTGCCCGCCAACGCGCATGAAGCTGCCGTCCTGAAGAAACTGCAACAGCTTGGCCTGCACGGCCATACTGAGACTGCCCACTTCGTCCAGGAAAAGTGTTCCATGGTCTGCTAATTCTACGCGTCCGCGCTTTGCGGCGTAGGCGCCTGTGAAGGCGCCTTTTTCATATCCGAAGAGCTCTGATTCGATCAATGTACTTGGGATTGCCGGACACGTCACTTTCACCATCGAGTTGTTGCGACGATCGGAATACTGGTGTATGCAGCGGGCAAGTATCTCCTTCCCAGTCCCACTCTCTCCCTGCAGCAGCACCGGTAGATCGGTCTTTGCGACCCGCTCCAACTTGGAGTGGAGAAGCGCCATCTCTGCAGTGGCCCCATAGATAACCTCCAACGGAGGGAGCTCCTGCATGATGTCTCGGTTAAGTGGGGAAATGGAACTCATCGGGCCTACCTGTTGACACTTTCTGGATCGACTTGTAGCAGGTTTCGTGCCAGACTGTGAACCTGCACTTCGTAAATGTGCGCATGTGAAAATGGAATTCCGGTAGACTCAAAAGCGATTTCGTGACTGAAAATGCAAGCGCGTTGATCGTCTTTGTTCTGCGCTTGTCAGACGAAGATGGGCTTCGGTCTGCGAGCGGAGCATGACCCGTTCGCCGAGGAACCGGAATAGGATCTCGGGCGAACATAGTGTTCTCAACGCCTTGTGGATGAAGGGTACATCGGAGCTCTCCGGATCTTGTCGCTGGGTAGAAATACATTTGTCCGACAGAGGAGTTCATCACCATATCCCTCGAAAGTGTGGGACATGCAATCAACGCACCGAGCCGGCATACGAAGCGCACCCTTGCCTCTGGTGTACCGAGATGCTCCCGGCAAAAAAATGCATAGAAGTTAAAAAGAACTACGTACATCTCTTCGAGAATAGTTATAATCATTTCGCTGAAGGGGCATTTTGTCGTGTCTCTCTTTGATTCCCACTGATCGTCTGGAGTGTTGGACCGACGAATCGTTGTGGGCTCCGGGAAGGTATGGACAGGAACTTCCTATTTCTTTTAGAGATCTTGTCCCTCTAATTATTTTTGTCAGGTTCTTCATAAAGTAGAGCTGTACTTTCGAGAGAATCTGTACATCTGAAAACTGACGCAAAGATGTTTCTTGATCGGCTGCTCAGCCACCTTTGCGCACAGCGTTGTACGTCGTTGCCTGGAGCGGCCATGAATATCGATAGGCAGTCGAGCAGTCATATAAGTGTGCTTAGCACGGATCGAGAGATTCTGAGCCATGTCCATAGCGCGTTGTCCCGGCAGCACGATGTCGGTCTGTTTAGCGAGGCCGACGACTTTTTGCGGATGGTTGGCGCGGTTCCGTCTCCCGATCTGTTGCTCGTGGATTCCCATGGGGGTAGCGGGGGGAATGGCGAAGATAAGGCGCTCGCGCTCCTTCCCAAAATTCGCTCGATAAAACCTTTGGTCCCGATGATCTTTCTCGCTTGTTCGGCCGATTTGCAGTCGGCGGTCTCGGCCACTCGCATGGGCGCAACGGAATCTCTGTTGAAGCCGTTCAAGCAGGAAGACATTCAGCATGCCGTGCGACGTTGCTTGCGGGTTCTGGAACTGCCCGAGTCGGACGATCAAGCCAGAGAAATTCCGCTGGGAGATAACATCTCATTTGTACGCTCTTGCAGGCGCATGCGCGAGATCGAGAAGCAATGCATCTTGGTGGCGCGCTCCGACATACCTGTATTGATATTGGGAGAAAGCGGTACTGGAAAAGAAGTTGCCGCCAAATTGATTCACAAGCGTTCACGGAGAAGTGAGAAAGTGTTTTTGAAGGTGAACTGCGCGGCGATGCCCGCAGATTTGCTGGAGAGTGAACTCTTTGGTTACGAGCAAGGCGCTTTTACTGGAGCTGTGAAGTCAAAGCCCGGAAAGTTCGAGGTGTGCAATCACGGCACCATCCTGCTCGACGAGATTGGAGAGATGCCCACGCTCTTGCAGGCCAAGCTACTTCAAGTGCTGCAGGATGGGACCTTCACCCGCCTCGGTGGCCGCTTTAGTGTCAAAGTGGATGTACGAGTGATTGCCGCAACCAACATCGATATCAAAGCGTCGATCGCTCAGAAGATGTTTCGAGAAGATCTCTATTACCGCTTGAACGGTATTTCTCTCCACATGCCGCCTCTTCGTGATCGTCGAGAGGAGATTCCTTTGTTGGCGCACCATTTCATGAGAAAGACCGCGATCAGTTACAAGTGTGATCGGTTGCCGATTTCGACGTCACTTATGCAGGCTCTGGTGAATCACAGTTGGCCTGGCAATCTGCGCGAACTCGAGAATGTGATCAAGCGCTATCTTGTTTTGGCGGATGAGCAGTCCATCCTTTCGGACCTCCGTCCCAGGCCCGGCGATCGTGTCTTCGCGCGCACAGAGAACAGCTCCGAGGCCGGTCTCGGGCTGAAGGAGATGGTTCGGGATTTGAAGGGAGACGCGGAGTCGATCGTAATTGGAGAGTCCCTTGCGAGACACGGATGGAACCGCAAGGCTACAGCCGTCGATTTGCAGATAAGCTATGAGGCGCTCTTGTACAAGATCAAGCAATATGGGCTTACTCCCGCGCCAGCGTCTGGTGTTCTACGAATTGGGTTTTGAGCCTAAAAAACTCTCGGCGACGATCAGGTCGGGAAACCCAAAACGTGTCCTTCCGGAATGCCGGGGGGATTGTTCCGTTGCATGTTTAAGGCCGCGTCCCCTTGGCAAGAAAAGGGTGCGTTGCTCTGGAGAAATGGCGCAAAAAATGCAGGCGGTCATCGACGCTATTCGATGACCGTCTGCAACACTAAGGGTCCTTTGAAAATTTAGTGTACAACCTGAGAGAGCGCCGCCGACGTGCTCGAAGAGAAGTCAGTGGTGGCGCCATACGTTGCCGTGATCGAGTGTGTCCCTACAGCCAGGGCACTGGTTGAGAAGGTGGCCTTACCGCCGCTCAAAGTTCCAGTTCCGATTGTGGTTCCACCGTTTGTGAAGGTCACGGTTCCGGCCGGCGTTCCCGAGGTTAAGGATTTCACCGTGGCTGTGAAGGTAACGGTTGTCCCATGTGTCGACGGATTGAGTGAGGATGCCAAGGTTGTGGTCGTCTTCGCGGCATCTACTACTTGCGATACATTCCCCGAAGCACTGACAGCGAAATCACTCGCACCTGCGTAGGTCGCGCTGATCTTGTGAGTCCCCACGCTGAGGTTTGCGATCGCGAACGCGACCTTTCCGCTACTCAAGCTTCCTGTGGAGTGATTCACCCCGTCCACCACCAGAGTTACCGTCCCGGTTGGCACACCCGCCGTAGAGGTTACGGTGGCCGTGAAAGTGACACTCTGATTGAAGGCGGAGGGGTTGACTGAACTGGTAACCACTGCCGTCGTTGCTGCCTTGTTGATGGTCTCTGTCAATTTCGCCGAAGTGCTTGCTGCATAGGTCGAACTCCCCAGGTAGTCTACAGAGATCGAGTGCGCACCAGCGGCAAGCGTGTGAGTTGAGAAGGTTGCCGAACCGCCGGCTAGGGCAGCCGTTCCAAGACTGGTTGTCCCGTCAAGGAACTCTACGGATCCAGTGGGGGTTCCCGAGATGGAGGGCGTTACCTTGGCAGTGAAGACCACGGTCTGTCCATACACCGCAGGATTGACCGACGATGCAACCGAGGTCGTCGTGCTTTCGTTCACGACTTCGCTGAGCGTCGAGGAGACGCTTGGGAAATACAGCGAGACTCCGCCATAAGAGGCTGTCAGGCTATCGCCTCCTACGGGAAGTGTTGTGGTCGTGAGCTTGGCCACTCCTCCCGAAAGCGTCGCAGTGCCCAGCGAGGTTGATCCGTTCTTGAAAGTAACTGTGCCCGTTGCTGTCCCAGAAGGAGAGGCCGTCACATTTGCTGTCAGGGTGACCGCTTTTCCGTTCACGGATGGGTTGAGCGAAGATGTCAGCGTTGTTGTTGTAGTTGCCCAGATCGTGAAGCTCACGCTCTTGGTCGCTTCCGTGTTGCCCGCGTAATCGACGCTATAGTACTTGACAGTGTGGGCTCCAAGCGCCGTGACAGAGAAGGGTGCAGAGTAGGTAGTGAATGCTCCTCCATCAATTTGGTAATGCGTCGACTGCACACCGGACAGGTTGTCAGTATGCGACAGCGTCACGCCCACTGCCGTTCCGTAGACACTTCCGTGCAGTGTGCCGCTCAGTGTCGCGGTGGTTACGGGCGCAGTCTCGTCAATGTTCACCCATTCATAAGGCTCGCTGCTGTAGTTTCCAGCATTGTCCTCGGTAAAATAATAGACGTAGTGTTGCCCCGGTGCACTGATCGTGAATGGACCCGTGTAGACGCTGCATGTGCCGAGGGATCCCGGGAAGCAAGTGACCTTGTCGATTGCGTAAAAGGTCTTCTTGATACCAGATGCGCCGCTGCCACCTGGATCGGCAGCGGTCAACGTGACCGCAACGCTCGCCTTGTTCCAGCCAAAGCCGTTAGGCGCCGGTGAGTTGGCGATGGAGATAGTCGGGGCCACAGTGTCATAGCAGATCCAATAGAAGTACTGGTTGCCTGAGGTAATGCCACTATTGTCCCACGCGTCTACGGTCGCATAATGGCAGCCCTGGCCGGCTGAGGAAAGCAGCATCGATCCGGATGTTGCATTCGGATACTCAGGTCCGCTATAGAAGGAGTTGCCGCTCCCTGGATGCGGTTCCGATGTCGGATCACTGAAGGCAGTATCCCACGCCGCGGAATAACCGGAAACGCCGGTTGGCGTATAGCCGCCGCCCGTATCCGCGATCGTCCAGCTAACAGTCTGATCGGTGTTGTACCACGTGTCAGAACTCGTGCTCACAGACGGACCACTGAACGTAATCTTTGGCGCGCCAAAATCTCCCAGGTCATAAGTGTTGAAGCCCCACGCAAGTTGCAATGCGTTGAAGGAACCCCACCCGGTCACCAGGTCATAGCCGCTGCCCGCGCAATAGTAGCCGATGCCCCAGTAGTTCGTGTCGTCGTTGCTGTTGCAACCCGAAGTGATGTCATAGAACGGGTAGTGTGCCTCATAGCTCGAACCTGTATGGGTTCCCAGCCAATAGATCTTGTAGTCGACTTCGCCCAGCGGTGCGCCACCCAGACCGATCGCGAGCAGATAAGCATTGGCCTGCGCGATAAACCCTGTCATCATCGGAGATGCGATGCTGGTGCCGGCCACGCCCTGCAAAGAGCCATTGAAGTAGTAGTTTTGTCCTGAGTGAGAGCTGGCATTCAAAGCTACGTCGGGAACACTGCGACTGCCGCTGCCGCAATACGGACCCGATTGAAACGGTGCGTTCTGGTAGCCCGGTGAGGACCACTTGGCGCTGCATCCGCCACCGCTTCCGCCATCGTTGTGGGAGCAGGCGCCCGACCAAGTGTCGCCTGTCCACGCCACTTCACTGGCGAAGGTTCCATTACTATACAGCCCAAGTTGGGAGCCACCTACCGATACCAGATCCGGATCCGATTCCGGATAGAGTACCGCCAGGCTGCTGCCACATCCAGCAGATGCGCCACCATCGCCCGATGCCGCCATGATCGTCCATCCCTGACCAATCATCTGGTTAAACGTGTTATGCCAGCTGTTCATAACACTGTTCGAAACACCGGAGAATTCGGCCAGGCCATAGCTGATGTTGACGGCGCGCACTTTGTTATCGGTGAGCATCTGCTGATAGACAGTTCCAAAGCCGCCAAACCCACTGGCCGACTCATATACCCAGACTTGTGCGGTGTCGAGGTAAGAACCTCGGCTGTTTGCCGTGGCAATTGTCCACTCCGTGTCCAGCGTGGCCTCATCACTGCAGCAATACGGTGTCCCGCCGACCCACACGCGGTGAAAATAATAAGCGAGATAGGGATACTGGGCCTGAAACCCTGCGATATCGCTATTCAGAATGTCACCATCCACTGCAACGGCAATGGAGGACTCAACCGGTGAACCCGTTGCTACGTGGGCCGGGTTGCAGCAGTGCCCCAGATTTTGAAGGGCATTGTAGTCGTAGGCATTGGAGTTCCAGATGTCAGCGGGATCATAGAATCCGTTGGTGATTTGTCCACCGACCTGTCCACCACCTGCGTCCGGAGTCGCGGCATTTGTCGAACTCTTGATCGCGTCCGCATGGAGCGAAGGACCATCCTGGCGCAGTGGCCCGGCAGAATAATCCGGTCCTCGTATGCCTTTCAACTGCCCGCTAGCCGGCCGCATCCTTTGGATGCTGTTCAGACCGTCGACGGAGCCAATAATCGTCGATAGATTTGCTGGAATAACAGGATCCTGACGATTCGAAAACTCGGTTGCTCCGTTCACTTGATAACTGTTGATCGTGGTGCGGAATGCTTTTTGAATGGTGTCAACCGTGCCTTCCACATTGACCATCAGGCGATTTGGATACCGCCCCGTGATGGTCAGCCCTTGCTGCGTGGCCCAATCGACAACGGCCTGTTCATCCGTCTCGGAGGGCGCAAAGCGCGCGTTCCACTCTTCAGGCGTCAGGTATTTGTGAAAGTTTGGCGAAGACTGATCCTGCAATTGCTTCAGGAAATCCTCTTCTGCAGCCATGTGCGGAGGAATGAGACCGATCGCCAACCGCAGTTTCCCAGATGGATTATAGGGGCCTATCAGTTGAGCTGCGCCACTTGTTACTTCGCGCGGAGTGTTCGATTGGCTCACCGATGCGTTGCTGGGGGTCGCAGCAGCGGTCGATTGCTGAGCGGATCCCAACAACGAGGCAAACGCGAACAGAATGGCGATCACCAGAACTGTCGAGGTCAAGGTCTTGACCTTGCGTTCCGAGGGGTAATGATTTTGCATGACGTCCTCCTAGGGGAAGTTGCATTTGAGTGGGGAGTGGCAGGGAGAGGTTCGCACAGCAAAACTGCCGGCTCAGGGGCAGGTTTGCGCATGTGGATTTGGGCTAGCTCGGGCGCGGTCGATCGTGTCAGGATCCAGGTTGTTTGCCGAGATTTGCAATATAGTGCGGGGTCACGCTATTTGCGTTACAACAAACAGTGAAAATAAAACTATTCATTCAATCTTGAGAAGAGAAGAATCGCTCTCCCTTCGCCTCGCAGAGCGAATCTGCGTCAGCCCGAATGACGCGCAGACCACGCGTGCAACGCTTGGCCAACTTCTGGATGGAAGATCACGGGGAAGGGGATCTCTTCAAGGCTGCGATTCACAGCGACTGGCGAACTCTGGTCCAGGTAGCGACAGGGTTGCGGACGATCGCGTTTGTTCAACTCCCGCTCATCTCGTTTCCATGCTTGGGGCTCCGTCCACTTCGCTCCTGCTTCGATAGCCCTGATTTCAAGATACCCGGCGTTCGGGGTAAGATTGAAAGCAAGGGGATTCGCCATGAAGCTACGGATCAATGCCCGCTGGGCCTTCGGTTTGGCCCTCTTTTCCATCACCCTCGTCAGCTACGCGCAATGGACAAACCCGGCCGACGATATTCCTGCTTACCACGCGTCCGCGCCTCTCAAAGTGAGCGCCTTGCCGCCGATCCTCTCGGGCACAAAACTCACCGGCGAGAACTTCCGGTTCCCCTGGCAGGTACACGTCTATCAGCAGGCAGCTCAAATCGGCAACATTATCTATCAACTTCCTTGCAACTGCCGCTGCGACCGCGCGCTCGGCCACACCAGCTTGCGCAGTTGCTACGAAGGGTTGCACGGCACCGAGTGCTCCACCTGCGCCAAGGAAGCGTTTCTTGCCTATAGCATGACCAGGCAGGGCAAAACCCCTGCGCTAATTCGTGAAGCCATTCACCGTCATGAGTATGAAAGCATTGATCTGGAGAAGCAGTGAGACATCCCCTGCATTCCAGGAATTCTCTCTCTCACTGCTTGCTGTGTGATCGTGACTTCTCGTGCGATTGCCCGTCCAATCCGTAAACCGCCAACGAACACAGCTGCCACGGTGGAGATGCGCGGCTCGAAAGAGGGGATTCGCACCCATGGTTCGCACGATGAACAGGAAGTTGATCTCTCGGAATTTGGTCTTGGTAGTTTTTTTCAGCGGTTTATCTGCGCTGGCGCAGGATGGAAACACCGCGGCAACGCCCATAGCACCCGCTCCACAGACCGCACCGGTTTCACTTACCGTCCTTGAAGACACGCTGCTTCGCGTACAGACCATGGAACCCATCAACAGCAAGCGCGCCAAACAAGGCACTCCGGTGTTGTTTACCGTCAGTGAGGATGTAGTCGTCCGCGATCTGCTGGCCATTCCCCGTGGCGCAACCGTTCACGGAAAGGTCATCGAGTCCAGGCAGGCGGGCCGGTTGACTGGAAGCCCGGAGCTGGCGCTGCAACTGACCTCGCTGGATCTGGGCGGACGAAGCTACCCTCTGGATTCCTATCGGTTCAAGGTCAAGGGTTTAAGCAAGACGCGGCCGACCGAGACCAAGGCTCTTCACGGCGCTGAGGCGGGTTCAATCGTCGGCAGTGTCGTCAGCGGAGTCAGCACCAAGAGCGGAATCCAGACCCCAACCGACGGCAGCAGCCGAGCTGCAAGCATGACCGCCGGAGCCATCGTCGGGGCGGGCGTGGGAACGCTGGTCTCAGCGGCGTCCCCGGGACCGGGAATCTGGATCCCCTCCGAGTCGCAGATCGATTTCTATCTTGCTGTCCCGGTGACGGTGACGCGCATTAGCGCCAAAGAAGCGGCGCGGCTGGCCCAGGGACTTCATCCCGGCGGACCAACCCTTTATGTGCGCGAGACTCCCTGATGCGCCGCCAACAGCAGTAAATATCCTCCGGGAAAGCCGAAGGCTTTACGAAGGTTGGCCCCTCAAAGGGGCCTCGTCAACATCCTTGCCAAGGGAAGCTCGTTGCCAGCGCCAGCTTTGGCGCCGGCGCCGCAGGCGCAGTGTTTGTTAGCCCCGCGTTTCAACGCGGGGTGAGCGAAACCACGATTTGTCCGGAGTCCCGTAGGGACGGCGCCCATGCTCCGTGTCTCTCCAAGAATTCTGCGAGAAGAAGGTAAAAACTCAAGCCGGGAACTTCCGTAAAACGTCAAACTTCTACCGCCACCCCGGCAAAGCAGGGGGTTCTCCCTTTGGCAATAGGAGAACCTCCGGGGCATGAAAAGCGATTTTGGCGTAGAATGAATCTTGCAGCACGAGCCAGTTGGCCCGGTGCGCGCCATAATGGGGGCGTCACGGTTTCGACGGGATTGATTGCGGCATAGGAGTCATGTCGGGGTGCGGGCACCCGTAATCGCTTGCAAAAACAAAGTTGCCGACTACAGTCTGCCACTTGCTGCTTAATTAAATAAGCAGCCGTCTTCCACGGCTTTGCCTTTGGGCTGTGAGCGGACGTCATTCAGAAGGCTGGCAAAAGCGGCTCGGTCCGGGCGGCAGATGCGAGATTAATCGGACTAGTCTGTGGCGCATCTTGTCCGCTCTGAGCGTCCCAGGCGAAACCAAAAGGAATCGGACAAAGCATGAACACTCCTGGCTGACAACGATTTCGGACGCGGGTTCGACTCCCGCCGCCTCCACCAATAATAAAGTCTATATTTATCAATAGCTTACAAATTTAAGCTGGAAAGATGTGCTAAATCTGTGCTACCATCCTCTTCTTAATGGAGGATTTAGCACAGTGAGCACGCCCGTTATTACAATCTTCGTCCGGCACTCCACTAAAGACGGCAAGCCCTGCAAGTACGCCGGAGACGAGATGGCCCGGCGCTGCAATTGCCGGAAACACCTCCGTTGGACTTTGAACGGCACGCAATACCGGAAGGCAGCCGGGACACGCTCTTGGGGTGAGGCTGAGAAGGTCAAGCGGCAGATTGAAGACCAACTCTCCGGAGTGGTCCCCGTAGAGACTCCTGAGAGCACAGCCAAGCTGGTTGCGGAGGCCGTGGCGCTCTTCATTGCGGACAAGAAAGTCCAAGGGTTGACGCCGGACCTCATCAAGAAGTACACGCTTTGGCTCGGGCGGCTCCAGGCGCATTGCGAGTCCAAAGGCATTTTCACCATTCAAGGCATCACACGTGAAACAGTCACGGAGTTCTGCGCGGATTGGGCGGAGCTGTACCCAAGCACCTACACACGGTCCAAACTCCGTGAGCGGTACAAGAGCTTTTTCCGCTACTGTTCCGAGTCCCAATGGATTGACCGCGTGCCGGTGTGGCCCAAAATCAAAATTGAAGAGCCTCCAACACTGCCGCTCACGGCGGATGAATATGAGCGGCTGCTTGATGCCGTTTACGTGGCTGTGCGGGACCGCAATTATGACTATTGGGTTGCCCGTGTGCGTGCGCTCTTTCAGCTCATGCGCTGGAGCGGTCTAGCCATCATGGACGCCCTAACGCTTAGGCGGGATGAGCTAGTCCACGATGAATCCAGGGGCCTGTACAGAGTGGTTACCCAACGCACCAAGACCGGGACGGACGTGACCGTCCCCTTGCCTCCCGCCGTAGCACAAGAGCTGTTGTCCGTGCCCAATTCCAATGCGGCGTATTTCTTTTGGAGCGGGGAAGGTTCCAAGAAGAGCATTACCGGGAATTGGGGTAAGCGGTTCATTGTCCCTGCCTTCCAGGCAGCCAAGATTGAAAGCGGAGGCCACATGCGAAGCCACAGGCTCCGGGACACGTTTGCCGTTGACCTCTTGGAAAAGGGCATCCCCATGGAGGAAGTCTCCAGGCTGTTGGGTCACGAATCCATCAGGACCACGGAGCGCCACTACGCAAAATGGGTGAAGGGCCGCCAAGATCGGCTTGACGCGCTTGTGGTGGGATCGTGGGCCGCTCCGGTCAAAGCGAAAAAGGCAAAGACCCGATAGCGCCGCTTCTGTAAATTCATCGTGTCCCAAGAGGCCCCGGATTCGTTCCGGGGCTTTTTTGCGCTAGCACAGAAATTATTTTTTGTGCTAATCCACAGGATTGGCACAGCCTAAACCATTCCATCTACGAAAAGCCCAAACATGGGTTACCCATCCATAGCAAAACTGCGTGGTGTACTCGGGAGATTCTCGGGATACTCTGAAAATAGAAGCGAAGGGGATTAAGTTAATCCGCTTGACTTTGGCACATAAAAAGCTTGCTTGCTTTGTCGTACTCCGGTATTTCACTTCGGTACTCTGAGAATAGGGAGAGAGAAAAAGGCCATCAAGAGGGGAGAAATAAAAACTTTGTGCTGTACTTCGTACTCGATACGTTTGCTAGGTACTCTCAAACTAGAGCGGAAAACGAATTACTAAATTTCGCTTGCAAAAGTGGCGGACTCCGGGACGGCTATCGGTACTCTGAAAATAGAGAACGGAAAACTGGACGCGGCAAGGCTTGGTGAAGGGGAGAACATGGCAGCACTTGATACAGCGGCAAGACGTGAGGGGCACAAGGCAATGGAAGGCGCGATAAGCGCGGCGGCCCGTGTGCGCCGTCAGCTCAAAGCGGGCCGTCCACGGAAGACTAGCTTGAGCCTCAACAGCTACAAAGCCATGGGCGTGATTATGGGTGAGGCTGACCGGGCACGCGGCCTGATGCACAAAGCTGGCCTTGATCCTGTGGATGTACGGCTCGGGTTGATTGTCCGCACGCCAACGGACCTTCATTGCAAGTGGCTCCCAATGCCTGAAGAGGCCCCGGTATTTTTCGCGGCAATCTCCGGCATGGCGGACGCGGACTTCCTTGGGATTCTATGGCAGCAAACGGACCGTGAAGTCCAGGCAGACGGAGTGCCGCTCTCAAACTATTGGGTCACGCCGTTTGTAGCGGAGCCGGAGGCGCAACGGCTGATGTTGGCTCTACGTGATTTTGTTACGGCTGGCGGCATGAGGATGCAAGCCAACTGACGGGAAACACGAAGGCCCCAGAGGGCGGCAACCCTCCAGGGCCGGGTTTGGCAAATCGGAGTACATGGGAATGTATCGCAATCGGCCTGTCTCATTTTACGGGCCATTGCGCAGCTACGAAAGGTGAGGCAGTGATGACATACGTTGAGAAATCCACGAAGTTGGCATGTGAATCTTCAGTGGCGGTCATGGTCCTGATGGGCGCACCGGATGACGTTGAATTCCTTCCAGTCAAGCCCCGCATGGCAGACGCAAACATGCTTGATGAGTTGAAAGCCCGTTGGCACGGAAGAGGATTACGCCCTGTGGGGATGATGGGACTGTGTGGCACGTCACCACGTTGCGAATTGAAAGAGCCGTTGGAGCCGGAGCAAGTCACCGCGCTTGCGGGCGCATTCTTGGCCTATCTTCACGTGTTCTTCCGTGACAGCTTTGCAGAGCAGTTAGAGGGCGTGGAAGTCCAGGAGCTTGGGCGCTTGTGGTCCCTGGAGGACCCGCGCACCGATGCCTAAAAGTTTGCGGCGCAAACCAGCGTCGTGGGTGGTGTCAACGCGTCCGATACCGCCCAAATTTTAAAGTGCCGCACAGATAAAAAGGTCTGTGTCCACCGCGTTGGCTGCCTCAGTACGGGGACGTGAGACGCGGAGCACCAAAGGCGACGGGGAGCGCCGGGAAGTGCAAACCATCAACCCAAACCAGCGGGGACCTAACAACCCGGCTGGCCGTAAGAGCCGCGCCGAATGGGCGTGTGTGACTGGCGGATGTATGACCGGGGCAGCCCGAGAAAATCATCCAAAGGAAATCAAAAAATGAACATGCTAGACCTCATGCAAGAACAAAAGGAAGCCTTTGACAGGGCCGAGGCCATCACCAAGAAGCCTAACTTCAATGCCACTGACCAGGAAGCCTATGACAGTGCAATGGCACGGGCACAGGCGCTCGGTGGGCAGATTCGTGAATCGCGAGCAAAAAGCACGTTGACCAATCTCATTGGGGGCAACTTTAGTGCCCTTATTCCGGGCGGAGTGCGCGGTGCCGCAAAGGACTCACAGAAGCCGATGTCAGAAGGGTACAACGGAGCGTTTCTGGCATTCCTCCGTTCGGGTGGCAAACAGGTAAGCAGCGAGCTTAGCGAAGGCTTTGACCCTCTGTTTGGTGGATTCGCTCTGCCGTCCTAGGCGGGCATGTCTTCGGCGCTCTATGAGGGCAGCGGCGGCAGTTCCAACGGCGCGGGCGGATATGCGGTCAACATTCCCACCGATGGGCAAATCATCCCATTGGCAACCCCTGACCTTGGTGTCCGTTCTGTGGCACGCGCAATCCCCACGGCAACGGACATCAAACTCCCAAGCCAATCCACGTTTGGGACAGCCGGAATCAAGGCCGAAAGCGGAGCAACAACCAACACGTTCGCAGAGAGCAACCCGGCTCTGACGCAGTTGACGCTCTCCGCATTCATGATGGGCTTGACGCACACCGTTTCTTGGGAACTGCTACAGGATGTTGCCATGTTCCAAGAGTTTGGCGTCCGTGACCTCTTGAACGCTGTTGCCATTGCTGAGGACGGCTTCTTTGTCTCCGGTACCGGCACCAATCAGCCACAGGGCTTGGTTGGCAACACCGGCACCGGAACGGCAGCACCGTATCTGGTGGAGTCCACCGGCGCTTATTTGCTCAACGCCACGGACGACATTCTTGGCACGCTCAAAGGGTCGTACTTTCCCAATGCAGCGTGGCTCATGAGCCGTGCAACTGCCGTGGCAATTCGGAAGGCACAGCGGCAAGCGAACCTTTACGCGAACGTCTGGACGCGTGAAAACGGACGTGACATGCTCCACGGATTCCCGGTGAGCTACAGCGCGGCAATGCCAGCAATTCCCACGGCGACAAGCGCGGGCGTTGTGCCAATCTTGTTTGGCAGCTTCCAGGATGGCTATGTCATCGGTGACCGTGGCGGCGCGGGGACGTTCGTCAAAATCCTTGACCAGCCCCTTGCCACTGCCGGTCAAACGGTCTTGCTTGGCTACAAGCGCGTTGACGGTCGCGTCCGGCGCTCGGAAGCTATTCAGGCCATCACCGTTTCGCACACCTAAAACCCGCCGTCAGTCGGTAACTGACATTTAGGGAAACGGCCTTCAACGTGGATACGCTGGAGGCCGGAGTACCGAGAGATTAGGCGCGGTACCTTTTCCGGCAGTCAGAGGCCGGTTACCCGTTGCACCGCGCCCGGCGCTTGCGTACGCCGTCTAAGCGGGACTCTGACCAATCAGGGACGGTCCAATCAAGAGGGCCGTCCCGAGAGATTAAGGCGGGGACTATTACGCGCATAGGCCCTGCCGGGCTTTACTCGCCCACCTCCACCTATGCGCGTCTTTTCAGGTTTAGAGATTGCGGGGAAGACTCCGCACACGGCCCCGCTTTAGGCGTCTGTTGCGCCTCAGATCAACCGTGTACGGGCTGGCCTTCGGCGTGCCAGTCATGGAAACCGCCGGAGTAAGGGGCTGCTTTCGTTTTCAGGGGAGGAAGCGGAGCGGCCTCAATCCTTTTCAAGAAGAGGCAACATGGCACAGCCAGTTTGGGTACTATCTGTCAACCTAGAAACGAAGTCCGCCGCTTTTGTGTCCGGCCTTGGTGATGCTGCCAAAGCCGCACGTGGAAGTTTCACGGAAATCAAGAGCGGAGCCGGTGAGATGGGCGGGGCCGTTGGGTACTCCACCGGGGAAGCACGGCACGCGGTCATGATGTTGGGTGAAGAATTCGGCGTACATCTCCCCCGTGGGCTGACCACATTCATTGCAACGCTTGGGCCTCTTGGTCCCGCGCTTGAGGCGGCTTTCCCCTTCTTGGCAATTGCTCTTGGTGCCACGCTCTTGATTGAGCACTTGGTCAAGATGCACGAAGCCGGGGAAAAGCTGACTGATGACCAAATGAAGTTTGGCACAGCCGTCAATAACGCTTTCAATGCTCTTGAAACCAAACTCATCCAAGCCCAAATCAAGTCAGATGAATTAAGAAATGACCACCTTGGGGCCTTGACTCTACAGCTCGAACTGATTAACCACGCAAGCATGGATGAGTTGGTTAAGAGTTTTGAGGAAGTGGCGAGGGCCGGTGACGTGGTGATGAAAGAGCTAACATCCCACTGGTACACGTTTGGTACAGGTTCCGATGGGGCTAGCCACGCGCTCAACGAATTTCAGAACCAATATGCACAGCTCATGTCCACCCATAAGGACGCAGACGCGGCCAAAGGATCGGACCTATTGGCGGGCACACTCAAGACCGCACAGGAAGTGCTCAAGGCACAGCAAACCATCGTAGCCAACCGGGACAGCGGCCAAGGTCAGACGGATGAAAGCGCGGCGGCGGAGAGACTGCTACAGATTCACCATGTGAGCATGACGCTGACGGGTGATGAGGTTGCCGCACAGCAAAACCTAGTGGGTATCCTTTCGGCCCAAGTCTCCCACCAAGAAACTATTGCCGCTCTCAAGAAACTGGAGGGTGATAACGCCAAGAAGGGCGAGAGCAACACGGCAGCGGGACAGGCGGCGGCAGCGGCCCGAGAATCAGCCGAAAGCAATCTCCGCATATCGGAGAGTGTTCTAGCTTCCAAAAAAGCACAAGCGGAGGCACAGTTGACGGTCACATCTGGCAGCTTGGAATCCCGCCTTGCAATGGAGACGGACTTTGCCGGGCGTGACCGGGACTTGAAACTTGTCGCCAACCAAGCCGAGATTGCCGCCTTGGATAAAAGCGGCAAGGACTATCAGAATCAGCTCAAGGCCTTGAAGGACAAGATGTATGAAATTGAGGCTGCATATTACACAAAAGTTACTGAGCTGACGGCCTCTAGTTCCGTCTCCGTCCACCAAAGGGAAATCACAGAGCTGGAGTCTGCCGAGCACCAGAAAATTGAGGCCACGGAGAAAGGTACAGCCGAGCGGATAACGGCCATTGACGCGGCCATCAAGGAAGAGCAAAGCCGGAACCTCCAAAACACCAATTTTTTCCGTGAGTTGCTAAACCAGCGGGTTGAGACCGTGCGGCAAGAGGCGGAGGAAGAGGCCAAGGCAAAGGACGCTGCAATAAAGCAAGAAATAGCTGCGGATGAGGTGGCTGCTAAAGAAAAGACGCGCCATTCCGGGGCTATGAACAAAATCGAGAATCCAAAGAGCACTGATGACGCTGCCGCAAAGAAGGCTGAGCTTGATAGGGAGTACGCGGATAATCATGCGGAGCTGATGAAGGAACTAGCCGACACGCAATCAATGGGACAGGCTAAGGTCGCTGAGGCGCGAAGAATCAATGACCAGTTAGCGGCGTTGGACAAAAAGTACCAAGACCAAAAGGCTGAGCTAGCGGCACAGGAAGCACAAACGGAAAAAGCAGCCGCTATGGAGGTTGCAAACGCTTTCGGGCAGTCTATGCTCCGTGTTGCTGAGGGTCATGAGTCAATGGCAAAGATGGCACAGGGAGCCTTTGAAAGCATTGTGAGCCACTCGTTGCAAGCTGCCCTGATGGAAGTAGCCCATGAAAAGACAGCGCAACTGGCACACGCTGAGTCGGCCGCCGCCGCCGCTATGCACGCTATGTCAAGCATTCCCGTTATTGGCCCGGCTCTTGGGTTAGTTGCCGGTGCTACCACCTTCGCAGCGGCGATGGCTTTCGAGGGCGGAGGCGTGGTGCCCGGTGTGGGCCGTGGTGACATCGTGCCCGCCATGCTGTCACCAGGAGAAGGTATCGTGCCGGGCGGAGTCATGGACGGGCTGAGCAAACTTGCCCGCTCGGGTGGTATGGCGGGTGGCGGCACCCATTACCACGTCCATGGCGTCCACTTTGCGCCCACGGTTCACGCGCTGGATTCGGACGGGGTGGATGAAGTCCTCACCAAGCATCAAGACCAATTTCAACGGCACTTTGAAAACACTCTGCGAAAGATGAACCGCTGAAAAGCATGATGCTACGCGGCCCCGCAGGTATGGCAATGCGCCTACGGGCCGTGTAGTGCGATTACAGGGTACTGTACGAAAGGAACGGGACGTGATGGACGTGATACGTGTTGTTGATGTGCCGGGTGGTACTTCGGCTGATGAGGCGCAACGGCTGATGAATGTGCCGTGCGTTGAGAATCTTTACATGCTGGTCCAGGTATTGCCACTGGCTGATGGCACAACCCGTGCTTTCTATCGACTGCTCCGCAAGTCCCACCACAGTGACAGCCCAAACCGGCGCGGTGTGTCGAACCTGGATGGCAAGGACGAAGTGGCACGGGAGATTATTCGGGACCACGGCAAGACACTGAGCATTCCAGCGCTCATCCGCAAACTAGCGGACAACGGCATCAAGCGCGGCAAGACCTGGGTTGCTGAGAATCGTGTTACGCTGTGTGGAAAGAAACCAGCCTACCGCACCCGCTGAGTGAATTCCCGGCGTCCGGTCTTCCGCCGCAGTAAGCAAACGGAAAGCGGTAGACCTACCGTTGAATACTTTCCACACCACCGTGGGGTAATTTCATTTCATTACATTACCCCCCGAAACGGTATGGATTGTGGCGCTCACACGGCGGCTTTTAGCTATCGCATCGCTGTGTGAGTGATGACGGGAAGGCCACGTTGGGCACTTGGCTCTGTGGTTGATTAGGCCAGAACTACGATACGAAAGTGGTCTTATAGTCTGTTCTGTAAGCTGTTGATAATAAGCAGGATGGGGGTGGGTCAAAATCTTGCCGAGAGGCCCCGAAAAGAGCGCCGCAATCCCCAAACTTACATAGACAAGAATAAATGAAAAAATGGAACTTTTCATTGATAATATACGGTTTATTGTAGTTTTGAGGGAATCCCGTTAGCGCGTCCCGATAGCAAATCCTCACAAGTAGTTCATTTAAAAAGACTTGTTGACTCCTTGCCGCGCCCGGCGATATGGTCAAAACAGCTCACAACACCAGAAACCAGCACCGGGCCACGGGAGGGCCTTTCCATCATGCTTTACGTTCGCTTCGTACCGCTTGCCTTGAACCAATGGAGTGTATTTGTGCCAGTCCAGTCCGCCAAACCGATTGCCAGAGTGAAGCGAAGGCTTGACGGTCAATTTGTTGCTAGAAGCACAGCGGGTCACACGCTCAGCCGTGAAGTGGTGGCGGCTTGTCTGGACTTCATAGAGGACCGGGAGCGCAAACAAGCGGCGTAGAACGCCCCGCAAGCGCATCAGGAAGCCCGTAGGCGTGCCGGTGAGAACAGATGCCGGATAGCCTACGGGTTTTTATTGGGGGCTGAGGCGTACAATTCCCACAGATTCCACGGAGGACAAGCATGAGCACGCGCCCCATACCGTCCGGTTATGCCGACATTGAGGAATGGATATTGCAACAGCTCTACGAGCAGCCGAAGGTGAACCACATGACCCACACGCTGTTTCAGCATCTTGAGCACGTATTGCAGTCTGAGCCATCATCTAGGGACACGGTGAACAAAATACGAGCTATCTCCGGCCTCCAGCCGTTGGGATCTGAAGAGCACATCGAAGAGAAAAAGCTAGCATACGGTGACGTTCAATATGCGGTTGAAACGCTCATAGAATCGGGGTGGGCTAAAGGTGACCGCAACACAGGAGTGGATGGCGTGTACTACACAAACTTAGAACTGAAGGCCAAAGGTGAAGCGGCGGCCATTCGAGCAAAGCGAAAGCGGGCGGAGGGTACTGAAGCCCTTGCATCCCTTTCGGAACAGCCGGAGGTGCTTTAGATGCGGCACGAAAACGAACGTAAGCGAATTGTCGAAGCCTACCTCAAGATGGCACAAGTAGCCCACTACCGCCCGGCAGCTCCGGGTGACGGGATGGGCAGCGTGGACTTGACTGAGGAAGAGATTGCAGACACCCCACGCCTAGCGAAAGAGGCCGCCGATTACGCTGAGTCCTTCTTGAAACAGGAAGACTCCCATTTCACTATTGGTGTTTCAGACGGGTCTACAAACCGCGCACTTGTTTACGCGATTGAAGCTGCCCGCGCCCTTTGCTCACCGGACCCCGATCTTGCCCTATCGCTTTTCAAAATGGCCGTTGAGGAAACAAAGGAAGCCAAGCGGGAAAGAAGCGCCGCCGGATTGTAGTTCTTTCAACGCACGGCAGGGTGGGCGCGGCAAGGTTTGTGCTAATTTGTGCTAACGGTATGGATATTGTGGACATCATGCCCATCTAGCACGTTGAAGAATCTGTAAGTTACTGATTCCACTAGGGCCTTGCGGGTTCGACTCCCGCCGCCTCCACCATAAACCTTTCCAAAGTCATCCAACAAAATCCATCTAGATCTGTAAATCAAGGGAATGAAACAAGATCATTGTCAAAGGATGTCCAGAAGTCATCCTTTGACATCCGGCATGTAAGTGAAAAATCAGAATAATAAACCCTCAGCGAAGCCTCTCCGGTTTTGCGATCTCCAATGCTGCCCGCCCACGGTCGGTGTTCGTGACAGCATCTCCGCCATGTGGAGAAGGGCGCGCCTCAACCGGCACTGTTCATCTGCGAGGAATGGATGGGGAACAATCAGGCTAGAACTTGGCAAAGAGCGTCTGCGGCCGCTTGACCGCCAACGCAACAATCGGTTCCTGGAGAGCTCATAGCGGGTCCATCGGGAAGTGGAAGCAGCCCAGAGGGGAGGTAGGTGTCACAAGACTCCAGAAAGGCAAAAAAAGACGGCACGAACGTTTTCTGTTCGTGCCGGGAGGCCAGTGACGCAACTTACTTCCAACTGGGATCCAGCAGCTAGTGCTGTTTCTCATCTGGAATATCTACAGCTTACTATATATTTGGTCGATGTCAAATACAAAAATCGAAATCTTTATGAGTACCTTATGAGAATCTCAAAGGGCGGGATTCTTCGAGCATGAAATCGAGTGCCCGAAGACCGAAATTCGACTTCTTGCCCAGTCATCGGACCTTAATATTCCCTTAAGGTGTCCATAATCAGGTCGATGCGATATGTTCTCCAAAGCGCTTCCCGCGAGATTTCGCACCGAGTCACAGGGGCATTTTTGTCGAAGAGGTCCGAGGCTGTCCTTGGAATGCTGAAAGGAAAGGACTCGGATGTCGCAGAATAGGTGCAGATCGCCAGAAAATCCGTATTATTGGATACGAAAAGCGACAATGTCAGACGCCTTCTCCTGTCCTCAAGCGAGAGATCCGTTGCCGACGCTAACGAAGCGGCCACCAGACGTTGCCTTGCAGCTCGGGCCGTCGAGTGGGAGCCGGATGCGGGCAAGTCCCAAAATCCAACGCTCGTCGACCGATGCAACCGGGGCTCTGACAAACAGAAATCTCGCCATTGCGTCTTTTCGGGCCCCCGATCCAAAACCCGATGCGGTTCTTGTGTTAAGTTCAAACCGTGAAAGAGCGCGAAAAAGGGCAAGCAGTTTCAGGTCCGGAGAAGGGACAAAGGCGTTTTCTTCCGGGGCTTACCGTCAAGGAAGGCTTTAAGCGCCATCCGTTCGATATCGAGTTCGGGGTTCGGACCAGCGGACTGATTGCTGGCCGCTTCCTGAAGAGCGGGCATCGCCACGACCCGCACAATACCGCGTATTACGGGATAGCCCCTTCAGTCTTCCGCGCCCTTGTCGGGCGTTGGCGGCGAAGCCAGCAAATGGCTCCGCTCGACGAATACACTTTTGTAGATCTTGGCGCTGGAATGGGTCGAGGCCTGCTGCTGGCCGCCGAATATCCTTTCCGGCGCGTTGTGGGGGTGGAACTCAATCCCACCCTGCTCCGGATTGCCCGCCGAAATCTGACCGTCTGGCGAAAAGCGGGTCGTGCGCAATCCCCAATGAGCATCCATGGCGGAGACGCTGCCGAGTTCACCTTTCCCGCAGGACCTTGTGTTGCCTTCCTCTTCAATCCCTTTGGCGCCCCGGTCTTGCGAAAGCTTCTGAGCAATGTGGAGCATGGTTTTGCCGGACGCGAGGGGCGTTTTGATCTTCTTTACGTGAACCATGAACATAAAGGTGTTCTGGAGCAGAGAGCAGGTTTTACTCGGCTCTTTGTTGGTCGGGTGAATCGCTCTCGCCCCGATGCGATTGCCGATCACTCCATACTCGCTAATCAGCCGGATGGAGAGTATGCCTCAGCGAACCACGAGGATTGCTCGATCTGGCGATGGGTGGGTACGACTTCGGCAGAGAAGTAAATATCCTCCGGCAAAACTGGAGGCTTTACGAAGGCTGGCCCCTCAAAGGGGCCTGGTCAGCCTTCTTGCCAAGGGAAGCTCATTACCGGCGCCAGATTTGGCGCCCGCGCCGTAGGCGCAGTGTTTGCTGGCCCGGCGTTTCAACGCGGGGTGAGCGAAACCAACGATTTGTCCGGAGTCTCGCAGGGACGGAGCCCATGCTTCACGTCTCTCGAAGAATTCTGCGAGAAGAAGGTAAAAGCTCAAACCGGGAACGACTTCGGTAAACGTCAAACCGCCACTGCCAACCCGGCAAAGCCGGAGGTTCTCCCTTTCGTAATAGAAAGGGCCGCTTCGATAATCCGAAACAGCCCTTTTACACCAAAGCTTAAGACAGATTCTACTTTTTCAATTCCGCCAGCCACACCTTCAGACCCGGTTCCTGCAGCGAGCGAAGTTCTGCGCAGCCATCGATCGTCTCAATGGCTGAGCGCAATGACCGGCCAGACGACGGAACCTTGTGCGTGGCGAAGAAATCCTTCACCTCGTTCCGGGCTTCCGCCGAGCAGAAGTTGCCGGTTGAAGCGACCAGCCGGGCTCCCGATGCCGTAGTGATCTGCGCCATTACCTGATCCCAATGACTCTGGATAAACTTCCATGCCAGGTCGCGCGTTGCGGGGTTGGTCAGAGCAACTGCAAGCTGACCGGCGGCATCCTGATTGCGCACCTTGTCGCTGACGGCGTAATTCAAGGAGCGCTCGGCAAGTGCAGGGTCTTCGAATTGCGCCAGCCGGTGCAGGGCGCCAGTCTGTATCTCCGGATTGGTGGAAGTCTCATAGATCTTCTGCAGTTGGTCAAAGAACGCGGCATCGCCATTGCGGGCGGCAATGGTCAATGCCGTCTGCCCGAGGGTGGCGTCTACCGAACCAGGGTCGGCAAGGTACCGTTGCGCGAGGTTGCGCGCCTCCGCCAGAACCGCGGGATCCTTCCCGTAGTACCCAAGTGCTGAGAAAAGTTCCGCACGCAGCTCACGCGCATTGGAATCCCCTTCGGTCGCAGGCTTGAAGGGAGGGGCCAGTTTGGCATACACCGGAGCGAAGCTTGCGCGGACCCATGCAGAAAGCTCGGTCCGCTCGTCCTCGTTGGCTGCGATCCGGTTGAAGATCACAGCGACATTCAGCAAGGCGGTCTTGAGAACTTCTACATTGGGATCGGCCTTGACTGCCGAGACCAGATCCAGGAAATCTCCCGTGGAGGCCTGATTGGCCCTCACCTGCGCCCACTCGTCCCCCACGAGACTGATGCGCTCGGCAGGGGTGAGAGAGGATTCGACATGGGCCACCAACTTCTTGTATTCGGCAGCGGGATAGGCTGTGCGATAGTAGCCGTTCCCTCCTGCGTTTGCGAAGAAGACCGCGCTGGCAGGCACCTTCAAAGTGGAATCGGCGGGCGTCAGGACCTCGCAGTCTTGACCTTTTTCGGCCTTGAAGCAGACGGGCAGCGTCCATTTCTCGGCCCGATCGGAGGGTATCGAAGGGCTCACAAAAATGCGTCTCTGGGCTACAGAGACCTTGCCGTCGGCCGGCGTCCCGAAGGTTAGCAGCGGAACTCCCGCTTGGGAGACGAGGCTCTCCATGATCTTGTCGACCGGTTTATGGCTATTGGCGGTCTGAGCTCCCCAAAAGTCTTCCGCGGTCGCATTTCCATAAAGATGAGCCGCAAGGTAATTGTGGACACCCTGGCGGAAGGCCGCTGCCCCCAGGTAGTTCTCCACACTCTGCAGCACGGCGCTGGCCTTCCCATAAGCAATGCCGTCGAACATCTGATTGATCTCGTCCGGCGTATCTGCTGTGGCCCTAATCGTGCGCGTGGTGGGCTGCGCATCCAGATTGAGTGTCCGGTTGGTCTCCGCAACAATGGACTGTTCGACCTTCCATTCGGGATAGAGCTCGGCAATGGCCTTGGTTTCCATCCAACTGGCAAAACCCTCGTTCAGCCACAGGTTGTCCCACCACTTCATCGTGACCAGATCGCCGAACCATTGGTGGGCCATTTCGTGAGCCACAACCATCGCAACGCGATTCTTGGCGGCTACCGAAGCCGTCTTCTCGTCGAGCAGCAGGTCGGTCTCGCGATAGGTGATGGCGCCGAAGTTCTCCATGGCGCCCGCCTCAAAGTCGGGAATTGCGATGAGGTCGAGCTTCTTGAGCGGGTAGCGAATGCCAAAATAATCGTTGTAATAGTGCAGCACGCGCTTGGCGACTTCCAGACCATAGGACGTAAGCGCCACCTTGTCGGGCGTGGAGCACGCGCGAATCGCTACGCCGTCGGACTCTCCTGCGGTGCACTGAAAGTCGCCCACCAGAAATGCCACCAGGTAGGTGGACATCCTGGGAGTGGTAAGAAACTGAACCGTATGCTTCCCGGCTACCGGGCCCGGCCTGTCGCTGATCATGGGGCCGTTGGAGATGGCGTTGTCGTTGGCGTCAATCACCAGACCTACGTCATAAGTCGCCTTCATCTCCGGCTCGTCAAAGGACGGGTAGGCGCGGCGAGCATCCGTGGACTCGAACTGGGTCACCGCATAGTTGCGCCGCGGCGTCTTGGATAAGTAGAAGCCGCGCAGTTCGTTGTTCAGGATTCCCGTGTATTCGATGGCCAGCTTGGCCATGCCGGAGGGGATTTGGGTGGGAAACGTAAAAGTCGCCTGCTCTTTGCTGCTGTCAAGTGTGACGGTAGCCGTCTGCTGCTTTCCGTCTGCGGTGACGGTCACGCGCTGGAAGGCAATCTCGATGGCATTGAGAACGATCGTGCTGGTCGGTTGCTGGATTGCTACGTCGATGGTTTCGCTGCCAGAGAACGTGGCTGCCTTGATGTCCGGGGTGAGACTGAGCGAGTAGCTCTGCGGCACAACGTTCTGTGGCAGACGCTGGGCTTGCATCGAGGAGACAACGAGCAAATTAAGGCAGAGAAAGGCGAGGGCCGCGGCCAACGCAAGCGGATTGTTGGTGCTCTTCTTCATGGATTCCTCGTGGAATTGAACGGGACATCAATTCGCAGTTTCAAACGGACAATTTGACCGGGCGACATGTCCTTTCCGTTCAGGAAGATCCATCAACCGGCGTTCATTCTATAGACATAATTGTAGGACACCAGCCTCCGGCAGGGTTTCTGCCGGGCAATCGTAGGAACGTTATCTTGATGATGGAATCGTCGTTTTGCGCCGCCCTTACAGGGCTGACTGGCTATTGCTGGCCAATTTCCCCGCGCTGAAGCACGGGCCTAACAAACCGAGCGCCTTCTGCGCAATCGAAATTGGAACCCTCAGATCGACATCTTCGATTCATTCTAAAAACAGCGGTTGCTTGCGTGGTGATCAGTTCAATCACCCCATAAAGTTCAATCACCCCATAAAGTTCAATCACCCCATAGAGTTGTCATCCTGAGCGAGCGAAGCGAGTCGAAGGACCTGCATTACCGGGATCTTCATACTTGCACAGGGTCCGAGAGCACAGGGTCCGAGATCTGATATCCAGAATCCTTTTCAGGCGTCCGTCTTCTTCTTGGCCAGCAAAGCATCGAGCAGCAACATGCAGGCTCCGGTGACGATGGCGGAGTCGGCCACGTTGAAATCCGGCCAGTGATAGCTGAAGATGTGTACCTCAATGAAGTCCACGACGGAGCCGTAGGCGATGCGGTCGTGCACGTTGCCCAGCGCGCCCGCGAAGACCAGGGCCAGAGCAATCGAAACCAGGCTGAAGTTGCCCGCCACGCGTACCAACAGCACCAAAACCGCCATCGCGGCCAGGCAGGAAAACCCGATCAATCCCCAATGAACCAATGCGGGATGGGTTGAGTCCGCAAAGAGCGAAAACGCCGCACCCTCGTTGGTCCAGTGCGTAATGCGCAAAATACCGGGTATGATCGGGATCGCTCCCCCCATGCGGACATGGAGGGTGACCCAGACCTTGGTGAGGCGATCAGCAGCAATGACCAGTGCCGAGAGCCCCAGAAGCCACGGCAAACGGCTGGACGAAGGCGTGGTCACTGAGCCGCCTCCGTAGTCTCTGCGGGATTAGCCGCCTGCGGCCTTTCGATTCCCATCTCTGTCAGCGCGTCACTGCAACGCGTGCAAACGTTCTGCCAGATGCCATAGTTGGCGACTACAGGCATGAAATTCCAGCAGCGGGCGCACTTGTGACCTGCAGCCGAAACCGCTCGGATTTCGATGTGTCCGCCAACAGAAGGCAGCCTAACTTCATCCGGCGATGGCGGCTGAAGTGCATCGCCGCTGATTTCGTGTTCGGTAACTCTCACGTCTGAAACATTAAAGAGCTCTTTCAGATCCGTTTTTTTGAGGCGTGTGAGGAGTGAAAGCGCTTCGCCTGAAGCCTCTATCACCACGTCGGCTTCGAGAGCCTTGCCGATATTCTTTGCCTGGCGTTCTTCTTCGAGTTTGCGCTGCGCAGCGTCGCGGATTTCGAAGAACTTTTTCCACTCTTCCACTTGCTTCTCGGGATCCTCGGAGAAGATCTCTTCCGGCTTCGGAAACAGCGCCAGATGCACGCTGTCCTCGCGGCCTTCGACCGTAGGCAGAAATTCCCAAACTTCATCCGCCGTAAAGCTCATGATCGGCGCAACCAGTCGCACCAGTGTCTCGGCGATCTGCCACAGCACCGTCTGCGCCGAGCGGCGCCCCTTGCTCGACGGCGCAAAGGTGTACATGCGGTCCTTGAGCACATCCAGGTAGAACGAGCTCAAATCCACCACGGCGAATTCGTTCACGCCCTGATAAACGCGATGGAACTCGAAGCCTTCGTACCAGCCAAGAACCTTCTCCGTCAGTTCGCGCGTGCGGGCCAGCATATACCGATCGAGCGGCAAAAGCTCGGCTTCCTCGACCCGATCCTTCGCCGGATCAAATCCATGCAGATTCCCCAGCAGGAAGCGGAAGGTGTTGCGCAGCTTGCGATAAAGCTCGGCGCAGCGCGCCATCAGGTTTTCGCTGGCGGCCATGTCTTCGCGGAAATCCACCGAAGCCACCCACAGCCGGACAATCTCGCCGCCCATGCGATTGGCGATATCCACCGGATCGACGCCATTGCCCAGCGACTTGGACATAGCGCGGCCCTGCTCGTCCAGCGTCCAGCCGGCGGTTGTGACATGCGAATACGGTGCGCGCCCCCGCAGCGCCACAGAGGTGAGCAGGGAAGAGTGGAACCAGCCACGATGCTGATCGCCGCCCTCCAGATAAAGCACCTTCGTGCCTTCGCCCTTTTGAAAGGACGTATACGCCGGATTCAGTTCCGGATCGGATTCGGCTACTGCAAACCAACTGGTGCCCGAATCGAACCAGACGTCCAGAATGTCGGTTTCCTTGCGGAAATCCGTGCCCCCGCAGCCTTCGCATTTGCTGCCGTCAGGCAGCAGTTCGGCCACGGCGGTCGTGTGCCAGGCCTCTGCGCCGTGTTGCTCAAAGAGGGTGACGATCTTGCGGTTCAGCGTCGCATCCAGGATCGGCTTGTTGCACCCCTCGCACAGAAACACCGCGATGGGCACGCCCCAGATGCGTTGCCGGCTGATGCACCAATCGGGCCGGGTCGCGATCATGTTGGTGATGCGCTCCTTGCCCCATGCCGGATCCCAGATAACTTTGTCGATCTCTTCGATAGCGAGCTGACGAAATGGGATCTCGGAGCCATCCGCGCGCTTCACCGGCGTCTCCATGCCGATGAACCACTGCTCGGTAGCGCGATAGATCACCGGCTTGTGGCAGCGCCAGCAATGCGGATAAGAATGATTCAGATCCGAAGTAGCCAGCAGCGCGCCGCGCTCTTCGAGCATGGCGATGATGACGGGGTTTGCGGCCCACACTTTCTTGCCTTCAAACGCAGGCGGAGCGGCATGATTCCAGGCGGCGGGGTCCACATACATGTGGCCGCCGGCATCGACGCGGCAGATGGGGTCGATGTTATAGCGGACGCCGGTATAAAAATCGTCCGCGCCGTGCGCAGGAGCGGTGTGCACCGCGCCCGTGCCGGCATCGGCAGTCACGTACGTAGCCAGAACGCCCAGAATCGACCGGTCGAGAAAGGGATGTTGAAAAGTGGCGTTCTCCAGAACCTTGCCCTTGAAGCGGGCGAGTTCCGTCACCGCACCCAGATCGCAAGCGGTGATGACCGCGGCTGCCAGTTCGGCGGCAACGATATAGACCTTGCCGGACTCGGTCTCCAGCGCAACATAGTCGAAATCCGGATGAAAAGCCACGGCCATCGACGCCGGAAGAGTCCACGGAGTCGTCGTCCAGATGATGGTCGAGACGGTACGGCCGGCGAGTTCGGGCGCCAATGCTTCGGCGGCTGAGGTCAACTCATAGCGCACATACACCGATGGGCTGGTGTGCATCTCGTACTCGACCTCGGCCTCAGCCAGCGCCGTACGGTCGTGGATGCACCAGTAGACAGGCTTCAAGCCGCGATAAACAAAATCCTTCTCCAGAAAGCCATAGAAGGCCTCCAGCGTCCGCGCTTCATAGTCGCGAGACATCGTCTTGTAGGGCTGCTGCCAGCGCCCAAAGCAGCCAATGCGCTCAAACTGCGAGGTTTGCAGGTCGACGTACTTCTGCGCGTAGGCGCGACAGGCATCCAGCACATCGGTAACCGGCATCTCCAGCTTTTTGCGGCCCAAATGCTCATCGACTTTAATTTCAATGGGCAACCCATGGCAGTCAAAGCCCGGCACAAAGGGCGCGTCGTACCCAGCCATGCTCTTGGACTTCACGACGAAGTCCTTCAGTCCCTTATTGAGCGCGTGGCCCAGGTGAATGGGGCCGTTCGCGTAAGGGGGACCATCGTGAAGCAGGTAGGCGGGGCGTCCGGCTCCGGCCTTGCGCAGTGCTGCATAGAGGTCGAGTTCCGCCCATTTCTTGAGGCGAAGCGGTTCATTCTGCGGCAGGTTAGCCTTCATCGGGAAGACGGTCTGCGGCAAGGTAAGAGTCGCCTTCAACTCCGGCGCTGAGGACATCGGAACTCCCTGTCTGGTTCTGGATTCAACTGGTTCGGTCGGTTTCGTCTCAAAATCGCTCAATCGATAGTGTAAATGCCCCGACAAGGTTTATTTATTTGCCTCTTCAGCAGAATCTGTGGGCGGATTCTGGCTCCGGTAGTCGTCCGAGTGTGTGATAGAGGGCCATTTCCATCGCTTTGAAGGTGCGAAAGCCGTAGGATCGTCTGGTTATCACTCGAATT
>Ga0302320_10001788_pt1 | contig 51422 bp, 43 predicted proteins | sample Bog_T0_3_FD_202130 | JGI IMG/M metagenome (GOLD analysis project Ga0302320, IMG submission 202130) | Peat permafrost microbial communities from Stordalen Mire near Abisko, Sweden - Bog_T0_3 | ecosystem: Environmental > Terrestrial > Soil > Wetlands > Peat | place: Sweden: Abisko, Stordalen Mire... | reverse complement strand
GGATCGGCCCAACGCGACCGCTGTCGCCGCCTTGGATACCCTGGACCGAAACGCCCAGTGGCAACAATTTTGGCCAAACGCTTCCTCCGTCGCGGTTTAAGGCCGCCAAGAAGTTTGGTCACACCCCGCTTTGGCGGCCGGTTGCAAAACGACCTTCGACGTGCGATAATCGCCGTTCTGACCATGCCAACATCCGTCTTCGAACAAGTGGGAAAAGTGCTCACAGAGCACGGTATCGCCTTTCAGGTGCTGCGGCACGAGCCGGTCTACACCAGCGAGGAGGCTGCCCAGGTGCGCGGCGCCCCCTTGGCCAGCGGGGCCAAGGCCCTGATCGTCAAGGGCGATGACGTGTTCGTGATGTTCGTCGTGCCGGCGGATCGCAAGCTCGACAGCCGCGTAGTCCGGCGGGTCAAGGGGTGGCGGAAGCTGCGGTTTGCGAGCCGCGAGGAGGTTCTGGAGCTGACCGGACTCGTTCCCGGCTCCATCCCGCCATTGGGCAGCCTGTTCGGATTGCCCACCCTGTGCGATGAGCGGCTCCGCGACAACGAGCGGATCAACTTCAATGCGGGCGACCACAGTATCTCGGTCAGCATGCGGTACGCCGACTACGTGCTCGTGGAAGATCCAGAAATGGGGACCTTTGCGGAATAGGCGGTACGCCACCCAGGTCATCAGCGGCCTGATCCAGAACAATACCAGCACCACGCTGGGCGTTTCCGCCACTGCCCTCACTTACGGCCAATCGGTGACGCTCACGGCCACCGTCAGTATCGTTCCGCCCGGCACCGCGACGCCCACCGGCGGCACGGTCACCTTCCTGGACTACGGCACGGCGATCGGTTCGGCGACACTTTCCAACGGCACCGCGTCTTTTACCACCACGCCCAATTACGGCGTCCACGAGCTCACGGCCTCGTACACGACCGCGGGCATGTTCGCCTCCAGCAGCACCGCCGGCGCCGGGCTGGGACGCACTTCGATCATCGCCACCGTGGCCGGCAATGGCAGCGGCGACGGCGCCCAGGCGAGCGCCTCCTGCCTGAGCGATCCCGGCGGCGACGCGCTGGACTCGGCCGGCGACCTGTTCATCGCCGATAGCGGCGACAACCGCGTCCGCGAAGTAAACCACACCACCGGCGTGATCACCACCGTGGCCGGCGACGGCACGGCGGGTTTTAGCGGCGATAACGGGCAGACCACCGCCGCCATGCTCGACGCGCCCACCGCCGTCGCGCTGGATTCCGCCGGCAACCTCTACATCGCCGACACCGGCAACCAGCGCATCCGCAAAGTCAATCTCTCCACCGGCGTGATCACCACGGTCGCCGGCGACGGGGTCGGGGGTTACGGCGGCGACAATGTCCAGGCCACGGCGACCGATCTTTACGACCCCCAGGGCGTAGCCGTGGACTCCTCGGGAAACCTGTACATCGCCGACACCTATAACGATCGTATCCGCAAAGTGAAACTCTCCACCGGCATCATCACCACCGTGGGCGGCATGGGATCGGCCGGCTACAACGGCGACGGCATCGCGGCCACCATAGCCGCGCTTTATGACCCCACCGGTGTAGCGGTCGACGCCAGCGGGAACTTCTACATCGCCGATTCCCTCAACAACCGCATTCGCAAGGTGACGATCTCCAGCGGTTTGATTACGACGGTTGCGGGCTCGGCCGCGGCCGGTTACGGCGGCGATGGCGGAGCGGCCACCGCCGCGGTGCTCAATGATCCCCGCGGCATCGCCGTAGACGCTACCGGCGATCTCTTCATCGCCGATTACGCCAACGCGCGGATCCGCGAAGTATACGCGTCCACCGCAAAGATCGCCACGGTCGCCGGCAGCGGATCCGCCGGTTACAGCGGCGACGGCGGTGCGGCCACCGCCGCGGCTATCAGCAAGCCGCAGGGCGTCGCGGTGGACGCCGCGGGCAACCTCTACATCGCCGATTCCGGCAACAACCGCGTTCGCGAAGTGAGCCACGCCAGCGCCACGATCGCCACCTTCGCCGGCGGCTTCCTCGGCGACGGCGGAGCAGCCACCGCCGCGATCCTGGCGGCCCCGGCTGACGCCGCGGTGGATTCGTCGGGAGACATCTTTATCGCCGACACCAACGACAACCGCGTCCGCGAGGTGAACCGCGCCACCGGCGCGATCACCACCGTGGCCGGCAACGGCGGGGCCGGCTATGGCGGCGATAACGGGCAGGCCACTGCCGCCATGCTCGATGCGCCGGACGCCGTCGCGCTGGACTCCGCGGGAAACCTGTACATCGCCGATTCCGGCAACAACCGCGTTCGCGAAGTCAATCTTTCCAGCGGCCTAATCACCACCGTCGCCGGCAACGGAACCGCGGGCTTCAGCGGAGACGGCGGAGCGGCTACGGCCGCGGAAATCTCGTCTCCCGACGCGCTGGCCGTGGATGGGTCCGGACACCTCTTCATCGCCGATGCCAATAACTATCGCATCCGCGAGGTCAATCTCTCCAGCGGTGCGATCACCACTGTCGCCGGCGGCGGCAGCGACGGCGACGGCGATCCGGCCACCACCGCGATCTTGAACAGTCCTCAGGATGCGGTCGTGGATTCCGCGGGCAACCTCTATATCGCCGACACCAACGACAATCGCGTTCGCGAGGTCAATCGCGCCAGCGGCGTGATCACTACCATCGCCGGCACCGGCGCGGCCGGCTATACCGGCAACGGTGGCCCCGCCACTGCCGCCGAACTCTCCGCGCCCAAGGCCCTGGCCCTCGACAACGCGGGCGATCTCTTCATCGTCGACAGCGGCAACGATCGCGTTCGCGAGCTCAACCCGGCCAGCGGCGCGCTCACCACCGTCGCCGGCGACGGCAGCGGGTGGTGCAGCGGCGACGGCGGGCCGGCCATCAATGCCGGGATGTCGCCTTCCGCCATAGCCGTGGACTCCTCGGGCAATCTCTTCATCAGCGACAGCGATCGGGTTCGCGAAGTCTACCATGCCAGCGGCACCATCAATACCGTGGCCGGCAACGGCAATTACGGTTTCAGCGGCGACAATGGGCCGGCCACGGCTGCCGAAATGTGGGACCCCGCGGGGATCGCCCTGGACGCGGCCGGCGACCTGCTCATCGCGGATGAGTGGAATAATCGCATCCGCGAAGTCAACCATTTCAGCGGCATCATCACCACCGTGGCCGGCGACGGCAGCGCTTTCTGGACCGGCGACGGCGGACCGGCCACCGCGGCCACCCTTTGGCTTCCCACCAGCGTCGCGGTGGACTCGGCGGGCGACATTTTCATCGCCGATAATTTTAATGACCGTATCCGCGAGGTAAACGCATCGAGCGGCATCATTACCACCGTGGCCGGCGATGGGAGCAGCGGTTGCAGCGGCGACGGCGGGCCGGCCACCGCGGCAGCGCTCTCGCCCGCCACGATCGCCGTGGACTCGTCGGGAAATCTCTACATCGCCGATAGCGGCGACAATCGCATCCGCGAAGTCAATCACACCACCAATCTGATTTCCACCGTCGCCGGTACTGGCTTCACCAACTACGGCGGCGATGGCGGACCGGCTACCGCCGCGGTCATGAACAAGCCCAAGGGCCTCGCGGTCGACTCCCTGGGGAACCTCTACATCGCGGATTCCGCGAATGACCGTATCCGCAAAGTCAACCTATCCAGCGGCGTGATCACCAGCGTGGCCGGCAACGGTTCGGCCGGTTCCAGCGGCGACGGCGGAGCGGCCACCGCGGCCAGATTGAATCAGCCGGAAGGCCTGGCCGTGGACGCGGCCGGCAATCTGTACATCGCCGACACCGATGACGACCGCATCCGCGAGTTGAACGCTTCCACCGGCATCATCAGCACCATCGCCGGCGCCACGAACGGATTCAGCGGCGACGGCGGAGCCGCCGGCGCCGCCTTGCTGGCCTCTCCCGCCGGGCTGGCGGTCGACGCCTCCGGAGACCTCTACATCGCCGACAGCGGCAACAACCGCATCCGCGAGGTGGCCTTCGGCGGGACGGTCCTGACGGTCAACCCGGCTTCGGCCAGCGGGACGACAATCACTCTCGGCTCCGCGACAACCACCTATGGCGGTTCGGTCGCGCTCGCCGCGACGCTGCTCTGCGGCGGCATCCCCGTCTCGGGCCAGAGCATCGTCTTCACCCTCAACGGTTCGCCGCTGCCGACGGTCGTCAGCAATGCCGCCGGCGTGGCCACCTTCGCTGCGGTGGGCCTGACCGGATACGTCCCGGGCACGTATGCCGGCTATCTGGGCGCCGCTTTTGCCGGCAACTCTCTGCTGGGGACCTCCAGCGCCGCGGCCAGTCTGACGGTCACCCCCGCGCCGCTGACGGTCGCCGCCAAGAGCGCGAGCAAGATCTACGGCACGGCCGATCCGGCCTTTTCCGTGAGCTATAGCGGTTTCGTGTCGGGCGAAGGACCGGCGAACCTCGGCGGCACACTGGTCTATTGGACCAACGAGCCCGACAGCGGCTTCGCGCCAACCGGCGCGTACATAATTTGGCTCGCCGGTCTGACTTCCAGCAACTACGCGATCACGTTCCTTCCGGCGACGCTCACGGTCGCTGCGGCCGCCACGAGTACCACCCTGGGCGCGTCGACCACGTCGGGCATATACGGCCAGTCGGTAACGCTGACCGCCACCGTCGCGGCCGCCGCGCCCAGTGCCGCCGCGCCCACGGGCAGCATCGTGTTTACGGCGGGCGGCGCCATCCTGGGCACGGTCGCGCTCAACGGCGGTTCGGCCACACTGACGACTACGGCGATTGCCGCCGGCATGCAATGGCTCGCGGCAAACTATATTGACAACAGCGACGCCGACTTCTCCGCCAGCGCCAGCAGCGGCATGGCCGGCGCGACCATTACCACCGTCGCCGGCGGAGGCAATCAGGGCCTGGGCGATAACGGGCAGGCCACCGCCGCCGAGCTCAACGAGCCCAACGCCGTGGCTGTGGATTCCGCCGAAGACGTCTTCGTCGCCGACACCGATGACAACCGCATCCGCGAGGTGAATGCCGCGGGCCTGATCACCACCGTCGCCGGAAACGGCACCTCCGGCTACAGCGGCGACAACGGGCCGCCCACCGCCGCGGAACTCGACGATCCTACGGCCGTGGTGGTGGATTCCGCCGGGGACATCTTCATCGCCGACGCGGGCAATCAGCGGGTCCGCGAAGTGAGCCACCTCACGGGTCTGATCACCACCATCGGCGGCAATGGAACGCGAGGCTATAGCGGCGACAACGGCCCGGCCACCGCCGCCGAGCTGTCCAAACCCGATGCCCTGGCGCTGGACAGCGCCGGAAATCTGTTCATCGTCGACGGCGGCAACGATCGCATTCGCGAGCTTAACCTTTCCACCGGCGTGATCACTACCGTCGCCGGCGACGGCAGCGGGTGGTACAGCGGCGACGGCGGCGCGGCCACCAGCGCGGGAATGTCCCCGGTTGCGGTGGCCATAGACTCTTCGGGGAATCTCTACATCAGCGATAGCAATCGCGTCCGCGAGGTCAACCATGCCAAGGGCGTCATCAACACCGTGGCCGGCAACGGCAACTACGCGTTTGGCGGCGACAACGGACCGGCCACGGCCGCCAGCATGTGGGGCCCCGATGGGATCGCCGTAGACGCGGCCGGCAACCTCTACATCGCCGACGAGTGGAATGATCGCATCCGCGAGGTCAATCCGGCCACCGGCGTCATCACTACCGTTGCCGGCAACGGCGGCGCCTTCTGTACCGGCGACGGCGGGCCAGCCACCGCGGCCACTCTTTGGCTTCCCACCGGCGTCGCGGTCGGCTCGACGGGCAACCTGTTCATCGCCGATAACTTTAATGGACGTGTTCGCGAACTCACCCCGCCGTCGCCGCCGGTTGCAATCAGCCTGAACCCCGCGCCGCTGACCATCACGGCCAACAGCCAGACCATGGTCTATGGGGGCGCACCACCCACGCTGACCGCCAGCTATACGGGCCTGGTCGACGGCGATCAGTCGACCAGCCTGGCCACCGCGCCGAGCCTGGCCACCGCGGCCACCTCGGCCAGTTCTGTGGGCAGCTACCTGATCACCGTCAACGGTGCGGTTGATGCGAACTACACGATTAGCTACGTCCTTGGTACGCTTACGGTGACGCCCGCGCCGCTCACTGTCACGGCCGGCAATCAGAGCAAAGTTTACGGCGGGACCGACCCCGCGCTGAACTACATGGTCGCGGGGACTTTCTATAATGGTGATGGGCCTTCGCTGATCAGCGGGGTGACGCTGGCGACCACCACGGGTGCGGCGGCCACGGCAGGCACCCACGCCATTACGGCCAGCGGCGGCACGGCGGCCAACTACGCCATCATCGACGTCAGCGGCACGCTCACCGTGGCGTTCGCGCCGCTCACGGTCACCGCCGATGACCAAAGCAAGGTCTACGGCGTCGCCGATCCGGCCTTGACCTACACGCCTGGTGGCACGCTGTATTACGGCGACCAGTACTCGCTGATCGTCGAGGTCGCGATCTCGACGGCCACCGGTGCGGCGGCCACGGCCGGGACGCACACTATTGCGGTCAGCGGCGGCACGGCAGCCAACTATACGATCACCGACGTCAACGGCACGTTGACCGTGGCGCCCGCGCCGCTGACGGTTACGGCCAACAATCAGACGAAAGCTTACGGCGCCGCCGACCCGCAGTTCACGGTTGGCTACAGTGGATTTCAATACGGCCAGACGCTCGCCACGAGCGGCGTGAGCGGTACCCCCAGTCTGACCAGCAGCGACAATGCCACCAGTCCGCCGGGCAGCTACACGATCACGGCTGCTTTGGGCACGCTCTCCGCCGAGGACTACAGTTTCAGTTTCGCCAATGGGACGCTGACGATCCTGCCCCCTCCCACCTTTTTGCTCACCGGCCCGAGCACGGCGACATTCACCTCGGGCCATAGCATAACGATCCGATGGACGGCGGCCAACGTCGACCTGGCGGGGCCCACCAAGATCACCCTGGGCTACGATGCGGACGCCACGGCCTTCGACGCCAATGAGCACTGGATCGAGGTCGACCAGGTTACGGCGTCCAACGGCGCGGCATCCTACAGTTGGAACACCGCCGGGGTGGCCGGAGGAAGCTACCATCTCAGCGGTTACAGCTATGATTTTTCGACGGACCAGGCGGTCTTCGCCCACCTCGACACGTCGATCGTCATCGCCGTCGGCGCCCCCGTGCCCACGACCGCTTTGACACTTACCGGCCCCAACGCCGGAACATTCAGCACCGGGCAAAGCGTGTCCATTCAATGGACAGCGGCCGACGTCGACGTGGCGGGACCCACCAAGATCACCCTGGGCTATGATGCGGACGCCACGGCCTTCGACGCCAACGAGCACTGGATCGAGGTCGACGAGGTTACGGCGGCCAACGGCGCGGGCTCCTACAGTTGGAACAGCACCGGCGTGGCTTCGGGCACGTACTACCTTAGCGGCTACATGTACGATTTCGCGACCAGCCGCGCGGTTTACTCCAGCCTCACCACGTCGATCGTCGTCGCCGGGAGCAATCCTCCCTCCTTTGCGCTCACCGGACCGAGCGAGAGAACATTTACCGCCGGGCAGACTGCGACGATCAAGTGGACGGCGGCCAACGTCGACGTGGCGGGACCCACCAAGATCAGCCTGGGTTACGACCACGATGCCACGCCCTTCGACGCCAATGAGCATTGGCTCGAAGTCGACCAGGTCACGGCGTCCAACGGCGCGGCATCCTACAGTTGGAATACAACGGGCGTCGCCTCCGGGACCTACTACCTCAGCGGTTACATGTATGATTTCGCGACCGGCCACGCGGTTTACTCCAGCCTCAACACGTCGATCGTCATCACCGGCGGCAATCCGCCCGCTTTTACGCTCAGCGGCCCCAGCGCGGGAACATTCGCCCCCGGGCAGAGCGTGACCATTCAGTGGTCGGCGACCAATGTCGACGTGGCGGGGCCCACCAAGATCACGCTCGGCTACGACCGCGATGCCACGCCCTTCGACGCCAATGAACACTGGATCGAGATCGACGGCGTCACCGCAGCCAAGGGGGCCGCATCCTATAGTTGGAACACCGCCGGGGTGGCTCCGGGGACCTACTACCTCAGTGGTTACATGTATGACTTCTCGACCGGCCATGCGGTTTACTCTGCCATCGGCACGTCGATCGTCATCAGTTAGCATGTTCTTGGCCCGCTTGCATTCGCGTCCAGGTGTTGGACCGTGGCTAACGCGGCTGCTGTTCGCCTGGTCATCCGCAGGGTAGAATAGGTTCGACGCCCGTCACCGCAGAAAAGTCGCGGCCAATGCTCGTGGAGAGAGGAAGCATGACGAATAGGAGATCATTCTCACCGTGTTGTCGCGCCCTGATCCTCGCGGTCCTCTGCTTGCCACAGGCCGTTCTGGTCCGCGCCGACGACGTCGTCACGGATTCGGAGTTCCGACTGAAACCGGAATGGAGTGGTCCTTGCCGGTACGCCGACGTCATCGACGTCAATTTGGGAAACTCGCCCGAGGCTTTCATTCGCGCCGCTTACGGACAGGTAACCGGCCAAGAACCGAGCGGGGAACGCGTTGCCGCCTGGGCGGCGCGGCTGCGTACGGATACGCATTTGCGGCGGATCGACGTAGTCCGCAGTTTCTGCAAGGAGAGCGGGCGGAACTGCAAGCTGCGATATTCAGACCCTTGGCTCAACAACCCGGACCTGGCCGCTCCTTGCGTCAAGAACACCAAGCGTGATGTCGGAGCGGTCGTGATGTTCTTCTTCCACTGCCCAGGCGGAGTGAACTGCGGCATGGACTGGGCCAATACCCACGCCTACGGCATGGGCCAACCCAGCCCGATTTTGGCCTGGGGCGACCAAGCCGCGGGCGTATACGATGCCGGGAACCCCGGGTTCTGGCGGCGCGAGTTGCGCGACGCCAGGTTCGCAGGCCTGGACTTTATTCTGCCCAACGTGTACGGTCCGGACATGCTTCAAGAAGGAAAGGTGGCGACCCTGGCGGCGGCGTTGCGGCAGGAGCAGGACCCGGTGAAGGTCGGACTGTTTGACGATACCTGGGCCTGGGGCGAAAAGTGGTTCGGTCCCTATTGGCTGGCCAAGCCTGATCTGTCGGACACGGAAGCTGCGGCGAGCAAACTCTACGAGGCGAAGTGGAAGCCGTTTTTTACGCAGGTGCCGCGAAAGTACTGGTACGAAGTTGACCGCAAACCGTTCATCTGCTTTTACAATTCGAACAAACTGAAGCCGCGCCGCGCGTCGTCGGCGGTGCTTTCGCGTATGAAGCAGATGTTCCGCCGCGACTTCGGCGTCGATCCCTTCCTGTTTGTCGATCGCGCGTATTTCGAGGATCGCAACATGCCGGCCGTGGCCGATGCGAAATTCATCTGGGACACCATCGACCTGCCGGGAGGCATCAGCCGCTTCAAGATGAAAGGGCATACCCTCTGCCATGCCATGGTGAAATGGGACTCTCTGGGACGCGACCACCGCGGCGCAATCGCCGCGGCAACCGATAAGCTCCTCAAGGGGCCGGAACGGCTCGAACAGGTGTTGCGCGACTCGGCGGACGCCGACATCCTGATGATTGGGACCTGGAATGACTTGGGGGAAGGAACGGGGGTCCATCGCAACTACGACTATTATTACCGCGGCCAATGGCTTCCCCCGGATTACTTCATGCGTTTGATCCGTCAATCGCAGTGCCGTTGAGGAGATTCCGCACATGTCGAAGCTCTATCAGGTCGTCGCCGTGTTCGCATTGTGCCATCTTCTCGCGGGCGTGGGGGCCGCGCAGGGGCTGAACGATTTGTATCGCATCGGCGACAGCATTTCCCAGTCGCATGTGGAATACCACCAGGTGACCGTGCCCAAGGGGAAGGAAGTGGTGCTGGCCGACCTGAAAGGCCCCGGCAAGATCACCTCATTCTATATAACGCCCGTCTCGGAGCTGGTCCTGAAGATTCTCTGGGATGACGAATCCGAGGCCAGCGTGCAGGCGCCGCTGGGCGACTTCTTCGGCGCCATCCGCGGCAAAGCGATCGATTACCAGTCCACCCCGATGCAAGTCCAGCACGGCTGTTACACGTGTTACCTGCCGATGCCGTTTTCCGGCCGCGCGCGCTTCGTTTTGGCCAACGACGGCGACAAGGACTACCGTGCCTCGATGGCCTACGGAATCGACTACGAACAGGACCGGCAATATGCCCGGGAGAAAAGTCGCCTGCACTGCATGTGGCGAAGAAGCAACCCCGTGCGGGACGGCCGCGCGCCCCTCGACCGCTTGATCCAGCCGTCGCAATGCGGAGGAAAGAACAACATCAACACCCGGCACACGATTCTGGATGTGAAAGGGCGCGGCCAGTACGTGGGCAATTTTCTTCAGGTGTATACCAGGAATCGTGGGTGGTGGGGCGAGGGCATCACGATTTTCCACCTGGACGGCAAAACCATGGTTCATACACCCGGTACCGAGGACGAGTATGGCTCTTGTTGGGGTTTCGGCGGTACCTTCTCCTCTCCGTACTGCGGCTACCTGCAGCACGAACAGGGCAATCACCGTATGTATCGCTGGTACGTGGCCAACCTGGTGCGGTTCCAGCAATCGCTACAAGTCGAAATCCAGGACATCTGCGACTTCGGACCCGGAGCGGATGACTTCACCAGCGTCGCTTTCTGGTACCAGGAGGAACCGCATCGACCGTTTACGCTGCAACCCTTTGCGGAGCGCACCGCTCCGAGCAACGCACGCGAGCGGAAGAAGTGAGTGCCGCGTGGATGCAGGCTGCAATCCAGGGTGGGGCGACCGGGTTTCCGGCCCAACGAGTCGAATACGCACCGCACTTTATGTTGCCATCCGTTGAGTTTTCGCTGGATTTCGCCCATACTCATGGTGCAGTGCTTGGCGCCCCGCAGTAGCTTGCAGCGATTCTGCCGGGTCGGAGAAGAATAAAGCCCCCTCGCAATGGTGGAGTCCAGTGCAAACCATGCCTATTCGACGACAACAATCACGACTGTCATTTACGCCACTCTGGACCGGGTTGCTCGCCTTGAGCGTTTGCCTGGGCCTGTCGGGACACGCCCTTGCCGCGGGCGCGGCCACGCTCAAAGGCAAGATCTATCCGGATGAACACAAGGTTCTCAAGGCGGAGGAATCCGGATTCGAGGTGCTTCAACTCACCACCCATGCGGCCGACGACAGCGGTCTCTATTTCACGAACCGGAGCTTTGTGCCGGACGAAAACGGTTTGGTCTTCACCTCCAAACGCACCGGGGCCTGGAATCTGTTCTACATGAACCTGAAGACCTTCACGTTCGTGCAGTTGACCGATTCGAAGCAGATCAGCGGCACGGGGGCCGAGGTTTGCGCAGCGACACGCGAGGTCTTTTACCGCGATGGTCAGTCGATCAAGGCCGTGCATTTGAAGACGCTGGTCGAACGCACGCTGACCACCATTCCCCCAGGCTACAGCCTGGGATCGGCGGTGTCGGTCACCGCCTCGGGCAAGGCGCTGGCCTTCTCGATCAGCGAGAACATCAAGTTGACCACGAAAACGAACGTCATTTATTCGGACATGGACGAGCGTTTCGCCAAACGCCCTTGGAGCGCGGTGTGGACGGGTCGCGCGGATGGGTCGGGCTGGCACGAAATCGCCCGGCAAAAGAAATGGATCAGCCACACGCTGATCAGCCCGCAGAATCCCGATCTGATCCTCTACTGTCACGAAGGCCGTTGGAATCAGGTCGAGCAAAGGTTATGGCTGGTCAACGCGGACGGAAGCAATAACCGGCGACTGCGTCCGGAAGAGAAGCCTGAGATTGCCATCGGTCACGAGTTCTGGTTCGACGACGGCATCCACGTGGGCTATCAGGTCCGCTATCCGAAAGGCAAGCCCATGATCGGCGTGGCCGACACTCGCGACGGCTCTTATCGCGAGTATCCCGTGCCTTTCAGCGACAGCCACATGCAGGCGAGCCATCATGGCGATCTGTTCATCGGCGACGGCACGGATAAACAGCCTTTCCTCAGCCTCTACCGGCTTGAGGCCGGCATGCTCACGGGCCGGCACATTTTCCGGCATGGCAGTTCCTTTTCCCAACAGCACTGGCATCCGCATCCGGCCTTTTCGCCCGACGACGCCTATGTGCTCTTCACCAGTTGCCGGGCCGGCAACGGTGATGTATATCTGATCAAGCTGCCGTAATTACGTTGTTGCTTGCCTCGATCTGCGTGGCGGACGAGGTGTTATTCCAGGCACTTTTGCCGGGAATCGCGGCGATGGCTGGGCATGGGTGCGCGAGCAGAAGTCCGCGTGGCGAGTCCTGGACAAGGGGCTTGAAGTCCGCGTGCTACCTGGCAATCTCTGGGGACGCGCGAACGACGCCCGCAACGTGCTCGTGCGGCCTGCGCCTGATACCGCACAGGGTGAAGTGGAAGTGTCCGTAACCGTCACGAACCAACCCTCGCACCAATTTGAACAGGCTGACCTGGCGTGGTATTATGACGACGGCAACATGGTTTCTGTCCGGTTCCCAGCTGACCGATTCGGGGCTGGAGCATCTCAAGGGGTTGCCCCAACTCCGAGTGTTGTGGCTTCACAACACTAAGCTCAGCGACGATGGTGTGAAGGAGTTGCAGCAAGCATTACCGAAATGCATAATCGGCCATTGAAACACGCGGTCCCGATGCCACATTCCCGTCCTGGCGCGAAGCCGTTATGATGGCTTCGTTCGGGATGACCGATGTGTTGCATACCGACCAGGCAAGCAACCACCCAGACCATTCATGACCGACGCCTCCAAGCCCAAACGCCGTTGGTTTCAATACTCCCTGCGAACCCTGCTCGTATTCGTGCTGGTGACAAGCATTGGTATGAGTTGGTTCGCGATGAAGATGCAGAAGGCGGAAAGGCAGAAGTCGACAGTGAAGGTGATTCTGGAACTAGGGGGCACGGTGGTCTACGATGACAAATTCCAGGTTTCTGGGCATGGCGGCCATAATGTAACGCAACCAGGGCCATCATGGCTGTGTAAGCCGCTTGGGCACGACTTCTTCGCAAACGTCACTGACGTGGTTCACAATCAACGCGAAGCTCATTAGGAGCAAATGCCACATGTCCCCGCGCAGATGGTGCTTCCTTGTCGCCGCGTCCCTGTCTCTCTGGTTCTTCGCAACCCGATCGCCAGCCAACGATTGGCCCCAATGGGGAGGAACAGCAAGCAAGAATATGGTGTCCGAGGAGAAGGGGCTGCCCTATTCGTTCGAGCCGGGCGAGAAAGATCCGCACGGCGGCCGAATCAAGATGGGCACCACGAAGAACGTCAGGTGGGCGATTCGAGTCGGCCAGAATACCTGTAGCACGCCGACGATCGCTGGAGGAAAAGTGTTTATCGGTAGCGTGCAAGACAAGGCGGGAGTGCTGCTGTGTTTGGACGAGAAAACAGGAAAGCTGCTTTGGCAATGGACCGGGCCGGGCCGGGATGATGTTCCAGGGCAGATAGGCGGCAGAAAGCTCAATTTCCGCACGATGCAAGCCTCTTTGGGCGTTTGTTCATCGCCACTGGTGGAGGGAAATCGCGTCTATTTCGTCAATAATCGTTGTGAGGTCACCTGCCTGGACACGAACGGCGATCAGAAGGGGTCCGGAGACAACAACGCCAGAACGCTTTGGACATTTGACATGTGGCGTGCGGGGGTCCGCCCATCGGATGCTTGCAACGGCTCGGCCGTGATCGACGGCGACTGTCTTTATGTCTGCACCTCCAATGGCGTGGACCGATTGACAGAAAGGAAGGATGACGATCAGGGGAAACCGCCAGCGCCCGACGCTCCGAACCTTATCGTGCTGGACAAGAAGACGGGGCGGCTGTTGGCAAGAGACGACGCGCCGATCGGGCCGAACTTGCTGCACGGGCAGTGGTCCTCGCCGTCGATAGGCAATGTCGGTGACCGCAAACTGGTCTTCTTTGGCGGTGGCAACGGGGTATGCTATGCCTTCGAGGCGCTCGCGTCGGCCCCGCAACACTCCGTGAAATTGAAGACCATCTGGTCGTACGACTGCGACCCGCCGGAGTATAAGTCCTTCGGCGGCTTGCAACGGATCACCCACTATTGCCGAGGTGACAAGCGACGTGGAGATTCGATCAACACGGCCGATGACGGAGCGTTCGTCGGTATGAGCGAAATCATTGGCACGCCGGTGTTCTACCGCAATCATGTTTACGTGGCGATCGGCCGCGATCCTGCCCACGGCCGAGGTCGGGGCGCGCTCCATTGCGTCGATGCAACGAAGACGGGTGACGTTACCAAAACCGGTAGGATCTGGTGTTATCAGGGACTCGACCGGAGCCTGGCGACAGTTTCCATTGCGGAGGGATTGCTGTATGCAGGCGACGTTGCCGGACGTTTACACTGTCTCGATGCGGAAACCGGGAGGTGTTATTGGATCCACGAGGGAAAGGCAGAGGGGATTGCATCGTCGTTGGTCGCGGACGGGAAAATCTACTATCCGACCACAAAGCATCTCTGGGTGTTGGCATCCGGGAAAGAATTGAAGGTCCTGGGGAAGATCAGTCTTGGCGCGTCGATCTGGGCAACGCCGGTCGCCGCCAACGGCACGCTTTACCTTGCCTCGAAGAAGTATCTGTGGGCGGTCCATAGTGAGTGACGTGGGTGCCAGTCCTGGGTGGCGAATGGGTCGGATCGAGTAATCGGGTTACCGCGAACACTATGGCCTCGGCGGACACGATTACCGCTGCCAAGGCCGAGTTCGCTACATTTCGCCAATCCAGACCTGTATTACCATAGACTTTTGCGCTCGGCAGCATTCTCTCACCAAACGCGGTGTAGACTGACGGGGCAAGTCAGTGCGACAGTTCTTCGCGGGCTTGCACGGCGCCCAAAGTGATCGAGGGTGGCGTGCGGAAGTCGAGCGTGTCACGCAGTCCATCCATGAGTGACTTCGGTTCCCGCGGCAGTACGCTTCCATAGGTTACGAAGTGCGCAGTCGGAGTTGAGTTCTCGATACCGACCCCACCCGCGCCAGCACCGGGCGCGATGACGAACCTCGCCGGGCCATCCGGCGTTACCATGCCCAACGCCAAGCCTTGGGTGTTGTACTTGACTGCCCAGAAGGCACTGCCGGCCTTGACCTGGGCGGAAACCCCATCGGCCCGGCGTCCCACGACGCCGGCCATGCCACTGGAGAATAAATACCGGCCGGGCGTCGGTCCGTCTGCGGAGAAGTTCGCCGGGTTGTCGAAATCCCAATAGCGGGTCACCGGCTCGCTGAGAACCACCTCCAGCCAGGCCACGGAACCAAACAGGCTGATCGTTTTTTCCAGCCCTCGGTCGTCGGTGCAGCAGTAGCGCACTAAGGCCGGCCCTGCGGCCGTACAGTGGAGCACATGCGGCGTTGAACGATGGTCGTCGCTGACGTCGGTAAAGCCCTGCCAACTCGTCTGGCCGGGCATCGTCAAATTGCGGCCTCCCAGGGCCTTGATTTCCCAGCGGTAAATGTGCCCACCCTCGGGGCCCAAAAGTAAGCGGACATGATCGTTTTCGATCCATTCCATGCCGTGCTCGGCATTACGTGTGGTCACAACCCCGGGCAGCGGGCGGGGCGGACGGACAAGGCCTAGGTAGACGCGAACCACGGTCCGGCTCCACTTGGGTAGCTGCCCGGGAATGAGCAGCGTCAGCCGGGCCTTGGCGGCGCCGGGCGAGGAATCGAGCTGGGCCAGGATCTCCTGGGCTGGGCCCGGACCATCACTACGAAACGCGCGCACGGGGCGGCTCGACAGCTCCGTCGGCAACCGCACCTCCAGTTCGACGGGCAATTCACAGCGGGCCCACGATCCGGCCCCGACCACGAGCGCCAGTCGATGGGTGGCGGTGGGCTCTTCCCAGGCCACCGCGGCGTCCAAAGGTTTCAAATCGATCGCATGCGGCCGGGCACGGCGCGCCGGCGGTCCGGCCACCAGCCCAAAATCCTCCGGCGCCGGCAACGGTCGACTTGCCAAGGTGTTGCGCCGCGCGGCGGCCAGCCGCCCAGCGAGCTGATCAAGCCCGGCGACAAAGGCCGCGTATCGATTTGTGACGCGGTCCAGAGCGTAGGGCTTGTTTTCCATCAGCCAAAGCGCGGCGAAACGCCGACCCAAGTCCTCGTGCGCAGCGCGGTTGCGGCGAACAAGCTCCTCCGCCTTGGCCAGCAACGCCGCGGCGTCCTCCAGCCTCCCGTCGTAGGCCGCCTGGTAGAGACGAGCCACTTCGACTGCATCCTGGGTACGGCGGGCGACCATCTGCATCCGCTCCGCCCCGAGCAGCAATGCGTCGAGCAGATCTGCGTGGACGATAGCTTGTCCCCGGCACGTGCGCAGGTGTTCGATGGCCGGGCAGACCAGGGCCAACAAACGCTCGGCCTGGAGGCGGGCCAGCGTGGGATCGCGCCGCGCGAGGAAGTCGTTTTCCCAGAAACGGCGGTTTTGCATGCCGGCCGCTCCGAAGAGGCGATGCGCCTGGGCCAGCAGTTCGATCGCGCGGCCGAAGCGATCTTCCGTTTCGCCGAACAGCACGGCGCCGATACGGCGATTGAAATCGGCCGGCTCGGTGGACGAGGCATTCCAGGCACACTCGGCGCCCCAGGCGTAGCCGTGCCAGTTGGGGGCGTTGAGCGATTCGCCGTCGTCTTTCCAGGTGGTGTTGAGCATGCCCAGGGCCCCGTGTTTCGCGCCGTCGCGGACGAAGTTGCGGATGTTGATCTCGGCGCAGCCGAAATCGGGCAGGATGCGGCTCCAATCGCTGGTGCCGGGGCAGACGAAGAACTCGTACCCCGAGCGGTCAAACGGCACGATCTGGCGCTCGAAGCTCGCAGCCGCGCTATAGCCCCAGGTGAGCATGACCGTGTCCTTGGGAATCTTGTCCAGGTCGTCGGGATGCGTGAGGATGATGTCGCCCCACATCATCATCCGTTTCTTGTACTTCGCGGCGAGCAGGTCGTGCACGCGGCGGATATGCTGTACGTATACCCCGCCAACACCGACCTTCGTGGCCAATTCCTTGGACGGCCCCGTTCCCAACCCCCAGGTTTCGTCGCAGCAGACGTTGAAGAACGCGAAGGGCAGGATGGGACAGACCTCGGCGTACAGGTCGTCCAACAATCGATAGCTTTCTTCTTTCACGGGCGTGATCACGGCGGTGTCTTCGCGGAGGCCGGCGAACCGCTCGTGCTTGAGGATCTCGCCCAGGTGCCCGAACGACTGCTGATTGCCTAGGATTTCCAGGCCCAGCGGCCGGGCATACTCGACCAGCCGGCGAAGCTCGCCCGGCTGCAAGGAACCGTCGGGCGGGCCGATTTCCGGATACTTGGCGAAGCGGTACTGTGACTCCATGTAATAGGTGAAGAGGTTCATTTTCAACAGCGCCCCCAAAGCGACCTGCTGCTGCAACGTTTTCAGCGTGGCGCTGGGACCGCGAGTCATGTCGTTCTGAAAGCAACGCCAGCGGAGCGAAGGCCAGTCGCGAATCACCAGGCAGGGCAAATGGCGTGCGTGGCGGTTGGCGCGGAGCAACTGCACCAGGGTTTGCACGCCGTGCAGCAGTCCCTCCGGGCCGCGGGCCGCGACGGTCACGCCCCCGGGAGCAACGCGCAACGTGTAATCTTCATCGCTCGCCTGGTCGCGCAGGGCATAGGCCGGCACGCCCGGCCCATTGCCGAGCCAGCGCAGGACGTGTCTCGGCACGGCGATCGGACGCGCCGGCGGCAGCTTAAGGCCGACACGGCCCAACTCGTCGGCCAACAGGCTGCCCAACAGCGTCAGTCGATCGATGGGCGCTTCGAGAGCCCGGATCGTGTCGAGATTCAGCTCGCCTGCTTCCAAATGGACTTCCTTGGGAAACGGCACCAGCCGCAAGGCGGCCACGTCGTTCCCAGCATGACCGACAGACACCGCCGCGGCAGCCATAGTCAAGGCGGTTGCCCAGAGCCAGGCCCGGGGATGGGACAATGGGATACGGTGAGTGGTCATGATTCGCCTCCGGTAGGAGCGGGATCGAGGATGGCCGCACAAAGGGTCGCTTTGCCGACTCGCGGCGTCAGCGTGACTTTCACCTCGCCGCCGTGGGCCACGGAGACCGGATAGCGGCGTCTCAAGATCCGGGTGGTGGTGGCTTCGGGCATCTTTGCCTCGGCAGCAAGTGCTGTGGCGACCGGAACCGGCTGCGCACCGACCGGCGAAAAACCCGAGTATACCCAGGCGATCCCCCCATTTCTACAATACTCCCCATCGGTCACCAGGATTTGAGCGTCGAGACGGTACGCCGTACCGGAATACCCGGTGCGGCTGGCCCAGATTGACAGGTATCCGACGTTGCCGCCGCCAATCCACACCACGCGTAAGCAAGAAAGGGGAGCAACTGGGCAGGGACCTGGACACCCTGGACGGTGCCCCGGTGGAATTGCACGGTCCGCAGCCCGCACGCGCAGGCGAAGTTGGCCAGGGGGTTACGTGGCGGAAGAGTGACACAATGGGTGAATCGGGACGGCCGGCGCGACTTACAATCGCCCCGGCCTTCAATGCGGGCCCGGGCGCCATTGCCCATTCTGCCTTGGTAACGCCCCAGGGCCCGGCCCGACCAACGAAGGGCGAAATCATCGCGGGAACCTCTTCTGGCAACCCCTTTGACGCGACGGCACGTCGGGAGTGTCTCGATCACGCAATCCGGGAGTTCATTGCTTGGGACGGCCGTCGCCATCCCCGTGACCACGCTCGGCATGCCCAAACAACCTCTCGTGCTGGCCGCCGTGCCAGCCATTCTTTTCCATCGTGCCGCTGTGCTTCGATGTACACCGGGTCTTGCTGAGCACGCCGGGGTTCACCAGCCGGTCAATCTGGCGCTGATGACGAATGGCACTATCACGACGCCTGCCTGAAGAGCATCTTGGCCACCCTGCCGCGGCACGCCTGATCGTGGACGGCATACGACAATCTTGTTGCATTTCCAAAATCCCAAGATTTCGGTTCACTTTCCTTGGGGACAAGGGGGGTGTTGAGCCTCGTCAGCCAACTAGGATGGGCGGCACGGCGTTTCTTCTGCCTGCTCGACACCCATATTGTCCCCGCCGTACAATGGGCCTTTGGGAGGAGGCAGAGCAAATGTCAGCACCAGCGACAATCCGACCACCTTTGGGACTTCCCAGCGGAAGCGTCCGTGCCCTGTTGACGCTTCTGATCGTGGCAGTCGTCCTTGCCCAACTCGCCAGGGGGCGAGAAGTCGACGTGTTGTGGACCGAAACTCTGATGATCGCCTTGGCTCACTACTTCGCATCGCGGAGGTTCATCAAACTTCCTCCCGACGTAATTCGTCGCCTGACCGAGGAAGGCCATTTGGAAACAGAAGCACGTCCGCTTTATCTGCCTCGGTATACAATTCGGGCCATTCTCATCTTCGCATTCGTTGGCGTGGCCGTTTATCTCTATGAGCAGCATCGACTGTTCCAATCCCAATCGCTGTCGATCCTGGGGGTCGTGTTTGCCTATTTGCTCGGCATCGTTGCGCGGATCAGAACCTTTCGTGCTTGGGAAGACCTCAAGGCAGTTGTCGTCCTCTTGGTTTTGGCTTGCACCGCAGGGGCATACTTACTGGATCGTGGAGAATTGGTTCCGCACCTGATTCGGAACATGACGCTCGGAATGGTTCTGTTCTACTTCGGGTCACGGTGAGGAAGGAGATCCAATGGCAAAAAAGAAACAGCCGAAAACGTGGATGCTGCCCGCACCTACACAGAGGGTTCCAAAGGCCGCCATTCCCGAACGAATCAAGGCTGACCTGGACGCCAGGGCGAAGAAATTGGTCGAAGATGTCCTGAAGCCCAAGTACGTTCAGCCGCCGCCCAAGAAGCCCAGATTCAATTACATCATCGACGTGTGGCTCAAGTGGCTGGGCAGCACCCTCTACTTTGGCACTACCTACGCCTGCCCAGGCCCCAACGCGATCTCGCCGTCGTTCGAGTCCAAGTTCGCCCGAATGGAACACCTTGGCGGCGGCAGATTCGCCCTTTCCTACATGCGGCACAACGACAAGTGGTTGCGGCTGTATCCCAGCCTGACCGTGGACGAGTGTTTGGACGCCATCGAAAACGATTGGCATTTTCAACTGGATTGAGGGAAGAGCATCGTGCAGGAAGAGAAACTCCAGCAAGATCGCCACTGCATCTTCGACTGGATAAGAATGCCCTGTTCCCCATTTGGGACCTGCTTGCAGCAGCAGCGATTCCGATCCTGGCGTTGCTAATCGCCATAGTCCTGTTCACGTTGCGGTCTTGCGTGGCTCGCTAACTGGAGGACACATGATACGACTCTCGCTTTTGACGCTCACCCTGGCCCTTTATGCTGTGCCAGCGGATTCCGCCGCTCCCGAAAAGCGGCCGACCAAGATTTGGAACCGCACAGGCCCCCTTGGCGACACGCCCAACCATGTCGCCGATGCTTATCCACGGTCGGACCAGCAGAACAAGGGTGGCTGGGTGAAGTTCGCGCCGATGAGCGATGAGTTTGAGGGCAAGGAACTCGACCTGGGAAAATGGGAGTACGGCATTGCGCCGTGGAAAGGTCGCCAGCCCGCTCTGTTCAGCGCGAAGAACGTCACCGTGTCGGACGGCAAGCTGCATCTGACCATGCGGAAGGAAAAGTTGCCCCCCGAGGCTGAAAAGCAGGGTTACAAGGACTACACTTCTGCCGCCCTGCACACCAAGACCCGCACGGCCTACGGATACTTTGAAGTCAAGGCCAAGCCGATGAACTCGGGCGGCTCAAGTTCGTTCTGGTTCAAGCGCGAGGGGGTTCCTGGCTGGGTTACGGAAATCGACGTGTTCGAGATCGGTGGCAAGGCCAAGGGTTTTGAGAACAGATACAACATGACCTTGCACGTCTTCCAAACGCCCACGGAGAAGAAGCATTGGAGCGTGGGCGGCGTGTGGAAGGCTCCGTGGCGGCTGGCCGACGATTACCACGTCTACGGCCTGGATTGGAACAAGGACGAGTTGAAGTTCTATGTCGATGGGGTCGTAGTCCGTACCGTCGAGAACACGCATTGGCATCAGCCCCTTTCCCTGATCTTCGATTCGGAAACCATGCCCAAGTGGTTTGGGATGCCCGACGACAAGGATTTGCCATCCACGTTCAGCGTCGAATACGTCAGGGCGTGGAAGACGAAGGAATCACTATGACGACGAGGCTGTTTTCACTGACGATGGCAACGGCCCTGCTCCTCTGCACCACTGCCCAGGCCCAGCATCTATGGTGGAACCTGGAGGGGCAAAAGGATGCCACTTGCCTGTACGGCGAGATCACGGTCCTGGCGACCGCCCCGCACATCTACTACTGTGGGGCAAATTGGCATCCAGGCGAACCTGCGGGCGGCTATTGCGGCATTCAGCACAACAGCGAAATCGAACGCCGCACTATTTTCTCCATCTGGGATACTTCCCCCCAACTCCACCCAAAGGTGACGGAGGCCGACCCTCGCACCTTGCATGGCCGCTTCGGTGGCGAAGGCGAGGGCGGGCACACCCACATGCTTTGGCCGTGGAATGTTGGTGAAACCTTCCAGTACTTCGTCCATAAACAACAGGGCAAAGGGGACACCACCGACACCCGCTATTACGTCTATGATCGAATCCATAAACGATGGCTGCACAGTGCCACCATCAGCAGCCCCAACGGCGGCAATCCAAGCGTGGCGACCATCGGCGGCGGAATGAACTCGTTCCTTGAGAACTTCGCGGGAAAGGACAAAGCCGCCCCGAAGCTGGCCCTGTATCGGCTTTGGTTGGGTTCAAGCGTGGACACGATGAAATGCCTCACCAAAGCTGGCGGCGATGGCACCTGGGGCCGACTGCACGACGCCTATTTTTTGGCCGAAGGCGACCCAGCAGCATTGAACGCGGTGTTCGCCCAGTTGAAGAAGAAGAAATACGGTCGGCCCATGATGGGTGAGAAGGGCAAAAACCTTGAACCCATTTCCGATGTGCCCCTGCCCAAGAAGCTGATTGTGGCCTTGAAGAAGGTGCCGCGTGCCAACGAAACTGCGGACCAGTAGCTTAGGAGGTGTGCAATGAGGAGCCATTCCGCAAAGGCGGTACCGTGCTTGTTCATCACGTTGATCGCCAGTGCCGTCTTCGGTCAGCAAATGGTCGTCGTCACCCCCGAGGAAACTGAGGAAATCCTCGCCAATCCTGGCATTGGTTGGGAAACCTTTCACCAGACCAGCAAACACGACAGGAATTTGCCGTTGTGGATTCCTTCCACGGTTCAATATGCCCGCTGGGGATGGGGAGAATTGGAGCCCAAGCCTGGGAAACTCAACACGGAACTCTTGGACAAGACATTGAAAGAAGCCCACGAATCGGACCAGAAGTTGGCATTTCGTGTGATGTGTTGTTCGCCCAGTCGCATCTCGCCCTACCACCCGAAATGGCTCAAGGCCGTTGGCGGCAAGGAACTCGTTGCCGACTACAGCGGCCACGCACCTACCATAATTCCCGACATGGATGATCCTGTCGTCCTCGACCGCCACCTCGATTTCATCAAACGGCTGGGGGAACGATACGACGGCCACTCCGACATCGCCCACATTGACCTGGGCTCGATTGGATGGTGGGGTGAATGGCATCTAAGTAGCTCAAAGACCTGTAAGCTGCCGACGTTGGAAAGCCGCATGAAGGTGGTTGATGCGTACCTCGCCGCTTTCAAGAAGACGCCGCTCATCATGCTTATCGGTGCTAGCGAGTGTTTGAAATACGCCTGCGCCCACGGTACGGGCTGGCGGGCCGACTGTCTGGGCGATATGGGCGGGTTCACCAAGACTTGGTGCCACATGTGCAATGCCTATCCCAATCGGATCACAGAGGCGCGCATTGAGGATGTGTGGAAGACTGCTCCCGTTGCCTGGGAAACATGCTGGGACATGCGGAAATGGGTGTCCACTTCCACATCGAAGGCGTGCGACCGTTGGTTGGCACGGAATGACGGTCAATGACTTTATCTGAGGGAATTTATGACGAACTCGCTATTGCTTCCCAACGTGCAGGCTGTCCTCGAACGGTTGCACACACTGGCCGATTCCCGCGACGATACGATCATCCAACAGGTTCGCGGAGACGAAGCGGCCTGGAATACTGCCACGTCGGAACAGAAGGCGACCATGCTTCGGGACGCACTTCTGCCCGTTTCGCGGGAGGCGGGGAAATTCATTTACGCCGTGGCCCGCTCGATCTCTGCCAAACGCATCGTGGAGTTTGGCACGTCGTTCGGCATATCGACCATCTACTTCGCCGCCGCCGTGAAAGATAACGGCAGCGGCGTGGTGATCGGCTCCGAACTTGAGGCGAGCAAGGTCGCCAAGGCAAACCAACATCTTGCAGAGGTGGGGCTTTCGCAATTTGCTGAAATCCGTGCTGGCGATGCCCTCCAAACCCTTCGGGACATGGGCGGCGAAGTGGATCTGCTGTTCCTTGACGGCTGGAAGCTCATATACCCCGATGTGCTGAAACTCCTGATGCCGAGCCTTCGTCAAGGGGCCGTCGTCCTGGCCGACGACGTAACGCTGTTCCCCGATGACGTGGCGAGCTACTTGGATTTCGTCCGCAATCCAGCCAACGGTTTCGTTACGGTCACGCTTCCATTGGGGGACGGAATCGAGTATTCGGTCAAACTGTGAGAAAGACATGAACGGCGACGAAGTTCAGGTACTTGAAGAGGAATTGGAAATCGCCATTGGCCGCGTTGTGCGACGGCTTGCCAGGGCCAAGCAGATCGGCGCTCTGCCGTCGAAGCGTACCTACCACCTGATGGCGAAAGCTGCCGCCGCTGTGCTTGAGGCGGTGCATGAAGACCCCTGACACATGGATATAATTGGCGAGTCGCAAATCAAGGGAGCATTCAACGGTTGGGCCAAGGGCAATCTGTTTGTTCTCGCTCATGGTTTCCATAGGAAATGGGAACAGGTCGAGGACAAGTACCAGCTCCACTGTGCCTATCAGCCCAAGGCCAAACTGTGGCGGGATGGGTCAACGCACTACCTTGAAGTCGAGGGAATGGGTGACATGGTGGAGGTGAAGAAAGCCAGATGACCGTCCTAAAGCCCATCGTCCACCAAATCCTCCGAGATTACGCCTTACCGTGGCATGGCACCCACGGCGTTTCTCATTGGGCGAGAGTTCTCGAAAACGGGCTGCGTTTGGCGGCGGGGACGGATGCCAATGCCGAAGTCGTACAACTTTTTGCCATTTTCCACGACGCCCGCCGTATCAACGAAGGCACCGATGACGGGCATGGCGAACGTGGGGCTGATCTTGCCGCCGAATTGCGTGGCACCCTATTCGATCTATCCGACGACGATTTCGAGCTTCTCTACGAAGCCTGCGCGGCCCACACTGATGGCCTGACTGATGCCGACATCACGATTCAAGTGTGCTGGGATGCCGACCGCCTCGATCTGGGCCGCGTGGGCATAATTCCTGCGCCCAAGAAACTTTGTACCGCCGCTGCCAAGACGTGGGAAGGGATCGGCTGGGCTGATGGACGGGCTGCTTTCCAGGTCGAACCCGAATTGGTGAAAGTGGATTGGGGAATTGACCCAAAACAATGAAAAAGCCCGCTCTACCACGATGTGGCTGAGCGGGCTCTTGCTGTTCATTCTCTAAAAGTAGTCGTCGCGATCTGCTCCGTCAAAAGCGGCCTGACTTCAGGCAGCATTTCTTGAATCGCTTGCCCGATCCGCATGGGCAGAGGTCATTGCGTCCGAGCTTCTCGCTGAGTTCCTTTTCGCCGTGGACGATCCGAACGCCGCGCCCGACATGCGTTTCGGATGGGAATCCCCGCCGCCGCTTGCTCATCCTCTCGAAAAAAATGGCTGGTCGTGGTCGTGCATGGGGCACCTCCTTCCCAACGGGGCCTGTGCCACAAGAGACACGGCATAGGGAAGAAAGGTTCGGACGAAGATTGCAGGTTTCACCCCCCCTCAGATGGTAGAGGCTCACGCGACGGACAATTATACTGGATAGTTCTGCGCCTCTCGGCGTGGGCTGGCGGGGTGGCAACGGCGGCATTTGATGGGCATCAGGGAGAAACGAGCGGTATGGTGACGGAAGCGGCTACACGCACGGTGACGATTACCAATCCCCACGGCCTTCATGTGCGGCCTTGCTCGGCCATCGTGAACACGGTGAGCAGGCACAACGCCGAAGTGACGGTCCAGAGGAACGGCCATACGGCAAGCGCGGCCAGCATCTTGGATTTGATGTCGTTGGGTGCTACCCAAGGGACCGAACTCGTTCTCTCTGCAAAAGGGCCTGACGCTGAAGAAGCATTGAACGCGCTGGCCCGTCTGTTCGCCAACGAGTTCGAGATTCTTTACAAGGAGTAGCTGCCTGCTTCGATCAATGAGCCAATGCAAGCGTTTCGCTTGTCTTCGACAACACGAACGGGCCGATCACGACAGAGTTGGCCGCCGCTTCGATTAGCTCCGAGCGGAGGATGGGCACGTCCTGCGGGGCCTCAATGCCCAAGCGGATTTTGTCACCCCCGATTTTGACGACGGTGATCTTGATGCGGCCGTCGATGACGATGCTTTCGTTTTCCTTACGGCTGAGAACCAGCATGACAGTATCCTCCTTGACAAAAGGTTTCTACGCGGCGGCGACAGGTGTTTCCACGACGGCGATCCTGGCCTCGGGGAAGCGGACTTCGTAGCGTGCCAATAACTTGGCTAGGAGTTCGCCAATGGGCTGCGGGCCGTCGTCGTACGGTTCGCGGTTGTCATAGAACGCGGAGATTCGGTTTTCCATGACCTTCGCCTCCCTGGAACGCCGTTGATTGTACGCACTACTATACGGATGTCAATCATCTACGGTTCGGGTCCAGGAGGACTGCAAAGTCCACTTCGTACCAGCGGATCTACTTTGGGCGATCGCGTCCGGACTTTGCCGTTCTCCTGGGTTCGGGTCAGGATGGGTAAACTGCGGTGGATTTAGTAAGGGGCCAGTGGAATCGAATCAGCCAGCCTTGATCTGGCCGATTGAGCGATTGTTCCCTCTCGGCACCCACGAAGCCATGCAACCTGACACTATTACCCAGCTTGTGGCGGCCACGTTCGCTGAACTTGGGACGTGCAATCAAGGGTCAATCACCCGCACGATCCTTCTTCGGAAGGGCTTCTTTGTGGGGTATCAGTTCCGTTGCGGAGAAAAACGCGCCGTGTGGTTTGCAGATAGCGACGAGATCAAGTTCCACGATGCCGAAGGGAAGCTCGTCCACAAGATCGAGCAGGCCGAGCCAATGAAGAAGGCGGCGTGAGCGTCCTGCGTATTCCAACGGGAAGTGGCCGAAGTCGGCCTCACAAATCAGGAAATCGGGATGCCCCAGGAGAGTTTTTCTAACATCCCCAGCAAGAAGGGCCGATGCTAGCGATAATTGGGTCGTCCCGTCATCCCAGGTTAGCGCGTGCCGCCTTGCTCTTCAGCCATCCGCACCCCAGATAGAGCAAGCCCGTCAGCAACCACGGGGCGAACACGATGTTCATCGGGACGCCGTGGTTCACGACCGCGAAGAGGGCAAAGCTGCCAACGATCAATCCACCGCCGACGCCTTCCCATTTCCAGGCGGCAATCTGCCCGATGAGCATCGTCAGCAAGGTGACGGTGCCCAGAGCTACAGGAAGCGACTGGAACATCCTATTGGGGCGGACGCCTTCACCAATTGCCAAGATGGCGATCAAGAGTAGGATCAGGATGCCGATGATGCGGGCAGTCCACATTACCACGGTCAGGATCGTGCGTTGGTACTTCATGGCCTTGGCCCCCCTTCTTCCCAATAGGTGCCAAATCGTTACCGCCGCCGAAGTGATGGCAACCGCCCCGTACCCCAGCCCCCAATACAGGGAATGAGTTTCAACGACAGCATACCAGGGAGAAAAGACCCATCACAACCAAGGCGACCAGCGCGATGGCCCGCCGCTTGGTGAAGCCGCCCGAGATCGTAACCGCCGTTGAGAATCCAATTTCAACCATGCCTTGGTTCGACCCAAGGACACAGGCGAGATATGGGAGGGGATGTAGCGGGGGATCGAAAAACAGAAAACCCCCGCAGTCTGCGGCCCTGATTCGATTGGTTCAGAGAGCGGTTCCTCTGTAGATACCAGTTGACCGCGTTAGGCTACCGATCCGCGTCCCGATGGTTTACAGTTCGCTTTACAGGCAGTGGTTTACAGGAATTGCACGAAAAGAGCCTTCCGTAACTCATTGCTACGAAAGGCTTTACTTAGTCGGGGCGACAAGATTCGAACTTGCGACCTTCTGAACCCAATTCAGTTTCAATAGTATGTCGACCGTTGGCGCTTCTGATTGATTGCCATTTCACACATTGACTATTCTCGTGAATTTCCGTATCATCACAACCGAAAGCTAGTTGATGGTGCAACCCCATGGTTGACGATAATTGAAATACGGGGTTGCACCGGGGTTGCACCAAACCGAAGACCCGAGCGTAGCCATGGGAGAGAAGAAACCCAGCAATAAGTTTCCGTTCACCCAAAACAGGCTGGAAAAGCTCGCTCCGCCACCGTCTGGCCGGGTGTACTTCTATGACACAGCAACCCCTGGCCTTGCGCTCTGTGTGACAGCCGCAGGGGCCAAGACGTTCTATAGCGTCCGAAAGATCAATGGGCGGAACGGTAAGACGATCCGCATGCTGCTCGGCAAATTCCCCGGCGTCACCTTGGACGCAGCCAGCAAGGCCGCCTTGAAGATTGTCGGTGACATAGCGAAAGGCATCGACCCCAGCCTGGAACGCAATGCAAAGCGCGAAGAACCGACATTGGCCAACCTGTGGGATTCCTACCTGGAATTGCACGCCAAACCACAAAAGAAGAGTTGGAAGGACGACGAACGGCAGTACAACAAGTATCTGCCCACCCTTCGTAACAAGCGTTTGTCGGCCATCACGAAGACCGTAGTCACCAAGTGGCACAGCACCATTGCCAAAGAACATGGTCCAATTCAAGCAAACCGATGCAAGGCCCTCTTGGCGACGATGTTCTCCAAGGCATCGGCCACAGTTGGCTACACTGGGTCAAACCCCGCTAAGGGAGTAGCAAACTTCCCTGAGCGATCCAGAGAACGGTTCTTGCTTCCGGCCGAGATGAAAGCGTTCTTCACCGCTCTGGCGGCGGAAGATGCTTATTGGCAAGCGTTCTTCTTGCTCTGCTTGTTCACCGGCAGCCGCCGCGGCAACGTGGCGTCGATGGCATGGGCAGAAATCGACCTTGAGAACAGCGTCTGGCACATCCCAGCCAGCAAGACGAAGAACAAGCGGCCGACGACCGTTTCCCTCTGTGCTCCGGCGCTCGCAATCCTAAGAACGCGCCACGATCAAAGGAACCGCAGCCCTTACGTCTTCCCCGCTTTCACAGGCGATGGGCACATGATCGACCCGCGGAAGGCATGGAATCGCGTTCTAACGGCTATGCGGACGTGCCCAGAGTGCGAAGAAGTCATTGGGCAGGGAGAACTTGTTGACCAAAAAGCATGGAAGAGGGCGGACCGGAAGTATCGTTGCCCAAAATGCAAGGCCGAGTTGCCAGACGCCAAACCCGCCGACTTGCACATGCATGACCTTCGCCGCACCCAGGACAGTTGGCAGGCTGCTATGGGCATCAGCCTTGCGATCATCGGCAAGAGCCTTGGTCATGCCGATCTAAAGAGCATGCAAGTCTATGCCCTCCTGCAACTCGACCCCGTTAAGGATGCTGTCAGCAGGTCTGCTGGTGCCATGCTAGAAGCCGCGAACATTAGCCTTGCTTCGGACGGAACGGTCAAGTCACTTGACGCGATCCCCATGCAGCCCAAAGTGGTTGACTCATCCACGCCTTGATTGCAAAAGGTCTTTGACGCACAGTTACGAGCAGTAATCGGCCGTAAGGTACAGGGCCGCCAGACCCTGAAGGCAATCTTTGCTTACCTTCCCGGCCGCTTTCTTGATTCCTGCTGCGGCCGGTCTCGCACCTTGGCAGCCCCTCCACGGCCCCCAGGAGCCCATTTAAGGCGTTTCCGCGCCGGATGCACCCCCAAGGGGACGTTACCAACGCCCAAACGCACCAGCGGGGTCGCCAGGAGCGCAGGAGGGTTCTTGCCGGTGAAGGTAAGCACGCCTGCCTCAAATCCTCCGGCATCGCCCACGCCACCAAGTCCAAGATCGAGTTGGGGGTCGCCGGCAAGGACGGCTGGTTCGACGACATCAAGGTCTGGAACGCCGAGCCGGCCAAGCGGTAGTTGCCCAAGGGTTGCCCGTCACGTGGCGGCGGGGCTGTTGGAGTCGTGCTGGTTGATCTCGGACATCGTGACCGGCTTAGTTGACGTCAAAACCACTTTCACGGTCATGCGTGGCATTACCGATCACGAACCGCCGTGCGTCAGCCCCCGTAGCGTAGCCCACACACCCTTCATCTCCTCGTCGGTCGGATCGGGCGGCACGGCGACGTAGTAATCGTCGTCGATCCCCAGCAGTTGCTTCACCCCCTTGCTGGCCTTCGGGTCGGCGTCCAAGAGGCTCTCGCTATCCTTCCAGTCCTGATCCCACAAAACGGTATCCGACAGGCACTCCACCAAAATCACCCACTCGGCGATGTCCTCGGATTCAGCATCGAGCAGATCCTCGATCCCGTGTTCCTGGCAAGTGGCTAGCACCAATTCTCGCCAACTTGACTGCTCCTGATCTTCGGCCGGTTCGTCAATCTCGATCTCCACCATAATGCGGATTGATTCGTAGACGGCCCCCACCGCTGCCTCCAGGACGGCCGTCAGTCTGGGCATGGCTTGGTCTTCGCGGAGCAGGGCGCTGCCGACTTGGGCGAGGACGGCCGCCTTCTGGTTGGGCTGGAGGACGTCGAAGGGCGGGGCGTTGAAATGCCACATCCCTTCGTCATCGTCGCGGACCATGTCGACGAGCACGCCAAGGGCCTCCCGGAATAGCTGGGCCTCGGCACCCTGCAAAACACGCTCGCCGTCCGGCGTCCACCACATTGCCAGTTCCTTATACCCGCTGCCTGCCGCTACAGCCCATTCATTATCAGCCGGGCGACAAATGTGTCTAATGCTCCACGGCCTGAATCTGTCCCTTGGCATCGACGTCGAGAGGATCAATGCACAACTTGCCGTGTGAAAGCCCACCGCTCTCCCCGCGATAGGAGAACCACTTGCGGCCGTCCGGTCCGTCGAACACGGCAAGGTGACCGCCGAAGAATACTTTGCCACGAAAGTCTTTCCGATACGGACCGGCGATGGTGCTGGCGTAGGCCGCTCCCGTGCGATAGCCAAAGAGGTCGGGGAATCTCTTGTCCTTGTAAATTTCGGCGTAGAACAGGCAATACTTGCCGCCGATCTTCTCCATCCAGGGGCCTTCCAGGTAGTCTGGGTTGGTCGGCAGGCCGATGTCCTGGTTGTTGCAGGAGATGACCCGTTGAGGCCGTCCGACGAGCCTCACCTCACCGTGAGCGATCCCGCCAAGGTGGATCTCCTGCATGTCGACGTTGCCCCTGGGGATGAAGACATAGGTACGGCCATCGATGTCGCCGAAGAGCGTCGTGTCGCATGCCCCGCCCTTGATCCAGGTGATGTGTTCGTAGGGACCGGTGACGCGGTCCGCCACGCCGACGAAGGCGTAGCCAGCGCTGCCCCAGTGCCCGGCCGGGTTACAGTCGTTCTTGAGCCAGTTGTCGGCCGTGAAGATCAGGTAGAACTTGCCGCTGATCTTGTGGATTTCCGGTGCCCAGAAGCGGTTCCTGTACGGGCAGTGCTCCGGCAAGTCCGACGATCTCACGAGCCAGCGCTCGAACTTCCATGCCTTCAGGTCCTGGGAGGAGTACAGGGTGATGCCGGGCGAACCACCTTGGTTCGGTTCACTGAGACGTTTCTCCTCTCGATTGCGGAACGGGTACATCGTGAAGACGAGGTAGTAGGTGTCGCCTTCCCGGATGATGCACGGGTCGCGGACTTCCCGGCGCGGCACCGTCTGGCCCTCAACATACTCGAACGGCAGCGGGTTCTGCCAGCGGAAAGCCTTGGACGACACTTGGCCGCTACCGTCGACGACAAGCGGCTCACCGTGGCAGCCAGCGGCCACGACCGCCGGATCGACCTTCCAGACGACGCGGTCGTAGCTGAGCAGTCCGTTGCTCTCGGTTTCGACGTCGTAAAGTTGGACTTTGAAGTCGCCGCTGCTGCCGGTCGTCTCCCGCTTGGCCCACATGTCGCGATAGAAGGATCGCATGCGATGCGTGTACCAACGCCGCGACGGCTCATCGACCGGGTACAGTTCCTTTGCGGCGACCTCGCCTGCGGTCTTCGGGTCGTAGGTTCCGGTGGCCCACAGCTTGCCGGGCCAACTGTGACCCACGGCAGCCAAGCCGAAGCCAGCGGTCTCGCTATCCAGCAAGATGCGCCGTCCGTCCTGGGGCGCATCCCCGCCGTGGGTGTCGTGGATGTCGCCGCCGCCGTGACGCGGAAAACCACTAGCCTCGTCCACGAGCCGTGTGGGATCGAGCTGTTTGGCCCAATGGGCGTGACGGAGTGTGTCGTGCTGGCCCCAACCCTCGTTGAACATTACCCATGCGATGATCGAGGGATGATTCCAGCGGCTTTGGATGAGCAACCGCCGTTCCATCTCGCAGGTGGTCGAGGCTTCCGGCGAACTGGGCAGGTCCGTGAAGGGGTCGCCGTCGCGGCCGCTGGGCATGTCCTGGAGGATCAGTAATCCTAGCCGGTCGGCCCAGTAGTAATAGCGATCCGGCTCGAACTTGAGATGCTTGCGAATGGCGACCAGGCCGAGCCGCTTGGCCGCCTCCACATCGAACCGCAGCGCGGCGTCGGTAGGCGCCGTGTAGACGCCGTCTGGCCAGTACCCCTGATCCAGCGCGCCGGGAAGCATGATCGGTTTGCCATTGAGCATCGGACGAGGCACGCCGTGATTGTCCCTTCCCACCGCGATGCTCCGCATGCCGACATAGCTTTTGACGGTGTCCAGGATGGTGCCATCGGCCGCCTTGAGTTGGACGAGGATGTCGTAAAGCACCGGCGATTGCGGAGTCCAATGCCTGGCCTCTTTCATGGGGACCGAGATGTCGGTGGTGACCCAGATCAGCCGTGCCTGGTACCAGGCGAGGTTCTCACGCACGCCTTGAGTCAACTCGGCCCCGAGATTGCCCTTGGCGGTTGATGCGGTCTTGCCGCAGTTGCTCACCGTGACGACAACCTCGGTTGCTCCCACGGGCGTGCGTGCATTGACCGTCACCTTCAGCGTCCCGATGGCGAGGTCGGGGATCAGGTGCAGCGACTCGATGCTGCTCTGCGGCACCGGCTCCAGCCAGACGGTTTGCCAGATGCCCGAGCACGCCGTGTAGGCTGCACCGCCTGGGCGTAGTGCCTGCTTACCACGGAGCTGCCAGCCTGCGTCGGTAGGGTCCCAGACGGAGACCACAAGCTCCTGTACTCCACCCTTCTTCAGTGCCTTGGTGATGTCATAGGTAAAAGGGTCATAGCCGCCACGATGGCCACCCAGGCTCTTGCCGTTGAGAAATACCGTGGTCTCCCAGTCCACCGCGCCGAAGTGCAGTAAGACACGCTGGCCGTTCCACCCCTCGGGGATGGTGAACTCGCGACGATACCACAGCCGCTGGTCAGGCCCGAGCGGCTTCATCACGCCCGACAACGCCGACTCAATGCAAAACGGCACGAGGATCTTGCCGTCCCACGCGGCGGGCTTCTGCTCGGCAGACTTGTTGCTGACAGCATAGTCCCATAGCCCGTTCAGATTCTGCCAGTGCTCACGTACCATCTGCGGACGTGGATATTCCGGCAGGGCATTGGTGGGGGACACCTGCGTGGACCAGGGCGTTACAAGCGGTCCGGCCGCTGGATGCCAAGCCTCCTCAGCATAAATGTCGCTCGACACACTGTTGGCCACGAGAACCGTCGTCAACACCCCTAGAAATGGCAGCCGCCAGCGGTGAGCCGTAACTTCTCTCCATCGCTTGTTGTTCACGGTGGTTCACCTTTCCGCCTTTTGTTTGACAGCCTTGGGGGCTGCGCTATGGCCTTTCCACCCTGACTCTTGATCTCGGCGCAGACCGCTTCGGCTTCCGCCACGCGGGTCCTGTAATTGACGGCCACCTGGGCGCCCGCCTCGGTCAACGCCATGGCGATGGCCCTGCCGATTCCCCGGTTGCCGCCGGTGACCAGGGCGACCTTTCCAGTTAGCGGTACTGTCGTCGATTCCATGGTCCTTCTCTCCGGCACAATCATTGGCTCGCTTTGATCGCGTAATACCGGGTTATTCCCTGGGGATCGACCAGGACTTGCATTTTGCCCCATGTCCACAGTTCCCAATCCGCGTGACCTGGAAGATCGATTTTGCGGATTTCGTGCGGGTCGCCAAGAAGCTGCTTCAAACCGGCCGCTTCGTGGTGACGCCCCGCGTGGAATATCGCCGCATGGCCGTCGAGCTTCACTTCGGCCGTCTTGGCGGCCCGTTCGTCACTGCCGGAAACCTCCAGCAATCGCCGGAGTTGTTCGGTGAGGTCGATCTCCGGCTTAGTCGGACCGCCTGTTTCCATCGGTTTCGGCGGGGAAGCAGGCTTGGGCGGTTGGTTCCCAGGGTCATGGAGACTGGCCAGATCCCATCGGCCCCGGCCGGCGTCGATTGTCTGCCGAAAGCGTTGCAAGAAGCTCTGCCCCAATAAGGCCGGTGCGTCTTTGAGCTGCTCCGGCATCACGACACACTCCACGTTCTCGGCGACGAAACGGCCCACCCGCAAGCTATCGGCCAAGACGATCTTCCCCTCCACCCGGCCTCCGCTGGCCATCATCATGCGGGCCACTGGAACACCCGGTCCGAGAGTGATCCCTGCCGCTCGGGCAGTTCGCATCGGCAACACAACAATCGAGGCCCCGCTGTCGATGGCCATTTCTTCCGAACGCTTACCGTTGACGATCACCGACACGTGCCACAATCCGTCCGACCCACGGCGGATCGGTACCGAATCGGCCATCACTAAGGATTCCAGGCTCTCCAGCCGTTTCTGTTGGCCCACGTTGGGACCCAGGGCATACTGTGGCTCGCCGAGTTGATTGAGCCGTTCGATGGCCGTCTTGACTTCGGGATCTCGCGCCAGGGCCGCATAGCGTGGCAGCAGGGCATCGTACTGTCGTCGTAGCTTGAGGACCGTCTCGGTGAACTCACCGATCAAAGTGGTAGCCGTGGCCCAGGCTTGCCGTGCCTTCTTCTCCGGGTCGGCAGCTTGCAGGCCCATGATCTTAGCTGTCACGCTGTTCATCTCCTGGACGGCAGCGTTGTGGTCTCGCGACGTGCGCGCCGAGGAAGCCCACTTTTGAACTTGTGCGAGCTGCGCGATCAACCGGGCCAACTCCAGCTTACTCGATTGCCCCCTGGTATCGGCATGCCGCGCCTGCTCCTGGGCCTGGAACATTTTGCTTTTCTCGATATAGCCCTCGTGCATATCCTGGACGAATTGTGCCTCCTCGGGCACGATGAGCCAATTACCTGACTTCTGAAGGCCTTTGCCCTCAAGGACATGGAGGGGCTCGGACGTCTGTGCCTGGGCATCCGCCCACGTCGACAACCAGGCGACCAAGGTAATCAGAAGGTAGAATCGTCGACTGCTCAACACAGTCACATTCCTTTCACAATGCGTTACCCGCGTCCAGCGTCACCCTTGAGAACACCCATATCCCGCAACCACTCCTCACACCGCTTGGGCCATGTCGCGGCGGGCTTGCCTGTCGGCCGCATGCCGAAGCCGTGGCCGCCCGAGGCGTAGATGTGCAACTCGGCGGACACACCTGCCCGCTTCAAGGCCAAGTACATCGCCAGACTGTTCTCAGCGTTGACCCGATCATCATGAGCCTGGGCGAAGAAACACGGCGGGGTCTGCGGTGTGACGCGGATCTCCGGCGACAACTCGGCGGTCCCCCGTTTGACAACGCCGCCGGGATAGATCACCACGGCGAAGTCCGGCCGGCAAGATGCCTGATCCGACGCATCGACCTGCTTATACGCCCGCTTGTCGAAATTCGTCGCTGCCCATGCGGCCAAGTGGCCGCCGGCCGAGAATCCCAGCACGCCGATTCGCTTGGGGTCGACGCCCCAATCGGCCGCCTTGCTCCGCACCAGGCTGATCGCCCGCTGGGCATCCATGAGGGCCTGGATCGGCGGCTTGTCCTTTGGCGTCCCTTCCCTGCGCGGGACACGGTACTTCAACACGGCGGCCGTGACCCCAATGGAGTTGAGCCAGCGGGCCACCTGCTCCCCTTCGTGGTCGCAGGAGAGAAAGTTGTAGCCGCCACCGGGGAATACCAGCACCGCCACGCCTGTATTCTTCGTGGTTTCCGGGCGGCAAACCGTAAGCGTCGGCTTCGACACGCTGGTCAAGCTGGCGATCACCGTTGTGCCGTCCGGTTGGGTTGCCGTCTTGGCCTTTTCTTCGCCGACCGAGCCGACCTCACCGGGGACCTTCCCAGGCCAGATGTCGAGGGTAGTTCGCGCCGTATCGGCCATGCTCGGTGTCGCACAGGCGAAGATCGCGGCCAGACCCAAAAAGACGATTGCCATCCGCATGGTTGCTTCTCCACGTTCAAGGGATCATCGACGCACGAACCCTATTGTAGTCGCTCATCAAGCCAACATCGACTATAGTAGGATGAATCGGGGGCCGGGCTTCCTGTGCAACAGGAGAGGTATGCCATGTTCATGCGAATTGCCGTGTTCCCGTTCCTTCTCGTGACATCAACCACGTTGGCACAGGTGCGTTCTCTCGATCTTGTGCCGGCAGGCGAGCCAAGGGCTCTGCCTGAACGGATCTTAGGGGCATCGGCGGAAGCGTTCTGGACCGACTGCCTGCACGATCCGGCGAAAGCGGCGGCGATCAAGTCGTTGCACCTGGGATATACGCGGTTTCCCGGCGGTTCGCAGAGCAACTACTACGACTGGAAGCGGGGCTTTTCACTTTAGCTACCGGGCCGCACCATTCACGTTACTACGAAAAGATCGTCGAACTGTCGCACGTCGCGGCGCGTTCCATGCCGGGGGGGTCCTTCCTGGAGCCATACAAGGCGTTCAGCGAAAGCATGGGAGCAGAAGTGATCATGGTCCCGAACTTGGAAACGTCATCGGTGGCCGACCAGGTGGCGTGGTTCAAGCATCTGTCGGCAAAAGGCGCCCTCCCCTCGCACGTCGAACTGGGCAACGAGTTCTGGGTGGCCATGGGGGAGGACCCGGTGGTCTTGCAACGCTGGCCCGACGAGCCGACGTCGATGCGCGTCACGCGGCGCTATCTCGAAGCGATCAAGCCTTACCTTCCCAATGGGGCGAAGGTCGCCGTGCAGGCTGCCGCACCCTTGTTTCATGGCGAGCCATCCAGCCGTGGCAAGATGATGGAACGACTGCGCCGCTGGAACGAAGATCTCGGCCCGGAACCCTGGTTCGACGCCGTGACCATCCACCTCTATCCACGGCTCAACGAAGTGATCGGACGTGGTGCGGCGGAAGACCCGCTCACGCCCGAGATCGCCCAACGGAACCGGCGGGCGCTGCTGGCGCGGGGTGACGATGGAACGGGGCGCCAGTTGGACGACCTTGCCCGGCGCGTTCCCGGCAAGGAAGTGAGGATTACCGAGTGGAACCCGAGCGGAGCGGAGGGCGAGGGGGAGAGGCACCGCGCCGAGACCACCACCCCGGCGATGATGCTGCAACTCGTCACGCGCATGACGCTCACCTTCCTACGCTACCCCCAGGTGACGGTTTCCCAGTATTTCGCGGTCCGTTTCAAGCCCGACAGCCCCAAATGCACGTTCCTGGCGGCGAAAGGTGGCTACCGGGCGGTTCCTATGGCGGTGGCCTTGCGCTGGCTGAACGTAGCAGCCAACGGTGGAGCGACTTACCAACGTCTTGTCGAGGCCGGGAACCCTCGCATCTCCGGTGGCGGCGTGTGTCAGGAGAGCAACGCGGCCGTTGAAGCCGTGATCTTTCGCGGCAAAGGCCGTGTCACCTTGATCCTCCAGAACGCATTGGACGAATCCCGCAGTTGGCAGGTCGGTACGGAGTTGAAACTCGGCATACCATCTCATGTCGAGCGCCTGACGGCGCCGGATCTTGCCGACTCCACGATCCGCATCGCCGAAGTGGAGTCGGTCTCTCCCGCGACGAACATCCAGTTCCCAGCATACTCTGTGACACGAGTTGTGTGGGACAAGCGGTAGAAGTAACTGCGTGGGCGTTCGCTTCGAGGACGTGGCCAAAGGTGGACAGCGCTAGGCCGAGGCGTGCCGGCGGCTGCCGCACCGGGCGGCAGGTATCTCGCCGAGCTGCTCATTCTACCGCTGGGAGATTTACTTCCGCACGAGCATCACCAGGCGGTGTATCAGGAACATGCCGATCACGGCAGCCATAATCAGAGTTCCATCCATGAAACCTGGTACACACCAAGGGAGACGATGAGGGTCGTGGCGCAGGCGGGCGCGTGACTGGTGCGTGTAGCCCACATGCTTGCCGTGGTCAGAGCGATGGAGATCACACCACTTGCCACGATGCGCAGCCCGTTTGCCGAAAGCGCCGGGACCAGCGCAGCAAGGCTGAGCCCGTGCGCCAACGCATGGTAGGCGATAAGTCCGCTCACGACACCAATCAAATGTCCCCCGATGACCCGTCGAAAGCGATTTTCATCTTCGTCCAGGACCAGGGCAAAGGCGGACGGACCGAGGCTCGGAAAGATCAACGGTCGCCCGAACACCCACGCTGCCACACCCGGTATGAGTACGAGCACGCAAACGTGTATCACATCGCATAGGAACTTGCGTCTCATCGCAATCTCGTCTTCAATCCGCGATTCATCACGCGGTCCTTCGCAGGCGCGCTGCTCTGCCAATCGGCGGGGATCATGCCTCCTCGTACCACTGCGTGAACTCCTCGGTGGTGGTCTCAGCCGGAAGTCTGGCGTAACGCCGTCGCACGGCAAACATGCGCAGCGCCAGGTAGACCACCGGGAGAATCCCGACGACGAGGAAGATCAAGTCGCCGGGCATCCGCAACCACTCGATGATACGGCACGACGGTTGCGCGAAGAACTCCGGCTGCCGAGCGTGCCAGTAGCCGTGCGCGACGGCATCGTAGAGTTGTACCCCGCCCATTGGAATCAGATTCGCGCAGAGCATCAATCCCAGGCCGACGTTCAGGCCCCAGAACGAGAGTTTCATTGCTCGCTCCGAACTTCGGTCCGGTGGAATGAAGTGTCGCGCGATGAACATGAAGAAGCCTATTGCCAACATGCCGTAGACGCCCATCAGCGCTCCATGGGCGTGATTGGCCGTAAAGGCCGTGCCGATTTCGTAATAGCTCACGATGGGCAGGTTGATGAGGAAACCGAACACCCCTGCGCCCAAGAAGTTCCAGAAGCCCACGGCGATGAGGAACATCACGGCCCATTTATGTGGGAAGTCGGCGCTGCTAGTGCCGAGGACCGAAGTGGATCGCTCTTGGGCGCCCAGTCGCATAAAGCGCCAGGCCTCAAAGGTCAGCAGTACCAGCGGAATCACTTCCATGGCGGAGAACACGGCCCCCATCGCCATGTGGATTGCAGGCGCGCCACTGAAGTAAAGGTGGTGCATCGTGCCGATGACGCCGCCGATGGAATAGAGGATGATGTCGAGATAGACGACCCGGGCGGCCGTGGCGGGACGAACCACGCCCAAGAGAACGTAGATGTACGCCACCATGATGGTCGTGAATAGTTCCAGGAAATCCTCGACCCAGAGGTGAACCACCCAGAACCGCCAGAAATCCATCACGGCGAAGTTCACGTTCTTGCCGAATACCATCCCTACGGCGTAGAAAAGCGGGATGGACAGGGCACTATAGAGGAATAGGTAAGGCAGATTGCCCGGATGTTCCTCCGGCAAACGGCTCCACAGCCCGCGCACGAGAATGACGACCCAGAAGAATAGGCCAGCCGTCAGCAGGATCTGCCAAAGGCGTCCGAGATCGAGGTATTCCCAGCCCTGAGTACCGATCCAAAACCAAGGGCCGCTGGTGGGAATGATACCCTTGATGCTGGCTGCCTCGCCGAGCAGGCTGCCGACCACCACCACCACCACTGCACCGAACAGGATCAGTGCCAGCTTGTCCTGGTGCTTGGGCTCACGTCGGGCGATCATCGGAGCCAGGAAGATCCCCATCGCAAGATAGCTGGCGGCGACGAAGAATAGCGACAACTGAACGTGCCACATCCGTGACAGGTTGTAAGGTAGCAAATCGCCCAGTTTCAGACCATAAAAACCGCCGGGCTCGACATGATAATGAGCGTTGGCCGCTCCCAACAGCCCTTGCAATAGAAAGAGGCCGGCAATCACCAGGAAATACCAGGCCGTGGCGCGCTGGGCGGGCGCGAGGCGGACTTCCTCCGGTGGGCGGAATCGCAAGCGTTGGCCGGGCCGCTCTTCATCGGCACGATGCCAGCCCAACAGATCCCAGCGTCCGACGACGAAGAGCATCACCCCCGTCCCGCCCAACAACGTGATCAGGCTTAGTGTGCTCCAGAGGATCGCTTCGGCAGTCGGTGTGTTGGCGGCCATCGGCTCGGACGGCCAGTTATTGGTGTAGGAGTATGCGGTGCCAGGCCGTGTAGCGGCTGCCGCCCATGCCGACCAGGCGAAATAGGCCGTCAACCGATGGATCTCGTCCCGATCCGTAATGGCCGGTCGACGCAATCCGGTCTGCTCCGTTACAGGGCCGAAATAGCGCGAATAGAACTTCGCAAGCTGACGAAAGGCGATGGCCTGGCTGGCCGTGTACTGGAGGACTTTGGACTGCGGATCGAAGCCATTGTGCTTCAATTCGTTGCTCGTCAGTTTGTGGGCCTCGGCCTCGGCACGTCCCTGGCCGCGATGAAACTCGACCATCGCGCCGGCCGCTTTGTGCAGGTACTGGGCCGTGAAATCCGGCCCAAGATAGGCGCCGTGACCGAAGATCGTGCCGTATTGCATCAGCCCATACTTCTGAAAGACGTGCTGACCGGCCATGATGTCGTCGCCGGCGAAGAGCGTGCTACCGTCGTCGGCAACCACGCGGCCGGGAATCGGCGGCGGTTCGGCGTGGATACGGTAGGCCAGGTAGAGCAGCACCGCGAACCCTAGCAGAAATGTCACGATGGCCATTTGGAGCCACAAGGATGAGATGACCATGCGCCGATGGGCAACGTTGGTAGATGGACTCATCACCACGCCTCCTTATGTATTGGATCTCCATCGCCAAGAAAGACCTCGACCCATGGCCGGTATATTACTCGCTCGCGTGGCTGACGTCGACGGGGGGATGCTTCACAGGTTGATCCTCTTGCCGGGCGAGTGCCGGCTCTCGCGGGGGGGCCGTCAAAACAGCGTGCCGCCCGGGTAAGTGACGTGCCCCTTGGAGACCTTGGCAAACTCCGTCATGCGGTGCGGTAGTACGCGCCCGGCCGCCAGGATGTGCCGCACCTCCCAACCCCGCGCCAACAGAGCGTCGGCGATCAGTTGGCGGTGGCATCGCCAGGGGACCGCTTCCGCGCAGAGGATAGCAGTTGGGGAAGAGGCCGCCCTGGCCATCAATTCATCGAGTCCCGCTCGAAACTCGTCGGTCAACATATGGTCGGCGTAGGCATTGAAGGATTCGTTTCGCCAGGCCGCGTTCGGCGAGCCTTTCCGTTGGCGGCTGCGGCGTCCGCCGAGGGCCTCGAAGTGTTGATAGCCGATAGCGGCCCGACGCAGCACTGCCTCCAGGCTTTCCTTGGCGAACTGCGGTTGCCGCTTGGAACCGGGAAATCGCCGCACGTCGGCCAAGAGGGCGATGGACTGGTCTTTCGGCAGGCCGACCAACTCGTCGAGCGGCCGGTTTGAGTGTCCCACGGTCCAGATGACACTTGTTTCCATGTCCGTCTTCGACGCTCGTGTTTTTCACGCGGGAAAGAGCTGAGCGAAGGGGACCGCGAGCCAACCGGATGCCCTGCGAGAATCCTTGCTCACCGCCCGCCCTGCCTGTCTGGCTCCCGCTGCCTGGCCTCGGCTCTCTCGCGGATACGCTGCTCCACGGGAATGGCAAAGACGGAGTTCTGGCATAAGACACAACCGGGTCGACCCGGTACGCAGTCGGTACGCAGCCTGAGACAATGCTCGCTTCCCATCTCGAAATGGGGACAAGAGAAAGAACTCATGCTGAATTTCCCGAGCAGCAGGTAGAACCCTCCAACTCACCCGCACGCGGGAACAAGATGTTGTTCTCCAACTGAATGTGCTGGTGCAGATCGGCCTCCATGTGCCGAAACTCCTCGTACATAACGGCAAAAGTCGGGCAAGCGTCCTGGGGCAGCGCGTAGTTGGCAGTCACCTCGCGGAGTTGTGCGAGGGTCGCGCCGGCGCTCTCGTGCTCGTGCTCCATCTGCCGGATGGGGTTGCGGACCGATCCAAAGCAAGCGGATGGCTTGGCTACCCCGTCGCGGACGTGCGCTGCAAGGGCCACGATGTAAGGAAAAAGGATTTCCTCTTCCTTCATCAGGTGCGGGGTAAGTTCTGCGTCGAGAGCGTGAAACAGGTCTTGCACCTGGCGGAGCATCTCGCCATGGTGCGTCCCATGGGCGTTCAAGACTTTCTGTGTCAGAAGCCGTAGTCGTGGTAGCGATTGCTTCATGTAGCCGTGGTGCACCCGAACGATGTGGCTGACCAATTCGGCCAGCGGCGCTGCATACCAGCCCCTGTCACTGGGTTCCGCTTGGCCTGGGACCGTCTGGATCGCCTTTTCCAAGGCAGCCAGCAAGAGTGGGAGATCCAAACCCCGTTGGCCGGCTGCATCGGTCAATGACTGGCCACCGCCACAGCAATAGTCGATCCCATGATTTTCAAATATCTTCCAGGTTTGGGGATAGCGACCAGCCAGTTCCCGGACTGTCTTCTTGCCGTCTACTTGGATCGACACGTCTTCTGCCTTTCTTCTGGATGGTATGTGAAACACTGCCGACTCTCAACCCAATACGGCGGCCAGATCCTGCTGGGCGCTAGACCCGGTAAGTCGCAGATCGTACGTATCCTGAAGGATCTTGAATACTCCCGGTGAGACGAACGCGGGCGGTTTGGGACCGATGGTGATGCCTTTGACGCCCAACGCCAGCAAGGTCAAGAGCACGGCGACGGCCTTCTGCTCGAACCACGACACGACCAGCGTCAGCGGCAAGTCGTTGACCGTGCAGCCAAACGCTTCGGCCAGTCCCACGGCCACCTTGATTGCCCCATAGGCGTTGTTGCACTGACCCATGTCCAGCAGCCTCGGCACGCCCAGCAGCGTTCCGTAGTCATAGTCACGGATGCGGAACTTGCCGCAACCGAGGGTGAGAATGAAGGCGTCGGAGGGAACGGCCTGAGCGTAGTCGCTGAAGTAGTTACGTCCCACTTCGGCGCCGTCGCACCCACCGATCAAAAAGAACCGCCGGATCTTGCCGTCCTTAACCGCCTGGACAATCGTGTCGGCCAGGCCGAGAATGACGCTGTGGTGGAAGCCGATCATCGAGCGGCCAGTTTCCTGTTCCGGCAAAGGCGGACAGCTCATTGCAGCCGCGATCACTTCGGAGAAGTCGTCGTTCACGATACGCTTGCCGCCCGGCACCGCCGTTACGCGCGTGGTGAACATCCGCGATCCGTAGCCATCCTTGGGTATCACCACGCAGTTGGTGGTGGCCAGCACGGGCCCGGAAAATTCGCTGAACTCGCGGCGCTGCTTCTGCCAAGCTCCGCCATAATGACCGGCCAGATTAGGATGCTCGCGCAGCTTGGGATACATGTGACCGGGAAGCATCTCGCCGTGCGTATAGACCTTGACGTTCGTGCCTTCACACTGCCGGAGGAGATTATCGAGGTCGAGCAAGTCGTGGCCCGTAATGAGGATGCCGGGACCGGCGGAAGTGCCCTCACGAACCGTAGTGGGCGAAGGATCGCCAAAACGCTCCACGTGCCCCTCGTCCAAGAGTTCCATCACCCGCAGATTCTGCCGGCCGCACTCCAACACCAGTTCCAACAGTGACCCCAGGTCAAAGTTCACGTTCGTCATGGTGGCGAAAAGAGCCTCTTCGATGAACGCACTGACCGCTTCGTCGGTCTTGCCCAGCCGCCGAGCATGGTTGGCATAGGCGGCCATCCCTTTCAGTCCGTAAAGCAGTGTCTCCTGGAGTGATTGCACATCGGCGTCCTTGCCGCATACACCCGGGCTGGTTTGACAGCCTACGCACCCCACCGTCTGTTCGCACTGGTTACAGAACATTCGTCGTATCCTAACGTCATAAAAGGAGAGGTTCAGAATGGCTCGCCTGCGCAGCGTGTTTCCAAATGGTACCAGGTTGTCGGCCGGGCACGATTGATCTGAATCAAATCTCAGAAAAAAGCGCGGGTTGAAAAGCGGCAGATACCCCCCGATTTACGGCGAGCCGATAGATGTAACCATCCTTGATCGGGAACTACGGGCAGCCGCACCCCGAGGCACGACATTGTGCCTCTCTCAGCCGCTTTTTCTAACCCCTGCCGCATCCGACTTCTCGCCCTGGCAGCCCTCCACGGCTCCTAAGACCGTCGATGTTGCGTTCCGTCAGCAGGGAGCCCAAAGGGCGTTGCCGACGCCAAAACGCACCAGCGGGGCTGCAATCGCAGATGGGATCTTGCCGGCGATGGTCAAGGCGGGGTGGGGCAAGGGGTAGTCCTGCCGGCCCCGTACCCTTCCAATTTGGGTCAGGTTGCATGCCGACCGACAGTTATATTTTGCCGGCCGGCAAAATATGCTTGGCGGGGAGCCTTCGGTCATTTGCCACCTGGCTCACCACCGGCCGTTACCCGTCACGCGGCGGCGGGGCTGTTGGAGTCGTCTTGGCGGATCTCGGACATCGTGACCGTCTTCGGCTTGGCGTCAAAACCACTTTCATAGTCATCCATGGCATTACCGATCACGAACCGCCATGAGTCAGCGCCCGTAGCGTGGCCCAGACACGTTCCATCTCCTCATCGGTAGGGTTGGGCGGCACGGCCAGTAATAGTCCTCGCCGATCCCCAGCAACTTCTTCACCATCCGGCCGGTCTTCGGGTCGGCGTCTGCCCCGAATCCCTTCGTCAACTCGTCAGCCACGGAATCCAGCCGGGCCTGCTTCTCCCGCTCGTTGCCGTTGAACGGCATACGCCGGACCAAGCCCGTGTCGTCCGACCTGCTGAAGCCGGCCTGCCCGCTACGGCCTCTGGAAGGTCTCCTTCACCGACAATGCGGCTGCCGCGCCGGGGTCCAAATCGAGTTCCAAGGTATCCTTTGCCTGCCGCAGCCGGACGCTCCTGCCGCTGAGATGGCTTGAGTCGAGGACGCACTGCCACTGGGCGCCGGCCGTGCGGACGCGAACCGTGCCCGGAGTGGTGCCGTGATTGATCACCGAGCAGAACCGCTGTTCACTCGGCGTCCTGTTGAAGTTCACGTAAACCAACGGTGACTTTTCCAGCACGCACGGACGGGCACATGAGACCAGAAAGCCGTTCAGTTCTTCCGCCAGCGGCGCGAGGCTCTGCCCCAGCTCGACTTCCAGACGCTTCACGCGAGGCGCGTCGGTCCGGGGCGACGGCATTCCCCGGGGGACAATGACAAACTGGGAGAGACTCGTATCGGTGACGCCACGGAGTTCATCGAGCGGCAGTTCGGTGACCCGCTCGTTCACGATTGCGCCGCCGCCGAAACGCCGGTCTAGCGTCTTGAACAAATGATTCGTCTCGCGCACATACCAGTCCCAGTCCTTCGGCGAGCGGCGGTAGAGCGCCCGCTCCAAATCCTGCGACACCACAAACTGAAACCGTACCTCGGGTGTACCAAAGCCAGCCAGACTGTTGAAGGCGCGGAACATCTCGCGGTAAGCGGAACGATACTGGTCCTGCGTCGGGTGGAAATGCTCCGTGTACAGCTTGCCTTCACTAACCACGCTGTAACTGTCGTAGCCGGCCGAGCGCGATTCCAATAGCCAGCGGCACAATTCGTCCGGCGTCATGGATCGTCCGTCCCAATACAACTCGACGTTCGGAAGGATCTGCCGGCCAAAAACGCTCCGCTCATAGAGCAGGCTGCGATAGACGTAATGGATGTCCTCGCGCCGATAGTTGCCGGCCGGGAATGTGTTGTGCGTGTAAAGCTCCGGCATGACAAGATCAAACACGCCGGTTGTGAACGCCTCCAACTCGTTGAAGTTGTAACCCAACTCGTCGCGCACGGTGAGCGTTTGGTCCCAGCGTTTTTCCTCCCATTCGTAGCTGCCGTAGCCGCCGCCGATGATCGTCCCTTTCCAGCCGGTCGCGCGCACCGTATCGCGGATCGCCCGCCAAGCCCGCAGCCGGCTCTGGCGCGCCCATCGGCGATAGTCCCGAACCTCCTTCTGCGCGGCGAACTCCTTCTGGCAGAAATCGCATCGGCAATCAGGACCCTGGTTCTCCCAAAGGATGAGGGCCGCCGTGTGCCGGCCCGCGTTGGCGAAAAAGTCCCTGTAACGCGGCAGCAGCGTGCCCCCGAAAAAGGGCGAGTTCACGCAGAGCCAGGGCCCCATGTGGCTCCACGGTTTGCCGCCTTGGACGACCTGCCACTCGGGATGCCGCCGCGCCGCCTCGGTATCGGCATATCCGGCCACCAGCAATTCCACCACGGGAGTCATGCCGCTGTGGGAGGCTCTCGTTAATCCCTGCGCGAAGGCATCCCAGCGGCCACGGTCAGCAAACAGTTCTGGTTCGCCATTGCCCCGATTGAGCGTAAAGTCGAAACAGTTGAAGCCGTCGCGGGCAATGACCTGCTCGAACGCCGTCAGGTTATCAATGCCATAGTCCCTGAAATACCAACCGTGCCCGCCGGGCTGGCCGCGCCACGCTGATCCCATCAGCATGGCAGCCCGCTGGTGACTAAGGTCGAGTCTTTCCGGCGGCGAGTCTGCGTACGCCCCCGGCGGCGCGAACATGAGAACCAAGGCCGAGCCCAGACACATCGCCGCCGTTCTCATGGTTGCTATTTCTCGCTCCGGGAATCACCGACGCACGGTTCCTATCTTACACGGCGGCCATACCATCGTCGATTGTCCGTGTTTGGGAAATAATCGCCAACCTGCTTGTCGGAGGGCCACCTTGCCAGTACGCTCATGTTCAGAACGATCAACGGCAGAGTACTTCGGTGCATCCCCACAACCGTTTTCCCAGGACCAGTGAAGGGCGCAACATGGCCAAGACCGTCAGTTACCGCAGGAACATCTGTTTGTTGATCGTTGCCGTGCTGGCGTGCGCTGCTGTCGGCCGCTCGGAGACGAAGGCTGCGGGCGAAGTATCCAGCCGTGCCACCGAGCAACATTCCAGTGCGGCGCTCGCTCCATTGATGAGCCGATTGGGAATGAATCTTGCCGGCCCCACCGACTGGAGCACGGAGTTTCCTTTTGTGGATGTATTCCACTTGTCACGAAAATGGATCAGCCAGCGCAGGGGCACCCCGTGGGGCAAAGGACCTGAGCTGGAGCGGGACGCCAACGGCTGGATCACGCGGCTGGCGCCGGACTGCTGGGCCGACACGCCGCTACTGACGGAGTCGCATGGGCATGCTCCCACCGGCGACTATGTTTGCTTATATGAAGGTGAAGGAACGATTGATTTTTCCAACAGTAAGATCGTTTCTCGCCAGTCAGGCCGGATGGTTGTAAGGATCGACGCCAGCCGAGGCGGCACGTTCCTGAGCCTGCGAAGCACCAACCCCGCCAATTACGTTCGCAACATCCGCGTAATCATGCCGGGCTTTGAAGGCAGTTATCGCGACGAGCCGTTCTATCCACCGTTTTTGCAGCGCTGGCACGAGTTCAACACCTTCCGTTTCATGGACTGGATGCTGACCAACGGCAGCCGCGTCAGTGCCTGGCAAGAGCGTCCCACGCCAGGCTATTGCAACTGCACCGAACACGGAATGCCCGTCGAGACGATGGTCGATCTGTGCAATCGTTTGCGGGTCAACCCCTGGTTTTGCATGCCCCACCTGGCCAGCGACGACTACGTGCGGCATTTCGCCCGGCTGGTTCGCCAAACGCTCCATCCATCGTTGGAGGTTTATCTGGAATACTCGAATGAAGTTTGGAACAGCCAGTTTCCCCAGCACCAATATGCCGAAGCGAAGGGCAAAGAGCTGAGCCTGGGCCATGCGGATAGGCCCTGGGAGGGCGCCGGCATGTTTTATGCCCAGCGGTCGGTGGAAATCTTCCGCATTTGGGAAGAGGCATTCGGGGGCCACCAGCGGCTGGTGCGGGTGATCGCCTGGCAGGCGGCGGGCGGAAGCTATTGGAACGACAAGATCGTGCTTTCCCATCAGCAGGCCTATCGGCACACCGACGCCCTGGCCATCGCGCCGTACATCACCATGTGCATCGGCCCGAAGAGCAAGCCGGATGCCCAGACCGTAGCCCAGTGGAACGTGGAACAGGTGCTCGACTACGCTGAAAACGAGGCCCTGCCCAAGAGTCTGGAATGGATCAAGATCCAAAAGCAAGTGGCTGAAAATCACGGGATAAAGCTTGTCTGCTACGAAGCCGGCCAGCATCTGGTGGGCGTTGCCGGCGGCGAAAACAACGAGGCCCTGACCCAGCTCTTCCGGGCCGCCAATCGCCATCCCCGCATGGGAGCGATCTATACGAAGTATCTGGACGCCTGGCGAGACCTCGGCGGCGATCTGATGTGCATCTTCTCGTCCACCGCCCGATGGAGCAAATGGGGAAGCTGGGGCCTGACGGAGTATCTCGACGAGACCGACTCTGACCAGCCCAAGTTCAAAGCCGTGACGGAGTGGAACCGCGCAAATCCCCGCCGCATAGGTCGGGCACGGTAATCACATCACCTTTACTCAGCCTTTCGCCACCCGCTGCCAATATTCTGGCCGTGGAACAGGCCAATGAATACCTCATGGGTTAGCAATTATGCCGATACGCAACAGTCGCCGAAGGTTTTTGCAGCAATCGGCCGTGGCGGCCGGAACTGTTATCTGGCCCGTACCCGCCTTGATCGGCGCTATCGGCCAAGACGAGTTGCTGCGGATCGCAGTCATTGGAGTGGCGCATCGGGGCCGCGCCAATCTGATGGGTGTCAAGCATCAGCGGATCGTGGCCCTCTGCGATGTCGATGAGGCCCAGCTTGGTGCGGCTGGCCGGGAGTTCGCCCGGGCCAAGACCTTTCTCGATTTCCGCAAGATGCTGGAGCAAGTCGAGCGTGAGATCGACGCCGTGGTCGTCAGCACGCCTGACCACACGCACGCCCTGCCGAGCGTCATGGCCATGCGGATGGGCAAGCATTGTTACTGCGAGAAGCCCCTGACGCACTCGGTCTACGAGGCCCGCCTGGTTGCCGAAACGGCACGGCAGACGAAAGTGGCAACGCAGATCGGCACTCAGATCCACGCCGGCGACAACTATCGGCGGGTCGTCGAATTGGTGCAGGCGGGCGCGATTGGGCCGATTGCTGAGGTCCACGTTTGGTCGGCTGCGTCATACGGCCGTCAGAGCGGACGCCCCCAGGAAACGCCGCCGGTGCCCCCAGGGTTGCACTGGGACCTGTGGCTCGGCCCGGCTCCGCAGCGCCCCTATCATCCCGACTACCTGCCTGGCCGGTGGCGCGCCTGGTGGGACTTCGGCAACGGGGCGCTGGGCGATTTCGGCTGCCACTACATGGATCTGCCGTTCTGGGCACTTGGGTTGCGATACCCAACCCGCGTGGAAGTGCTCGACGGCCCGCTACCCCAGGCCGAAACCACACCTGCCTGGCTCGTCGTCCGGTACACCTTCCCCGGGCAGAACGGGCGGCCCGCCCTCAAGCTCACCTGGTACCATGGCGGCAAGCAGCCGGCGATGCTCCCGGAAATCCTCCCTTCGGCCAAGGCTGTCGCCGCCTCCGTCAAGGCAAGGCAGCCTGGTCCTCCGGTCCCATGGAAGTCAGGCGTATTGTTCGTGGGCACCAAAGGGTTGATCGTGGCCGATTACAGCCGGCACTTGCTGCTGCCTGAGAAGCAGTTTGCCGATTTCCGCCCCCCGCCCAGGACGATTCCCGACTCCGTAGGGCATCACGAGGAATGGATTCGGGCCTGCAAGTCGGGCGAACCGACCACTTGTCGTTTCGACTATTCCGGTCCGCTCACCGAGGTGGCGTTGCTGGGCAACGTAGCCTATCGGGCGCAGAGCCCCTTGGAGTGGGACGCCAGGAGCCTCAAGCCCACCAATGACCCTGCCGCCGAAGCGTACCTCCGCCGCGATTATCGACCGGGATGGACCCTGTAACTATGGATTCTCGATAGGCGGTCAGGTCCTGAACCCGAGGGAGAAGCTGGCGGTATCAGACGTTCCCGGGAATCCACTTTCCTGGTCGGCCGGCAGGACCGTCCCGTGGATGTCGCCGGCCATGGCCCAGGGACATCGTGACCGGTGTCGGCTGGCGTCAAAACCACTTTCTCGGTCATGCGTGACGTTACCTTCGCGTGAGGGTGAAGTCGAGGATTCGCAGCGGGGTGGGCTGGCGGCTCGTGCCAGGGCTGTGCTGCACCAGGATCGACAGGGTCCCTTCCTCCCGCCATCGGTACGGATCACCGAGCATCTCGTTCACGAATGGCCCTTTTTCGACGTGGATCGTCTTCCAATCCGTCCACGCAGCGGCGGCCGTTGCACCCATGATCACTAAATCTCCGGTGACGAAGAAGACGCCCCGGTTGTCCACATCGGCTTCCGCCCGCCGCCAGGCATTAAAGACCAGCACAGCGTTGTTATTTCGGTCGAAGAACAGTTTCGGACGGTTCCCCGCTACCCCGGGAAGTTCGACGTGGCGCCAGGTTCCATCCAGTTCCCGGTGGTAATGATGATAGCGGCGGGCATCGGGCGGACCCCAGCAGCTTTTGCTCTTCTCGCGAGCCTGACGCAGGCTCTCTTCGGTCGCGTGCCATACCACTACATGGATTCTCCCTCGGGAGTCAACCGCCTGGGTCTGGGTGTTCATCAGGCATTGAGCCCTGCTGATCGGAACAACCGTAATCCCGGGCGAGTCGAGGCGGATCACCCGGCCGGAGACCTGGGAGTTGCCGACAATCCGGCCTTCGTTGTTTCGCCAGGTGTAGCCTTGGTCATCGCTGTAAGCGTACATGAGGTCATGGTTGGCCCCCTGTGTCCGTTCGCGCCATACCCATGTCACATGCAGCCTCCCCCGCGCATCGTAGGTATAGCCATTTGGATACGAGCATCGTGATGGGCTGGTGTTGAAACTGTCGACGAACGTCCCCTGGTGCGAGTCGATCTGGCGGGTTTTCTGCCAGCCGCTCTGCGGGCAATAGTCGACCAGGACGCGGTCGCCGTCACCCGATCCACCAATGCGATAACAGAATTGGAGGCGGCCGTCAGGCGTCACCCAGAATCGTGGATAAGTCACGCCCCGAACAGGCTTGCCTGCCTCCAATTCCGGTGTCACCGGCCCAAACAGCGATGCCTCCCATTTCGTGTTTTGCGGCTCCGTGGCCACACCGGATCGAGATCGCCGATAATGGAGTGGTTGGCCATGATGGTCAAATGCCAGGTGGATTGTGCCATCCTGGGGGCAAATGCCTATCGAGATCGTGTTATGGGCGTCGTCGCTGCGGAAGTCGTAATCGCCGAAGCGAACGATCTCCCAGACCCCGTTCGGTAATTGTCTTCGTCCGAGGCAGACGTGCCGCGCGGCGTCGTAGTAGCCGACGTATTGATAGTTCGCATGGCTGATCACCGCATCCTGCTGGAAGGATAACCCGTTGATGCACCGGCCGAAATCGCTCTTGATGGTCAGCGCACTTGGGTCCACGACACTATCAGCGATCTTCTCGACGCGGAACTCTGCCGCCCTCAGGAGGCCACCTGCCATGCTGCAACCGAACAAGGCCAAGAGCGAAGCGAACAGTGTGTTCCGTTTCGGACATGTCATGCAGAAGTCTCCCCGTTGTACCCTAGGTTTCCACTTTCTATTTCTCGTAGGCCATGACCTCGACCAGGTGGCGGCCGGTGTTGGCCGAGTTTCCGGTCATCTTCACGCGGATGAAGCGGACCTTACGCGGCGCAAAAACGCATGTGTAACCGGCCTGCGTAGAAAACTCCTTATTGTTACGCTTGTCGACAACCATTGTCCAAGTCTTGCTGTCACTGGATATCTCGACGGTAAAGCCGTAGAAACGCTTGTCACCATAGTAACCGACGACCACGACGCGGCCCACCGTCGTCTCCGTCTCCAGGT
>Ga0302320_10001787_pt1 | contig 51449 bp, 33 predicted proteins | sample Bog_T0_3_FD_202130 | JGI IMG/M metagenome (GOLD analysis project Ga0302320, IMG submission 202130) | Peat permafrost microbial communities from Stordalen Mire near Abisko, Sweden - Bog_T0_3 | ecosystem: Environmental > Terrestrial > Soil > Wetlands > Peat | place: Sweden: Abisko, Stordalen Mire... | reverse complement strand
GGAACCTCTGCACAAGTCTGCAACCCGCGTCATATTTGAATAAACTATAAGTATGAAGCGAATGGCGCGTTTTCAGCAGACACTGGCATCGCAGGCGAGTTTTGAGAAGCATGGTCGCAAGAGCAAACGTGAGCTGTTTCTTGACCAGATGAACCAGGTAGTTCCGTGGTCTGAGCTATTGGCGCTGGTTGAGCCTTTTTACCCCAAGGCGGGCAATGGCCGGCAGCCAGTGGGTCTGGCGATCATGCTGCGGACCTACTTTTTGCAGCAGTGGTTCAGCCTGTCGGATCCGGGCATGGAAGAAGCCTTCTATGAGTCGCCGGTGCTGCGCCGCTTCGCCGGAGTGGACCTTGGCGTGGCCGCCGCGCCGGACGAGACGACGATCCTGCGTTTCCGCCATCTGCTGGAAGCGCACGATCTGTGCGGCGAGATGCTGATGACGGTGAACCACTATCTGGAGACCAAAGGCATTCGCATCACCACCGGCACCATCGTGGATGCAACGATTATCCATGCGCCCAGTTCGACGAAGAACTCCAGCGGCGAGCGCGACCCGGAGATGCATCAGACGAAGAAGGGCAACCAATGGTACTTCGGAGCCAAGGCGCACATCGGCGTGGATAGCAAGGAGACGGTGGTGCATTCGGTCGCCACTTCGGCGGCCAGCGTGGCCGACAAACATATGCTGCCCGATTTATTGCACGGCGACGAGAAGAAGGTGTGGGGAGATGCTGGCTATCAAGGGCAGACCGAGGCGATCCATGAGGCCGCGCCCCAGGCACAGGACATGACTTCGCGCCGCACCAAGTTCAAGGATTATGTAGACGAAGAAGCCAAGCGCAAGAACACGACCAAGGCCAGAGTTAGATCGAAGGTGGAGCATCCGTTCCGCATCCTCAAGCGAGTCTTCGGATTTACCAAGGTGCGCTATCGCGGCATCTGGAAAAACCACCAGTGGCTGTGCGCGGCCTTCGCGCTGGTAAATCTGTACCAACACCGCAACCGGCTGGCCCCGCAAAGGGCGTAGTGTCTCTTGAGGCCGGAAAGCGGCCTCACAGAGACAGAAAAAGACCAGCAGCAACCCGTCTTTTCCGACAGAAAACCTATTCAGAATCAAAAAATCAACTGCGCTCGCGTTGTCGATGCAAAATCACGCACCTGCGCAGGGGTTCCTTAAGGGGAGAAATACTATAAGAACAGCAGATCGGAAACATGGTAACTATCATGAAAGTCTTCTTGAGTTGTTCCGGCCCCATTAGCAAGCGCATCGCTTTAGTACTCCACGATTGGCTTCCGTCTGTCATCCAAAACGTTGAGCCGTGGATGTCGTCCGAGGACATAAAAAAGGGAACGCGGTGGAGTCCTGCGATAGCCAAAGAATTGGCTGAATCGAGGGCCGCAATATTTTGCTTGACGCCTGACAATCTTGAAGCACCCTGGCTTAATTTTGAAGCTGGCGCCGTTTCAAATACTCCTTGGTCGGCAAATGTATGTACGTACCTCTTCAATGTCACAAGCTCGGATATCACAGGGCCTCTCAACCAATTCCAATGGACCGTTGCGACCAGTAAAGAGGAGAATTTGAAGCTGTTGGCGACGATCAACGGCGCACAAGAAGACGGCACACTAGATCAAAAGAGATTAGAAAAAGCATTCAATAAATACTGGCCCGAGCTTGAAACCGCTCTGACCGAGATTTCAAAAGTCAAACAGCCTAATATTGCTAAGCGTTCAGTTGAAGATATTGCAGAAGAAACATTAAACATTGTGCGTGGTCTTCAGAAGCAGTTTGACCAATCTTTGGTAAGGCCAATCATGACATCGACCCAAACTTTATCTTTACCAGATAATCTCACTATGTTGCATGATTTACTGATAGCGAAGAACGATCTCATGACGGAAGAGAGTATCAACTCCGGTAGGTTGTACAGAAGAAAGTTTGAGCCACCCCCAACAATTCCACCTCGGAGAAAAGAGCGTTTCTCTATCCGCTCCGATAAACCAAAAGTCGAGTAAATTTTAATTATCACTTTTTCGACACATTTCCTAAGCACAGGTGTATTGAATGGGATTGGGATAGAGCAGCGAGTTAGCAAGTTAGCGGACGCTCTTTGGCGGGTTCGGATTGAAGCGTGGAACGGGATTTGAGCGCGACTTCGTCGCGTTGATTGATTTCTAAAAACTTGTGGATGGGTGGCGGCACGGTTGAAACCGTGCCCCTTCAAAGCAACGAAAAACAACCGCAGGTCCTTCGACTCCCTTCGCTGCGCTTCGGTCGCTCAGGATGACAAACAATTTTGAATTGCTCAGGATGACATGCCATTTATGGTTGATCAGGCAGCAGCATTTGCAGGTGCATTGAATGGGATTGGGATATAGCAGCGAGTTAGCACGCCGCTTTGCGGCGGTAGCGAGTTAGCAAGTTAGCGGATGCGCCTTGGCGGGTAAGAATTGGAGCGCGTTGCGCGGCATCTCTTAACTCGTGAGGATGTTTTCGTTTCCGAGGATGCGGTATAGGGTGGAGCGGCTGATGCCGAGCTGGCGTGCGGCGCGGAGTTTGTTGCCGCGATTGAGGTCCAGGACGTACTGGACGTGATGCTGAACGACGGCGTCCAGATTGAGGTTGTCGGTGTGCGTGGCCGGCCCCTGACGCAGATCGGAGGAGGTTGCTTCGAGGCCTGAGGGCAGGGCAAGGTCTTCGGGACGAATGGTGCCGTTGACGGCTTCCAGCAGAGCGGCTTCTAGAACGGAGGCCAGCTCACGCACGTTTCCCGGCCAACTGTGTTGCAAGAGGCGCGCCAGTGTTCCGGGAGCCATAATGACGGGGCGCTGCTGGTAACGGGTGCAGATGCGGTCCAGCAAGACCTGGGCCAAGGGGACGATGTCTTCTCGGCGCTGGCGCAGGGCAGGAATGGCAAAGCGTACGGCGGTGAGGCGGAAGGCCAGATCGGGCAGCATCAAGCCCTGTGAGGCCATCTGACGCAACGAGGTTTGTGAGGAGGCCAGCAGCACGGCGCGTCCTGCCGGACGGTCCTGGAGGGATTTAAGCACATTCAGCAGCAGACCCTGTCCGGGCGGGGCGAGCAGGTCCACACGATCCAGATAGGTGTAGCCGGTCAAGGTAGCCGGATCGGCGTCGGAAACCAGCCATTCGCGGGCATCGCGCCGCTGAAAGCTGCCAGCGGCCAGAGGAGAGCGGCTGAAAAGATAGTGTGCCAGAGTTTGTTTGCCTGCGCCGTGTTCTCCCTCGATGGCGGCCAACTGCAGATAGGGGGCGGCCATTTGAGCCTGCACGAGGAGCTTGCGCCATGCGGCGCTGACTCCCACGGGCTGCATTTCAGGAGGCGAATCGACACCCACAAGGGTGAGGCCGGAGACGGAAGGCTGGTACTGAGCGACATTCTGCATGGCTATCAACGTGCCTGGCCTCCGTGGCCTAGAGATTGAATCCTATGCCCACAGAGGTTTCATCGGCGATAGAGGGAAAAACATGAACCGGAAAGAGAGGAGTTCTTTCCGGTTCGGGAGGGGATGGGATTTGGGTTTAATTCAGGCTATTTATTCGCCCTGTCGAAAGCGCTTTGAGGGCTCGTCGGAGTAAATCTGTCCGTCGCGGATATGCACCACGCGATGGGCATATTCGGCGATGTCCGGCTCGTGGGTGACGAGCACAATGGTGTTGCCGTTGGCGTGCAAGGTGTCAAAGAGGGCCATGATCTCCAGGCCGGTCTTGGAGTCGAGGTTGCCGGTGGGCTCGTCGGCGAGGATGATGGAGGGCCGGTTGACCAGTGCCCGGGCGACGGCCACGCGCTGGCGCTGGCCTCCGGAGAGTTCGTTTGGTTTGTGGTACATGCGCGCGGCAAGGCCCACGTCGGCTAGCGATTCCTTGGCCCGCTCAATGCGTGCCGCAGCCGGGGTCCCGTTATAGATGAGCGGCAGTTCGACGTTGTGCAGGGCGGTGGCGCGGGAGAGCAGGTTGAAGGTCTGGAAGACGAAGCCGATCTCCTTGTTGCGGATGCGAGCCAACTGATCGTCATCCAGCTCGCTGACCAACTGGCCGTTGAGCCAGTAGCGGCCTTTGGAAGGCGTGTCCAGGCAACCGATCAGGTTCATCAGGGTGGACTTGCCGGAGCCGGAGGGGCCCATGATGGCGACATACTCGTTGTGCTTGATGCGCAGGGAGACGCCGCGCAACGCGTGGACCTGCTGTTCGGAGCCCATGTCGTAGGTTCGCCACAGATCTTCGACAATGATCAGATCGTCGCTGGGCGGCGCCGTTGGCAGGGCAAGGTCTTCGGTAGTGGTGTCGAGTAGAGCCATCCGCATCTCTTTCTTCAACAAATGTTAAGAATTTCCACCTGCAGGCGGGGTAACCGGCTTGGAGGTGTCCCGTTTGACAAGCGAGTTGTTTTTGAGGCTGCGCATCGTCTTGTACGGGCCGGTGACAATTTCCTGGCCTTCGTTCAATCCGCTGAGCACTTCGATGTCAGTGGCCCCGGTGATTCCGGTCGTGACGGGTACGAACCTGGCGCGCAGCTTGCCGCTCTTGTTTTCAATTACATAGACGCCTTGCACAAGCGCGCTTTTGGCGGCGGCATGCGTGGAAGCAGAAGCAGCCTGCTGGTTGCCCTGATCCTTATTAGAGGCTTTGTCATCGTCTGGGTTGTGCATGGTCAGCGCCTGGATGGGCAGCGTGAGTATGTTCTGCTTGTGTGCGGTGGTGATCTTGGCGGTGGTGCTGAGTCCAGGGCGCAAATCGTTGGAAACATCATCCAGCGTGACCACGACTTTGAAGTCCTTGGCCTCCTCGGTGCCGGTGGTGGATTGCAATGTGGCCATGCCGGTGGAGCGCAGGAGAGCCTGATCTCCGGCCAGGGTAACGTGGCCCTTGAATACCTTGCCGGGCAGGGCGTCCACGGTGATTTCGACGGGCTGTCCGGCGCGGATGTTGACGATGTCGGTCTCGTCCACCTTGACCTCGGCGGTGATGACGCTCATGTCCGCCAGGGTCATCAGCGTGGAGCCGGCGGTGTTCTGGATGCCGGGGACCACCGACTCACCCTCGCGGACAGGCTGGTTGGTGACGATGGCGTCAAAGGGCGCAACCATGATGGTCTGGTCGAGCAGATTCTGATTGGCGCTCAAGGTGGCGACGTTGGTTTGCAAATGCGCGCGGGCGGAGTCGGTCTGCGCCTTGGCCTGGTTCAACGCTGCGAGGCATTGATTGAGGGAGGCAACGTCGGTGTCATAGGCCGATTTTTTGGCGTCGTAATCCGATTTTGCGACGATGCCCGCCTTGTAAAGGGGCTGTTCGCGCTCCCAATCGAGCCGCTTTTGCTCGAGATCGGCTTTGGCCTTCTCGACGTTGGCTTCGGCGGTCTTCTCCGCGGCGACATAGGAGGCGATGTCGGTTTTGGCGGCGGCAATAGCGGACTGCTGGCCAGCCACACTGGCTTTTTGCTGCACATTCTCGATGGTGGCGACGGTCTGGCCTTTTTTGACCAGGTCGCCCTCCTTTACATAGAGGCGGGTGACGCGTCCCATGGCGGTGGCGCTTAGATTGGCATAGGTTCTGGGCTTGATCTGGCCGGTTCCGCTCACAATCGTGGCTAGCTCCTGGCGCGAGACTTTGGCGGTGAGAACCTTGGTGTAGCCGGCCTGCTGCCTGTAAATGAAGAAGGCTAATAGTCCAGCGACGACTACGACGGCGAGAATAATCAAGAGTATCTTTTTCATACGGGTACGAGCTCCGGGAATCCCTAATTTCAGTGTACGCAATCGACGCCGGAACAGTTCCCGGCAGAGTCCAACCGGCCCGCCGGAGCCGGATGAATCGACATCCTGGGCAGACGGCCTGCATGGAAGACTGTGAAGCGTCACAAGTGCTTCAAAATAAATCGGTAGAGCCCTGGCGCCTGATTTCTGGCCGGGGTCGCTGCCAGGCTGGTCTTAAAATCATTCCCGTAAACAGTTTAGCAGTTCCAGGGAACGGTTTCCTGCTTACCCCGGAGATGTATTCACGTCCAATCGTGAGCCGACTCCTGGCGGAATCTTGCTCATACCTTTCCAGACCCGTAGAATAAGGAGTCGCAGGAGTTTTCAACGCAAATGATGCTTAACCGTTCTCATCTTCTCTTTGCCGCACTGGGTTGCGGCCTGTTTTTTATCCCCGCAGCCCGAGTTGCCTCTCAGCAGCCGAACACCCCGTCAGCCCAGGCGCAACCGTCCAACGACCAGAATAAGGAAGTTGACCCTCTCAAGCGGAAGCGCTCCGACAAGGCGGAGTTTGCCGCCCAGAGGGCAGTACGCCAGGAACTGAAGGGGACCTACAAGTCGTGGCTGGAGCAGGATGTGACCTACATCATCTCCGACGAGGAGCGCAAGGCGTTCCGGACGCTCAGCAATGACGAGGAGCGCGACGCGTTCATCGAGAACTTCTGGCTGCGTCGCAACCCCAACCAGGATTCGCCGGAGAACGAATTCCGCGAAGAGCATTACCGTCGCATCGCCTACGCCAACGAGCACTATGCGGCGGGCAAGCCCGGCTGGAAGACCGACCGCGGCCGCATCTACATTTCATGGGGTCCGGCCGACTCCATCGATTCGCACCCCTCCGGGGGCAGCTACCAGCGGCCGATGGAAGAAGGCGGCGGCTCAACCTCCACCTTCCCCTTTGAGACCTGGCACTACCGGTATCTTGAGGGCCTCGGGGAGAACATCGACCTGGAGTTTGTGGATACCTGCCAGTGCGGCGACTACCACTTCACCATCGACCGCAGCGAGAAGGACGCGCTGTTGCATGTCCCCGGCGCCGGCCAAACCATGTACGAGGAGATGGGCAAGGGCTCGAAGGCCGACCGCTTCAAGGGCGGCATCGAAAGCCTGGGCACGGGCCCGGAGTCGCAAGGGCAGCAGTCGAAGCAGTTTGACCGCATCGAGCTGGCCGCCAAGATCTTCGCGCCGCCCCCGGTCAAGTTCACGGATCTGGAAGCGTTCATCTCCGAGCACAAACTGCTCTCCGGCCCGGTCTTCCCGTTTGACGTGCGCACGGACTTCGTCAAGGTGACAGAAAGTACGGTGCTGGTTCCGATCACAATCCAGATGAGAAACCGCGACATCACTTTTTTGACCAAGGACGGAGTGGCCAAAGGCGTGGTGAACATCCTGGGCAAAGTGACTACTCTCACTCACAAGACGGTGCAGACCTTCGAGGATACGGTGGAGGTTACGCAGCCGGCCGAGTTGCTGGAAAAAAGTCTTGACCACCAGTCGGTTTACTGGAAGGCGTTGCCTCTGCTGCCCGGGCTCTATCGCCTGGATATTGCGGTCAAGGACGTGAACAACAAGGACCACATGGGCTACTACGGTCGCAGCCTTGAAGTGCCAATCTATCACGACGAAAAGCTGGGCACCTCGTCGCTGATTCTTGCCGACCAGATGAGCACGGTCGATTCGCACTCGATTGGGAGCGGCAACTTCGTGATCGGCAACACCTTTATCCGGCCTCGCGTGAGCACCTCCACCCCAGCCAACCCAAATCCTCCGGCCAAATTTCACCGCAACCAGCCGCTCAACTTCTGGATGCAGGTTTACAATCTGCAAATTGACGAAGCTACCAAGAGCAGCCAGGCGACGGTGACCTACCAGATCGTCAAGACCGGAGCCGCTACGGCCAGTACGCCCGCCACCGACACGGTGATTTTAGAAAAGCAATTGGATTCAAAGGAGTTAGGCGCGCATAGCGACCAGATGACGGTGGAGAAAACCTTGCCTATTGCAGGGCTCGAACCAGGGAAATACAAGGTGACGATCAAGATCAATGACGGAATCTCTAAACAAGAGATTGCGCAATCGGCGCCTTTTGTTGTTGAATAGTGCTTATCCCCCACAAAATGGCTACCGGACGGTAGATCCGGAAGCTTTTGCGGGGGTTTGAATTGCAGATCATTGCCAGCTGCGCTGCCAGGTCACCCAGATTTGTGATGACACGCAGAGTCCATTTCGTTGTATTAGCGGTGCTGGTTGCCATGGGCAGCAGCCCGATCAGCGGAGCTGTCCCTGGATCAGGAGTGGGATCAGGGACGGTATCGGGCCAGGTGCGCGACTCTGCCGGGGTTCCACAGATAGGCGCCCAGGTGCAGTTGCTGCGTGCCGATCTGACGGTCCTCTCCAGCGTCTATACCGACTCGAGCGGTCGCTATATCATCTCCTCGGTTCTGCCGGGCCGCTATTCGGTGAAGGCCTTGGGCGCCTGGTTACTTCCTTCTCTGCGTGAAAACATTCGCGTCCGCAGCAATACAGTGGTAAATCTGACGCTGAACAGCCTGTACGAGGCGATGCAATGGCTTCCGGCGGAGCCGCGCGACGGCAACTCCCAGAAGGACGATTGGGCCTGGACGCTGCGCTCGGCGGCCAACCGCCCACTGCTTCGCTGGCTGGAGGATGGGCCTCTGGTGGTGGTGGCCGACGAGGCCGGCATGCATCCCCGACTGAAGGCTCGCCTGGTGGCCACCGGCGAGGAGGGCGCCTTCAACGAGAGCGGGGAACGTATATCAGCCGCATTGGAAGAGACGCCATCCGACAGTCGCGAGCTGCTGGCCCGCGTTGATTTTGCTCCCGACACAACTGGCGGCATGGAATCCATGCTTGGTTTCCGCCAGGACCTGGGCTTTGCCGGCTCGGTGCAGTCTGTGGCGGCCGTGGCCATTCATCCGGAGGCAGCCGCGGGCGGGGCTGAAGGGCTGGATGAGGCGGCAGTTCGCAGTTGGGAAACGATCCATCTGGGCGACGAGTTTGAGGGTGAGGCGGGCACCAGCCAGGTGCTGGCGCGGCTCTCCTCGACCTCTGCGCAGACGGTGTTGGCCGTGCTGCCCTTTGCCGCCGTGGGATGGCGAAACGACAACTCGGCTGTTCGCTATCGCATGACGACGTTGCTGCCAGGAGCGCCGGATGCTGGAGATACGGAAGCCCGCTCGTGGCTGCCCGGCCTCTCGGCTCGCGACGGCAGCCTGACCATCGAACATGGACTGCACCAGGAACTGGGCTGGGAACGGCGAACCAACCTGTCCGGGGTCTCCGTCGCGGTATTTGCCGACCGCATCGATAACCCGGTTCTTGAAGCCATGAGCCACTTTGCGGCGGGCAATTCGACCTCGTCGGCAGTGCTTCTGGACCCCATCAGCGGCCTGATTCACGTTGCCGGCCCGGGGTTTTCCACCGCCGGAGTGAAGGCAGCATTTGAGCGGCGCCTGCCAAGCGGAAATCATCTTCTGCTCAGCTATGCCAACGGCAACGCCCTGGTGCTGGGTGGCGCGCCAAACTTGCCGCAATCGGCATCCCTGGCCCAGGTGCTGGCCAGCGCTCAACCCCGCCGTACCCAGACGTACGCGCTTTCGCTCTCCGGCACACTGGACGGCACCAAAACGCGCTGGCGGGCCAGCTACCGCTGGCAACCGGAAGATACTGTCACCCAGGTGGCTCCATTTGCCATGGACGCCTCCGCGCCCTGGCTGAACCTGCACCTTCGCCAGCCCATTCATCTTTGCCGCAACGGCTGCGGCGACATCAACGCGCTGTTTGAAGTGAACAACCTGCTTGCCCAGGGTTACCGGCCGTATATTTTGAGCGATGGCTCCCTGCTTATCTTCGCACAGGATCAGCGCAGCATCCGCGCCGGCCTGGCCTTCAATTTCTAGAACGCGCGCCTGGCACGCATCCCATGCGCATTTTGAGCAAGCCCAGCAGCTGTGCTATATTTTTCAAGTGGCAGCATAAAATTTGTATCTGCTCACGCCGTGTGCAAGCCCCTCCGCCGCACGGTTTTCAGGTGGTCTGGACGCGTAGCTCAACTGGCAGAGCATTCGGCTCTTAACCGACAGGTTGTAGGTTCGATTCCTACCGCGTCCACCATAACATCAATAAAATAAGTACTTTACAAACCGCCCCAAAAGGCGGCTTTCTTTTTCTCACGCGAATGGCTGTTTTGATGGCTGTTCTGAAAAATATTTATATTTTTGCGGAGAATCGCACTGGACCAGCCTCCAACCGGCGCCCGACTCTCGCGAAGCCTTCGTGATCGCCCTTGTGTATCCAGCCGACCAAATCTGCGCGAGGGTCCGCTCTGCGGAATCTAAGCTACACGTACTATCGCTCCACCAACGAAATGCAGGCCCTCACGGACAACATCGTATCGAGCAACAGCCAGAGCTTCGCCTACGACGCTCTGAGTCGGCTAACGCAAGCCACTGGCAGCTACGGCGGCTATCAATGGAGCTACGACGCCGACGGCAACCGGCTGACGCAGGTCCACGGGACAGAGAAGACCGGCTATAGTTATGGCAGCGGCAACGACCTGCTAAAGGGCATGAGCTTGAACGGCACGGCAACACAGAGGTTTGGTTACACGGCTGAAGGGCAGCTCGATTCGCTCAATCCCGGAGTCAGTTCGCCGGTCGATACGCGCATTACCGAGCTTAGCTACAACCAGGGCGGCCAGTACGCAGAGGCGAAATCCTTCGGCAGAACTCTGGCCAGCTATACTTACGACGGCTTCGGCCAGCGGGCGGCCAAAACGATCTCCTCGACCCTCTACGCGCGTTATGTGTACGGCCTGAACGGTATGCTCCTGGAAGAGACCAATGCGGTAGGCGCGGCCCAGGCCGACTACATCTACGTGGCCGGGATGCCCGTGGCCGTGATCGATCACTCAGGTACAGTGAGTTACTTGCATACCGACCACCTGGGCACTCCGCAGTTCGCCACAGGCAGCGACCAGTCTTTGATTTGGAAGGCCGCATACCAGCCCTTCGGCGTGGCCTCAACGAGCGGAACGATCACCCAGAACCTGCGCCTTCCTGGACAGTACTTCGACCTGGAAACCGGATGGAATCACAACGGATTCCGCGATTATTTGCCGGAACTGGGAAGGTATATCGAACCGGATCCGCTGGGGAGATTAGGAAGCGGAAATAACCTGTTTGCGTATGCGGGGGACAACCCGATCAATGTTGTTGATCCACTCGGGTTATCGAGTCTTGTATATAACGGTTCCACCAGCACCATTACGTTATATAGCGGGAATAATTTTGACGGGACTATACTCGCTCAGGGTGTGGCCTATAATCATCCGGCGTCTGGATGGAGTTATTTCCCGTATGGTACATATCAGGCTGACTCATGGCATCAGTACAATGCAGGCGATTCTGATAGCGGATATGGGCCTTATGGAAATCTGACTTTCAAAGTGCCAGGACATCAAGGATTGTCAGTGCATTCAGGACGGATAAATCATGTCAGTGGACCATACCACTGGACCGGTCCATCGTACTACACAGAAGGCTGTATCAGAACGAATGATGCGTTTATGAAGAAAATGTATGACACTCAGTTTCATAATTTCAATCCAGTAAAGCAAATCATGAATATTAATCCCTTTAATCCGCCGCCCGGGACGAACCCGACACCGCTCTTTTGGCCAGCAGGAGCAGGGAATCCTCCAGCTCCATCTAATCCATGGAACTTTTAAGACGAGTCCTGACGGGAGATGTGTGTATGACGTTTTGGAAACGAAAAGCAATTACGATTTTCTTGTTGACGATTCCGTGCTGGACTGGAGTTATCGGCCAAACTATTCACTGTACTCATGCTGACGCAGAAAAAGCAGATTACGAGGCCAGCAGATTGCGATCCTGGGATAAGCTGTACCAGTCATATTTGCGCTATTCCGGTTGCGATGATGGTTCAATTGGGGAGGGCTATAGCGACTCTGTGTCACAATTGTTGGCGCGACACTGGGATTCATTTGCACAGGCATTGCCATTTCTCAGGTCCAATGCCGAATTTTATAAATTTATACTAAGACACATCGATCAGACGATAGCAAACGATGATTTAAAGGTGATTCGCGCAAATGCAATTCATTTCTGTCCGACAGGAGGTAATGAAGAATGTAGGCAAATAAGTAATGCGGCGGAACATGTCCTTCGTTTGGACGGGATTGTGTTCCCAGCGAAAAGTAAGAGGTGACCATTGTCGGGAAACCCGGGGACAGACGGGACGTTATAGGGGTCGGGGGAACAATGGAACAGTGAACCGTAGCCATTCGGGCAACCCCATGGTTGACGGGCTGAGCGGGCTGCGGGTAGGCTACTCCGATCCGCAATACGACAATCTTGAGGAAAAGAGAGTCATAACAGGACCGGAGCGAAACGCAGCCAGGACTCTGGGAGAAGGTCAACGGTGCAATCACCAGATAAGGAGGCATTTCTATGTTCCGAATCCAATTCTCCATTAAGAGAGTGATCACACGTACGCTCATTGTCATTACTCCGATGGTGATTCTTGTCATTACGGGTTGTGCGAAACCGGCAGAATCACTCCAACAAATTACTGCAGAAGATCCGCAGAATGCCGTTGCCTCTCTTGTGTCTAATATTGAGAACGGAAAAGTCCAGTCGGTGGAGATTCTAGACATTCCAGCAGATATTATGACGAATCATGCCCTCAGCCCACAGGAATTGCAGATGCAGTACTCCTATAAAATCACGATTTCAAGACTGGGTAGTTCCAGGCAAGAAAAATCACTAGTTGCTGCTTTGAAGGCAACAAAAGTTGCAAGAACCAAAAGAAAGACTGATTTGAGATGGGGTGTGCTGTTTAGGTCTGATAAAGGCCAGATACAAGCTATCTATCTCGATGGGTTCGGGCAATTCGGTCAGATTGACGAGGTTCCAGTTTCGTTCGAAGGCGGGATTTATGGCTGGCTGCAGAGCTTCTCTGTGTGCCTGAAATAGGCACAGCCAGAGCTTCGCCTACGACGCTCTGAGTCGGCTAACGCAAGCCACTGGCAGCTACGGCGGCTATCAATGGAGCTACGACGCCGACGGCAACCGGCTGACGCAGGTCCACGGGACAGAGAAGACCGGCTATAGTTATGGCAGCGGCAACGACCTGCTAAAGGGCATGAGCTTGAACGGCACGGCAACACAGAGGTTTGGTTACACGGCTGAAGGGCAGCTCGATTCGCTCAATCCCGGAGTCAGTTCGCCGGTCGATACGCGCATTACCGAGCTTAGCTACAACCAGGGCGGCCAGTACGCAGAGGCGAAATCCTTCGGCAGAACTCTGGCCAGCTATACTTACGACGGCTTCGGCCAGCGGGCGGCCAAAACGATCTCCTCGACCCTCTACGCGCGTTATGTGTACGGCCTGAACGGTATGCTCCTGGAAGAGACCAATGCGGTAGGCGCGGCCCAGGCCGACTACATCTACGTGGCCGGGATGCCCGTGGCCGTGATCGATCACTCAGGTACAGTGAGTTACTTGCATACCGACCACCTGGGCACTCCGCAGTTCGCCACAGGCAGCGACCAGTCTTTGATTTGGAAGGCCGCATACCAGCCCTTCGGCGCGACCTCAACGAGCGGAACAATCACCCAGAACCTGCGCCTTCCTGGACAGTACTTCGACCTGGAAACCGGATGGAATCACAACGGATTCCGCGATTATTTGCCCGAACTCGGAAGGTATATCGAGCCGGACCCGCTGGGCATTTCAGGCGGAATCAACCTGTATGGCTATGCGGCAAATAGTCCCACGAATTCTATAGATCCATCTGGTTTGAGGTGGATTGTAATCTCAATTTGGAATCAACAAGGATCATCGGTTGGCCATGCAGTCGCATCTGAGACGAATGGCACTACGCTCCTGAGCTCGTTTCCAAAGAATGGCTTGCCCAAGGGTCAGCAAGAGCAGCTAGATTGGCAACAGACCTTGACCCAAGAGGGCAGAGCGCCAGACAACAACTACCTAGAGTGGGTGCCTGACGACAATGCGTTTGATGCTGAAGTTGCCCGTGAACGGAATATGAAGACATGGGATTGGGATCCAAACAATAAAAACCAGACCAATTGCGTCAATGCGGTTACCAGATCACTCAACGCTGGAGGACGTTCTGTGCCCTCATTTACATGGCCAGGGAGTTTTGGTGATTGGCTGTGGAACAACCAGGGTCCCGGGACATGGTCCTTGCCGAATGTGCCGTGGCAAAATGGTAGTATGTCGATTAATCCGTCAACGGGTGAAATAGGGAATACTGGTTTTACGTTTAGTCACAACTAGGGTGGCTGTCATGTGACGTGTAGCTAATGCTGATTGCGATTCCAATAAACAAGTTTTGGGAGGATATCCGATGCAAATGACTCGCAATTGTTGGGTTGGAAGCGCATTGATCACTATTTCCCTCCTATCTTGGGAAGCATGGACAATCTGGAACAAATCGCGTACATGGCGCTTAGTTGACGATGCGCCTATTTCAGCTATCCAAGGCTATCAAGTTAGAACTAAAGAGTTTGCAATTAATCTGAACGCACGATATGAGATTAGTGTTCTTGTTGATGACCGCTTTCCGCGCCACGACAAATTTAATCGGTTGGATGAAAGTGAAGCATGCTCGCTTGGCGTGCAAGACTACCCGAAATGCGCGGCTGCCCCGATCCTGCGCATGAGCTGGAAACTGTTAAGGAATGGGGTTGTGATACGTGATGGCGATTCAGACAACTATGTTGGATATGGAGGTTATGTTCCAGCACAAATCGAATATGGTCCCGCTGAGATTGAACGAGGTATCGGAACGTTCAGCGTTCCGAAAGGGCGAGGGTATCAGATAGAGGTCGTTGTTTTAAGAGGCGATGAGCGACTGATTTCGATGCGACCGCGTTTATCGGTTGGCGTTTTTGACCCGATTTATGAGACCACCCTGGTTCTTTCCTACTATCTCAATTGGGTATGTCCTTGTGTGGCTCTAATAGGAGGACTAATCATTCTTGGATCTCTTGTTATGCAGAGACGTCATTTTGCAAGATGACCGCGACAGATACTTGGGGTCAACTCACTAGAGCGTTTTCACATTTACTATAGACTCCCGTGCCCCATCCATTCCGCGTTTTTCAGCAGAATGGGTGGGAACCCGACGATTGATCCGCATGGGCATTGTATTCCCGCAATGGATGGGGAAATGCCAAAGGAGAATTCCTTGCCGCTGACGTATGTGGTGGGGGAAGGGACCGTCGTGGTAGACAGCATCTTTCAATGATGTCTACCTTTTGCGCCGTCGTATATGTCCCTGCCGCCAAACTGAAGATCGGTGCCTGAACGATTGGAAGCTGATATACCCAAAGGTCGTTCAGCGCGTTCTGATTTCCAGCACTGTCAAAGCCATTCCCTCCGAAGAGCCAGAGATTGCTGTTTTTGTCTGTCCAGTACAATGCGCTGCCACGGCTTCCAGGAAAATTCGCATAATCTGGCACACTCAACGTGCCATACACGCCGGACTGATTGGTCAAGGTACTACCGCCCATCCAAGACCATTCGTTCGAAGATGGATTGAATACCCACAGGTCGCTGAGCCATTGACTGGTACTGCCGTTGACCTTGGCGTTCCCCCCCTCTGAAAGCCAGAAGTTGCCACTGCTATCGGTCCAGTGAGCGGGTAATTCGCGGCTGCCGGGAATGTTTTCGGCGGCTGGTACTCCCATCGTACCGTACACGCCAGACTGGTTGGCAGTGCTACTTCCCCCCATCCACGCCCATTCGTTCGTGGATTGATTGAACTTCCAAAGGTCGTTCAGATAATTCATTTGTCCGTTGCTATCGTAGCCTTCGCCTCCAAAGAGCCAGAACTTTCCATTGTTGTCAGTCCAGCTTGCAGCGCGATCACGAGCCCCAGGAACATTTGCGACAGAAGGCGTTGATAGGGTTCCGTACACCCCTGGTCGGTTCGTACTGTCAGCGATTGTATTGCTACCACTTATCCATTCCCATTCGTTTGTGGAAGTGCTGTACTCCCAGAGATCGTTAAGACGTCCTAATGTTCCCTCAGAATCGTATCCAAAACCGCCGAATAGCCAGAGATTGCCACTACTGTCAGTCCATTTAGTAGCTAAATAACGAGCTCCAGGGATATTGTCCGCAGCAGACGTTCCCAGCGTTCCGTACACACCGGGTTGGCTAACTCCCTTACTTCCACCCCACCATGTCCACTGATTCGTAGAAGGATTGAACTCCCAAAGGTCATTCAAATACCCTCCTGCATAATTCGCAGCGAAACCATTGCCTCCAAAGAGCCAGAAGTTTCCTCTGTTGTCAGTCCAACTCACAGAACTATTGCGCCCGCCTGGAAAACTTCCAGCATCCGGCGTGCCCAAAGTGCCATATGTGCCAGGTTGATCGACGCTACTGCTTCCTCCCATCCACGTCCATTCATTTGCGGCAGGGCTGAACTCCCAAAGGTCACTCGGTTCGCCCCAAACACCATTGACGTCGTAACCGCATCCAGCAAAAAGCCAGAGATGCCCGCTGTTGTCGATCCATGTGGCGGAACCATAGCGACCACCGGGTATGTTTCCCGCCGCAAGCGTTCCCAAAGTTCCGTAAATTCCGGGTCGGCCACCGGTGTTGCCTAGAGTGGAACTTCCGCCCATCCAGGTCCATTGACTCGTATCGCTTGCATTTGGAACGTATGACCAAGTAAATACGCCCCCTTCATCCTGCGACCGAACGGGTGCAGTTAGGGTGAGCAGGAGACAGCAAAGCATAGCTAATCGGTAAAAAGATGCTCTCTCGCTACTAGCATCTCTGCGTAGACTGCAAAAAATCAGCGATAATAACTTCATTTCTCGTAGCGTCCTGACGCGCATAACTCTCCTAGTGTTTTGCTACCAGACTGTATATTCGAGGCCCAAATGGAATGAAAGAACATTGTACCCCCCCGCCGACTTTGTGTACTTGAATTTGCGCTAATTTACACAAGCTTCACCTGACCGCTGCTCGGAATGTCTGCCAGGAAAAATGGAGGTATGGCCCCTATAGGAACGACTGGAATGCCTTTGCGAGTGCGACGACGCCGATGGCATCCGTTTTCTCGTCGAGCGGAAATCGCTCGGTACCCGGATACACGTAAAACCGCTTCTGTGGATTCAGATCGGCGCAGGCGGAATGAAAGCCGCGCTCGATCTTTGGCGCCATCGTGCGTTTGACCTCGATGGCCCACAGTTCCCCGCCGGGAAACGTAAGGAGAAGGTCCACTTCGGTTCCGTTGGAGGTTCGATAGTAGTGCGCCTCGGTTCCATCTGGTGCAGCGGTGATCAGCGTTTCAATAACGAAGCTCTCCCAGGTTTGGCCAACAACCGGATGACCGAGCAGCGCTTCCTTGTCCCGAATGCCAAGCAGTGCGTGGGCGATGCCGCTATCGCGCACATAGACTTTGGGCGACTTGACCAGCCGCTTGCCGACATTCGGATGCCATGCCGACAATCGCCGGACCAGCAGCAGGTCAACCAGGAGATCAAGATATCCGGCAACCGTTTTGCCATCGACGGCCAGACCGCGCGCCAGTGTGGCGGCATTATGAATCTGTGCCTGATTGTGCGCCAGCATCGTCCAGAATCGCCGCAGCGTTTCAGCCGGTATGCGGGGGCCAAACTGAGGAATATCTCGCTCCAGATAGGTGCGGACAAAATTGCGCCGCCAGAGCAGACTGAGATCGTCAGACTCGGCCAGGAAGCTGCGCGGAAAACCACCCCTGACCCACAGCGTATCGAGCGAAGCCGGATCGATCTCCAGGGCATCGAAGGGGCCAAGTTCCAGATAGGAGATGCGACCGGGAAGGCTCTCGCCGGATTGCTTGAGTAGGTCCATGGCCGCTGATCCAAGCAGAAGAAATCGGCCATTGGCTTTCCCCAGCCGCCGCCCCCGGTCGATGATCCCCCGTAACTGCTGAAACAACTCCGGTACACGGTGAACCTCATCGAGGATCACCAACTCGTCTTCGTGGTCCGCGAGATACTTGCTGGGATTGGCGAGCTTGGCGCGGTCGTTCTCGTCTTCAAGATCCAGGTAGATCGAAGCTGTCTGTTCACCAATCTCCAAAGCGAGGGTTGTCTTTCCCGCCTGGCGCGGTCCTAACAGAACGACCGCCGGTGAGTGGCGAAGCAGTTCATTCAGGTGGGTATTGAGGCGGCGGGAGATCATGTATGTAATTATAGACCGTAGATCCATAAATGCAATGTTGGCGTTTGGTGTGACAGATCACACAAGTGACCGAGAACGGCAAAGATGGCGAGCAACGCGCTCCATCTGCGCTCTGTTTATCGGATTTAGGCTGCTTTGCATGGTCTAAGGTGCCATCCGCTGACCTGCATGTTGTTGAAAATACGTTTGGTTGATAATTCGATTCCTACCGCGTCCACCATAGAATCAAAGACTTAAAGACCCATCTAAATTGAACTTTACTGCATTTCACCGCATTTGGAACTGAAACTTTGTTTCATCAACAGGCACAACCAGACGCACACAAGGACAGCTGGAATCAGAATCAGCACGATTGCGAGCCCAGAATAGCTCCAATACGACTCATGGTATCGGCGGGCTTTCCGATGCCGAGCATGAGGCCGAAGGCCGTCAGAGTGAATGCGATGGCTGCGGGCATTCCAAGAAGGGTCACCCAAATCTGCATGAAACTCGATCCGTTCATGGTGCTGCACTCCTCTCTTCCTGGGCATGCATTATGGTTTTCCGACGACACAGCCAGGCTCCCTGTCTGCCAGGATTCTGGCGCCATCGAATCGGCTTCTGGTCATCTGCAACCTGCGCATACGGGCGCAACGACAGCAACAGCCCGGCAGCAACAGCCAACAAAAGAATCTGGACGAAAATCATTTTCCAATACGATCCGCTGAAATCATAAACAGCTCCCATCGCCACCGGGCCCAGTCCGTTAGCCACAGCCAGAAACATAAACTGAAGCCCATATGTTTCCGCGAAAGCGCGAAGGCCGAAGTATCGCGAGTGCAGATACGGTCCGAACTCTGCCTCGGCTCCACTGCAGACTCCAATCAACGCTCCACTGAGTGCAAGTACACGCGCATCTTTTGCTGTATAAAGAACGATCAGGCCAGCTATTGCAATCAGGTAAAAAGGAAAGACGACGCGTGGCGAACTGAATCGATCGAGGAGCCTTCCCATGGTGAGCCGTCCGGCGATGCCACCAAGAATATAAAGGGTGAGAGCATTCGTAGCCTCCACGGAACGGATGCCCCGATCAACCATCATCGGCACCAGGTGCGCAAGTACTCCGCCAACCACAAACGTCGTTAGAAATACCGACGCAATCAGCGTCCAATAGGTTCTGCTTTTCCGGATCTCTGGAGCGGTCATGCCCCAGAGATCCGAAGAAATCTCGTTCTTGCGAAGATCGTTCGGCAGAGCGATGTTCTTTCCGGGCGACTCTGTTAGAAACAGGCTCTGCACAGGCAAATTGACGCAGATAATCAAGAGACCAATGCCCACATAGGCGCCGCGCCATCCGAAATGGCCGATGAAGACGCGCGCAAGCTGAGGCAGCAGCGATGCGCCCACGGAGACGCCCGCACCGACCAGCGCGAGTACGATGCCCCGCGTGCGGTGAAACCACTCAGAGATTACTTTCGTATAGGGAACAATGCTGATCAGTGTGGCCGCTACGCCCACAAAGAAAAAGAGGAGATAGAACTGCGCGATAGCCCCGCGCGCCGTGGAAAGCAGCATCACGGATGCGGCATAGAGAACAATTCCCGGCAAAAGTATCCTGCGCACGCCCCAGCGATCCTGTAACTTGCCAAGCAACGGCGCCAATAGAGCCGTTGTGCAGGACATCGTCATCACCACGCCGGAGATTTGGGCGCGCCCCCAATGAAATTCGCGCAGAATCGGCAGCATGAATATGCCGAAGGTCCCTATGATCGCGGTTCCCGACGCCAGCATGATGCCAATCGAGCAACTGACAGCGACACGCACCGAATGGAAGTTAATCTCTGCGTCTCTCATTCGTCCTGCCTTAACTCGGCGGCAACAAGCGTTCGCTGCGTCCGCTCGAGCGGACCTGATTCAACCCATTCCTCCGGAGGCACGATGCGTGAAACAAATCCTCGTTCATGGAGAAACCGGTTCTGTGATTCCAGGGCACGAAGCGCCTCGCTGGACAGCGTTAGATCGAGCAATTGTTCAAACTCCGCTCCAAAGATTTCCTCGATCAGTTCCTCGGGATTGCCCGTTTCGGCAGCAAAGATGCGTGCTGCCTCGGTGCGGTTTTGCTTCGCCCACTGTGCCGCATCGCGCAATGAGGCAACCAAAGTGTCGACTGCTTCGCGGTTTTGCTCAAAGAAGACTCCATCCACTGTCAACGCAAGCAGCGTTGCATTGTTCAGCCAGGTATCCTGCTCTTTGGAACTTGTCAGATCGGCAAGGATGCGCGCTCCTAAGAAACGGCGCAGTGTTGCTCCGTAGTGAGCGGGGGAAAAGATCGCATCCACTTCTCCGTTCAGGAGCGCAAACGCTTCGCGCCGCTGTGCGCTGAGGGTCCATTCGGCAACACCTTGCGTAAGGAATTCAGTGTCGCCGATTTGTTTTGAAGAGGTGACGCGCGGCTCGACGGCTGGCACCGCGATCGGTACAAGCACAGCATCGGAAAGCTTGAGCCCGGATAACTTCAAAGCGGACGTCCACGCTTTCAAGGTTGTCGCCTGCCAGAAATCGATAGGCAGATCAGCGCGCACTGGAACAGCGAGGCGTTTGCCGCGCAGGTCCTGGAGTGCCTGTATCGGCGAGTCTTCCCGCACCAGAATCCATTGCGATTCCCGCGTCCATGACAACCCCAACAGCTTCACATCGCGCCCTTCGGCACGCGACCATAGTGGTGGAATATGCCCGCCGTGCCGAACCTGACCACGAACCGTGTGGCGAAAGTGCGATAGCCGCACCTCCGCGGAGGATTCCTGCCGGAGTAGATTTACATGGACGCCAAGAGATGTGAGCGCGTTCGCCAATTGTCCCGTGTGAACCGCGATTGCCAGTGCATTCGGGAGAGGACAATTTGTGGACCAGATTGTGTTTTCAGTCATTGTGCGATTCTTCCATTCCTTATCGTGAGGGCGATTAGCGTAGCTGGATCACGCCGCGTCCGTCTTCGATCGCGACCTTGGTCCCATAAGTTGCCGACAAGCGCTGGACGCGCTCGAGTATCTCTTTTGCGTCTTCCGGCGATGCAGGCCGCGGACGCCCACGCTGCGCCCGCTGTTCGTGCTGGCCGAGCGTGATCGGATTGAGAACGATCTTCGTCAGATTCCGGTTGCTGTCAAACGTCAGCTCGACGATGAAACCTTCGAAGAAATCCTTATCCTTCAGCAGGCCGCCTGTTTCCTTCTGCGTAATCACATCGAAGACATCGGCAATGTTCGCCGCCGGTCCCAGATGCAGACCGTCATAGGACTCCGAAGGAAGGAACGGCTGCGTGTCGCCGTCGAATGCGAAGTTGCCAAGACTATAAAAGATCGGCTTTCCCTTGTAGATTTCAATGCCTTTGAGAATGTGCGGACCGTGAACGGCGAAGATGTCGGCTCCCGCGTCGATGGCCGCATGTGCCGTTTCGACAATGAAATCGGGAGGCAAATCGCGCGTCTCCGGCCGGCTTTGATGGGCGTGAATCGCGGCGATCACCAGATCGGCCTCGCGATGCGCATTCCTGATGGAAGCCACGTATCCGGCAAGATCGGCGGAATCGGCCTGGGTATGCACGTTGCGTTGTGCACCAACGCGATAGAAAGCATCGCCGAATCGCAGGTCTTGCTGCCCCGCGGCAGCATATCCGTCTGCTCGTCCGTGCCCGATTCCATACACGCCGTCTTCAAACTGGCTGACTTTGCTCTGTTGCGCGATGGCGCTGATTCCGTCATAGGTCGCCTGATCGACTGTATACGTGGCCACATAGCGCAGCGGTGCAATACCAAAGCGTCCTGGAAGATCGGGGCGTTGCTCACTAGCCCAACTGCCGGGTGTCAACGTTGCCGAAACTGCAACCAGCGCTACCCGTCCGTGCGTCGTGTCAACGTATGCGGGCGCAAGAGCAAAGGCAAGATTCTCGCCAGCTCCCGCATGAGCCAGCCCGGCGGCGTCCAGTGTCTTCAGCGAACTGCGCAGCCCTGCATCGCCATAGTCGAATTGATGATTATTTGCTACCGACAGAAGATTGAAGCCGGCCCACTTGAATTCGTCAGAAATCCAGATGGGCGCGGTTGAATAGATTCCTCCGCTATAAGGACCTCCGGCCAGACCCACAGGGTGAACAAGCGTTTCGAAGTTTACAAAGCGGACGTCGGCCGTTCGAATCCGTTGAAACAACGCCAGGTAATCCGGATCGCCGTAGGTTGACAGCCTGCGGTGCAAATTTGCATCGCCCGCCAGAACGACGGTCAAACCTTCCTGGGCCTGTAATGCGAAGAAAGGTGCAACAAGAAAGCTCCCCGCAAGGAATATCGATGCCAACAGCGTTTGCTTTTTCATGATTTTGAATGACTCCTCAGTGGCCGATGCAAAGGCCGATGCGATCTGTTACGGTTTACGCGGAGGGCGGAGTTTCGTGCCCTCCACGGGTACTTGCAGGTAGTGTGGTGTGCTTACCTGGCCAGATTGATAACACCCTTGCCGTCCACGAACTCGACCTTGGTTCCGAGCGGCGCAGAGAGTTTGGCGACGCGCGCGATAATTTCCGATGCGGCTTCCGGTGAAGCCGGACGCGGACGACCGCGCTGCGAGCGAGGATCGTGCTGGCCAAGCGTAATCGGGTCGAGCACAATCTGCTGGACGTTGCCGTCCGCCGCAAAGCTGACTTCGGCAATGGCGCTTTCCCAATTCAGCGTGTCGTTGATGTTGCCTCCGGTTTCCTTCTTGGTAATCACGTCGAAGATGTCGGCAATTGTGCCGCTCTGCGGCACGTGGTACTGATCGTATTTTTCAGAAGGCAGGAAGGGCTGAGTGTCGCCGTCAAAGGCAAAGTTTCCCAAGCTGTAGAAGATCGGCTTGCCCTTGTAGATCTCAATTCCGCGGAATGCATCGTGCGGGCCGTGAATCGCGAAGACGTCGGCGCCGGCATCAACGGCCGCATGCGCGAAGACTTTCACAAAGTCGGCCGGCTGGCCATCGCCCTTGCTCTCGTGCGCGTGGATGGAGACGATCACCCAGTCCGCTTCGCGTCGTGCGTTGCGAATAGAAGCAATCAATCCCTCCACATCCGCTTTATTGGCCACGGTTTCGGACCCAAAGGAGGCGCCCTCCTTGAACTGCAGGCTACCGATTTTCACAAGTGGATCGGCAGCATTCGCCGTGCCGCCATACGGCTGCTGGAACGGCGCCAATTTGCGCAACCCATTCAGGGTGGTTTGATCCACGGTATAGGTTGTCGTGTAGCGCAGCGGATCCACACCAAACCTGCCGCGCACATCGGGTCGCTGTTCGCTGGCGGGACTCTCCGGATTCAGCGTCGATGAGATTGCAATCAGCGCGACGCGTCCGTTCCCGGTGTCCAGATAGGATGGCGCACGCGCGAAGGCAAGGTTCTCACCTGCCCCCGCCCAAACCAATCCTGCCGAATCGAGTGCGCGCAGACTGCTGCGCAATCCATCCGCACCCCAGTCGAAAGCGTGGTTGTTGGCCACCGAAAGCAGATTGAAGCCTGCCCACTTGATCTCGTCGGTGATCCATGACGGCGAGTAGGAGTTGATGCCGCCGGCAAACGGGCTGCCTGCGTACTGATAGTTGTGGATCAGCGATTCGAAGTTGACAAAGCGCACATCGGCGGTTTTCAGCCGGTTGAAAAGCTCAATATAGCCCGGGTCGTTGTATACCGAGAGCCTTCTGTGCAGATTGGCATCACCGGCAAGAACGATCTTGATGCTCTTTCGATTTTGTGCCGCACCAACTGCCGGCAGCAACAGCGCCGACAACATGAGTACCAAGAGAATGCGCAATTTCATTGGATGTCTCCTTCTCCTCCTATCGAGGGGGTTAGTAGTTCAACTTAAGTGCGAACTGGAATTGCCGTCCGGTGGTATCGGTGGTGCTGGTGATTTTGCCAAAGGTGCTGGCGCCGGCAACCGAGGCCGGAGCCGAGAAGATGGGAGTGTTGAACAGCTTGAAGGCTTCGGCTCTAAACTCAACTTCCGCGCGCTCACCGAGGGACGGAGCATGGAAGTGCTTGGAGAGAGACGCGTCCCAGCGGCGCTGGAAAGGCGCCAGATAAGCGCCGCGCGTAGACTTGCCCAGCAGACGGCCGCTACCGTTGGAAGCGATGGTGTAGTTACCGCTTCCCGGAGCCTCATACGCGTTCAAACCCGTAATGGCTGAGCCTGCCGAAAGCAACGGTTGTGTGGATGCGCAGGTGGAGTTCAGGTAGTTGTTAAGGTGGTCTTCGATTCGTCCCGACGCAACCAGATTGCAGTTGCCTGCAATCAGTCCGAATCCGGTGCTGCCGGTGAGCGTCGTGTTTCCGCTGTTTTGAGTGATGGTTTGCGCAAAGCCGTTCTGGTAGGTGGTGATGCCGGCCAGCGTCCAATTGCTCAACAGCGTGCGCGTCACGCGGGCATTTAAGGCAGGAGTATCCCACACGTAGGTGACCACCAGACGGTTTGGACTGTGCTGTTCGGAGAGGCCCTTGCTCTGGCCGAGGACGTATTCGTTGCCCACGCCGGTGCCATAGTTGGCGTCGACGCCCACCGTGTAAGGATCGATGCTCTTGGAGAACGTATAGGCGCCCTTGATCTGGAAGTCGCGCGTCAGCGGGTGCGTCACTGTGATCAGCAGCGCGTTGTAGGACGTGAAGGCCGCGTGATTGAAGCGCCGCAATCCGTTCACGCCCAAACCGTTGATGGGAGCGCGCGCATCGCGATTGGCCGAGGAGTTCGTCGTCACGCCAAGCAGTCCGGGCGTAGTGCTGTTGACCAGCAACCCATTGTTGGCAAAGGCCAGGTTCGGCTGCTTCACACCGTTGGCGCCGCGATAGCCCACTTCCAGATACCACTGCGGCAGAACCCGTGTTTGCGCGGTCAGCGCCCAATTTTCCGTGTAGGGCGACTTGCCTTTGCGATCGACGGAGAAAGCGGCCAATTGAGTGCCTGTATAGGTTGGCACGCCGCTCGCAGACAGCCCCGTAATAGCGGGCAGCGTCGGCCAGATCGGGAATTGATCGGGCGTCGGCAACGCCTGGAAGGGATTGTTCAGAATGTCGGTGCGTGTGGTGTTGGTGCTGGTTGCGGAGATATAGTAGGGCGGGTTCATGATCATATAGGTTTGTGCATCGATGGACGCCTGATAGTACAAGCCATAACCTCCGCGCACGATTACCCGTCCATTGCCAAAGGCGTCGTACACAAGACCCACGCGTGGCGAGAAGCTGCCATAATTCGGAACCGTATAGGTGCTCGAACTCACTCCATTTTGTCCGGCTTGCACAAAGGCGCTCTGCAGCGCCGCTCCGCCTGTGGCGGCCGCTGAGGCAGAAAGCAGCGAAGGATCGAAGTTCGAGAAGCGATTCTGCGTTTCGGTCGGGTTGCCCAGATGGTCGTAGCGGACACCGAGGTTCAACGTCAGCCGCGAAGTTACCTGATAGTCATCCTGCACGAAGGCATTGATATTCTGGAATCGCACATGGTAGCGCGGCACGCCGGAGACAGACGAAATACTGGAGGGCGCTCCAACCAGGAAGTCGCGGAGGGAAAGATCGCCCACTGAACCGAGCGGCGAGGCGCCGTAGATGCTGTCGGCAATACCGACGTTGAAGGCCAGCGTGCCCAGAGGCGTGGCGGGAACGCCGATCTCGTTATATTGCGAACGAATATACTCCAATCCCGTGCGCAGAGTGTGCCGCTTTACGAGCCAGGAAAGCGTGTCCCGATAGTCGTAGTTGGCCGTGCGCTGGAAGCGTCCTACCGTTGTGCCCGACAGGCTCAGCGCATTCTGAAATGTCAACGCGGGCAGCAGACCGAAGACGGATTCATTGGCGCGATACATTCCAACATCCTGCACATTCACGCCAGTTCCGTAGCTGGCAATGTCGCGCTGAATGCGCGTGTAGCCAGCCACAAACTCGTTGACCAGCCTGGCGTTGAAGACATGGGTGTCGTTGATGGCCAGGTTCTGGTTGCCCAGCGGATAGTCATAGCCCTGCCCGAGTGAACCGCTGGCCCCGGTTGGATTGATGTAGAGGCCGCGGTTATAGAAGAACGCGCCCCATAGATGGTTTTGCTGTGTACCGGGGTGAAACTCATGGTCGGCGCGCACACTGCCCTGGTCAGCATTGGAGAGTACCGGGCTGGAATACGCATAAGTGCCTAGTGTGCCCACTGCCGCTCCCGTTCCGCTCGGGAACAGATAACCGCCGTATGGCCCTTTGGCGTTCAGAATATTCACCGCGACCGGATCGATTGCGGTTAGCGGTAATCCGAATGCCGAAGACAGGCTGGCTGCTGTGCGCGTACTGGGAAGCACTGGCTGCGACCCGGTTACCGCTCCGGTGACGCCGTTTTTCTGCCGTAAACCTTCATAGTTCACAAAAAAGAACGTATCGTGCCCGTATGGAATCGGTCCTCCGGCAGAGGCGCCGAACTGGTTGTGAATGAGGATCGGACGTGCTTGTTTACTGGCATTCAGAAAGTAATCGTTGGCATTGAATACCGTGTTGCGCAGAAACTCATAGACGTCGCCATGGTATTGCTTGGTGCCCGCTCGCGTGACGATGTTCAGGTTGCCGCCGCCGCTGTAACCTGTGGTGGCGTCGTACAGGCTGGTCTGCGTCTTGAACTCCTGAATTGAATCCGCGCTTGGGATGGCCACCGTGCCTCCTGCAAGCGTGCTGAATTCCACGCTGTTGGCATCAACGCCATTCAACAGATAGTTGTTGGAGGTGGCGCGCGATCCCGCCACATAGATTGCGTTCGTACTCGCAACGATGGTTGTTGCCGGCGAAGTGAGCGCCGCAATCACGCCGGCGTCAGTGGCCAGCAAATCGAAGACATTGCGCGTCGGCAGTGGCAGCGCCGTTATCACGTGGCTGGAAACGACTGTGCCGAGCGTCGATGTCGTCGTATCCACCACATCCGATGCAGCACTTACCCGCACCTCTTCGCTGACTTTGCCCAGCGCCAGGCGGACATTGGCCAGCGTGGTCTCGGTGACGCGCACCGTCAGGCCATCTATCTGCACTCGGCTGAAGTTTGGCGCTTCGACGGTAATGCGGTAGCCTCCGGCCGGCACCAGATTGGGAAACGTATAAGCGCCTTCCCGGTCGGTCTTGATTTCGCGCGTCAGGGAATACTGCGCGTTGCGTAGCGTCACAGCAGCGTTTGGCACCACTCCGCCACTAGGATCCTGGATTGTTCCGCGGATGGCTCCCGATGAAGAGCTTACCTGGCCATCAAGGCGTCCTCCGAAGAGGACTGCAATGGCTATCGCCATAACGATTGCCGAAATTCGAATTAGTCTTTGCATAGTGACACAACTCCTGTCGGCGCACGGCATCGTGCGCGGAAGAAATAAACAGCTTGCGCGGCATTTCGGGCGCGTATGGGTACAAGAAACATACACACTACGCTCGTATAGCCTGACGCACGCGGCTGAGATAAATTGGGGATGGAAGGGCTATTGCTGAATTAACAACAACAGCTTCGACAGGTAGAACTTTCCCTGAATCGAAGCGTTGCGGGCAAACCATGCAGGAGTCGCTGAAGCGCTACAAATGCACGCCCCTCGAAGGAGAGGAGTGTATGCTGCACGTTCTCGCGATAGGTTGCCATATGGGTATTATGCGACAGCGCATGTATACAGTCAAATAAAATTCGCATATCCTGATTTATAAGGAGCGCTTATGATTGATATTCGACATTTCAAGTATATGGTGGCCCTGGCGCACGAAATGCACTTCACCGCAGCCGCGAAATTGTTGAATATCGCGCAACCCGCGCTGAGCCAAAGCATTCGCCAGCTTGAGCGGGAACTTGGCGTTCAGCTCTTCAACCGCAGCACGCGCGACGTTTCGTTAACTCCGGCCGGCAAGGTCTTTTACCGCGAAGCTCAGCGCACTTTGCAGTCGCTCGACAGTGCCGTCCAGGCCACGCAGAGCGCGGCACGAGGCGAACACGGCACCGTATCCATCGGCTATTCGACAGCCGCCATGCTGGCTTACATGCCATCGATTCTGCAGCGCTTTCATCGCCAGTATCCTTCCATTGGAATGGTATTCACGGAGTTTCTGACAGACGATGCCGTCGTCGACGCTTTACGCCAAAGTCAGATCGACATTGGTTGCATCCAGCGTTGCCTGCGCGTGGATACGCTCGACTATTTTTTGCTCAATCCCGTTCCTGTTGTTGTAGCACTCAACCGGAAACACAGGCTTGCAAAGGCTACATCTATCAACCTGAAGGATCTTGCCGGAGAGCCGTTTGTCGTGCCGACACGCACACGCTACAACTACCTTCCCCCTGGCAGCATCCCTCGCATCTGGAAGAAAGCCGGAATTAGCCCGAGTCGCGGCGCACATGCGGAAAGTCCATCGGCAGTGCTGGGAATGGTGGCCGCGAATCTGGGTGTATGCGTCATGCACGATCCGCTCAATCTCAGTCATCCTGACGTTGTCACCGTAAAGATCGCAAACTTTCGCGCCTCGCTTCCCATGCAAATTCTATGGAGGAAAGAAGCCTACACTCAGGAAATCGACTCCTTTGTTGGCTGCGCCCGTCAGGAACCTTCAACCATCGCTTCCGATCGCCGCAAGCGACGCACTTCCGCAGGCCACTGATCTACTTCGCAGACTGGTCGCACACTGCCAGTATCCAATGCAACTACGGTGAGCCGTATTGAGAGACACTGATCGGCAACAATCAACCCCGCTGCACTTGGAGCTTGAAAGCGCCGTGTCGCTTCGAATCCTACTTTAGGAAGCTGTGGATCAAGCCGCACGAGAATTTCGAGCTTTGCGGCAGGAATGGAAGGAATAGTACGCTATCGGGCAATAGGGACAAGGATCTCTGGCAACTGTGGGACTGGCGGCAATCCTGGTAGCAGGTATTTTATAACTTACATGCGGATAAGGGCGTCGTAAGGTTCAATCAGAGCTCGCTTATCACTCGTTCAACGAAAGGAGTGGTGTTCATGAAATCGTTTCGAAATCAGGCAAGTTATGGCTTATTGACCTGGGCGCGGGATCAGTGCGGCACGAGGTGGCTCTTTTCGTGAAACGGATGTAAAAAGATTGCGCGGCGGCAATTATAAGTGTATTGTTTTGTGATCGATATGGAAAATAGATAATCTGGATGGGAATATTCCAATTGACAGGTATGCCAAAAGTATTATACAAAGTTGCAAAATTTGATTTATCCCCCCAGGAGGCGTCTGTGTTTGATTTGAGGAAGAGTGTCGAGCTTTCAGGTCTGCGGATCAGTGCGGTTGTCTGTCTTTTTGTTGTCACAATGATAGCGGCTTTCAACCTGTCTGGTTGCGGGGGTAGTTCCTCGTCGTCGAACGGCAGTTCCTCGTCGCCGAGTGTTACCGTAACGGCCACACAGACGACAGTGGATGGATCAGGCGGCGCCTCAGGTTCGGGTACCGCTCAGACGTCAACGCTGTCAGCGACCGTCAGCAATGACAAGAGCACAAATGGCACGCCCGACGGCGTGACCTGGAGCGTGAGCGGAGCTCCGTCCTCCTCGCTTTCCAACACATCGACCACCGGGGCGACCTTCACGGCGCCCGCGGCCACCTCGGTGGCGCAGACGGTAACCATCACGGCCACTTCTGTGGCGGATACCAGTAAGAACGGCACGGCGACGATTACTGTTCCGGCGCTGCTGTCAATTCCCACGGCTGAACAATCGCTGTCGGCTGCTGTGGGGACGGCCTACTCGCAGCAGTTGACCGTTTCGGGCGGCAACGGCACTGATACCTGGACTCCGACCCCGGTCAGCGGCTCGCTGCCGGCGGGCTGGACGCTCACCTCAGGCGGCCTTCTCTCTGGTCCCGCGCCCACACACGGACAGGCAGGAACATACACGTTCACCCTCGCAGTGAAGGACTCCGGCACATATAGCGCGACGACTCCTCAGCTGACAGTGACCATCAATCCGGCGACGGCGATCGCCTTCGTCGCTGCGCCGACAGCCACCGGAACCTATAAAGTCGCCTATTCCAGCGCGGTCTCGGCCACTGGCGGCGCGGGCGCGTTGACCTACAGCTCGACTAACCTGCCCTCATGGCTGACACTCAACTCCAGCAACGGCGCGATCACCGGAACGCCTGCGGCTGTGGGCACATACAACTTCACCGTCACGGCCTCCGACGGCTATGGCGACACGACGACCTCGCCGCAGTACACGATTGTGGTCAGCTATCCGGCGATGAACATCACCACCGGCGGCCCGCTGCCAACCGGCTACATCGGATCGAGCTATCCGTCAATCACTTTGGTGGCGACCGGCGGCACGGGTGTCTCCACCAACTACAGCTGGGTGGTGACTGGATCGAATACGCTCCCTGCCGGTTTGAATCTCTCTTCGGGCGGCGTGATCAGCGGCACACCAACAGGTTCGCCGAGCGGCCCCACCAGCATCACCTTCAAGGTGACGGATACGGTGGCGGGCATCTCGACCACAGCGTCGCTTTCCATTACGGTGGGTGCGGGCGTCAGCATTAGCCCCGCCGCCGGGGCATTGCCCACCGCCTACGCTAACTCGGCCTATTCCAGCGGTAATCTGACGGCTTCTGGCGGCAGCGGAACGGGCTATACGTGGTCGGTGGTCAGCGGCTCCGCGCCACCCACCTGGCTGAGTCTCTCATCGACGAGCGGCTCGACGACTACCCTGACCGGAACGCCCGCCACTACGGCATCCGCAGTCAGCTTCTCGCTGAAGGTGACCGATTCTGTTGGGAACTCTGCCACGATCGCCTACAATGTGACCGTCGGCGCGGGCGTCAGCATCAGCCCGGTGACGGGAACGACTTTGGCCCCGGCCTACGTCAGTTCGCTCTATACCAGCGTTCCATTGACGGCCTCGGGAGGCAACGGAACATATACATGGTCGGTGGTCAGCGGCTCCGCGCCGCCTTCCTGGTTGAGTCTCTCCGCGACGAGCGGGAGTTCGATCAACCTGACCGGCACGCCCACCGTGGCGGCATCCCCGGCCAGCTTCTCGCTGAAGGTCACTGATACGGCAGGGAACTCGGCGACCGTAAGCTACTCGATTACCGTCAATGCGGGCATCGGCATCAGCCCGGTGACCGGAACTTCACTGACGGCCTACACCGGCACAGCCTATACCAGCCCCACGCTGACAGCAACGGGCGGCAGCGGAACGGGCTATACCTGGGCACCGGTCAGCGGCTCCGCGCCACCCTCCTGGTTGAGTCTCTCATCGACGAGCGGCTCGACGACCACCTTGACCGGAACTCCAACCACGGTGGCGACCGCTGTCAGCTTCTCGCTGAAGGTTACCGATTCAGGCGGCCTCAGCCAAACTGTGACCTACTCGATCACCGTGAACGCGGGCATCAGTATCAGCCCGGCGAGCGGAACGACGCTGCCCGAGGCTTACGCCGGCTCGCTCTATAACAGCGGCACGATCACCGTTACGGGCGGCAACGGGAACTATTCGTGGGGCTTGACCAACACGCCCTCCTGGCTGGGTCAGTCACCGATGGCGGGGGCTACAGGTTCCCTGACCGGTACACCCAGCGCGGCAGCCGGCCCAGCCACCTTCTCGCTGAAGGTATCCGATAATGCCGGAAACAGCCAAACCGTGACCTACTACGTGACCGTCGGCGCGGGCGTCAGCATCAGCACGCCCACGATTCCGACCTTCTATCCGGGAGCGGCCTACCCGACAACGACCTTCACGGCCAGCGGCGGGACGGGCACGGGCTACACCTGGAGTTGGGCCACGACTGGCGGCACGGCATTGCCCTCCGGGTTGAGCATTAATCCAACGACCGGCGCCATTACCGGCACACCTGCCAACGCGACCTCTTCGAGCGTTACCTCGAACCTTATTGTGACGGCGAAGGATTCGGGCGGGAACACCATCACCACCAATGTCTCCATCACCATTGAAGCCACGCTAGCGATTTCCACCGCCAGCCCGTTGCCAACCGGCAGCGTGGGATCGAGCTATCCGTCAACCACCTTGGGCGCGTCCGGCGGCACGGGAGTCGGCTATAACTGGACGGTTCCTTCGTCTACGGATCAAACCTGCCTCAACAATCGCGGTCTGAGCCTTACCAGCGCGGGCGTGCTCACCAGCGGCGGGTCGACGCTCGTGACCGGGAACGTGGGCACCTGCACCTCCTTCGGCGTTCAGGTGAACGACAACGCCAGCCCCAACCATACGGCCTCGAAATCCTTTAGCGTGTCCGTGAGCAACTTTGCCATCACCACCCCAAGTCCGCTGCCCACTGCGTACACAGGCACCGCCTATTCGCAGCCGTTGACGGTCGTGGGCGGAAGTGTCTCGGATACGTATCAATGGTCGGTGTCGATCAACAGCACCGGCTTTGCGGCCCTCGGCCTGAGCATCAACAGCAGTAACGGAACCATTTCTGGAACGGCCGCGGGATTGGTCACCGGAAGCGCCACCTTCACGGTCTCGGTGACGGATACGACGATCAGCGCCACGGCAACGCAGCCGTACACGATCAATGTCTATAACCCGCTGTCGCTGACTGCGCCCAGTTCCACGGTTCCGGGGCCGGCGATACTCAACACGGCCTACACGGGAAACACTATCTACGCGACCGGTGGAAGCGGTAATTATTCCTGGTCGGTTACGGGTCTGGGTTCAGGCATGAGCTACAACAACCCCACTGGCAGCTCGCTGGTCATTAACGGAACTGCGCCATCGACTTCGCAAAATATGAACTTCTTTGTCACGCTGACAGACACATCCACGGGCAAAACCTACGGCCCGATCACCTATGTCATCTCGGTGGGCCCGGCGACGCCATTGACGATTCCCGCGGCCAACCCCACGTCCCTGCCTTCGGCAACCGTCAGCACCACTTACAGCGGGGCGATCAACGCCTCGGGCGGCAGCGGCTCGGGCTATGTATGGTCGATAAACGGCAGTGCCGTGCCCATCAGCGGAACTGCTTTTCCACTGTCGGACGGTCTGAGCGCCTCTAACACCGGCGGCAACACACTGAGCATCACCGGGGCGCTGGGCAGCTCGGCACAAACCATCACCCTGACAAACGTCACGGTGACGGACAGTGCGGGCGACAACGCAGGTCCAATCACGTACACCATCACGGTCAATCCCATTATTCCGACCGGATACACCGTATCCGGCACGGTTAACTACACCGGCTCAAATGCAGGCTGGGTCTACCTGGAGCTGATCCCCAACAGCGGCTGCAGCGGTTGCAACCAGAATCTGGGCACGGCCATCGACGGCACAGCGGGGGGGCCGTTTGCATCGCCGAAAGCCTACACTATCCACGGCGTACCGGCTGGCACGTACACGTTGAAGGCCTATATGGACGGCATAGGCTTTGGCATCGAGAACGCCTCCGACCCCACGGCGAGCCTCTCCAATCTCAACGTAACCAGCGCTGGCCTGAGCAACCAAAACTTTACGTTGGCCGATCCATCGGCAGTCTCTCTGGGCACATTGACTCCCAGCTGGGATCCGGGCCAGGGGTATGGCGTATTCAGTGGAGGCGCAGTAGTCTCCTTCGACCCAATTTGCAATGGCAGTGGATGCAACAACGGCGGCATCGAGATGCCGACCTCCTACTTCCTCCAGTACAGCACCGATTCGACGTTCAATTCCGGCGTCACCAGAAAGTGCTTCCTGGCGCAAGGTGGAAACAGTCCCTGGATTGTCTCGGGGCTGATAACCGGCCAAACCTACTACTTCCGGGCGGCGGGCTATGCGGCAGCCTGCACGAACACACCTACGACGCTGACCTACTCCGCGGCCAAGCCTTCCGGCGGCCTGCTCATCGGCGCTCCCTCGACCGGCAGCCCGCTCTCCGGCACAGTCACCTTTACCCCGCCGACTGGCGTCACGCTGGCTGGCGGCCCGCTCTATGTGGGTTGCTACGCTTCGGGCACTATCTATGCTCAAAGGATTGCCAGCCCGGTCAGTCCGCAGGCGTACTCGGTCATGGTGCCTGACGGAACCAGTTGCCAGGTCTTCGGGTTCCTCGACCAGAACAGCTCCGGCCTGATCGGCGGTCCGGGAGAACTCTCCAACACCAGCAATGGTGTCGGCATGATTTCCGTGACCGTCAACGGCGCCACGCCCAATCAAAACATCACCCTGCCTAGCAGCAACAGCGTCGTCGAAGTGAAGACACAGACGAGTACGGGCAGCAACGGCACCAGTTATGGTGTCGGCTTCCAGGTCTACGGCGAGTACAAGCTGCCGGTAGCCGTCGAGCTTCTTTCAGAAACTCCCAATGTCAATGGAACCGTTGTGGATGTGGTGCTGCCCGTGGACATCGCCACGGGCGCGTTTAACAACTATAACAACGAGTTCGACTACTGGCCCCAAGTGACCGGCACACCGGTCGTTGGCGACTCCTATTCCTTCAAGGTCACTTACGAAGATGGCACCTCGGAGACCCTCAACGCCGCGGTAACCGGCGTGCTGAGCGCCTTTGCCACCAACCTGTCACCGACGGGAAGCGGCGTCAGCCTGACGCCCGACTTCAGTTGGATCTACCCGTCCAGCGCCAGCAGCTACGTCTATCAGTTCCAACTGGCGGATAACAGCGGCAACACGATCTGGGAGATTCCTCCGCAGCACGGCAGCGCGAAAGGATTTGCCAGCACCATTTCGCCTTCGCCGTTCATTACCTGGGACAGCGATCCGACCTACACCGGCGACTTGCCAAACTCGTCCTATCTGAGCAATGGCGGCCTGCTGGCTTCGACATCCTACAACTGGTCGATTGCATCCTATGACGCCAACATGAACGAGGCTCAGACGCAGGTGAGCTTCACGACCACCGCGGCATCTCTCTCACTGCCGGCCGGCAGTGCGGGAAGCGCACTGATCAACACTCCCTATGAGTCGTCGGTCAGCGCCTCGGGCGGCCTCGGCACATTTACCTTTACGGTGAACGACACCTCGATTCCCTCCACCGGCGGAATCGCGAACGCGGTGACCATCGCCAAAGGTAATGGGCTGGGGGCCTTCAGCAGCGGCAGTCAGCTTACCGTCGTTGGTACGCCCACCGCCGCCGGGCCGATCACTCTGAACGTCTCGGTGACGGACGGCACTATCCCCGTCCAACAGACCTACACCATTAACGTCGCGACCCTGCCCACCCCCGGCGCCGGCAACACCAACAATGCCAGGCTCAACGGAACCTACGTCTGCAAGTTCGACGGCTACAACGACAGCGACGGCTCGCGCTGGTCTTCTTTGAGCAGCTTCGTTGCCAACGGCAGCGGCGTACTTACCAGCGGCGTGTGGGACATGAATACTCGCGATATGTCAGCTGCGGCTGGAGGTACGCTGAACACCACCAACCTCAGCACCTACAACATCGGCGCCGACAACAACGGCGTGATGACCATGAATACCACGCAGACCATTGGAGGCTCCGGAAACCATTCAAGTACGTTCGCAATTGCGTTGAATAATACCGGCTCCGCGACCACGGCTACTGAGCTCCGCCTGGTCGAAATCGACGATGTGGGCACAAATTCCACCAACCAGCACGGCACGGGGCATTGCTACCAGGCCAACACCAGCGCCTTTAACTACAGCACCATCAGCGGCAATAGCTTCGCATACGGAATGCAAGGCGAGGATGGCTCTGGCAATTCGCTAGGGAATGTGGGCCGTATGAGCATCGGCGCTGAAAGCGCTACCGGTGGAACCGGAGGCGCTCCCGGCGGAAGCATCAGCAACGGTTACTTCGACATATTCATCTCCAGCGGCTCAAGCGAATATCCCGACAGCTTTACCGGAACCTACACCGTGCCCAATGCCACGACGGGGCGCTTCACGTTTTATGGCTCTTCACCCGGCGGTACGAATCCAGTGAATATGGCCGCATACATCATTGACGCCAACCGGATGTTCGTGATTGAAACCGATCCAATATCCACTGGGAAAAACTCCATCTTCCTGCAATCCGGCGAAGGGCGTAAGCAATTGCAGTCCGCCAATACCGCCGCGGTCCTGCTCAACGGCTCGTCGGTTCTTTACGGTCAGGGGTTCGAGTACTCGAGCGGCAGCATCTCGGGCTACAAATCCAATGTCTATCAGGTCAGCAGCACCGGCAACGGTGCTCTGAACGTCAACGCGAGTTATGACGACGATGGAGGCAACTACTCGACCGGCAATGAGAACGGCCAATCACCCGCCGTCACGTTCGACTCCTCCAACCCTGGCCGCGCCACCTTCTCACCAGGCAGCGACTCGGCCATCTTCTACTTCTTTAGCCCCGGTTCTGCCTTCTACCTCGATTTCCGTAGCAGTACGGGCTACGTGGAGACCGGCTGGCTGGAGTCGCAGACGCAAACCACCTTCACCAATGCGGCGCTTGCCGGCGATTACCTTCTGGGCAAGCTGGCGCCGTTGAGCGCTTCCAGTAACGACGCCATTGGCGAGTTCAACATGCTCAGCAGCGGCAACATCACGGGCAGCGCAACGACTGCTGCAATGGGAGGTTTCACCTGGGATCAGGCGATGAGCCTGAGCTACAGTTGGGCTTCACTCACTTACGGAACCTTCACGACCGGAAGCGGCACTAAGGACTTCAGTTGCGCAGTCATCAGCTCAACGAAGGACGTCTGCATCGTGAACGGTTCGGGTTCGGGAGAGATGATGATCCTGCAGCAGTAAGAAACCTAATTTCAACTTAGAACTGAGGGCGGCCAACCATCCGGTTGGCCGCCCTTTTTATTGGAAGATTGCCTTGCGATCAGAAAAATGGATTGAGGCCAGGGCTATAGCGGAACCAGAGTCGATGTATCCCCAAACCACTGCGTTCAAGCCGACGTGACTGCCCCGGCCTTTCCTCTTCAACATCGAGGTATTCACAAGAATCGTCTGATTGCCGGATGGGCTCCAGTGTCTTCAGCAGGACGGGCCTGCGCTGGCGAGGATGGAGCACGAACAAGAGAACATCCATCGTAAACGCGAATGTCGAAAAGCCCGAGCCGAAGCCGGAGAGCAAGTTTGGACTCCTTCCGGCCCGAGAAGGAAAAGTGTCGAATGACCCTGCGATATCGAATGGGAGAGCAAAACTGACCGGAACTTCATTAAAACATGGTTCATTGTGAGAACAGGAGATACCAGCAATGGCGAAAAAATTCAAGAATCCAGAAGTGACGAAGCTCGAAAACAAGACGGTCTTGGACACAACGGCACAGAAGCAGGTCCAACGCATTGCCGAAAAGGCAGCGGAGAAGGCTTCGCACGCGGAGCAGAGTTACGACCAGGGATCGAACGATCTTTTCAAAGTAAAATAACGTCGGGGTCTTCAATATCCGGCGAAACCACTCGAACGAGCGACACTGCGCGGCCCAGCCGTCTCTGGCCGTAGCTCATCACTGGGCTTTTGCGCGTGACCGGATGGTCCTCCAAGAGAGGCAATAATCTAACGTCCTGCTCTTCATTGACTGGCGCCTGAACACCAGGCTGACGAGAAGAAGATTGCGTAGAAGCCCGCGTTTCAACGAAGGGACAGGATGACTATCGATTCCAAGACCTACCGTGTGCCGCCAGACAAAAAGGTCGACCTCAGCAAATGGCCGACGACGGCCGCCTCCTATTGCAAGTCGACAAAGCAGTACACGAAACTTTTGCAACAGAACATGGAGAAACTGAGCGCGTTGCAGCAGCTTCACTACGCGTCCAACGAATATGCGCTGTTGCTGATTTTTCAGGGGATGGACGGCGCAGGCAAAGACAGCGCCATCCGGCATGTCTTGTCCGGCGTCAATCCCGCAGGTTGCGAGGTCTTCAGTTTCAAGCAGCCGAGCGCTGAAGAGCTTGAGCATGATTTTCTGTGGCGCACGACGTGCCACCTTCCCGAGCGCGGCCGGATCGGCATCTTCAATCGTTCTTATTACGAAGAAGTGCTGGTCGTTCGAGTGCATCCGGAGATTCTCCGCAGCCAGGGGCTTCCCAAAGAGTTGCGCGACGAAAAGAAAGTCTGGGAACAGAGATACAGCTCTATCGTGGACTTGGAAAAGCACCTTTATCGTAACGGCACGCGGGCCATCAAGATATTTCTCCACCTGTCTTACGAGGAACAGCGAAAGCGATTCCTCGCGCGCATTGACGAGCCGGAGAAGAACTGGAAGTTCAGCACCTCCGACATTCACGAGAGGAAATACTGGAAGCAATACATGAAGACCTACGAGGATTGCTTTCACGCCACAAGCACTCATCATGCGCCGTGGTACGTCGTTCCCGCCGACGACAAGGAGAATGCGCGGCTCATCGTCTCGCAGATCGTTCTTGATGCGCTGGAAGGGCTCAAGATGGCCTATCCCAAAACCACAGAAAAGCGGCGTCTCGAACTGCTCGCAATCAAAAAGCTGCTGGCCAAGGGGCATCTCGAAAAGTAATTTTTACCGACAGTTAATCAGCGTAAGGTTACAATCGAGGCGAAGGCAGGCTATCGCAAGCGGTTTGCGATAGCTGCTTCCGCTTCCGGGACTCCGGCACTCAGGGGGAGATATTGAACGATCCGAAGGCACCATCCGAATGGTTAAAGGTCGATGGCATCGATGCGCTGGTTGAGTTGGCGCTCAATCTTCACTGGTCCTGGAATCATGCTGCCGACGAGTTGTGGGAAGCGCTCGACAAGGAACTGTGGGCAGCAGTGCAAAATCCGTGGGTCATTTTGCAGACGGTTTCTCAGGAAAAGATCAAGGCTGTATTGAGTGATGCGCAGTTCCGCGGCCGTCTCGACAGCCTGCTCCAGCGGAATCGTGAATCCTATCGTGCAGATGCATGGTTCCAGCAAAGGCATCCGGGCGAAGCCCTCACGACGGCCGCCTACTTCAGCATGGAGTTCATGTTGAGCGAAGCATTGCCAATTTATTCAGGCGGGCTTGGAAATGTAGCCGGCGATCAGATGAAGGCGGCCAGCGATCTTGGCGTTCCAGTTGTGGGAGTTGGCCTGCTGTACGGCCAAGGATATTTCCGCCAGGACTTCGATTCAGAAGGCCGCCAGCAGGCGCTCTATCCGGTCAATGATCCGGGTCAGTTGCCCATCCGACCGTTGCGGCAGAAGAACGGAGAGTGGCTGCGGCTGCAGATTCACCTGTCAGGCGCGCAGATCTGGCTCCGCTGCTGGGAGGTCTCTGTTGGAAGGACAAAGCTATACCTGCTCGACACAAATGACTTCGCAAATACCGCCGCGCATCGGGGAATCACCAGTGAACTCTACGGCGGCGACGCGGAGATGCGGCTGAGGCAGGAGATTATTCTCGGGATTGGCGGATGGCGCTTGCTGCGCGCGCTGGATTTGCAACCCGAAGTCTGCCATCTCAATGAAGGCCATGCGGCGTTTGCGGTGCTCGAAAGGGCGCACTGCTATATGGAAGACCACAAGAAGCCGTTCGATCTGGCTTTGGCAGTTACGCGGGCCGGAAATGTTTTTACGACACACACCGCGGTCACAGCTGGGTTCGATCGCTTTGATCCGCAACTCATCCGGCAGTATCTTGGTCACTATGCGCAGGATGAACTTCGCATCTCGGCTGACGATCTGCTGAAGATCGGAAGGCAAAACCCAAGCGACAATGCAGAGCCCTTCAATATGGCCTATCTTGCCCTCAGAGGCAGCGGCCGCGTGAATGGCGTGAGCAAACTGCACGGCGAAGTGAGCCGGCAGATATTCCAGCCGCTCTTTCCGCATTGGCCCCAGGAAGAAGTTCCGATTGGCTCAGTGACCAACGGCATCCATGTGCCGACCTGGGATTCGGTTGAGGCCGATACGCTTTGGACCACAGCCTGCGGTAAAAAGCGCTGGCGCGGAGATCGCGCTGTCGAAGATGACATCCGGAACCTCACCGACGAACAAATCTGGCAGATGCGATCCACGGAGCGAAAGGCACTGATTGAGCGGTTGCGTAAACGGTATGCCCGTCAGCTTGCTTCAGAAGGCGGAGACCCATCGGATGCGAATCATATCTTCGACGAGAATGCGCTGACTCTGGGATTCGCGCGGCGCTTTGCGACCTATAAGCGTCCTGATCTTCTTCTGTTTGATTCTGAGCGGCTGGTGCGCCTTCTCTCCGACCCGCAACGGCCGGTGCAACTGATTCTTGCGGGCATAGCACACCCTCAGGATTTTCCTGGACAGGCATTGATCAAGAAGTGGAAGGATTTCATACGGCGTCCGGAAGTTCGTTCGAGAGTCGTCTTTCTAAACGACTACGACATGATGCTGGCGCAGCACATGGTTCACGGAATTGACTTATGGATCAACACGCCGCGCCGCCCCTGGGAGGCTTGCGGAACGAGTGGGATGAAGGTTCTTGTCAATGGCGGTTTGAACTTGTCGGAGTTGGACGGATGGTGGGCTGAGGCTTACTCCCCTGAAGTGGGATGGGCCATCGGTGACGGCAAAGAGCATGGTGACGATCCTGCCGTGGATCGCACGGAGGCTGAAGCCGTGTATGCCGCATTGGAGAATGAAGCCATTCCTGAGTTTTATGAGCGGAATGAAAAGGGCCTTCCGCTGAAATGGTTGGGACGCGTTCGCGAGAGTATGGCAAGGCTAACTTCGCAGTTCTCTGCTACGCGAGCCATTCGCGAGTATACCGAAAAGTACTATCTGCCGGCTGCTTCCAGTTACAGCGAGCGCGCAGCCGGGGATAGCGCGCTAGGCGCGGGTTTGCTTCACTGGCAACGGGAGATTGATCAGCATTGGAGCACAGTACGATTTGGCCTGGTGAGAATTGAGACGCACGACGGCCAGCATTTCTTTCAGATCGAAGTTTCTCCGGGCGCTCTCACTAAGGATCAACTTCAAATCGAACTTTACGCAGACCCAGTTCAGGGAGGTGAACCAGCTCACGAAGTTATGACCGCACCCGAATCCAGCGCGGATTCGCATGGCGTAATCACCTATTCGGCCAAGGCGCCCGCAACTCGTCCCGCGAGCGACTACACGGTGCGCATCATTCCCCATCATCCCAACGCATCTGTGCCGCTCGAAGCGGGGCAGATCCTGTGGCAACGCTGATCGACAAGGCAGATCGGAATATTCGTGTCATCTGCCCCTGTGATTTCAAAATGATGACCGAACCGCCTGCTGTTCACATTTGACCTGACTCAGCGGAGCAGTGCCTTTGATAGTATTCAAAGCGGCTCCTGCACGAGAAGGTTCTGGCTGGGGCAATCGAAAATCCTCCGACGAATAGAACACGGTAGATTCTGGTTTTACAGAGCTGAATGAGGAGAGCAGGCCCAAATGGAATCGCAAACGCTTAGAGACACCGCACGGGCTCTTTTCGCAGGCGACAAGGGCTTGCTTGCAATGGATGAAAGCAACGGGACATGCAACAAACGATTTGCCAGCCTGGGGATTCCCCAGACTATCGAGACTCGCCGCTCCTATCGTGAATTGATTGTCACTACCACGGGGCTCGGTGAATGCATCGGCGGGGCAATCCTCTACGACGAAACCATTCGTCAGCAGACAAGCGACGGTACGGCCTTTGTCAAAGTCCTCATTGACGCGGGAATCATTCCTGGAATCAAAGTTGATGCCGGCGCCAAGGATCTGGCAGGACATCCAGGTGAAAAAGTGACCGAAGGCCTGGATGGATTGCGCGACCGGCTTGCTGAATACGTTCGCATGGGCGCCCGGTTTGCCAAGTGGCGCGCGGTCATTGCCATTGGCGACGGGATTCCAAGCTGGGGTTGTATCCATGCTAATGCTCATGCCCTGGCTCGCTATGCGGCGCTGTGCCAGGAAGCAGGTCTCGTTCCTGTCGTTGAGCCTGAAGTGCTCATGGATGGCGAGCATTCGCTGGAGCAGTGTAGCGAAGTGACGGACAAAGTGCTGCGAACTGTGTTCAGCGAGCTGTTTGCGCAACGGGTCATGCTGGAAGGAATAATATTGAAGCCCAATATGGTGCTCCCGGGAGCAGGCTGTGTAAAGCAAGCAACGGTGGATGAGGTGGCCGATGCCACATTGAGCTGCTTCTTACGAGCCGTCCCCGCTGCCGTTCCGGCAATTGCGTTCTTGTCAGGCGGCCAATCCGCGGAGCTGGCCTCGGCTCGTTTGAATGCGATGAATGTCAGATTCAAGTCGCGGTCGCCTTGGGCGTTGGCATTTTCGTATGCACGCGCCATCCAGCAGCCGTCCTTGGAGCTTTGGAAGGGCCATGAGGCCAATGTATCAGCGGCACAGCAGGCTTTGGTTCACCGCGCACGCTGCAACCGGGCTGCGCGCCGAGGCGAATACTCTGCAGAGATGGAGAAACAATGACCGGAAGCAAGCACAATCTGGAAGGAAATAGTAGCGACAGTGGCGAGCCTGATCCTGGTCCTTATTGGAGACGGATGCATCGTGACTGGCGCTTCTGGGCAGGCGCTATCTTCATGGCTGCCGCGATTGCTATCTACGTTCTGAGTGAAAACCTGGCATGGGTTCCGCATGGCCACCAGTTTCCCTGAGTTTAAGTCAACCCGCTGGCATAAAGGCGAAGTATGGCACTTGCATGCCGTGGCCGGCGCATGTGAATTTCACCCATACAACGCGGTGACCTTGCTGGAAATCGCACTGCGCGAATCGTTGAAAGCCGTTCAATTACGAATGAGTAAGCGCGGCCGGAAACTCCAATTGAGATTGCTTGGAGCCTGAGGTGGATGAATGGTGAAAAAGCTGATTGTCTTTGATCTCGACGGAACGCTCGCCGCAAGCAAGTCGTCACTCGACGCCGAGATGTCAGCACTTCTGCATGACCTGCTCGGTGTCGTCAAGGTGGCGATCATCTCCGGAGGCGCATGGCTACAGTTCGAAAAGCAGGTACTCTCCCATCTTCCGCAGGATGAGCGCCTGGGAAAGCTATCGATTCTTCCAACCTGCGGGACGGAATTCTTTCAGTACAACGGGGAGTGGAAGAAGCTCTATTCAGAAGATCTTACCGCGGCAGAAAAGCAAAAGATTGTCAGTTCACTGAAGAAAGCCACCGAAGACGCAGGCTTCCCTGTAGAAAAGACGTGGGGAGAGATTATTGAAGATCGAGGAAGCCAGGTAACGTATTCCGCACTGGGCCAGCAGGCTCCCTTGGAGGAGAAGGAGAAATGGGATGCGGATTTTGCCAAGCGGAAGAAAATTAAAACGATCCTTGACACTTTAATTCCGGAGTTCTCGGTGCGACTCGGTGGCGCGACATCCATTGATGTCACCAAGCCGGGTATTGATAAAGCCTACGGGATCAAGAAACTGCAACAAACACTTGGCATTTCTATAAAGGAAATGATTTATGTGGGAGATGCCTTGTTTGTGGGAGGGAACGACTACCCGGCTGAACAGGCAGGTGTCATCTCCATTCCAGTTCGAGGTCCCAATGAGACCAAGCGGGTGATCGAAGCGATCATCGCTTGTCTGGACGATGGTCAACAGGCGCGAGTCTTCGACGCGCCGAATGCGACTCTTTGAGGAGTGCAGATGAGCGCATGATTTTGTTCCTCGATGTTTGTGCTTTCCCACCCATTCCGCAGAAAAATGCGGAATGGATGGGGCTCGGGGCATTACAGCAACAACAAAAATACGTCAAGAGTTGAAACAAACAGTTGGCCGGAGAATTGAACGGCTATTTATTTGCGTCGTCCCGCACAAGAATCACAACTAGAATGCGCGGCCCATGCACGCCTTTGATGCGCGTCATTTCAATATCCGCTGTGGCGCTGGGGCCAGAGATGTAAGTGGCTAACGCTGGCGGCTGCTGGCATCGGCTGAAGTACTCGGGCAGGGTTTCAACAATCTGGCTGGCGCGCAGGATGCAGAGATAATAGTCGGGCAGGAGGGTCAACACGCGACGGCCCTCTCTGGATGAATGGTGAAGCACGATGGTGCCCGAATCCGCGATGCCGCATGTGGCGGCGGTGACAATGCCTTCTGCCTTCTCGATCTCATCGATTGCGAGGCCGCGGTCGATAGTCCATTCCAATCCCTTGATCGGATGCGCTGACGTAACCAACCACTCAGGCGGGGCTCCGGAGGGCGCAACAAATCGATGCCGGCCGCTGGCTGCAAGCTGTGCCGCAAGCGTGTCGGCGAGTTCTTCCGGGGCGCATTCGACCACCTCAGCGTCGTACTCGCGCAAGCGCTGAATCATCAGCTCGATGCATGCCTGGGCGGAGAGCGAGCCGTGGCGGATATAGGCGCGGGGCAGTGCCGCATAGGCTTCGGCAAGTTGCGAGGCGCTTTGGGCGGCAGAGGAAGTGGCCGCGCGGATTCGGTCTAGAATCAGTTTGCGGGATGGGACGGGCTGGTTCATTTTCCCTCCTTGGCGCGCTCGGCCCACCATTGGTGGAAGGTTTGCTTGGGCAGGCCGCGCAGATCGCGGGTCTGGGTCCACTTTGCACCCAGGCTGGGCAGCGAGTGAATCCAACCGTCCTTCCGTGTGAAGAAGCGCAGGCCGATGCGGCCCATGCGCTGCGCCGCATGGAAGCCCCACGCGGTGGCGAAGATGAGGTTGGCGATGCGCAGGCCGAGATACATGAGGTCGAAGAAGCGGCCCGCTTGTTTGCGCTCCTGGTTGACGACTTGAGAGCGCAGTTCGAGCAGCACCTCGGGAATGTTGATCTTGACCGGGCAGACCTCGTAGCAGGCGCCGCACAGCGAAGAGGCGTAGGGCAGCGACTGGGCGTGCTTCATCTGCATCAGTTGCGGCGTGAGGATGGCGCCGATGGGGCCGGGATAGACCGAGCCGTAAGCGTGGCCGCCGGTCTGGCGATAGACCGGGCAGGTGTTCATGCAGGCCGCGCAGCGGATGCACTTCAGCGTCTGCCGCTCCTTGTTCTTGGCGAGGATGGAGGAACGGCCGTTGTCGAGCAGCACAACATGGAAGCGCTGTGGGCCGTCGCCGGGCGTGACGCCGGACCAGAGCGAGGTGTAGGGGTTCATGCGCTCGCCGGTGGCGGAGCGGGCCAGGAGCTGAAGCATGACTTCGAGATCCTGGAAGCGCGGCAAAACTTTTTCGATACCCACCAAACTGATCATGGCGCGCGGCAGCGTGAGGCACATGCGGCCGTTGCCCTCGGATTCAACAATGGCGACCGTGCCGGTTTCCGCGACCAGAAAGTTGGCGCCGCTGATGGCCGTGGGGACGGTCAAAAATTTCTGGCGGAGATAGGTGCGTGCGGCGTTGGTCAGCTCCTTGGGATCGTCGGAGAGATTATTGAGGCCCATGGTGCGGGCGAAGATCTCGCGCACCTGGCTGCGATTGATGTGCAGCGCGGGGACGACGATGTGAGAGGGTTCTCCTTCGCCCAGTTGCAGGATGATCTCCGCCAGATCGGTCTCGTAGACGTTGACGCCCGCGGCCTGGAGAAAGGGATTCAACTGAATTTCCGCCGAGGTCATGGTCTTGATCTTGATGACTTCGGTGGCGTTTTCCTCTCGGAGAAGGCCGAGGATGATCTGGCGGGCATCGGCGGCATCGGCGGCCCAGTGGACGTGGCCACCGGCAGCGGTGCAGCGGGCCTCAAACTCTTCGAGGTAAACGCCGAGGTTATCGAGCGCATGGGCGCGGATGGCCGAGGCCGCAGAGCGAAGCTCCTGCCAATCGGTTTTTTCGACAACCAGCTTTCCGCGTTTGGTCTGGATAACGTCGATGGCGTGGCCCACGTTTTTGCGCAGTTGCGGATTGCGCAGCATTTGCTCTGCGACCTGAGGAAATGGCGGAGCGAAGCGAGGGTCCAGGCAGACGCGTTCGGAGTTGGCGTGGGTCATAGCGCAGCCTCCATGCGGTTATCTTCGCTGTCTGCTTCCGTACTGGCCAGAATTTGCGCCAGATGAATGGTCTTCATGCCGGCGTACTCGCGGTGCATGGCCCCGCCCAGATGCATGAGGCAACTGTTGTCGAGAGCGGTGCAGTACTCGGCTTTGGTGGCGAGCACGTCCTGAAGTTTGGCGGTCATCATGGCGGAGGAGACCTCGGCGTTTTTCACCGAGAATGTTCCGCCGAAGCCGCAGCAGCGGTCCACGTTGGGCAGGGTGGCAAGATCAAGGCCGCGCACCCTGGCCATCAGTTTGTAGGGCCGCTCGCCGAGTTGCAGCGCGCGAACACCGTGGCAACTGGCGTGGTAGACGACGCGATGGGTGAATGTTGCGCCCACATCCTCTATACCCAGCTTGTCGATGAGGAACTCGCTCAACTCGTAGACCCTGGGCACGAGAGCCGCGAAGTCCTTGCGGAGGGATTCGTTTCCCAGCTCTTCGAAGAGGCCGGGATACTGATCGCGGATCATGGCCACGCAGGAGGAGGAGGGAATAACGACGGTCTCCGCGTCCTGGTAGAGGCGGACAAAGCGCTTGGCCTGGGAGAAAGCTTCGCCGCGAAAGCCGGTGTTGGCGTGCATCTGGCCGCAACAAGTTTGCCTGGGATGGAAATCGAGCGTCACGCCCAGACGCTCAAGCAGCCGCACCACGGCGCGGCCGGTCTCCGGAAAGAGCGTGTCGTTATAGCAAGTGATAAAAAGCGAAGTACGCATGGTTGCCTCGAAGTCAGCGGAACGGCAACAAAAAAAGCACCTCTATCTTATTCGATAGAGAGATGAATTGTCTATTGTAACGAAGCGCCGGTTTGACGGTTATTCCATCTTGCGGATTTCGCTTCCCGCCAGCAGAAATGCGCCCACGCCGTAGGTGTAGCTGGCGCTGGCCGTGAAGTGCGCGGGCTCCGCGCCGGTCTGTTGGATGCAACCCAGCCGCCCGTCGGCATAGATATGATGAATCATTCCTGCCCATGCTTTCCTGATCACTGGCTGGTAGATTTTCTTGTCCAGCAATCCTTCATTGACGCCTGCCGCCAGCGCGTAGGTGAAGAAGGCTGAGCCGGAGATCTCCGGCAAATCGTAATCATCGGGGTCGAGCAGGCCGGATTTCCAAAGCCCATCCGGGCCCTGCAGCTGCGCCACACGCGCGGCCATCTCCTTAAACTGCGCAATGTACTTCTGGCGCGCCGGATCGTCCTGGGGCAGGTATGGGAGAGTGCGCACGATTCCGGCCATAACCCAGCCATTTCCGCGCGACCAGAAGATCTTTTTACCATTGGCCTCGGTGCGGGTCAGATAGGTGGAGTCGCGCATGTAGAGATGATCTTGAGAGTCGTAGAGGCGGGCGGAGGTACTGGCCCATTCCTCATCCAGATAGGTGATATATTTTCTGTCGCCGGTGGCGGCATACATGCGCGCCCACACGGGAGGGGCCATGAAGAGCGCGTCGCACCACCACCAGGCGATCTCCTTTCCGGGATCGGTGGAAGTTCGCGGCGCGGCCAGAACGAAGTCGAGCACCTGCTGCGTATTCTGGAGCATGGCCGGATCTTTCATTCGCAGGTACAGATCCAGGTACACTTGCCCCAGGCTCTGATTGTCGGCATCGGGGACATGCACATGGTCATCGAGATTCACGCGGAGTTTCCAATCGAATTTCTGCCCCATGGCCAACATGGCATCGCGATACTTGGGATCGCCGAGCGAATCGGAGGCGGCCAGGAAACCGTCGTAGAGCGTGCTCCAGGTCCAGAGGCGGTCAAACCAGGGCTGCGAGCGCTGGAGCTGCCAATCGGCCACCTTGCGCATGGCTTTGGCCACGGCTATTGGTTTGGTCGAGGTTGACAGATCAGTGGCAAGCGGGCCGGGATTCTCCGGTGCGTCGCCAAAGTGGCGCATCTGGTTATTGGCTATGGTAGTCTGCTCTTGCGGAGTTAGCGGACGTTGCGCGTGGACGCCCTGAAGCTGAATTCCAAGTAAAAAAATTCCCACAGCGACGGCGAGCATGTGGTGCAATCCTCGAAATGACATGGCCCTACCTCGACTTTTTATTCAGAATAGCCGGGAATTGAATGGATAAATCATTGCGGTATCCAGCGGCGGGAGATACGGTTGTTCCTGATCTCCCGCTGCTGGGGTTAGTGAAGCCGCCGGTTAGAAAACGACCTTTGCCGCGAACTGCGCGATGCGATTCGCTCCGCCAGTGATTTCTCCAAAAGTGGTAACGGATACAGAGGTGCCCGGGTTGTTGAGTTCTGTGTGGTTGAGCACGTCGTAGTACTCAGCCCTGAACTGAATGCTTGTCGTGCGGTATACCGGGAAGTTGCGGATGACGGCAGCATCCCAGTTGGTGTAGCCGGGGCCGCGGAGCGAACCCTTGATCACATTGCCAAAGCCGGTGCCGGGGCCAGTATTCGTGGGCATCGCGAAAGCGGCATTGCTTAGCCAGTTGACACAAAGAGCTGTCGGTAAGCAATTGCCCACACCGCTCTGACTGGAGTAAGCGGGCTTGGTATAGTCCTGCTGCGCGCGGTCCTGGCCCAGGTAGGTTCCAGAGACATCCGTTGTGCCTGATCCGTTACTCACGGTTGTTGTCAAGGTATCGCCGGAGTGATGCTGAATCAGCCCGCTAGTGAGCCATCCATTGACAGCGTACTTGAGGAGTCTGTTTCCGTTGTGCATCTTGGGCAGGTCGTACACGTAGGAGATTGATAGGGCATAAGGCTTATCGATGTCCGAACGGCCATGGTCCAGAGCCTTGATGTTTGCAATGGTCGCGCCTGTCGGTATCCCTGTAGCGATCGCGGGATAGACTGGATACACATAGGACGAGTTTGGATTCAAATCTTCCGAGTTCCCCTCTTTCACAGACCAGGGCAGATCGTCAATCGCCTTCGACCAGGTGAAGTTAGCCAGCACAGACAGGCCCTTGGACATCTTCTTTTCCAGCGTGGCCTGCAATGAGTTGAAGTTTGTAGCGCCGCTCATTTCGGCTTCGATGATTGAGCCATAGTTTGTCGCGCAGCCTGTAGCGGATGCACATGGTCCGACGGTGGGAGCGGTGTTATAGACTCGGCGATCATTCACGGGTAATGTCGAGGCAACCCAAGCTCCGCCTATCCCCGTAAACGAGCCGGTATTGACCGCAGGGTTGATATCCTGGTTGACCAGCAGATGCTGGGATATGGAACCGACATAAGCGAGCCGCGCGGCCCAGCTGGCAGCGATCTGATGCTCGGTGGTCAGGTTGTAGGAATAGGTGACGGGCACCTGGAAGTTCTCGGTGGGATTGAATTCATCGATGGTAAACCCGATCGGAAAGACCTGTGTCTTGGCGAAGGGCAGAGTGAAGGGAAATGGATTCAAATACGCTGACGCCGTTCCAGTGCCATACGGATTGCTGAATGGCCCACCGGTGTTAGCAGCACCTTCGAAACCCATGTTGGTCAACGAGACAGATATGGTATTCGGCACGTTGGTGGCCTGGCTGAGGTTGAAGAAGCCCGACATGCGATCCTGGTAGAAGATGCCGCCGCCGCCGCGCACCACAGTCTTGCCAGTGCCAAAGACGTCGTAGGAGAATCCGATACGAGGCATAAACTGCTTGTACTTGTTGTTCAGGCCGTTTTTATTTGGCATGAGGGGGTCGCCGGAGAGCACCAATCCGGCCGGCAGGGTGGTGTACTGGGGAGTCTGCGTGCCAGCCACGTAGTTGGCAGGGCTGAATGCGGTCTGCACTCCGTTTTTATTTGCCCACGGGGCAAAGTCCTCCCAGCGCACACCGTAGTTCACAGTCAGCCGGGGAGTGATCTTCCAACTGTCCTGGGCATAGATGCCGGGGAAGTGGTTGCGGTCTTTAAGCAGCGTAAAGTTTCCCTGCTGGAATCCCGTCATGTAGCCCTGCTGGTAGTTCGCCATGGCGTTGGGATCGGCGGTGGTCGAACCGAAAGTGAAAGCGCCGTACGATTGATAGTCGTTGTCAATATCGACTTTGCTGATCTCGAAGTGCCCGCCGACGGCAAAGTTATGCTTGCCTTTTACCCAGTGCAAGTCGTCGTTGAAGGTATAGTTGTTGCGCAACCAGCCCGCAAACGCCGACGAACTTGCGCCGAAAAAGCCGGTGACGCTGGCGGCGAGATAGGGGCCGGTGGACGGCTGCCAGAATGCCGGAGTGATACCCGCGCCCACTCCAAAGGCGGTGATGTCCTGGCTTCCCGGAGGCCCGCCGCGCAATGCGACTATGCGCTGGTAGTTGGCGACCAGGTTATTGAGAATGTTGGTGGTGAAGGTGTGCGTTTCTGCCAGCAGCGCGTTCTGGACACGAGTGCTGAAATACGACGAGTAGCTGAGCAGGTTAGTGGGGTCATAGATGCCCACCTGGGTATAGTTGTCGTTGTAGTAGTGTCCAAAGAGGTGGTCCTTATCTCCGAATTGATGGTCGACGCGGGCCACGTATTCGTCATAGGCCTGATCCGTGGGCTTGAAGTAATGGACCAAGCCTCCGAGCTTGCCGGGTGTTTCCGTTCCGGAAAAGGTGGGAAACACCTTCTCATAATTGACAGAAGCGGGATTGAAGTTGGAGGTGGGAACCTGGTTATTTAGCCATGGCGCGTTCGTAGCCGAAAATGGATTGGAAACCTGCCCAGCCTGATCGAAGGTTCCCGTTAAAGGCCCCGAACCAGTTGCATAGGTACATTTTCCGCTGAGGGCTCCGGTAGTAGCGAATCCGAGTCCGTATGTGTACGCGGTCCCTGCCGTCGTTACAGTAGCGTTACCGGCGCATAGTTTGCTGTAATCGGCATAGTTATTGCCTGAGAGTCCCTCTTCCGCCAAGGTTGGAAGCGTCGACGAAGAGGAACTGGAACCCAGGTGATAGAGCTGGTGCTGATAGCCGAAGAAGAACTGCGTGCTATGTCCCTTGGAGACGAAGGGGATGATGACCGGCCCGCCGATGGTACCGCCAAAGTAGTGGCGGTGCAGGGTGTCATAGGTGGTCGAGAAGTGATTTTTGGCATCGAAGAATCCGTTGCGCAAGAACTCGAATCCGTCGCCATGGAACTTTTCGCTGCCGGATTTGATGATGATGTTGACGACGCCGCCGGCGCTCTGGCCGTATTCGGCGTTGTAGCTGGTGGTTTGAACGCTGAACTCCTGCGTCGCGTCTGGGAATGGAAACGGGGCATTGGCATTGGTCATTTCATCCACGTTGTTGCCGCCGTCGAGGAGGTAATTCGACTGGGCGGGCAGCGTACCGTTGGTGGAGCTGATAACCGCAGCGGGAAAGGTCTTGCCAGAGCCTTGGTCGGTTCCGGCGCCCTCGTTGGTGGCGCTGGTGACGCCGGCAACCAGGGTGATAAATGACGCCGCGTTTCTGCTGTTTACAGGCAGATCGACGACGCGATCCTGGTCGATGACCTGGGACAAGGTGCCCGAGGTAGTGTCGATTTGCGGCGCATCGCCGATGACACTGACGGTGACGGCGGACGAACCGACTACCAGTTTGACGTTGACGGTTGCCGACTGATCGGCTTGCAGCACGATACCGGATTGCGTGTACTTTTCAAAGCCGGTCGCCGTAACCGTTATCGCATAGTCAGTGGGCAGGAG
>Ga0302320_10001783_pt1 | contig 51496 bp, 47 predicted proteins | sample Bog_T0_3_FD_202130 | JGI IMG/M metagenome (GOLD analysis project Ga0302320, IMG submission 202130) | Peat permafrost microbial communities from Stordalen Mire near Abisko, Sweden - Bog_T0_3 | ecosystem: Environmental > Terrestrial > Soil > Wetlands > Peat | place: Sweden: Abisko, Stordalen Mire... | reverse complement strand
TCGGTCTCGACTCCCCCAAAACCACCCTGAGGGCGCCCCCGGTCCCTCGCCCTTGGGGACCGGGGAGACCCCGAACCTCAATTGGCGGGTGGCCTCGGTCTCGACTCCCCCAAAACCACCCTGAGGGCGCCCCCGGTCCCTCGCCCTTGGGGACCGGGGAGACCCCGAACCTCAATTGGCGGGTGGCCTCGGTCTCGACTCCCCCAAAACCACCCTGAGGGCGCCCCCGGTCCCTCGCCCTTGGGGACCGGGGAGACCCCGAACCTCAATTGGCGGGTGGCCTCGGTCTCGACTCCCCCAAAACCACCCTGAGGGTGCCCCCGGTCCCTCGCCCTTGGGGACCGGGGAGACCCCGAACCTCAATTGGCAGGAAGAAACCCACGGTCCAGCAGGATCGATCCCGACAAATGCCCAAGGTCTGAGGGCGTATTCCGCGCACTCGACCGAAGCCCGCAACGCGGGCGGAATACGTTAGCCCCAGTCGTAAGACTGGGGTGACGGAGCGGCCGCGTGTCTCAGCCCGCTTAAGCGAGCGTAAGAACCATTACACCCAGATCCCCTTCGCCCTGTATCAGGGCTTGGCTCACAGGTCGGGGATTAGGCCGTGTTTGGTGAATCCTGGCGGAGCACGTTTGTATCAGGGCACGACTGCACAGCTTGCTGAGAAACACCATCGAATGGCTTTGTAACAGGGCACGACTTCAGTCGTGCCGCAAAAGCCTCAAAATTGCGGCGGGCTTCAGCCCCTGAGGGAGAGTTTTTTCAAACTGGCCCACTACCGAAACTCCCCCGTTTGCCGATAACGGATGCGCTCGCCTTTCATGCACGTTGAGAATGCTCTTCTCCGCGGTGAGTTGGCGGACGTGATGATTCCCCCGTTCAACGTCTTTATGAGCGACTGCAACGGCGAGCGCTGCGCTTCCCTTAATCTCGCCGCAGGCTTTTCCACCAGCGGCAAATTCGACATTCTGCAGATCAACGACTGGAACAACAACAACCGTTGGTGCCGCGCTTATTACGACAGTGTCAACGATCCCTGGCTTGAAACGGACATCGATCTCTCGCCCGGCGGCACCTATGAGTCGCTGAACGATCAGTTCGCGACCTGGAACACCGTACTCGGCAGGTTCATCGCCAAGTACAGCTTGAAGTAGATGCGTCGGCCGGCAGTCGTAGTTCCAGAATCTCAAAGTCGAGACCTGTGGCACCCCTTCTACTGGCGCGCTTGCTTACTGACGATCCGGACTACCCACCCAAGAATTGACGACGCAGGACCTGTTTGGCGTGAAATTCCGCTAGAAGAGCAGCGGATTTTGCGCAAAATCCTCAAACCTAAAAGTACCGGCCTTGAGATAGTCCTCGACGGCTTCTCCTGCAATCCAACGACGATCTAGCTGCTCGGCGACGGCGCCTGCGGTGAGTGAGCCGGCAAATGGATCAAGCACCAGATCGTTTGGATCAGTAAGGAGTTTGATAAAGAATTTGGGTAAGAGAGCTGGAAAGCGGGCTGGATGAATCTTAATTCCAGCCTCTTTACAGCGTTTCGTATATATATCGTTTGCGGCATTATTGCCCATCTTCATCATGCTTTCCGGAACATCGAAGTCTGTCTCGGTCACGTTAGGCGGAATTGAGCCACCTGCATCAATCTTGTCGAAAGATTCCCGAATGACATGGCCGGACGGGCGCGTAGCACCGCGAACACCGTTCCTGTTCAGTCGAATCATGTCCTCGCTGTACTCTTTGAGGACGTTGAGATTCGACGCTTTCGGATATGGCGTCTTCGAAAGCCACCAGACATATTCAACAGAATCGCGGACCCGAATTCGGCGGACTGTCACCCATTCAGCGGGCACCGGCATCTTTGCAGGGTTATACCAAAAGCACTCTTGGGCTAGACGAAAGCCAATCTCCTCGACCAGCGCGATGAGAAGCTTGAAATGATAAACGGACCGCGTGGGCGTACCCTTGTTGTAGCTGCCGCCGATGTTCAAAACAAAGCTACCATCATCGGTAAGAACGCGCTGAATCTCTTTTGCAAACGGCAGAAACCAATTTACATATCGGTCTTTGTGCTCGTTGCCGTATGCTTTCTTAAAATGCAGAGCGTAGGGCGGCGAGGTGACAACGAGATTAACGCTCGAAGATGGAAGCGCTTGGAGCATTTCCAAGGAATCGCCGACATACGCAGCCCCTAATCGAGAGGAAAAGTATGGGGCCTTCAGGATCAACCGTGCCGGGTGATCCAGTCGAGCATCGTGAGGCGAAAGGTCAGCAGCAGCCGGAATTGCCGCCTCCACGCTGTCGCGGACGAATTGTGGTTTAGTCGACACGGTTGTTGCCATAATACGGTGTTCCTATGGAGAAAGGTAACAGAAATAGGTTTACATTGTCAACCCTTTTCCAGAACGGGAACGAATGGATCTCACAAGCGGAAGCTGCTCGTATTCGGGGCGTATCTAGGCAGGCCATTTCCCGACTCATCAAGAAAGGAAGACTCCGGGTGCTCAAGATCGCGGACAAGGTGCTTTTGAACCGCGCCGAGATCGAAGCCTTTGTACCTGAGCAGCCAGGGCGACCGGCAAATGAGCGAACCGCTCGAAACAATCCGTAATCTCATCGACGAATGTTCGGATGAGCAGCGTAGGGCACTTAAGTTATATCTGCGCAAAATCGCACCTCATCCTCTGGAACGCGAATGGGGCATCGACGCCGACACAATCCTGAGCGCAATCAGCAGATCGTCTGACCTGACAAAGCGCGGAGTCCGCGGCATCATTGCCGAAGCCATTTTCGTGAGCGAAGTCATACCAACTGTTGAACGCTCTGGATGGTTTCCCGTCGACCTGGTTGGCGATTGCCCTTACGACGCTATGCTGAAGAAGGGCGCATTTGCTGCTCGAGTTCAGGTGAAGCTGCAGCGCCTCGAAGAGGGTGCACCGAAACTCTATTACCCCAAGCACTACGAAAAGGGAACTCTCTTCGTAGTCGAAGTACAGAAAACACGAACGGGAGAAAAGACCTCCAAGAAAACGCTGCCGGGAACAGGAACAACGATAACAACCACGGAGTCGGTCACCGTGAATACGAGGCCTTATAGCTTCGGAGACTTCGACATCCTCGCCGTTAACATGCACCCTTCCTCTGGGAGTTGAAGGAACTTTCGTTACACCGTAGCATCGTGGCTGCTGCCGCGACCCGCGAATAAGAGCTTGGTCGAAATCTTCCAGCCGGTTGCTGCAATTCCGAACGAAGCGTGGACTGACGATCTAGGCACCTGCCTCAGCTGGTATGAAAGCGCAAGGCAGACCCGGGTGTTGGCCGAGCTACTCCATCTAAAGAAAACCGTAGCGAAGGTGCAAAAGAAACCTGCTCGTCAGAAGAAGCTAAAATGAACCGAATCTTAACGGGCAGCCCAAGGCGGGCGGCCTGGACCCCTAGAGCGCAAGCCCGCCACAGATGGAGTGCCACCGGATCTCGATTTTGAAACCCCGGAAACCCGATTACCTTCCCGACCCAGCCCGCCGCTCCGCTTCCATCAGGTTGGTAAGAATGTCGTTGATCCGGGTGAGGTGGCCTTCGCCTTTGGATTTGAGCCAATCGAGCACCTGGGGATCGAGGCGGACGCTGACCGCCTGCTTGCGCCGCGGACCACGCAGCCGCACCATGTGCGCGAGTTGATCCGGCGTGAGCCGCGGAATGTCAGAGTAGTCGATGTCCGAATCGTCGCCTGCGGCCTGCTTCGCGGCCCCGCGCCGCACCGCTTCCTTTTCGGCCTCAGTCCACTTCCTGTTTCTGATATCTTCTGACGTCATCTTTACCAGTGCAAAACCCTCCAAGAGTACCCCCAAAACGCGGTTTTGGGGGCAACATCGCCTGTTTAACCGATCTTGTGGGAAATTCTGTGGTTTTTGCTTCTCTTATTTGGTCAATTTCACGGTTTTACTTACCAATTAAATGGTCAATTTCAAGGTATTCCCCTCGAAAAATCGCAACCGCCCGAGCCAACATTTGCGGGGTGAATGGCACCATCTAAGCGAACATTTGGCCGGGTCTCGGCACTCGACAAGCGAACATTCGCGTTGATTCCACATAACTTATTGGAAATGTGAGCCTTAGCGAGCGCCAAAAATCGCGCGCGATTTCATAACCTTGATGAGCCGTCATTTCCCCGATGCCTGCGGCAGCGCGGGTGCATCCGCCGGCGGCTTAGGTGCGGGCGGGACTTTGGGACCGAGCAGAACCCCGTCGTCGAGCGAGGCCGCGACCAGGCGGTCGCCGGCCACACGGATGAGGGCAATCTGGTAGCCCGTCGGCCACCAGACCCATGTCATGGTCTTTGGGTCGATGGCATAGATCTCATCCCTGGTACCCGAACTGACCAGAACTCGTTTCGAATCTGAATCGTAGCTGAGATCGTCGATGTCGCGCAGCGGAAGACGAGTGATCCACAACCAGGTTTTGCCCAGGTTCCGCGTGAAGAAGACGCCCTCACGTGCGCCCAGCCAGAGCGTGCCGTCGGGCGAGAACACAACGCGGTGAATGTGCGTGAGCACCGTGGGCATCCCCATGGGAAACCAGGACTTGCCGGCGTCGCTGGAGAGGACCACACTGTCGTCTCGCGCCGCCACCATATCGTCGCCATGCGCGGTAACGGAGAGGTAATCGCCGAACCCCATCACCGGCCCGCCCTGCCAAGTGGCGCCCTGGTCGCGGCTCGTGAGCAGACCGTAGTGGCTGGCAGCTACCCACACGTCGCCGGAGACATCGAGTGCGTTGACGAGACTTTCAAACTGAACAACCGGTGCCTTAACTTGCTTTTCTATGTTGACCTTAGTGCCGCGGTGAACCTCCGTCGAAGTCTTAAGCAGCGTGTTTGCAATGGTATTGCGCGGCTGCCAGATGAGTGCGCCTGCTGAAGGGTCAGCGGGAGCCGGATCGCCGGCTGTCGCCGGCGGATCGGCTGGAGCACCCAGAACAAAAATGCCGTGGCTGGTTCCGGCCACGATAGCCCCATCTTTGGTTTCGGCCAGTGCAAACACGTCGCGCCCGTCGAGCCCCGCGCCTAACTGCTGCCAGTGCATGCCGTTATCAACAGACCGGAAGACACCGCCGAATTGCTTGTCGTTGACCACGCCCGCGTAGAGATGGGTGGGATCGTTGCGGTCGACGAGTAAAGCGGCAATCTTCCGCTCGGAGATGCCCCGATTCGACGGCGTAAACGTGGCACCCGCATCGTTGCTCGTGAGAACCCCGCCGCGATCCGTGGCCAGAAGCACGCGATTGGAGTCGCTGGGATCGACATAGACATCGTTGATGACGACGTCGGAGCTCGTCATGAGCGTGAAGGTTTTGCCGCCGTTCACGGTTTTGTAGAGGCCCTCGGTGGTTCCGGCGTAGACGATCTGGCGGTTTTCGGGATCCTGCATGAGAACGCGGGTGCGCCGCGCCTCGGTGGGAATGCCCTGAATCTTGTGGAACAGAGTGCCCGCGTTTTCGCTTTTGTAGATACCGCTGCAGGCGCTCAGATACACGATGTGCGGGTGTTCGGGATCGACGATGATGGAAAAAACATCGGAGTCAACGATCAATCCTTCCTTGATGTTGCGCCAGGTCTTGCCGCCATCTGTGGTCTTCCATGGCAGGTGCCATGTTCCTGCGTAGACGGTGCCGGGATCTGCGGGATCGACAGCCAGAGATTCAATTTCGTGGATCTCGTGACTGCCGGGCGGGCTGATCTGGGTCCAGGTTGCGCCCGAATCGCTGGAGCGATAGACACCCTGGAGCGTTCCTGCAAAAAGCATGTGGGGATCGGAGGGCGCCGGCGTCAAGGCGTAAATCGCCTGGCCCTTGAAGAACGCGGTTTCATGCCAGGTGCGCCCCGCATCGTGGCTGATCCACAGGCCGCCGTCGTCGGTGTTCTTCCACGCGCCTACGTAGAGCGTCGAGGGATGCGCGGAATCGACCACAATGCTGTCAATGACAAAGCCGTCGCCGCGGTCGAGCCTGGCCACGCGATGCCAGGTCGCGCCTTCATCCAAGGACTCGTAGAGCCAACTGTTGGTGGTGCCGAGATAAAGATGATTGGGCTGCCCGGGCACGGAGGCAAAGGCGCGCGCATCGCCTCCGTCGGGACCGACGACGGTGAATGCGGCTTGCGCATGCAGAGCCGAAAGGCAGAACAGGCACAGAAAAAGCGAAATGAACTGGACCGGAATGCCAAGCTGGCGCAACTTCAAAGAAAAAAACAGCAAGCGGTTCATCTAGACAGAGAGCTCCCGAGGTTCTCTATCCAGAATAGACAAAACTGGAGGCGATAGCGAAGCGGGGCGGACACGACGGGCGGCGATGCGCAAAAGTCGCCACCTCGGATATGGAAATCAACCGCAGATCCGCGTTCGACTTGGATCGTGCGAAAGGCGAAAGCAACCGCAGATTCTTCGACTCGTCTCGGCGCGCTGGGACTCGCCCTGGATGACAGCGATTTTTTATTGCGATCTTTAGAGTCAGGACGCTAGCCGACGTTGAGGGTCTTGAGGAGGCTGCGCGGCTCGTGCTGGATCTTCTCCTGGAGAAGATTAATCGCGTAGATGAGCTGCTCGGGGCGTGGCGGACAGCCGGGAACATAGACGTCGACGGGCACGACCTGATTGACGCCCTGCACCAGGGCATAGTTGTTGAAGACGCCGCCCGAAGTGGCGCAAGCGCCCATGGAGATGACCCATTTGGGTTCGGGCATCTGGTCGTAGAGGCGGCGGAGAACGGGAGCCATCTTTTGCGCGACGCGCCCGGCCACGATCATAAGGTCGGCCTGGCGCGGGGAGGGCCGGAAGACTTCGGCTCCGAAGCGGGCGATGTCGAAGCGCGATGCGCCTGTGGACATCATTTCAATGGCGCAGCAGGCCAGGCCGAAGGTCACGGGCCAGATGGAGTTCTTGCGAACCCAATTGACGGCGAGATCGAGGGAGGTAAGAAGAACGCCTTCCGGCTGCTCGTAGCCGTAGTTGGCTTCTCTCACCTTGAGGCGGTTTTTTACGCTGCTATCGAGCGCTCCGAACAGATAGCGGTCACGCTCTATGGTCGACGACATGGATCAAGTATAGCGTGGGTCGGGGGTCGGGAACCGTGGTTCGTGGACCGTGGGACGTAGGCGCACGAAGATCTGACCACGGTTCACGATTCACGGCCCACGGTCGATTGGCTTTTGGCGAAACTTGCGTTATTTGTGCGCCTTTACGAAAATGATACGAAAGCACAGTCCAGATTTCTATATCATCTGTCCGGTGGTGTCTTGCGGTCCTCCGGTCTTCTGAAAAGTGTGCCGAGCAGGGTTCCCGACCGCCCGAGCCGGAAGCCAGCAACCGACAACAAATCCAGCGCTCCTTGCGCGTGAACGAATTTGGAGTGGAAACTTGATGTGCCGCAAATGGTTCAAAATGTTGATTTTCTTTGCGCTGGCTGGGATTCCAGCGTGGACTTTGGCGCAATCAGCAGCGGCGACCTCGACTCCGGCCCCCGTCCCGGCGGCGCAGGCGCCAGCGACACAAGCGCAGATTGCCGCATTGCAGCAGGCTGTGCAGAACGCCCAGATGTCTGGCGACAACGCGTGGATGCTGACTTCGGCGGCGCTGGTTCTGTTGATGACGGGGCCGGGGCTGGCGCTCTTTTATGGCGGCCTGGTGCGCAGGAAGAACATTCTCAGCACCATGATGCAGAGTTTCGCCATGATGGGCCTGGTGAGCATTCTGTGGGCGTTGGTGGGTTACTCGCTGGCCTTTGGCCACGGGAATATGTTTATCGGCGGGTTTGAGCACGTGTTCCTGCGTGGAGTCTCGCTGACTCCGAATACCGACTACGCGGCCACGATTCCCGAGCAGACCTACATGATTTACCAACTGATGTTCGCCATCATCACGCCGGCGCTGATCACGGGAGCGTTTGCGGAGCGCATGAAGTTCAGTTCAATGGCGGTGTTTCTCTCGCTGTGGTCGCTGCTGGTCTACTGCCCGATGGCGCACATGGTGTGGGGCGTGGGTGGACTGCTGAACGCAACGGGCAGCCACATTCAAAGCCTGGACTTTGCCGGCGGCACGGTAGTGCATATCACCAGCGGCGTCTCGGCACTGATTTGTGCGCTTTACCTGGGCAAACGTATCGGCTACCCGCACACGGCCATGCCGCCGCACTCCATGGTGCTGAGCTTTATTGGCGCTTGCCTGCTTTGGGTGGGCTGGTTCGGTTTTAACGCCGGCAGCGCGCTGGGCGCAACCCCGCTGGCCACAAGCGCCTTTGTGAACACGCACTTCGCGACGGCGGCCGCGGCTCTGGGATGGACGATTTTTGAGTGGTTTCACAATGGCAAGCCGACGGCCCTGGGCGCTATTTCCGGCGCGGTTGCCGGGCTGGTGGCCATTACCCCGGCCTCAGGCTTTGTGCAGCCCATGTCGGCGCTGCTTATCGGCCTGGCGGCGGGATTTTTCTGCTCGTTCATGGTATTCGGGGTGAAGTCGTTCTTCGGCTACGATGACTCGCTGGACGCGTTTGGCGTGCACGGAGCCGGTGGAACCCTGGGCGCATTGCTGACCGGCCTGTTTGCCGCCAGCGTCATCAACCCGATCTATGGAAAGGACGCAGCGGGAAACAACATTCCCACGGGCGCCATCGACGGGCATTGGGGCCAGATCCTGAACCAGCTCGCGGGCGTGGGTGTGTCGTGGGGGATTTCCATCGCAGGCACATTGATTCTGCTCCTCATTGTGGATAAGATCATGGGACTGCGCGTGACTCCCGAGCAGGAGCAGGCGGGTCTGGATCTCTCGCAGCACGGAGAAGAGGGCTACGATTTCAATTCGTAGCTGCTAGCTAATAGCTTCCAGCTCCTGGCCTCTTCATGCTGGATTGGGCGCTCTTTGTCCCTGTAAGAGAAAGCTGAATGCCGGGGAGTAGAAGCTGTTTTTGGGAAACACGGGCGGCAAACAACCCGCCCCACCTGTTAGGCTATCGAACGAGGAATTTCTGCATATGTTGAAGATTGAAGCCGTTTTACAACCCTCCAAGCTGGATGCGGTGAAGGATGCGCTGCTGGAAGCCGGTATTGAAGGCATGACGATACTTGAGGCCCGCGGCCACGGCCGCCAGAAGGGCCACACGGAATTTTACCGCGGCCGTGAGTACACCGTGGATCTTCTTCCCAAGGTGAAGATCGAGATGGTGGTTCATGACGATATGAAAGAAAAGGCGATACAGGCCATTGTGGGGGCGGCGCGGACCGGACGCATCGGCGACGGTAAGATCTTTATCAGCCCGGTTGGTGAGGCGATTCGCATCCGCAACGACGAGCGCGGCGAAAACGCGCTGTAAGCGCCTGGGCAGCGTAAGGGATCCGCGCCTTCAACGACGAGCCTGTAGCGCGAGCTCGCGGAACTCTGCGAACCCGGCCAAGACGCCCAGAGCCTCCAGGCACCTGCGAATGGGCTCTGCGATTTCGTGCCCGGTTTCATCCTGCGGATGAGCCTCCAGCTCCTCGTCCAGCAGATCTGCCATATAGACGGCAACCGAGCAATCGAAGCCGGAGTGCGGGATGCGATCGGGCCGGTGGTGGTGCGCGATGGCCTCTACGGCAATGTTGGGCAAGCCCCACAGCCCGAGCAGGTAGGCGCCAATCTCAGCGTGCGAAGTTCCCAGCAGCTCCTCTTCCGCCGTAAACACCTCGCATCCGCGCTCAGCGGCCATGGTACGCGCGCTACAAAACACATCGGGCAGGGCGCTACCCAGTACCAGGCTGCCCACGTCGTGGAGCAGCGCGGCCACTACGGTGGCATCGCGGATTGCCGGCTCCATCGGGAGCACCGCGGCAATGGCGGCAGCACGGTGGGCATGCCGCTGAATGGCCTCGCACTCCGAAAGCGGGACGCGCGGGTGAGGCATAAACACCCTGAAGGCCTCCGAGGCCAGAGCCAGGTTCTTGATTGTCTCCACTCCGAGGTAGCCCACTGCGGTTTGCAGTGTGGTGACTCTTCGCGCCAGTCCAAAAAATGCGCTGTTCACAAGCTGCAGCACCTTGGCGGCCATGGCCACGTCCCGCTCGATGATGTCCGCGACCTTATCTACCGATGCGTCCGGATCCCTGACCGCCTGGGTGAGCGAGGTATAGGTAATTGACAGCGAAGGCAACTGCCCGATAGCGCCGACAATCCTGCGCAGCTCCGGTGCGCAGAGCAGATCTTGCAGTGCGCATAGGCGGTCGATGATCGATTGCAGTTCAGACGCATTACAGGGCTTGGCCAGGAATCGGTGCGCCACCGAAACTGCCCGGGTTGACAGTGTGGGCTCGGCATATCCGCTGAGGATGACGCGCGCGCTGCTTGGATAGCGATCGCGGATGTGGCCCAGAAGTGTGGCGCCGTCCATGCCCGGCATGCGCATGTCGGATACGACGACGTCGAACGCTTCCACCTCGCAGGCCTGTAGCGCGGCTTCTCCGCCCAGCGCAAACTCCATGGCCCAGCGTTTTCGCTCCGCATACAACATGCGGCGCAGGCCGTCCAGAACCCGGCTCTCATCGTCTACAAACAGGATGCGTTTCATGCCGCCACCGCCTTTGCCGAAAGGAGCTTGCCGTCGTAAGGGAGACGAAGAATAAACGTGGTGCCCTTCCCCTCCGTGGTTTCAAAGTGAAGACTTCCGCCGTGCTTGTCGACGATGACTGAGCGCGCAATGGCCAGCCCTTGTCCGGTTCCCTTGCCGATCTCCTTGGTGGTGAAGAAGGGATCGAAGATGCGCGTACGGAACTGCTCCGGGATTCCCGTTCCCGTGTCCTCGATGCGGATCTCGGCCCACTCCGCGCATCTCAGCGTGCGCACAGTGATGGTCCCTCTGTTCGGCCCGCCCTGACGTGCGACGTCTCCAATGGCGTGCGCCGCATTGACGATGAGGTTCAGAATCACCTGGTTGAATTCGCCTGGATGGCATGAGACCGGTGGCAGCGAAGGGTCGAAATCGGTTTCCAGCTCGGCGACGTATTTCCATTCGTTCCGCGCGACGGTAATGGTGCCGGCGATGGCCCGGTTAAGGTCCAGCAGGGATTTTTCTTTCACGTCGGGATGCGAGAACTCCTTCATGGCATTCACCAGCGCAGCCACACGGCCCACGCCTTCGAGGGTTTGATCGATGGCCTTGGGAATCTCCTCGAGCAGATACGGGGCGTCGGCATGATCCGCCGCCGCTGCCGCTACTTCAAGCGGATCGCGGGAAAGCTGGTTCTTGCCGGCCGCGGAAAAGCACTGCTCATAGCAAGTCAGCAAGCCCTTGAGGTTATGGAAAGCGTCCTTCAGGAAGCGCACGTTGTCGCCGATGTACTGGGTGGGCGTATTGATCTCGTGGGCGATTCCGGCCGCAAGCTGACCTACCGACTCGAGCTTTTGCGCCTGTAGCAACTGCTCCTGCAGTTGTTTTCGCTCGGTCACGTCTTCGCTCATGCCTTCATAGCGGACGACCACGCCGTCCTCGCGAATGGCGCGGGCGCTCATGGAGAGCCAGAACCTGCTCCCATCCCTGCGATAGAACTCGCTTTCGAAGCTCTGCACCGACCCGTCCCGCTCCAACAGGCGCTTGAGCTCGTCGCGACGCCTGGGGTCGACATACCACTGGCTAGCAATCTCGGTGGTGCAGCGCAGCGCCTCCTCCGGGGAGCTGTAGCCGAAACCCGCGGCCATGGCCGCGTTCAAGCTCAGCAGCCGACCGTCCGGAGTGCTTTGATAGATGCCGACAATCGCGTTGTCGAAGATGCCGCGATACTTCTGTTCCGCGTCCCGCAGCGCAAACTCCATTTTCTTGCGGGCGCTAATGTCCTCGCACATGCCTTCATACCGAACCACCGCGCCATTTTCTCGAATCGCGCGTATGTTCATGCTGAGCCAGATCTGCCTGCCATCCTTGCAGCGAACCTCGCATTCGAAATTCCTCACACCTCCAATCCTGTCCATGATCAGCATGAATTCCACGCCCCGCTTGGGGACAACAAAAAGCTGGCGAGAAATGTCGGTGAGGCTTGCCACCATCTTTTCCGGGGAATCGTAGCCGAAGCTAGAGGCCATGGAAGGATTCGCGGTCAGCAGGCAGCCGTCCGGCGTACTTTGAAAGATTCCCACTATGGCGTTGTCGACAATTCCCCGGTACCTCTGCTCGGCTTCCCGTAGCGCATTCTCCATCTTTTTGCGCGCGGTGATGTCGCGGCCGATGCCGGCGATACCGATGACGCGACCGCGATGGTCGCGCACCGGCACTTTCGTCGTCAGGATGTCGATCTCGTTCCCTGCAATGTCTACGCTCTTCTCCTCACGGTCGTGGAGGGGCTGGCCGGATTGCATAACGTTCTGCTCGTCTTGAAAGTAGGCGTCGGCAAGTTCGCGCGGAAAAAAGTCAAAGTCGGTTCTTCCCAGCAGCTTCTCCGGTGAATCCTCCCCCACTTCGCGCGCCACGTGGGCATTCGCCACGATAAACCGGCTATGGATGTCCTTCACGTACATGAAGTCCGGCATGTTGTCGATGAGGGCGCGCAGCATACTGTGCTCGTCGTGCAACGAGAGCTTGCATACGGAGCGCAGCCGGTCATTGCGCGCGGCAAACACCGCGCAACCCAGAACCAGCGATGCGACGGCAACCATGCCAGCGGCGGCGAGCGGCGTGAATGCGATGCAAGCCTCGAGATGGGGTGTAATCCCGATGGGCAGAAAGCTGACCGCCGACATGCTCAAGTAATGCACAACGGGAACAGCGAGCCCGATGACCAATGCGATGGCCAGCCTGGCGGTCCAGTCGTGATTCTCATCGCGCGAGTGAGAGACCAGCATGAGGCCCACGAGCGAAATCAGGATGTCAAGAACGATGGCGGCGAGCAGCGCTCCGCTGCGGTACTGGGGCAGCGCGGCCAGCCGCAGCGCAGCCATGGCAGCGAACTGCATGACGGCAATGCCGGCGCCCACCGCAAGGCTGCCTCCGGCAAGCCCGGCGGAGGTCATGGGTTCGCGGCTGCTCACGTACACAATGGCCAGGGCGGCAAATGCCCCTCCCAGCCAGGAAATGGCCAGCGTGGGCATGTTGTAAGCAACGGCGATCGGGAAGCGGTAGGCGAGCATCCCCGTGAGATGCGTCGTAAACATCCCGATCCCCACGGCAACCGCGCCTCCCCACAGCCATTTCCAGCTGGGCCGCCCGCGATGAGCAGCCACCCGGCCCGCCATCTCCAGCGCCGCCGCCGCCGTCGCGATGGCGAATGACAGCGGGATGGCAAGGATTCGAAAGTCGTATGTTCCCGATGCGGGACTCATGGCACGCCTATGGCGCCCCGTGCGAACACGAGCCGGCGCTCATCCTATGCACATCGGCAAAAGTGGAGTTTTAACGAATCGACACTGATTGCCGAGGCGAATTGCGCCGATGGAGCAGGTGAGCGCCTCCTCGCCCGCTGCGTGGCGCGCGTCCGCCACAAGCGGCACGGGTCCGCCTTTGCGGCTTGCCTCCGCAAGCGCAAGCGCATCCGGCGGGAAACACTGCGCTCAGGAGAGCATCGTGACTGGAAAAGTTCTCTTCGTGGACGATGAGCCCCTTGTTCTTGATGCCCTGAGAAGAATGTTGCACGACAAATTCCATATCTACACCGCCAACAGCGGCGAAAAGGGGCTGGCCTCGGTCGAACAGAATGGCCCATTCGCCGTGGTTATCTCCGACATGCGGATGCCGGGCATGAATGGCGCCGAGTTCCTGGCGCGCATACGAAAAGACGCGCCCGACACGGTGAGAATGTTGCTGACCGGCTTTACGGATCTTGACGCAGCAATTGCCGCAGTCAACGAGGGCAACATTTTCCGATTTCTCACCAAGCCTTGCAGGAAGGACGAGTTGGTAGGCGCTATCAACCTCGGCCTCGCGCAGTACCGGTCCACCCTCGCCGAAAAGGAACTGATGAAGAAAGCCCAGACCATTGAGCATCCTCCGGCCGACTGGGACCCTTCAGAGACATGCGAATGGGACAACCACCTGGGACCCACCGGCTTGCCTGGACCCACGCAGGCCAGGGAATTGCTGGCGCCCCTCTTCGGAGCCGATCACCAGACCTACGTCATTTTGTTCAAGCTCACGGTGCTCGAGACCATCGAGGAACGCTACGGCGAGGAAGCCGGGGCCGACTACCTCATCAACGCAGCCCAGTACTTGACGCAGTCCTTGCGCTCTGAAGACCGGCTCTTCCATTGGGGCCGGTACGTTCTGATGGCTGTGGTCCGGCGCACAGTCTCTCCCGTCGCGGTGCGCATGGAGGTAGCTCGCTTGACTTCGTCCCCCGGCGACCAGGTCCTGGATGTCCGCGGCAGGAGCATCATGGTGGCCACATCCATCAACTCCGACTTCAAGGCCGTTTCCCAGTTCTCCGGGCTCGGCGAGATGCTGGCCGCATTCGATCCGCAATTCATCGGCAAAAGCGAGGCCGCAGCCGACCACGGACACTAAAGGGTCTTTCCGGCTGCCGATCGCGGCCACGTGACAAACCTCCCAGTGGGCGAATTATCCTAGAGGCCGGGGGGTGACCGATCCCCGGCCCCTCACGCCCTTCAAGGAGCAGCCCACTTGCATCGCCGACTTGCGCTTATCGCGCTCCTGCCGCTCAGCCAGGCCTTCCTGCTCTGCGCACAGGACACGCGCACCGTAATTGAGCCATTTTTCCCGCAGCTTTGCACCACTCTGGACGCGCAATTGCAAAGCCAGGGGCACACCCTGGCGCCGACCGACGAGCAAAAGCTCGACACCGCGCGTATTCAAAAAGCGATTGATAAATGCGGCAAGGGGCGCGCCGTATTGCTCCACGTGAACGAGACGAACAATGCATTTCTAAGTGGGCCGTTGGAGCTGCGCCCCGAAGTGACGCTGATCGTGGGGCTGGGCGTGACGCTTTATGCCTCGCGCGATCCTGGGGTTTTCGCGGTCTCGCCGGGAAGTTGCGGCATTGTGAGCCACGGAGGGGGTCGCGGCTGCAAGCCGCTGATTTCCGTGGACGGCGCGCGCGACGCGGGGATCATGGGTGACGGCACGATCGACGGCCGCGGCGGGGAAAAGATGCTGGGCTCGCAATACTCCTGGTGGGACCTTGCGCAGCAGGCACGCGACGGCGGCGGCCAGCAGGTGCCGCGACTGATTGTGGCCAACGATTCCGACAACTTCACGCTTTACCGCATTACGCTCAAGAACTCGCCCAACTTTCACGTTTCATACAACCACGGCAACGGCTTCACGGTGTGGGGCGTGAAGATCGACACTCCGCATCGCGTGGCCGACTCGGAGCATCCGCTGTCGCGCAACACCGACGGCATCGATCCCGGCAACGGCACGAAGAACGTGACCATTACGCACAGCTTTATCCGCACGGGCGACGACAATATCGCCGTCAAAGGTGGACTAGGCGGCGGGCCGGGCGGCGCGACCAACATGACCATTAGCCACAATCACTTTTACTGGGGCCATGGCATGTCGATCGGCAGCGAGACGAATGGCGGCGTGAGCAAGATCCGCGTATTCGATCTCTCGTTGGATGGCACCGACGCCGGCGTAAGGATCAAGTCGAACGGCTCGCGCGGCGGCCTGACTGAGAACGTGGTCTACGACGATCTGTGCATCCGCAATTCGCCCAACCCGATCACGCTGGACACGGCGTATTCGGCGAACGGCCCGCTGCAGGGCAATTCTCCGCCCAGCATGCGCGACATTACGCTGCACAATGTGCGGGTGAGCGGTGGCGGCAAAATTACGTTCAACGGCTACGGGCACGATTACCGGATTGCGGCCACGCTCAACGGCGTGCAGATTACCGACCAGGCGACGTATACCTATCAGGTAGACCACGCCGACGTGACGCTGGGACCCGAACCGACCAACCTGCAATTGCCCGCGGGCGAGGATTCGACGCTTAAGGGCACTCCGGCGGAGGGCAACCCGGCATCGTGCGCGGACAAGTTCGTGCCGTTTCCGCAGTGAGACAGGGACTAAGGGACTGAGGGACTAAGGGAACAAGAAAGCCGGAAAGCGCCCGCGCTAACGGCGAGCTGGGCCTTCATGCAGCGGGACGCGCACCACAATCTTGTTTCCGGCCCTTACTACCATCCGCGAAAACGACTCGCCGCCCACGTTGCTGAGCGAAACGAAGTTATTGTTGAGAGCCGTTACGTCGCCGTGCAGGGGCGCGTTGGGATCGGCGGGCAGGTTGAAACTGACACGCACATCCGGGCGGCCGTCGCCATCGAGATCGAACTCATCGCTCACGTGGCTGGGCAACGCATCGGCGGGCTCAAATACGATTTGGACGAATGGTTCAATGCGCTCGAGCAGTCGAGGTTCGACCGGCTGGTAGACCACGATCGTGTAGCGACCGCGATCAATCGTGCGCGCGACTGTGCCGCCGCTGTATGCGGCGTCGATGTGCAATCCGGCGTGGGCAACGGCATTGCTGAAGGCTCCCATCAACACGAACGGAACACAAATGGCGACGACGAGCGTCAATGCTGCGCCGGTGTAAGCAAGAATCGAAAGAATGCGTGTGCGCATGCGAGGCTCCTTCACTTCGAGGATTCACTTCAGGGGCAGGAATCCGATGAGGGTGTGAACGCCATTGGCCAAAACGCTGCCGCCGAACATGGTGGCCAGCGCCCAGGTACCGTAAAGAAACAGCAGGCGGGCGCGCTCGGGTTTGGCGGCCACCGGAGTTCCCTTGAGGTGCCAGACGGCCGCATTTTTCTTGCAGGCGTCGACACAGGCGCCGCACTTCATGCAATTGAGCAGGGTTTTTCCTTCGCGGACGGAATCCTTTGAGAGCGCAACAGTCGGGCAGCTTGTCTGGCAGAGGCCGCAATCTACGCACTTCTCGCGGTTGAAGCGGATTTCAAAGAGGTTGATTTTGTTGAACAGCGATTGAAATGCGCCGAAGGGGCAAAAGAACCCGCACTGGGTGCGCTTTTTGGTCAGGTAGGGCAGCACCACCACCAGCCCCACGAACAGAGCGACGAAAACTCCCATCTGGATGGCCGTCTCCACGTTGCGCACGGCGGGAAACTCCGTGACTGCTTTAAAAGGGCATAGCCACATGCAGTAAACGGGCTCAAAAATCGCCGCGGAGAGCAGTACGACGAAGATCAGAATAGCCCACGGGATGAGCCGCAGTTGAGGGCCGAAGCGGGTGACGAAGCGATGCAGCCTGCGCCGTTTGGCAATGGCGGCAAAACCTTCCTCGATGCCACCGAAAAAACAGGCGTAACTGCACCAGGCCTTGCCCATCACCAGGGTCAGGGCGAACCAGAGGCCGATCATGATGGCGATGGAATGGGGATTGCTTGCAGTAGGCAGTATCGACCCAGGGAAGATAACGGTGCGCGCAAACGCCGCGGGCAAAATGATGGACGGTGTGACCATGAAGCAGAACGGCGTGTCTCCCGAGACCATGCGGCTGATGGGGATGCTCATGGTGCCGCGCTCGGCAACCAGGGCGGCGATGAATCCCACTGGGAACAGAAAGCCCAAGGCGACAAAGAAGATTCGCCGCCAGCGATAGGTTTCTCCGGTACGCATCATCAGAAAAAAGAGCGCCGTCATGAAGAGGATGACCGCGGCGGCGCCGATGTGTTGATTCCGGCCAGCCTGCCGGAACGAGGGCGTGAAGATCAGCAGGGACCACAGCGCCATGGGCAGGGTGAGCAGAATGGACCGGCCGATGCCGCGAAAGGCCGGCGGCCGCACAAGAGCAGAGGAACGACTAGCCATGAAATGTCCTCTCGATCAGGATGGAAACCCCGGAAAAGCCATACCAGAAGGCCAGCAACACGGCGACCATGCGGGCCACTGCGACCACTGCCGGCGTTCGTTTGAGGAATCCTAAGGATAAGAACGGAATGAACCAGACGGCGGTTCCGGCAAAGAAGCAAAAAAAGAACAAAAGCGCCGCGGATAGGTGGGCAAGTTGCGCGGCGCGGACGCCAGCTACCAGAAAAGGCGGGCAAAGATTGATTCCGGTCAGGAATCCCAGGGCCAACGCTCCCGAGCGCTTCGTAACAGGGGCCTCGCCGATCTGGACCAGATTGGCGGTGGTTTTCGCCACGGCGCATCGCCGGTGCGGCCAGCCTGCCGCATACACCACGAGAGCCGCTGCGAGCAGGATCTGGATTCCGCCCATCAGCCAGGAGCGTCCGGTCCATGAGTGCGGAATCGCCGACCCCACGAGCCACGCCGCGCATGCAAACACCAGATAGCCGGCCAGGCGCGCGGCCAGAAAAAGAAGCAATTGGCGGCTGTGACCCCGAACTCCCTGTGGCTGAACCATTATCCAAGGCACTACCACCGGCCCACAGGTTGCCAGACAGACCGGGCCGGTGGCGAGTCCGAGCACAAGCGCCTCCCCGGCGCTGGCCGAAAAAGAGAGTGCCGCCATCGTGCCTGAAGTGTACGGCGGGCTCGGAAATGCCTTTGGTGACAGTGGTCACGCCGCCGCCACAAGTCAGTTAAGACGACTTCAGATTCTTGAGCGTTGGCTCGGCGGCCGGCGCCGATGTGCGGGTCGGGAGACCCGCACGACAGCCGGTCAGGAGACCGGCGCTACAAGTTTTCGACGCGTGTGGGAAATGCGGGCTATCGTTTCGCAAGCCGTTGAGCTTTCGCGCCGTCCCAGCAAAACTCCCACCTCCCGGCGTTTATCGCTTATTCTTGTAGCAACCCCTTCTTGCTTTGGCTGGCCCGAGCAAACAACAACCCTATGAGTGCAGTCGGTTTGGTGGTAGACGATCTTCGGGAGCAGTATATGCGGGAGATGGCGCTCGTGCGCCAGACCTGCGACCGCACCGGAGACGGTACGGCGGCCATCCGGCGGCGCTCCGCGGTGGTGGACCGCATTCTGATTGAGATGTGGCGCCGGGCGTTTGCCGATTTGCCTGCGCAGAACGTGGCCCTGCTGGCAATGGGCGGCTACGGGCGCAAGGACCTCTTCCCCTATTCGGACATCGATGTACTCTTCACCTTTGCCGACGAGAAGACCGAGGAGCAATCGCGGGAAGCGGTGCGGGCCATCATCCAGGGCATGTGGGATATCGGCCTGCGCGCCAGCCCCAGCTCCCGCACTGTGAAAGAGGCGGGACGGTTCGATCCCGACAACCTGGAATTCACGCTGGCCACGCTCGACCGGCGTTTTCTTGCCGGGCAGTTTCCGCTGTACCAGCAGCTACACCAGGTCACTTTCCCCGGCCTTGTGCTGAGCGAATGGTCGACCATTACGCAAAAGCTGGGCGAGGTTGCGCGTGCGCGGCACGCCAAGTTCGGCAACACGATCTTTCATCTTGAGCCGAATATCAAGGACTGTCCCGGCGGTTTGCGCGACTACTCACTGGCCGTCTGGTTCGCGGTGCTGTTCCACTTGAAAGAGACGAAGGAATGGCCGCGGCAACGCGGCGGAGTGTTCCAGAGCGCGCGCGGCGACGCGGAAGCAGCATTCGATTTTCTGGCGGCGGCGCGATGTTTTCTGCATTTCCGGCACGGGCGCGACGACAACACGCTGGACTGGCAGTCGCAGGATGAGGCTGCGGCGCGATCGATCGGCCTGGAAACGCGGGGCACGGCCGATCCCAGCTACTGGATGCGCACCTATTACCGGCATGCGCGCGTGGTGTATCGCCGCGCGGCGTTGCTGATGGAACATCTGCCGGCCCCGGTGAGCTTCTACCGTCAGTTCCGGCGGCGGCGCGCGCCCATCGCGGGGACCGATTTTCTGCTCGATCAGGGCCGCATCGACATCCAGCCCGGCGCGCAGTTCAACGACACCGCGGCCATCCTGCGCATCTTCTCGCTGATGGCCACACACGGCTACACGCTGTCGCAGGCGGCCGAGGATCGCATTACCGACGCGTTGCCGGTTCTGGCGATCTCGATTCCCGAGGGACCCTACCTGTGGAATGCGCTGCGCGAGGTGCTGCTGGGACCGCACGCGGCTCATGCCCTGCGCACGATGCACGCTCTGGGAGTCCTGGAGATGCTGATCCCGGAGTTCCACGGCATCGATGCGCTGGTGATCCGCGACAGCTATCACCGCTACACCGTGGACGAGCACACGTTTCTGACCATCGACAACGTGCATGGATTGCGCCAGCCGGGACACGACTACGAGCAGCGGCTTGCGCAACTGCTGCCGGAGATCGACCGCATGGATCTGTTCTTGCTGGCCCTGCTGCTGCACGACACGGGCAAGGCGCGGCGCACCGGCGAGCACGCGACACAAAGCGTGGAGCTGGCCGACAGTTTCCTGGCGCGCCTGGACTTCGATGCCGAAGAGAAGGAGATGATTCTCAAGCTCATCCGGCTGCATCTGGAGATGTCGGTAGCTATGCGCAGAGACATCTTCGACCTGGACAACGTGAAGGCGTTCTCAGAGAAGATCGGCAGCCCGCAACTGCTGAAGATGCTGACCCTGATGACCTTTGCCGACATCAAGGCGGTGAATCCCGACGCGCTGACGCCATGGAAGGCCGAGAACCTGTGGCAGTTTTACATGTCCACGTCGAACTTCATGGATCGCTCGGTGGACGAGGCGCGCTACCACGCCGCCATCGATCCCACGCTGCTCAATCGCATCCGGTCGATGGTTCCACCAGGGCAGCACGACGCGCTGAAGCAATTCCTGGAAGGACTGCCGCAGCGCTACCTGCAAACCCGGCTGCCCGAGCAGATTCGCCACCACTTCCAGATGGCCCTGAATCTCGATCAGAACCCGGTGCAGTTGGACTTGCGACCCAACCGGCAGCTCTTCGACCTGACCGTGATTACACGCGACCGCTCGCGCTTGTTTGCCGACGTGGCCGGAGTTCTGGCGTCGTGGGGCATGAACATCGTGCGCGCCGGAGCGTACTCCAACGATGCCGGCGTCATCGTCGACAGTTTCCATTTCACCGATATATTCCGGACCATCGAGCTGAATCCCAGCGAGAAGGAACGCTTTCTTGCCAGCATTCATGACGTGGTGGCGCAAAAGCTCTCGGTGCAACAACTGCTGGACGCGCGCCGCCACCTGAATCATCCCACCAATCTCAAGGTCGAGGTACAGACGAAGCTCGAATTCGACAACGAGGCCTCGAGTCACTCCACGCTTTTGCAGGTGATTGCGCAGGACCTTCCGGGCCTGCTGCGCCAGATCGCGCTTACGCTCAGCTCGCACCAGTGCAACATCAAGATCGCGCTCATCGACACAGAAGGCGAGACCGCGATTGACGTGTTCTATCTGACGAGCCGCGAGGAAAAGCTGACTCCGGAATCGCAGGAAGCGCTGGGCAAGGACCTGACCGCCGCTCTTGAAGCGATGCGGGCACCGGCCGGGGCGTAAGCCTGCGCCGCCCCTACGGGACCTCGAAGCATTCCCCACGCTGAAGCGCGGGGCTAACAAACACAGCGCCTACGGCGCGGCTGCCAAGACATTCCTTATGCAGTTCTCGGTCGCTGCTTCGCGGCAGGGTCCTACTCGTCACTCTTCTTGACAAGATACTCGTCGAGCAGAACGGCGACGAGCACCGCCGTGGGGATGGCGACCAATGCGCCGACGACGCCTTCGACTGCGGAACCGAGAAGCAACGCGACGAAGATGGCGAGCGCGGGCAGGTGGACGCGGTGCTTCATGATGCGGGGAATGAGCAGGGAGTTCTCGATCTGAACATAGATGAGAAAGAAGATGACCACACCGAGCACGCGGCCCCAGGAGTCGATGGCCGCCACCAGAATTGCAAGCACGATGGAAACGGCCGCGCCGAGGACAGGAATTATATTGAGCAGACCGGTGAGCACGCCCAGGCCGTAGGCGTAGCGGATATTGAGCGAGAGATAGAGGATGGTGCTTGCCATTCCCAGGATGAGCATGAGGCTGGCCTGGCCGATAAGCCACTTTTCCATGCGCCCGGCGGCGCGTTGCAACGTGACGTCGAGACGGTGGCGGGGCTGCGGAGGAAGAAACGAGAGAAACCAATGGTAAGCGACGTCACCTTCGAGGATGAGATAGAGCGTAAGCACGAATCCGGCGGCGACCTGAACGAGCACGCCGGCCCAGTTGGTGAGCGAGAGAAGCAACCCGGCGGCGGCATTGCTGAAGGAACCCTGAATCGAGGAGATAAGTTCAGCGGAGTTCAGGCCGCCCACAAAGGGAATTTGCTTGAACCTGGCCAGGAGCACGGGAAGGCGCGCGGGCATTTCGCCGTTGAGTGCCTGCAGATCGCGGATGACGGGCGGGATAGCGAGAAAGCCGAAGGCCGTGAAGGCGCCTGCCACAATGAGCAAAAGAAAAAAGATGGCTGTGGCGCCATGGAATGGATGCCACCGGCCGACGCGCAGCCGCGAGGTGGCACGCACCACCGGCGAAAGGACGACGGCGAAAAGCGCGGAAACATAGAGCAGCACCAGGACACTGCGCAACAGCCACGCGACGTAGATGGCGAAGGCAAATGCGAAAGCAAAAACGATGTGGCCGCGAATGCTTTGCGCAGATTTTGACGCGGACTGATTCATACGAGGCGATCCTTGCGAAACGAAAGCAGAGTTTGCGGAGTTAGCGGGGTTAGCGGCGCTAGTCGGTAGTAACCAAGCTAACACCGCCAACACCGCTAACGCCGCTTGTCTTCACTGGCCGCCGGCGATGATCGAGCCGAGGATGCCGCCCACCAGTCCGGCGCCACCCGCCTGCTGAGCCGCCGGAGCCTTCGGCAGATATTCGTAGATCTGGTGGGCGAGGCGCGAGATGGGCAGCGTCTGCAGCCAGACTGCGCCAGGACCGACCAACTGCGCAAGAAAGATTCCATCGGCGCCGAAGATCATGTTCTTGATGCCGGGAACCATGGTGATCTGGAAGCCGACCGAGGCCTGGAACGCGCCGACGTGGCCCGGATGCACGCGCAGGACTTCGCCGGGCGCGAGGTTTTTCTGGACGAGTTCGCCGGAGAGCTCGAGCCACGCCGTGCCCGCGCCGCCAATGCGCTGCAGCAGGAATCCATCGCCGCCAAAGATACCCGCGCCGAGCGATTGCTGAAATCCCAACGTGATGGTGACCTGCGGCGTGGCGCACAGGAAACCGTGACGGTGCACCAGATACTCCTGCCCCTGGCCGAGCTCGACGGGCACAATGTGGCCGGGGACTTTAGTGGCGAACGAAACTGAGCCGGGATACTGGACTGCGCGGTACTCGGTCATGAAGATGCTGGCGCCGGCAGCCGCGCGCTTGAGGACGCCGAAGAATCCGCCGCCCCCGCCCATTTGCGTGTGCGTCGTCATCCCGATGGATGCGGTCATCCACGAGAGCTCGCCACTCTCAGAGAACACGCTCTCATCGGGATTGAGGTCGACTTCGAGAACCGGCATGGTGGTGCCGAGAATGCGGGCCTGCATAGGGAATGCCTCCTGTCAGAAAACAGTGTAACCAAAAGCGGGGAACGAGGGAGCAAGAAGACAGGCGTTGCGATCATTGCTCGTCGCGGTGCGCGATGATCGAATCCTTGATGCGGTCGTAGACGTCGCTGGGAAGCACGCCATGATCGAGAAGGTCCAGCTTGGAACGGTAGGGGCGGAAGCGGATGATGCGGCCGGCCCAGGGGGGCGTCATGCCGGGAATCTTGAGCAGTTCCTCCACGTTGGCGTGGTTAATGTCGATGAGCGCCGCGGGGGGTGGAGCGGGTTTGGATTTCGGCGCGGATTGCGGTGCGTTGGACTGTGCAAGGCCGGGGATGGCGCGCAGGCTCACGGCGAAAAGGAGAATCAGGAGCACCGCGCATGGCTTGCGGAGTTGCACGCAACCATTCTCCACCTGCTCATGGGCTGGGGGCAAGAAAGGGATTTGACAGCGCGGGGGATTTACACGTAGTTTGGATACAGATGCAGAGCTTCCGCCATCATGGGCACCACCATCATCATGGAACATCCATGCCGGCGGACTGCCATGGCCTGAAGTAGACGGCCAGAGAGATCAGAAAGAAGTAAACGAGCCCGCCGGCGAAGACGCTGGTGGGCTTTTTCATGTGCAAACAAAAATCTGAAGGGAAGAAACGAAGATGAGTACTTCACCGACAATCGATTTTGAGAAGATGGATGGCCTCGTGCCGGGGATCGTGCAGGACGCGCGCACAGGCGAGATGCTGATGCTGGGTTTTCTGAATGCAACGAGCTATCAGAAGACGCTCGAGACCGGGTTTGTGACCTTCTGGAGCCGCACGCGCCAGAAGTTGTGGATGAAAGGCGAGACCAGCGGCAACCGCCTGCGCGTGATTTCGGCTGCGACCGACTGCGACAACGATGCGCTGCTGTTTCGCGTGGAAGTGGAAGGCGACGGGCTGGTGTGCCACGAGGGCACGGTGAGCTGCTTTACCAAACCCATCGCGATCAACGCGGAGGTGAGCCGTGGCTAACAAATTGAGACTGGGAATTCCCAAGGGCAGTTTGCAGGACGCGACCATTGCGCTGTTCAAGCGAGCTGGGTGGAACATTTATGCCGACGGCCGCTCCTATTTTCCGTCGATCGACGACGGCGAGATTGAGTGTATGCTGATTCGCGCGCAGGAGATGGCGCGCTACGTGGATCACGGCGTGCTGGACGCTGGACTGACGGGCATCGACTGGGTGGTGGAGAGCGGGCTGGACGTGGCCAGCGTGACCACGCTGACGTATGCCAAGCAGAGCCGGCGCAAGGTGCGCTGGGTGCTGGCGGTGCCGGAGTCGAGCAGCTACGAGAAGGCCGAGGATCTTGAAGGCAAGATTATTGCGACTGAACTGGTGGAGACCTGCAAGCGATATTTTGCGGCGAAGGGCGTGAATGTGAAGGTGGAATTCAGTTGGGGCGCGACGGAAGTGAAGCCGCCGATGCTGGCCGACGCCATTGTAGAAGTGACGGAGACGGGCAGCTCGCTGAAGGCCAACCACCTGAAGATTATCGACACCGTGATGGAGAGCGAGACGCACTTGATCGCGAGCAAGGCCGCGCTGGCCGATGCGTGGAAGCGGCAGAAGATGGACCAGATTGCGACCATGCTGCGAGGCGCGATTGACGCGCAGGCGCAGGTCGGGTTGATGCTGAACGTGAAGCGCGCGGACCTGGAAGCGGTACTGGCAGTGCTGCCGGCATTGAATTCGCCCACGATTTCGCAGTTAAACGACTCGGAGTGGGTGGCCGTGAACACGATCGTCGAAGAGCGCGTGGCGAGGGACGTGATTCCGCGGCTGAAAGCTGCGGGCGGGGCCGGGATTGTGGAGTATCCGCTGAATAAAGTGGTGCTGTAAGCGAGAGTGAGATGAAGCTGATCCGGACGAGAGGACTCGGGAGCCAGGCCGCGGCGGAAACGCTGGCAGCGCTGGAGCGGCGCGGTGGAGCGGCGCTGGATGCAGTGCTGCCGGCGGTGAAGCGCATTGTGGCCAACGTGCGCAGGCGCGGCGATCGCGCGCTGCTCGCCTATGCGGCGGAATTTGACGGGCTGAGCGGGCCGGGCGCAACGAATATCGCCGCGCTGCGCGTGACGCCGGAAGAGATGGCGGCGGCGTGGAAGGCGCTCGATCCTGCTTTGCGCGACGCTCTGCGCACTGCGGCCGCACAGATTCGCGGATTTGCCAAACGGCAGATGCCACAATCATGGAGCCATTCGCCGGTGCGGGGCCTGAAGACTGGACAACTTGTGCGGCCTCTTGGATCTGTCGGATGCTACGTACCCAGCGGACGGCATCCGCTGCCATCAACACTGTTGATGACCGCGATTCCCGCACAGGTGGCGGGGGTGGAGCGCATCGTCGTGGTTTCGCCGAAGCCCGCTGCGGAAACTTTAGCAGCGGCACACTTGCTGGGCATTACGGAGTTTTACCGGCTGGGCGGTGCGCATGCCGTAGCAGCTCTGGCATACGGAACGGCGACGCTGCCAAGCGTGGACAAGATTGTGGGTCCGGGAAATTTGTATGTGACGGCAACCAAGCGGCTGGTGGCCTTTGATTGTGCGATCGACATGCTGGCGGGGCCGACGGAAATTGTGGTGACAAGCGAAGGCGGTCGCGCCGAGGACATTGCGGCGGATCTGGTTGCGCAGGCGGAACACGATCCTGAGGCGCTGGCTATTTTTGTCACGACACGCGAGGAGCTGGCGCGGGCGGTGATCGCGGAGACAAAGATTCGCAGCCGCGAAAATGCCGTGGCTCGCGAGGCCTTACGGCGCAATGGCGTTGTAATTGTGGCGCGCTCGGCTGCAGAGGCGCACGCGATCACGAATCGGCTCGCGGCCGAGCATCTGACCGTAGATGCGGCGAGCGATCTGGAGTGGGTAGAGAATGCTGGATCGGTGTTTGTGGGCCGTTGGTCGGCGCAGCCTATGGGCGATTACATCTCAGGACCGAATCACACGCTGCCTACGGGCGGCATGGCGCGGGTGCGCGGCGGGTTGAGCGTGAACGATTTTGTGAAATTGATCACGGTGCAGGAGTACACGGCGGAAGGCGTGCGCACGCTCGCGCCGAAGGCCGCGCTGCTGGCCGAGGCGGAAGGGTTGATCGGCCATGCGGAAGCAATCCGCGTGAGGCTGGACGCGAAACCCGCTCGCGAAGGGAGGTCTCGTGGCTGAGTCATTGACAACCACTTCTCCGACGCCGCGTGCGCGGGTGCAGGCGATGAAGGAGTATCACCCTCCACTCGGCTGCCGCGACAGGCTGCGGCTGGACTTCAATGAGAACACGCTGGCCTGTTCACCAAGAGTCAAGGAAGCGCTGGCGGCAGTTTCCATGGGCGCGCTCACGCGCTATCCCGAGCGCGAGCCAGTGGAAGCGATTGTGGCCGCACAGCTGGGCCTGAAAGCGGAACAGGTCGCGCTGACCAACGGCGTGGACGAGGCGATTCACGTGCTCTTCGAGGCCTTTCTCGAAGCGGGCGATGAGCTGCTGCTGCCCGTGCCCACTTACACCATGTACGAGGTGTATGCTTCGGCGACCGATGCGCGTGTGGTGACGGTGCAGGCGGCGGACGACTTGGTGTTTCCATTCGAGCGGCTGGTGGCGGCGATCACGCCGAGGACCAAAGTGATTGCGATTGCCAATCCCAACAGCCCGTCGGGCTCGGTGGCCACGCGCGAGCAGATCCTGGAGCTGGCGCGGCGCACGCCGCAAGCCGTGATGCTGGTGGACGAGGCGTACTTTCACTTCCACGGCGAAACCGTGATGGACCTGGTGGGCACAGTGCCGAACCTCATTGTGGCGCGCACGTTTTCGAAGGCCTACGGGCTTGCCGGGTTGCGATTGGGACTGCTGGCCGGACCGGTGGAATTGATGCGGTGGGTGCGGCGCGTGCTTTCGCCCTACAGCGTGAACTCGCTGGCGCTGGTGTGCCTGCAAGCGGCGCTTGCGGACGAGGGCTATCTCGACTGGTACGTGACCGAGGTGCTGGCCGCACGCAGCGAGTTTGAGGCGGCACTGGATGCGGCGGGAGTGCGCCGCTGGCCAAGCCGAGCGAATTTTATTCTGGTCGAGATTGGCGCGCGGCACGTCGAGTTTGTGCGGCTGATGCGCGACGCAGGAGTGCTGGTGCGCGATCGCTCGAGCGATCCCGGCTGCGACGGCCGAGTGCGCATCACCATCGGAACGCGCGATCAGATGAGACAGGCCGTGGTGACCTTGAATGAGGTGCTGGCCGCACTGCGGAGCGGAGGCGAGACACGATGACGACGAGAAAGAGCGCGAAAGTTGCGGGACGCACTGGCTTGCGCACGGCAACCATTGTGCGCAACACCACAGAGACGCGCATCGAGCTGGAGCTGACCATCGAGGGCAGCGGCCGGTACAAGATCACTACGGGCATTCGCTTTTTCGATCACATGCTGGAGTTGTTTACGCGGCATGGCGCATTCGATCTGACGCTCGCATGCGACGGCGACCTGGATGTGGACCAGCATCACACGGTGGAAGACGTCGGGATCGCGCTCGGCGAAGCTTTCGATAAAGCGCTGGGCAACAAACGCGGCATCCTGCGCGCCGGCTACTTTGTGATGCCGATGGATGAGACGCTGGCGATTGCCGCCGTGGACCTGAGCGGGCGCTCGGCCTTTGCCGTCGATACCAAGGTGCGAACGCGGCTCGTGGGCGATTTGCAGACCGAGCTGGTGACGGATTTCTTCGAGGGTTTCGCGCGCGGGGCGCGTGCCAATGTCCACGTGAAGATCATGTACGGACGCTCGAATCATCACAAGATCGAGGCCATCTTCAAGGCGTTTGCGCGAGCGCTGCGCGTGGCCTGCAGCCGCGACAAGCAACTGGGCGATATGCTGCCGTCGACGAAGGGATTGCTGTAGGTCGATTGCGGTTCGTGCTATCCCACCTTAACCGTCCGCTTACGCGGACGGCGAAGGTGGGGCACCCGAGTTCTTAGGCGAGAGGAAGATTTGCTCTGATGCGCGTGACGGTGATCGACTACAAGGCCGGCAATCTGACGTCGGTACTGAAGACGCTCAGGCATCTGGGCGCGGAGCTTGTGGTGACGGACGGCGATTTGTCGTTGGTGGAAGCGGCAGAGCGGATTGTGCTGCCGGGCGTAGGGCACTTTGCCGCCACAGAGCGGCTGGATGCGACAGGGCTGACGGGCGCGATTCGCGACGCGATTGCGCGCGGCGTGCCGTTCCTGGGAATTTGCGTGGGGATGCAGTGGCTCTACGCGGGATCGACCGAGGCGCCGCAGCAGCCGGGGCTCGGAGCATTCTCAGAATCCTGTTCGCGCTTCGCTGAGTGCACGGAGAAAGTTCCGCACGTGGGATGGAATTCGCTTGAAGTGCGCGAAGGGTCGAGGCTGCTTGCGGGCGTGGAGCCGGGCGAGTTCGTGTACTTCACGCATTCCTACAAGGGGCCGGTTACGGCGGATACAGCCGCGGTGACACAGTATATTGAGCCGTTCGCGGCGGCCGTGGAGCGCGGGAACGTGATGGGCGTGCAGTTTCATCCGGAGAAATCGGGCGAGACGGGGCTGAAGATTTTGCGGAATTTTCTCGCGTGGCAGGCGAAAGGAGCGGGATGCTGACGAAGCGCATTATTGCCTGCCTCGACGTGCACGCGGGGCGCGTGGTGAAGGGCGTGCAGTTTGTGGACCTGATCGACGCGGGCGACCCTGCGACGCAGGCGGCGCGGCACGCACGCGAGGGCGCGGACGAGATTGTGCTGCTCGACATTACTGCGACGCACGAAGGACGGCAGACATTGCTCGACACGGTGCGGCGCACGGCGCGCGAATTGTTTGTGCCGTTTTGTGTGGGCGGAGGCATTAAGTCGGCGCGCGACGCGGAGCAGGTGTTTGAGGCGGGCGCGGACAAGGTGAGCATCAACTCTGCGGCGCTGGCCGACCCGGATTTGATCAGCGCCATTGGCAGCAGTTTTGGCGCGCAGGCGGTGGTGGTGGCCATTGACGCGCGGCGCGATCCTGCGGCTGCGGACCCCGTGCGCGAGGCGCAGGTTTTTGTGCATGGCGGGCGCAAGCCGGCGGGGCGGCGAGTGGTGGAGTGGGCGCGCGAGGCCGAAGAACGCGGCGCGGGCGAGATTCTGCTGACTTCGATGGATGCGGACGGGACGCGCGCGGGATTTGACTGCGAGCTGACCGCGGCGGTGAGCGAGGCCGTGGGCATTCCCGTGATTGCTTCGGGCGGCGCGGGCACGGTGGCGCATTTTGCCGATGTCTTCGGGCGCGGACAGGCACACGCGGCGCTGGCGGCGAGTATTTTTCATTTTGGCGTCTCGACATCGCGTTCGCTCAAAGAGGAGCTGGCGAAGGCGGGCGTACCAGTGAGGCTGCCATGCTGATTCCTTCCATCGATTTGCTGGGCGGGCGCATTGTGCAACTGGTGCAGGGCGAGAAGCTGCGCCTGGCGTTTGACGATTTTGAATATTGGATCGAGAAGTTCTCGCGGTTTCCCCTGGTGCAGTTGATCGACCTGGACGCGGCGATGCGGCAGGGCGAGAACTCCGCGCTAGTGGAGCGGATTGCGAAGAGGCTACCGGTGCAGGCGGGAGGCGGCATCCATACGGTCGAGCGGGCGCGGCAGGTGCTCGAGGCAGGCGCGCAACGCGTGATCATCGGGTCGGCGCTTTTCTCGGCCGAGGGCACGGTGAACACGGAGTTTGCGGCGAAGCTGGCGAAGAGCGTGGGCGCCAAGCGAGTGGTGGCCGGAATCGACACGAAAAACGGTCGCATTGCCGTGAAGGGTTGGAAAGCGCAGGTAGAGTTGACACCCGACGATGCGATTCCACAGCTCGAGGCGTATGTAACCGCGTTCCTCTATACGCACGTGGACACGGAAGGGACCATGCGGGGATTTCCCATCGACGTGGCGGCGCGGTTGCGCAAGCTAATGAAGAAGCAACTCATCGTGGCCGGCGGCATTCGCAGCCAGCAGGAAGTGGATGCGCTGGATGCGTTGGGCGCGGACGCCGTGGTGGGCATGGCGGTGTATACGGAATTGCTGGCGGTATAAGAAACGCAGGGAGCGAGGGAGCGAGTCAGCAAGCGTCCCACCCTTTTGCGAAAGACACAAAAGGATGGGGCACGGAGCGCATTGTTTCAAGTCGACTCGATCTCTTTGCTTCCCTGGCCGACGGCGTGGCTGGTTTCGATGCGGGCCGCGCGCAGCAGGCGCGCGATCTGCTTGAGATGCAGTTGCGCCGCGTAGGCGCGCATGATTTCGGCCTGGGAGAAATCGACGCCGGTGTGGCGGACTGCGTCCATGCGCGCTTCGAGGTCCGCGATGTCCTGTTCGAGGTTGATGCCCTCGGCCGGCTTGCTGAAGCGCCAGCGGTGAATGCAGCCGGCGATGAAATTGAAGCCGGAGTGAATGTCGTCTGCGAGGCGCGTTAGGACGGGCTCCAACTGCTGCGCGAAGCGGTCTTCGTGACTGTCTTTGACGGCAAGCTCAAGGGCCAGAAGCGCGTTGTAGAGGGAACGGCCGGACAGTGTGAGCAGGCTCAGGCCTTCGCGCCAGCCGGGGCTGCTGGGCTCGTTGCGCGCCGCCTCGAGGAGCTGATTGTTGCCGCGCAGCAGGGCCTGCAGGTTTTTGCGCAGCGCGGGCAGATCTTGTGAGGACGCGCCGCGAAACCCCTTGAGGACGGCCTCGAAGAATGCGCCGAGCACGAGGAATTCCTGAGCCAGACCGTCGCGCAGCCAGACGCGCGCGCGGTCGGGAAGAACGAGCGTGGTGACGGCCAGCGCGATGACAATGCCAAACAACACTTCAAGAACGCGATCGAGCGCCAGGTTCCAGCGCGAAGCCGAACTGGGGACCAGCAAGATGATGGTGATGGTGACGCAGGCAAGGCGCGCGCTGTCGCGCATTCCCAGCAAGCCACTGACGACGATGGCGAGAAAGACCGCGAGGACGTAGTTCCAGGGAGGCGCGCTGAAGAGAGAAAAGGCAAAACCGAAGAAGGCGCCGATGAAGGTGCCGAGGATGCGGTCGCGCGAGGCGGTAACGGTGGCGCCGACATTCGATTGCATGACGATGATGGCGCTGATGGATCCCCAATAGCCGTCGTGGAGGCCGAAGCGCAATGCCAGCCACCAGCAAAGGGTCGCGGCGAGTGCGGTCTTAGCGGCATGGATGAGCAAACGACGCCGCTCGAAGGTAAGAATCCCTTGCTCGCCGTCACTTTCGAGGCGCAGCTTGACGGCGAGTTGGTGTTGCGACCAGGTCTTTTTGGTTCTCAAGCGCATGGGGGCGATCCGCGGTTGAATTCTCTCACATTTCGAGAACGAAAATCTGCGCATCCTCGCATGCCGTAGCATACTAGTGAGAAGCCCGCGGCCGGTTGGGCTCAAAGAACCCCATGCTACGCGTCGGATACCCAGCTTCCATTTCAGCAGATCTGCTGCGCGATTTCCCCGAGGAAGTCGAGCTGATTCCCGTGTCGGAAAAAATGGACCACGACGTTGAGATCGACGTATGGATTCCCGACCCTTATGCAACCCGGGCCATGCGCGCCTGGCCGCACCTGCGCGGAGTGAAGCTGGTGCTGTCGATGATGGCGGGCACTGAATGGATTCCGGGAACGGTGGGGCCCCATGTGACGATCTGCAATGCACATGGAGCGCACAACATTTCCACGGCGGAGTGGACGCTGGCGGCCATTCTGGCAATGCTGAAGTATTTTCCACTGTATATCGATATCCAAAAGTCGGGGATATGGAAGCGCCGCTTCGAGGCCAGCGCGCACTATGCGCAAATTACTGGCGACACGCGGCCGTTCCATCCCGAAGTGATGCAAGAGGAGTTGACGGGAAAGACAGTGCTGATGGTGGGGTACGGGGCGATCGGCCAGGAGATCGAGCGCATGCTCGCGCCGTTCAACGTGAAGATGCTGCGCGTGGCGCGCAACGCACGCACTGCGCCCGAAGTGCACGCCGTGAGCGAGCTGGAACAATTGCTGCCGCAGGCCGAAGTGGTGGTTCTGATTCTTCCCTCCACCGCGGAAACCAAGGGACTGATGGGCAGACGCCAGCTTTCCTTAATGCGGCAAGGTACGCTGCTGGTGAATTCGGCACGCGGGCCGATTGTGGATACCGATGCGCTGGTGGAGGCGCTCGAACAGGGGCGGATTCGCGCCGCGATTGACGTGACCGATCCCGAGCCGCTGCCGGCGGGACATCCGCTGTGGAGCTGCCCGAATCTGCTGATTACGCCGCACATCGCTGGATCGTCGCCGCAATTTGCGCCGCGCGCGCTGCACACGGCGGCCGATGAGTTGCGGCGCTATATGAAGGGCGAGCCGCTCAAAAATGTAGTTCAAACCGCGATTTGATCGGAAGCGGCGGCGCGGCGCCACTCGCGCAGGCCGAGAATGGCGAGACCCACAAGACCTGCATAGAGCACGGCCGTGATCCATAGATCCTTGTAGATGTACTCGCCAATGTAGACGAGATCCACGATGATCCAGAGCCACCAGTTGGCGATATGCTTGCGCGCGCCCCACCAAGAGGCAATAAGGCTATAGCTCATAAGCACGGCGTCGAGATAAGGCAACGCGGCGTGGAGATGCCGGGCCAGCGTTCCCAGCACGAAGCTGCCCGGTATGCCCAGGAGAATGGCCGTGATAAGGCTCGAACGCGGGAGCGGGACAACGCGCACCGTGCCTTCCTGGCGCACTCCGCGCCACCAGTGCCACCAGCCGTAGAAGGTGAAGGCGACGAAGAAGACCTGCAGCAACGCATCGGAGTACAGGCCGGCGCGATAGAAGACCACCATGTAGAGAAAAATCGAAACCAGAGTGACCGGCCAGCAGATGAGCAGTCGCCGGGTGGTGAGCCAGATGCCGAGGATGGCAGTGATGGCTCCCGCGAGCTCGAGGCCATGCGCGATGAGCCAGGCAGCGATGAGCGTCCAGGTCATTGCAGCGTCACTCTGCGTGAGTTGCGGGCTTTGGCGCGGCGGCGCAGAGCGTCGAGCAACTGGCGGCCCGCGTCGCTCAAGAACCATTGCGCGTGACCGATAAGCCAACCATCGTAGGCCGCGACGGCTTTTTCTTCATCGCGCAGCACGCCGAGGAAGTAGTCCGCTTCAGAGAGCGCGAATTCGGCGTGGCAGAGCGCGGTCATGGGCGCGAGCGCGGCGGCTTCTCCGACGGGGAGTGGGCGGATGGATTCGTAGCCATCTAGAAGTGCATCGAGATGGTCAAGGTGGATGGGCACATCGTCGGGGTGCGCGGGATCGTCGACCAGTGTCAGCCATTCGACGATGTTGCGCTCGATGGCGTGGGCCAGGTCGTGCACGGCGTTTGTGCGGTCGGCGAGGCCGAAGTCGATGATGGCGGTGGCGCGCGCGTCGGGAGTTTCGTCGCTCCAGAAAAGATTGGATGCGTGCAGGTCGTTGTGGGTCCAGAGGGAGCCGAGCGCGGGAAGCAGCGGCGCGAGCTCGGCGTGAAAGGGCGTGAGGATGTCGAGCGCCTGCGCGGCGCAGACGCGAACGGCAGCGTGGCGAGCCAGCGATGGGCGCAGGGCAAGATAACGAGCCATGGCCGCGATCGGATCGCGCGCGGCGAGGACGGTGAAACTGGCGACCAGCGGGCGGGGTTTGCGGGGCGGTGCGGCGAAATCCCGCGCGGCCAGATGGAGACTCGCGAGCGCCTGCCCGGCGGAATGCGCATGGGCCGCGGCGCGAAACGGCGTCCAGGAGATTCCATCCTCGTAGAGATCGATACCCGCCGGGGTTTCGTGTACCTCGTAGATTGAGTCGCCGAGTTCGATTGCGGTTTCTCCTGACGCGGACGCAAAGACGCGCGGGACGGGCGCGCCGTGGGCGAGCAGATGTGCGAGGAAACGATGCTCCTCGAGCAGGCCTTCGCGATCGCGCACGAATTGGTGGTGACGCTTGATGAAGACGTTGGTTTCTTTTGTGGCAACCACGCCGGCGGCGGAAAACGGGCGCGGGCTCACGGTGAGAATGCGCTCCGGTCGCCCTAGCGCAGGAAATTGGCCGAGCAGCGCGCGCACTTCGTCCAACGTGAGCGGAGGCCAGTCGGGAGGGACCAGCGTGCCGTCCAGGCCGTGGGCTGTTGCGGTTGGGGTCATGGTTGCTAACTGCTTTCCGATGATCTTACGCCCGCTAAAGCGGGCTATACGTCGATTCACGCACTGATCCCCAGGCTTACGCCTGGGGCTACCCTCTTTCGCCCGCTTCGCGGGCTCTTAAAACGTATAGTGGGCCGAGAGGCGCACGGTTGCGGGCGCGCCTTCCCAGACAAATGTATCGCCGTAACTTGCGCCGGTGTCGGACCAGTAGCGCTTGTTGGCGATGTTATCGGCGTAAATGCGAAAGGTGACGCGACCTTGCTCGCCGCCGGGCGTATAGCGTGCTCCCAGGTTGAAGAGATTGTAACTGGGGACGCTGACGGTGTCGTCGCGCAGGGCTTGCTTGCGCGATGCGAAGTTGCAGCCGGGCATGAGATGTAACCCGCGAACGCGCGGCACGGTGACGTCGGCGAAAAGATTCGCCTGCACCTGCGGGACGTTGATCACCTGCTTGTTGTCGTAGGTCGGCGTGCCAGTGTTGGTCGAGGTGGCGTTCATGGCGGCGGTGGAAAAGTTTAGGTGCAGCCAAGTTGCGGCTTTGCCTTCGGCGTTGAACTCGACGCCATTGTGGGTTTCGCGGCCCTGCGAGACGAAGTTGAAGCCGCCCGCTCCATCGCTTTCCGGATAGAAGAACGGAGCGTGCATGTGGAAGAACGCAGCGGTGAGCAGAATACGCCGGCCGGGCTCGTACTTTGCACCCACCTCGGCCTGGCGCGTGAAGAAAGGTGCGAGAAACTGGCTGCCGTTGTCGGTCCAGAAGGGGCTTTGCGGACCGAGAGACAACATCACACCGTAATTCGAATAGAGGGTGAGGTTTTCGATCGGACTGTAGGTGATGGCGAATTGCGGCAGCCAGACGGATTGGTTTTTGAGTTTTGGATCGCAGGCGCCAGCGATGGTGAAATCGGAGCAGCTTGCATATGCGGAGTAGTTGTGGTCGTGCAGCGCGTCGTAGCGGCCGGCGGCGATGAGCGCTATGCGGCCGGGAAGATGAATGCGGTCCTGAAGAACCGCGGAGGATTGGTGGCTGTCTAAGAACAATCGGCGCGGGCCTGCGGATTCGAGTGTTGGCTCCAGCGAATTCGGATCACCGGGAGGCGGTAATGCGGCGATGGGCTGATAGATATTGGCGGAGCCGATGTAGGTGTAGACAGCACCATCCTGCACCACGCCGCTGGGATCGTAAGGATCCTGCACGGTGTAGAAGCCGGGCTGCTGCACGCTGCGCCGGAAGAGCTCGCCGCCCACGGTGATGTCGTGCGTGACCGCGCCGGTGTGGATGTGGCCTGTGATCATGGCCTCGGCTTCGGCATCGATGCGCAGTTCTCCGGGGTTGCGATAATCGTAGATGTCGTAGGCGCCGTCGGGTGAGAAGAAGAATGGATAAGGAGCGGAGCCGGTGTTGCACTCAGCCTCGTAATAACAGCCGTAGACGTAGAGCACGTTGTCCTGAATGAGCGAGTGGCTGAAGCCGGCGGCGGCAAAGGCAACCCAGTTCGGCGAGAAGGTGCGCTCGAGGCGCGCGCCGGTATTGAAGGTGTCGTAGGTGTCGGGCGGACCCCAGGGCTGATCGCCGAGCATGGTGGAGCGATAGATCTGGTTGATGTCGGGCAGCGTGGTTCCGCCGAGGAGCTGGTAGCCGCTGCCGTCGCGCTCGGTCTTGTGCTGGTACTCGAAATCGCCTTTGAGCGTGGTAGCCGGATCGATCTTCCAGTCGGCCGCGCCTGCGCCCACGGCGCGCCAGCCGTTGGTGTCGTTCATGTAGGGAACGATGCGCTCGCCGGCAAGATTCACGCGCGCGCCCACCTGCTTGCGGCTGCCGAAAAGATGGCCGAGATCGACGGCGCCATAAGCTGTTCCCCTGTGATCGGTGGTGAGATCGACGGCCTTGATGTTGGCCGGCCGCTTGGTGACGAAATCGATGAGGCCGCCTGCGGAGGCGACACCGCTTTCGACCGCGGCAATGCCCTTGAGGAACTCGACCTGCTCCTTGTTTTCGAGCGGCACATCCTGCTCTCCGGCAATGGTCATGCCGTTGACTTCAAAACCGGTGGCGAGATCGAGCGGAAAACCGCGAATCTGGTAATCGCCGTAGTAGCCCACCGGCACATAGTCGTCGCCGACCGAGGCATCGTTCTTCACCACGTCGGAAAGCAGGCGCGCGTCTTGGTCGCTGAGCAGGTCGCGGGTGACGACAGTGGCCGAAAGCGGCGTCTCCCTGAGCGGCGCTCCATCGAGCGTGCCCACGGTAACGGCTTGGGGAAGATAGTTGTCTTCGATTTCACCGTGCACCACGACGGTGGTGGTGACGGGTGCCGGTTTCTGCTGTGCGGGTGCGGGATTCTGCGCCGGCGAGGAATTCGGCGTGGCCGACGGCGCGGGGGCGGGGTTTTGCTGGGCGGTCTGCGCGGTCAGTGGGGTGATCAGGGGCGCGGCAAGGCAGAGGAACAACAGGAAAGCCCTGGCGAACGAGATGGGGACAATGCGGAGGAGGGTTTGGCGATCGCGAGGGATGCGAGTGGCGGATGACATGGGTTTCCTTTGCTTCGTTTTGCCTGAAACAAAGGAGCTTGAGCTGCGATGGAAGGAAGAGCTGCTGCTCGGCTTCGAAAGCTTCCCACGCCGGTATTATCCGGATCGGGTTCGAGGGTATTTCTCAGCCCCGCAATCCTGCGGAGCACCCCTGTTTCAATGATTCAATTGAAACACCGCAGGCGGAGAAAGGCAAATGCGGCGCGTTTGCCCGGTTTGTTACCGCGCGGCGGGTTTTGCCGGAGCCTGGGCGGCGCGGGAGCCCGCGAGAGCAGCCGGCGCGGCCAGCGAAGCGATCGAAGCGCTGGAGAGAACTTCCATCATGGCCTGCTGCGCTTCAATCCAAACCGGATGCGCGGGACACCGCGCCTTGCGGGAGCAGGACCTGCCGGGGATGAGGCAGAGGTTAAGACAGATGGCGCCGTCGATGGCCTCGATGACCTCGCGCATGGATGCCGCGGCGCCGCGCTGGGAAATGTGAAAACCGCCCAACTGACCGCGGCGCGAGGAGATGAGCCCGGCGCGCGCGAGGGATTGCAGGACTTTCGAGAGAAAGCTCTGCGGCGCGCCTGTGGAGCGAGCCAGATCGGGAAGTGAAACCCGCCCGTTGCCTTTGAGGGCGGTAAGTTGAATCATCACGCGCACGCCATAATCGGCGGCGCGCGTCAGTTGCATGGACGAATTCGGTTTCTTCATTGGGCCATCCTACCGAACAAATCTTTTGAGCGCACAAACGCCGCTCGATGCGAGGCGTACGGTCCTCTTTCAGGACCTGGCACGATCCGTGTTGCCAATCGGGAGCGTAATTGAATTCATCACAATCTGATGTGTTATTGGTCACAGACCCCGGGTTGCCACGGGCGATAGCGTTGCTTTTTCCAAGTGAAATTGGAGAGAAACAGTCCAGAATATGCCGCGCTTGCTCTGCCGCCGTTTCAGTCTGCATTTTTTAGCCCGACAGGGAAGAACGGGGCAGGCTTTGGCGCGGGGATTTGCGGTAGCTTGCAGCGCTGATTGCGCCCCAGTTTCAAGAATGAAAGGACCTGTCCGATCGTCATGAACCCTTATCCCGCAGTGGACCCCATTCCTTTGCCGGCTCCCGTGTGGCTGATGAAGCTGTTGCACGTGGTCACGCTGTCGCTGCATTTTGTGGCTGTGGAGATGCTTCTGGGCGGGTTGCTGCTGGCGATTCTGCTCAGCCTGTTCCGCTCGTCGGCAAACGCTCACACTACCGCTCGGGCATTGGCGCGGCGGCTCACCATCGTGATGACGTATGTGATCAACCTGGGCGTGCCGCCGCTGCTTTTTGCGCAGGTGCTCTATGGGCGCGCGCTCTACACCAGCAGCGTGCTGATCGGCGTTTACTGGATCGCCCTCATCCCCACGCTGATCCTGGTTTATTGGCTGCTCTACAAGTTCACGGCGCGGCTGGACCAGGGCAAATCGGCCTGGTGGGTGGGTCTGATTGCGTGGCTGCTGGCGGGTTGCGTGGCGCGGACGCTCTCCTCGAATATGACGCTGATGCTGCGGCCCGAGGCTTGGCACGGAATGTATGCCGCGTCGGCCATGGGCGCCTTGCTGCCCACGGGCGATCCAACGCTAACGCCACGCTGGCTGCTGATGATGGCGGGGGGGTTGTTCATCGGCGGATTGTGGCTGGTGTATCTGGCGGGGCGCAGCACCTTTACCACGGATGAGAAGACATTCGTCGCCGGGCTGGGCGGCAAGGTAGCTGCCGGTTTTGGGATCGTCTATCTGGCCGCGGGACTGTGGGCGGCGAGCGTGCAGCCTGACGTGGTGAAGGCGGGACTTGCCGGCCACTCGATTTATCCGGCCTACAAGTTTGCGGGGTTTGCCGGGTACGGCTGGATCGCCCTGGTGGCGGTGGCGGTGCTGGTGGGCGCGATTGCGGGATTCAGCAAGATCGCGGCCGGCTGGTTGAGCTGGACCGCCGTTCTGGCCGGCGTGCTGGTGGAGATCATGCTGACGGTGTATCGCGACGGCGTGCGCGACGTAACACTTTTATCGAAAGGCTACGACGTTTGGGACCGGGCCGTCGAGACCAACTGGGGCGTGGTGGGATTGTTCCTCGTGCTCTTTGTTGGCGGACTGGGTGTGATTGGATGGCTCGTGTCCGTTGTGGCGCGCGCACAGAAGACCATGGAGGGCGCGGCGTAACCGCGAAGAGACTGCGATGAGTGAGACTGCGGCTGTAACAAACATTGCCCCGAATATCGTTCCAGAGCAGGTGGAGAACGGCGACACCTGGACGCGCCGTGCCTTTCTTGGCGCCGCGAGCGTGGCGGGCATTGGCTACGCTGCCGCGCTGGCCTATCCCGTGTACCGTTACCTGGCAAGCCCCAGCGAGATGGCGCTGAGCGCCTCGGCCGTGACCGAGGTGACGCTGAAGGATGCCCAGAAGCTGCCGGCGGGATCGGTGCTGATGTTCAAGTTCGGAACGGCGCCGGCCATGCTGATTCACCACGCGGACAACACCTGGGTGGCGCTCACGGCTGTTTGCACGCACCTGGGCTGCACGGTGCAATACGAGCCGCAGATGGACCGCATTCATTGTGCGTGCCACGGCGGCGTGTACAACCCTTACACCGGCGCCAACGTGAGCGGGCCGCCGCCCAAGCCGCTCAAGCTTTTCAAGGTCGCCGTCAACGACACGGGAGTCGAGGTATCGCGAGGATAATGGATGCGGACGCAACGGCGTGATCGCCGCGGCGTCCTAATTCTCGCAGCATAAGGAGCTTTCATGGGAATCCTCGATCTCTTCAGCCTCAAGGGCAAGAACGCACTGGTCACCGGTTCCGGGCAGGGCCTGGGAGCCGGCATGGCGATCGCCTTTGCGCAGGCCGGCGCCAACGTAACGCTGCATAACTACGACGCGGTGCGCGACGAAACCATAGAGGAAGTCAGGAAGACAGGCGTCCGCTACATCACGCGGTCGGGCGACGTGTGCGATGAAGCTGTTCGCAAGATGCTGGTGGACGACACGGTGAAAGAGTTCGGCTCGATCGACATCCTGGTGAACAACGCGGGAACCATCAGGCGTGCGCCGGCTGCCGAGCACTCAGCGGAGTTCTGGAACACGGTGATCGATACGAACTTGAATTCGGTGTGGTTCCTGAGCCAGTACGCGGGACGTCTGATGCTCAAGCAGGGGCACGGCAAGATTATCAACACGGCTTCGCTACTGTCGTTTCAGGGCGGAATTACGGTGCCCGGTTATGCCGCGGCCAAAGGCGGCGTGGCGCAGTTGACCAAGGCTCTGGCCAATGAGTGGGCCGACAAGGGCATCAACGTGAATGCCATCGCTCCCGGCTACATGGCGACGGACAACACCACTGCGTTGCGCGCCGATGCGGCACGTTCGGCGGCGATCCTAAGCAGAATTCCCATGGGACGCTGGGGGCTGCCTTCGGATCTGGCGGGCACGGCGGTGTTTCTTGCCTCGGAGGCGAGCAATTACGTGCAGGGTCACGTGCTGGTGGTGGACGGCGGATGGCTTTGCCGTTAGAGCGGAGTTAGCGGGGTTTGCGGAGCTAGCGGAGTTAGGACGCGGCGTTTGTGCATCAACCTAACTTCTCTCACTCGGCCGGCACCGCGAGCACTGCTTAGATACTTACTGGATTTCACAAGGATTGAAGCATGACGACAAAAATGATCGCGAGTAGTGTTTACGACTGGATGGATGAGCGGCTGGGCCTTTCGGAGCTGGCCGCTTTCGCGCGCAAAAAGACCGTCCCTGTGCATGCGCAATCCTTCTGGTACTACTGGGGCGGCATCACACTGTTCCTGTTCATGCTGCAATGTTTCACAGGTGTGTTGCTGCTGGTGTACTACCGGCCGGGTGTGGAAGCGTACGAATCGGTCCGGCAGATCACGTTCGTGATGCACTTTGGCTGGCTGATCCGCTCGGCGCACGCGTGGGCAGCCAACCTGATGCTGTTCGCGATCCTCGTGCACATGTTCTCAGTGTTTTTTATGAAGGCCTACCGTAAGCCGCGCGAATTGGGCTGGCTTTCCGGCATGGTGCTGTTAGGGCTGGCCGCTTGTTTCGGTTTCTCCGGCTACCTGCTGCCCATGGATGAGTTGAGCTACTTCGCCACGAAGGTCGGATTGCAGATTCCGGTGGCGATTCCGTGGATCGGTCCGGCGATTGCCAATATGCTGCGCGGCGGGCCGGAAGTAACAGAGTTTACCGTGCAGCGGTTCTTTGCGTTGCACGTGGTGGTGCTCCCTGCGCTGTTCATTCCCCTGCTTGCGTTTCACCTTTGGCTGGTGCAGCGCTACGGCAATGCCGTGCCTGAGAGCGAAGAGGCCAAGCCCACCGCGGAGCGCAAATCCATGCCGTTCATGCCGAACTTTCTGCGCAAGGACATCGCGATGTGGATCATTTCGCTCAATGTTCTGGCGCTGCTGGCTTCGGTGTTTCCCTGGGCGCTGGGCAAGCAATACGATGCGCTGGCGCCGGCGCCGATGGGCATTCATCCCGAGTGGTACTTCATGAGTCCCTTCGAGATGCTCAAATTGCTGGGCATGGTCAGGTGGCTACAGGGCGAGCCCGGAGAGATTGCAGGCATTCTTTTGTTCACACTGGGCATCGTGCTTTGGATCCTGATTCCGTTCTACGACAAGAACAAGGAATCGGGGCGGCGCGCGCGCCTCGCCCACTACTTCGGGCTGCTGGCGGTGTTCGCGCTTTTAGCCACTACTGTCATCGGCTACTGGACTATTCGCTAAAGGAAGAACGACGATGAATTATCCATTCTGGGACATACCTTATCTCGGCTCTGGCTGGGTGATTGGCATCATCGCCATCTTCCACGTCATGATCTCGCAATTTGCCGTGGGCGGCGGACTCTACCTGCCGCTGGCGGAGCGCAAGGCGCTGCGCGAGGCGCGAAACGATTGGCTCAAGGAGCTGGTGGGGTACTCGAAGTTTTTCCTTGTGCTCACCGGCGTCTTCGGCACCATCTCGGGCGTGGGCATCTGGTTTGCCATCGGATTAACGCACCCGGAAGCCACCAGCACGTTGATTCACAACTTCGTTTTCGGCTGGGCCATCGAGTGGGTGTTCTTCATCGTCGAGCTCAGCACGGCCGCCGTCTATTACTACACGTGGAACAAGATCGACGCGAAGCTGCACCTGATGGTGGGCTGGGTGTACGCGGGCGCGTCGGTATGCACGCTCGTCATCATCAACGGCATTCTCACCTTCATGCTGACGCCGGGCGACACGTGGCTTGCCGTAGCCGGCACCGGGCACGAGGCGAGCAAATTCTGGAACGCGTTCTTCAATCCCACCTATTGGCCGAGCCTGCTGCTGCGCTCGTGCGTGTGCGCTTCGCTGGCCGGCATCTGGGCGCTGATCAGTGCCAGCCGCATCGACGGGGGAAAACAAGCCGCACTCAAGGCCTCGCTGGTCAAGTGGAGTGTGAAGTGGCTGGTACCTTCATTCGTCGCCATGCCGTTCCTGTTTGGCTGGTATCTGCTTATGGTTCCCGAGTCGCAACGCGCGCTGCTCACGCTGGGCATTGACACCATGGGCACCGGAACCTTCTCGATCGTCACGCGCATGGCGTTGCTGATCGTGATGGCTTCGGCAACGATCATCGTCGCGGCCTACTATCTTGCGTATCGCAATCCTTTGGACTTCAATCCTGCGCATGCCGTGGCTATTCTGCTGCTGGCGCTGATGGCGACGGGCGCCGGCGAATACTCGCGCGAGATGCTGCGCAAGCCCTTTGTGATCGGGCGCTGGATGTATTCGAATGGCGTGAGAGTGCCCTACGCACTCAAGATCGACCAAGCGGGTTATCTGGTGCACTCGAATTGGGTGTACGACACGAACTCCAGCTACTCGCGCGGCGAGGCCATATTCCGCGGCGAATGCGGATCGTGCCACACGCTGAACGGCTACCGGCCGCTGGTGACCTTGCTGAGCGGACGCGACCGCGCAAACATCGAGAGCTTTATCACGATGTTGCACGAGTACAAGTCCGATTCGCCTTATCACCACTTCATGCCGCCGATGGTGGGCACCAGACAGGATGTCGACGACCTGACCGACTTCCTGAACGCGCACGTGAATCCGCCGACCGCGAGCGGGCAGAGGCCGGTGCAGACGGCGTTGAAGTAGGACGAGCGGAGTTAGCGGCATTAGCGGGGCTGGCGGAGTTAGACTGCGGTAGAGCATCGCTCACAAAGGAACCCGCTATGAACCGCAGAGAACTCTTTGCCGCACTGGCCGCGACGGCTGTCGCTGGCGACACACTGTCGCTGGCCGCGCAATCGCAAAACGCGGCGACCGTGATGGGGTCGCACGTCTTCGATTGGAACTCGCTTACCGACGTGCCGAATGATCACGGGTCGACGCGGACCGTGTGCTCGACCCCAACAGCGACGCTTGAAAATCTTGAGATTCATGTCTCGACGTTGAAGCCCGGCATGTCGCCGCACCCGCCGCACAGGCATCCCAATGAAGAGCTGATTATCATTCGTCAGGGGACCGTGGAGACGCTCTCGAACGGGACGTGGATCCGCGTGGGCCCGGGGTCGATCATCTTCAACGGGTCGAACCAGTTGCATGGGTTCAAGAACGTGGGGACGGAGGATGCGATCTATCACGTGGTGAACGCGAAGACGGAAAAGACGCCGGCGGGCGGGACGGTGTTCGGTTAACCGGGTGCCCCCGAACCTGTCGTGAGCGAAGTCGAAGGATCCCGTGCTTTTTGGCGACCGGGAATTGAGCAGCACTACTTCTTTCGGAATCGTGCCGCCAACGCCTCCGCGGTGCGGGCGAGGACGCCAACATCGCTGCCCACGGCGACGAAGTTGTAGCCCGCATCAAAGAGCCCCTCGGCGTCATCGGCATTGCCGGTGAGGATGCCCGCGGATTTGCCCTTGGCGCGGATGCGCTGCGCGGCGTCGGCTATTGCGGCCTGGACCTCGGGATGTTTGGGATTGCCGAGATGGCCGAAGGCCGCGGCCAGGTCGCTGGGGCCGATGAAGATGCCGTCGACGCCTTCGACGGCGGCCACGGCCTCGACCTCCTTAAGAGCGATTTTGGTTTCGAGCTGCACGAGGACGCAGGTATCGAGGTGCGCGTTGCGGTGATAGCTCTGAATGCGGCCGTAGTCGTTGGCGCGGGGCGCGACAGCCACGCCGCGAATGCCAAGGGGCGGATAGCGCGTGGCGGCGACGGCCTTACGCGCCTCGTCGGGATTCTGCACGAAAGGAATGAGCAGGGAGCGCGCACCGACGTCGAGCGCCCGCTTGATGATGACGGGCTCGTTCCAGGGCACGCGGAAGACGGGCTCCGCGGTTCCGCCGCGCATGGCCTGCAACTGCGGCAAGAGCGTGACGATGTCGTTGGGCGCGTGCTCCCCGTCGATGACGATCCAATCAAAGCCTGCGCCGGCCAGGATTTCGGCCGCAACGGGGCTGGCCATGCTACACCAGAGGCCGACTTGCCGTTCGCAGCGAGAAAGTGCCTGCTTGAATGCGTTGCGGGGAATGTTTCCGGGCCAATCGGGCATGGGTTGGGCCTCCTTTGGCGATTGTAAGCGGAAGACAGCGGGGTTAGGGGAGTTGGCGGTGCTAGCGGAGTTAGGATCGCCTCTCACCCGCGCTCCTCAGGATGGCGCAGGTGTGCCGAAGTCGAGGCGCTTGATTTCGCCGACGATGGGACCGTAACTGACGATGGCGCAGAAGGCAATGAGCGCGACAAAGATGAGAGCGCCATTGTAGGAGTGGGTCTTCCCGACGATGTAGCCAATGATCAAAGGTGTGGTGATGCCGGCCATGTTGCCGAAGAGATTGAAGAGCGCGCCGTTCATTCCCACCATGCCTTTGGGCGACGTGTCGGAGACGACCGTCCAGCCGAGCGCGCCGATGCCTTTGCCAAAGAACGAGATCGACATGAAGAGAAGCATGAGGCTCTGCGAGCTTGCGTAGTTGCAAGCGATGATCACCATAGAAAGCGCCATGCCAGCCATGATGGGGAGCTTGCGCGCAAAGCTGAGTGAGTTGCCGCGGCGCAGCAGGCGATCGGAAAGGATGCCGCCGAGGATGCCGCCGACGCCGCCACACAGGCCGGGCACGGCCGCAGCGAAACCGACTTTCAATACTGACATGTGGCGCGCCTGCGAGAGATAAAGCGGGAACCAGGTGAGAAAGAACCAAGTGAGAGTTGTGATGCAGTATTGGCCGATGTACACGCCCACCAGCATGCGATAGCTGAGGAGCTTCTTCACCGTGGCCCAGGTGAGGGTGTTTTTCTTTACGCTTGTGGCGGAGTCTGTGTTGACCAGGCCGCCGCCGCGCTCGATGATGTCGATTTCGGCCTGCGAGATTCGCGGATGCTCCTTTACGCCGTAGATTGTTGAGTACCAGACCACGGCGAGCACGAGGCCTAATGCGCCCATGAACCAGAAACAACTACGCCAGCCGGAGGTGTGAATGAGCCATCCGAAGATGGGCGCAAAGATGGGCAACGCGAAGTATTGCGCGGAGTTGAAGATGGCGGAGGCGCGGCCGCGCTCCGATGTGGGAAACCAGGAGGCGACGATGCGCCCGTTGCCGGGAAAGACGGGCGATTGAAAGAGACCGGAGAGCACGCGGAGAATGAAGATCGCCGTGAAGGCGGCGCTGGCGGCGAGGTAACCGGCGAAAGCGGTGAGAAAGGCGCACACCGACCAGCCGATGATGGCGATTCCGTAGACGCGTTTCGATCCGAAACGGTCGAGCAGGCCGCCAGAGGGCAACTGGCCTAGTGCGTAGGCCCATCCGAAGGCGAAGAGGAGATAGCTCAGACGCTGCGCCGTCAGGTCCAGATCTTTGGGCATGGCTGAGACAGCTTGCGAGAGCGCCGAGCGGTCAGCAAAGCTGAAGCAGCTGACGACAAAGAGAACCGCCATGATGAAGTAGCGAACGTGCGTTTGCCGGTCGATTTGCGGCGATGGGGTCAAACTGGCGCCTTTCCGTTCGATGCTTCGGTTTCACGGTACCATGCGGGCCGTAGCTCAGGGCGTCTCCGCGGCTCACGGCCGCGCGTAGAGCGATTGAATGAGCCCGCGAATGTAGCCGTAGCAATACGCGAAGGATTGCAGGTCGTGGGGATCGGCATTATCGGCGGCCAACGGCACGTGGTCGGGCATGAGCATGTAGGAGTAACCGATCTCCTTGTAGACGCGGATGGCTTTGACGAAATCCACGTCGCCTTCATCGGGATACACCTCGATGAAGTCGTTGCGATGGCCGCGAATGTTGCGGAAGTGGACGTTGAAGATTTTCTTGCGCGTGCCGAAGTAGCGGATGACATCGAAGATTTCGGCGCCAGGGTTTTCGAGATTCTCGGAGATGGTTCCCTGACAAAAGTTCAGGCCGTGATAAGGGCTCTCCTGGATGGTGATGAACTTCTTCAAGCCATCGACAGTGCCGAGCACGCGATGCACACCCTGGTAGCCTTCGGGCGGCACGCCGGGATCCTGCGGATGGCAGGCCATGCGGACCTTGTATTCGTTGGCCACGGGGATCACGCGATCGAGAAAGTAGGTAATGCGCTCCCAGAAGGCGTCGGCGCTGACCACGCCGGCTTGTGTGAGCGGGGTTTCCGGATGCGCTTCGGAGAGCTTCCAGTGGTGGTAGAGCGCGTCACCGCGGCCGGGTACGCGGCCGGTACGCAGCACACCGAGAATGCTCATGTTGTACTTGATGGACGGAACGCCGGCCTGCGCGCAGTTGCGGATGAAGGTCTGCAACTGCGCGATGTCGCGGTCGCGTTCGGGGCTCTGCGCGAGCATGATGGCGGGATGCTTTTCGCGGTCGATATAGCTCGACTCGAGGAAGGGCGGCGCGGTGCAATCGACGCTGATGCCGTATTTGCCGGCGAGATCGACCATGCGTTTGAGCTCGTCCACGGTGGCGTAGAGGCGGTCGCCCTCAATCTCCGGATAGCCGCAGATGTTGCGCACGCCATAGCGCGCCAGGTATTTGAGATGCGTGTCGGTGGTGGGGGCGGTTTGGTCGCCGAGCTTCATGCGCTCGGGTGGCGCGGTTTCAGCGCTTGCGGGCGTGGGCGCGATGCTGGCTGAGGCCAGGATGCCAGCCGCACCGCTTGATACGAGGAAGTCTCTTCGATTCATGAATGGTTTTTCCTTTGGCGTCGTCCTCAACCTTGTATGCGAACGGGGATAGGTCTGTAAAGTGGAGTGATACGGGCGGGCGTCGCGATGAACAACGAAAGCTTAAATGCAATGGGCAAATCGCCGCGGGTTGCCGGCATCCGCGTAGTGCCCGTGGCGGGCCGGGACAGCATGCTGCTCAATTTGAGCGGGGCGCACGGGCCATACTTCACGCGCAACCTGGTTTTGCTGACGGACGATGCCGGAAATACGGGAGTGGGCGAGGTTCCTGGTGGGGAGAAGATACGCCGCGTGCTGGAAGAGGCAGCGCCGCTGGTGCTGGGAGGCGAGATTGCGGGCTGCAACGCGATTCTCAATGCGGTGCAGGAGCGGTTCGGCGAGCGCGATGCGGCGGGACGCGGGCGACAGACGTTCGACTTGCGCGTGACCATTCACGCGATGACGGCGATCGAGTCGGCGCTGCTCGATCTGCTCGGCCAGTTTCAGGGAGTTCCGGTCGCAGCTTTGCTTGGGGAGGGTCAGCAGCGCACGAGTGTGCCGGTGTTGGGCTATCTGTTTTTTGTAGGCGACAGCGGGAAGACGAACCTCGAATACCGGTGTGCGGGCGAAAGCGCGAGCTGCTGGTTCCGGCGGCGCGATGAGGAGGCGTTGACGCCAGAAGCGATTGTGCGGCTGGCTGAAGCGGCGCAGGCGCGGTATGGATTCGGCGATTTTAAATTGAAAGGCGGCGTGCTGGCGGGCGCCGAAGAGATGCGGGCTGGGGAAGCGCTGCACGAGCGGTTTCCGGAGGCGCGCATCACACTTGATCCGAACGGCGCGTGGAGCCTGAAGGAGGCGATTGCGCTGTGCAAGGGCAAGCAGGACGTTCTGGCCTACGCCGAAGACCCGTCCGGGGCGGAGCAGGGATTCTCAGGGCGCGAGATCATGGCGGAGTTCCGGCAGGCGACTGGGCTGCCCACGGCGACCAACATGGTTGCGACTGACTGGCGCGAGTTGGGTCACGCGATCCAATTGCACGCGGTCGACATTCCGCTCGCCGATCCGCACTTCTGGACCATGCAGGGGGCGGTGCGCGTGTCCGAGATCTGCCGCGACAACGACCTCACGTGGGGATCGCATTCCAATAATCATTTCGACATCTCGCTGGCGATGGTGACTCATGTGGCCGCGGCGGCCGTGGGAGCGATTACAGCGATCGACACGCACTGGATCTGGCAGGATGGGCAGCATCTGACGCGCAATCCGCTCGAGATCAAGGACGGCGCAATTCAAGTGCCGGAGCGGCCGGGACTGGGCGTCGATCTGGATTTCGATGCAATTGAGCGCGCGCGTGAGTTGTACCAGGCGAAGGGGCTTGGTGCGCGCGATGATGCGATGGCAATGCAGTTTCTGATTCCGGGATGGAAGTTTGATGCGAAGAGGCCGAGTTTGTGTCGGTAATGCAGGGAGTAAGAAAACAGCAAGCTTCAGAGCGACAATAGATTGATGAGTTCCGTCAATGAGCCTCGATTGATTCGCGTACATTCCAAGGACAACGTTGCGGTTGTCGTGAACGAGGGCGGATTGCCTGCGGGCACCAAATTGGCGTCGGGGCTGGAGCTGCGCGAGGCGATTCCCGAGGCGCACAAGGTGACGCTGGCCGATCTCGCGCAAGGCGACGCGATCATGCGGTACGGCGTCACGATTGGCTACGCGAACCGGGCTGTTGCGCGCGGCAGTTGGCTGCACGAAGGGTTGATGACTGTGCCGCAGGCGCCGCCGCTCGCAGATTGCCCGATGGCAACGGCGACGCCCGAGGCCCTCGCGCCGCTCGAGGGATACACGTTCGAGGGGTATCGCAATCCGGACGGTTCGGTGGGAACGAAAAACATTCTGGGCATCAGCACCACGGTGCAATGCGTGGCGCCGACGGTGGAACATGCGGTGCGGCGCATCAAGACGGAGATTCTGCCGCGCTACTCGCACGTGGACAACGTGGTCGCCATCACGCATCCCTACGGCTGCGGCGTGGCTATCGATGCGCCGGGTGCGGCGATTCCGATTCGCACGCTGCGCAACCTGGCGCTCAATCCAAACTTCGGCGGCGAAGTGATGGTGGTGAGCCTGGGCTGCGAAAAATTGCTGCCGGTGCGCCTCATGGGTGCGAACGAGTTGCCGGTGCTCGAGGAAGCCTCCGTCGCGGTGCTCCAAGATGCTACGCATGGCTTCGGCGAGATGGTGGTCACCATCATGGCGATGGCCGAGAAGAAACTTGAAAAGCTGAACCGGCGCAGGCGTGTGACGTGTCCGGCTTCAGATCTCGTTGTTGGTTTGCAGTGCGGCGGATCGGATGCGATGTCGGGCGTGACGGCGAATCCCGCGGTGGGATTTGCGGCGGACCTGCTGGTGCGCGTCGGGGCGACGGTGGTGTTTTCCGAAGTGACAGAGGTGCGCGATGCGGCGCATCTGCTGACGGCGCGGGCCGCTACGCCGGAAGTTGCGCGGGAATTTGTGCGCGAGATGGCGTGGTACGACGAGTACCTGCGGCAGGGTGGAGCGGATCGGACGGCGAATCCCACGCCGGGCAACAAGCAGGGCGGCCTGGCCAATGTTGTGGAGAAGGCGATGGGGTCGATCGCCAAGGCGGGCAGTACGGCGTTGATGGGCGTTGCTGGACCCGGCGAACGCGTGACGCGGAAGGGGCTGATTTTTGCGGCCACGCCGGCCAGCGACTTTGTCTGCGGCACACTGCAACTAGCCGCGTCGATGAACATGCACATCTTTACCACCGGGCGCGGCACGCCGTACGGGCTGGCCATGGCGCCCGTGATCAAAGTGGCGTCGAATAGCGGGTTGGCGCGGCGCTGGCACGACCTGATTGACATTGATGCGGGGCGGATTGCGACCGCAGAGGCAACGGTGGAGGAGGTTGGCTGGGAGATCTTTTTATTGGTTTTGGAGATCGCCAGTGGTAGGAAAAAAGTTTGGGCCGACCATTGGGGATTGCACAACGAGTTTGCGCTGTTCAATCCGGGGCCGGTGACGTAGAAGCAGGGATTAGGGAGTAGCGAATAGGGAGTAGATTTGTTCGTGGGAGTAGGAATACTGCGGCATGGCACGCTTCGGTAATACGAAGCGATGCCAAACAACCATCAAACGGCTTAAAATGATCGTGCCATGAGCAAGAACAAGGACAAGACGTTCGAAGTGGCGTGCCCGGATTGCGGGGCGATGCTGAAGATCGATGGCGCGACGGGCCTCGTGGTAAGCCACACGCCGGCGCCGCGCAAGCGCATGTTTGAGGACCTGGAGACAGCGGCCAAGGCTATGCGCGAGCATGGAGAGCGGACAGAATCGATTTTTCGGCAAAGCGTGGACGCGGAGAAGAACAAGGCCGACTTGCTGGAGAAGAAATTTGCCGAGGCGATGCGTAAGGCGAAGGATGCTCCAGACGAGGGCAAGCCTTTTCGCGAGATCGATCTGGATTGATTGGACTGGATCGGTCGACGTGAATTGATCGATTTGAATTTGCGGTTGCGGGGCCGAGCGGAGTTTTCGGTCACGGCGGGCCGTGGTTTTGAGTGATAGTTTAGGCAATAGGGTTCAAGGACGATCGGGCCGAGGACCAGAAGGCAGGGAGAAGTCATGGTGGTTGTTCCGCTTACAAAGTCAACAAGCACCGCCCGCGAATCGTGCGCCAGCGGGGCCAGTTCCAGGCATTGGGCCGGAATGGTCGGCGCAGGAACGCTGGTGGCGAGCGGCGCCCTGCTGGTTGCCGGCAATCGGCGCGCAGGCCTGCTAACGGCCTTGACCGGCGCCGCCCTGGTCATGCTGGATCAACAGGAAGTGGTGAGCCAATGGTGGAATGCGCTTCCCGCCTGCCTTGAAGAGATGCAGAGAACGCTCGGCCGCGCGCAAGCGGCCGTGGAAGATCTTTCAGTGCAGGGCGAGAAGCTGCGGCGGGTCCTGGGCAGGTAGGGACCTCAGCGTGAGTGTGAAGCCCCACACTCATTTTGTGCATCTTATGGCACGAGTAAACTCGTGCCCTGATACAAACTCGTCGCCAACCGAGTTTTGCGCAGCTTGTGGTGACCGGCGCTACGATTAGAGCGGCATCAAGATAGATATACCCAACAGCTCTTCTAGGAGTAATCCTGTATTTCTCTGGTGAAGTGACCGCGATAGCGAGGATGGGACGAGCCTATTCGGACGATCTGCGGGTGAGGATATT
>Ga0302320_10001780_pt1 | contig 51565 bp, 34 predicted proteins | sample Bog_T0_3_FD_202130 | JGI IMG/M metagenome (GOLD analysis project Ga0302320, IMG submission 202130) | Peat permafrost microbial communities from Stordalen Mire near Abisko, Sweden - Bog_T0_3 | ecosystem: Environmental > Terrestrial > Soil > Wetlands > Peat | place: Sweden: Abisko, Stordalen Mire... | reverse complement strand
CAGCGCGAGGTTGATCGCGGTCGTCGTCTTGCCGTCATTCGGAGATGCGCTGAAGATAGCGAGCGACCGCCAGTCATGGGCATTCATGCGCTGCAGAACCTGCGTGCGAAGCATGCGGAACGCCGCTGCCGCCGGATCTGCCGATGCCGGATTCATTATCCGGTTCGACTCCAGCAGTTGTGCCGACGGCGTGAATACACGGGTCCGGGTGTAGACGATCCTGGCCGGCGGCGCCGTTGCCGCCCGCGCGGCCTGACTCGAGCGCTCTGGCCGGCCGGTGATCTGCGGCGCAACCGCTACCCCGGGCCCGACGTCCTCAGCGGATGAAGCCTTCTCGAGCCTGGCGCGTTCAAGGGCCTTGCGGATGTGGTCCATGGACTAGACTCCGAACCGGCGCAGGAGTACCGCCCACAGTACGTCGAGCGGCCTGACGAACAGATGCACGCTGATGGCGGCCAGGACGATCGCGGCGGTACTTCCGCCGAACGAGTAGCGCGTGATGCGCCGGCGCCGGCTCCGGTCCGCCGCGGTGACGATCAGCGGAATTGACGCAAGCGCCGGTACCTTCAGCAGGTTGCGCACGTCAGCAGGGCCGCGGATCGACGCGTCGAGCGATTCGCGTGCCACGACGGCGCCGATTCCGGCAGCGATCGACAACAGCAGCCCCACGATGAGAATCACCACGCGATCCGGGCTGACAGGCTTCTCGGGTGGCTGCGGCGGCTCAATCAGCGTGAACTTCTCGCCCTTGCGCTCAGCCTCCAGCTTCTCGGAGACCTGAGTCTCCGTCTGCTTGGAGAGGATCTCCTGGTATTTCATCTGCGCGGACTCAAGGTCCCGAGCCAGTTCGCGGAACTGTCGCTCTACCTCCGGAGATTTTGTCATGCGCAGCTCATACTCATCGTATTTCGCTTTCAGGTCGTTGCGCTTCCTGATCGCCGAGTCGCGATCGACGCTCGCCGCATCCAGAGCGCCCTTGACCTGCAGGTACGCGGGGCTGTCGGGATGCGACGTCGCCGTCTTCGCGGCATCCGAATTCGCATCTTCCTGTACGGCCTTCTCCATGCTGTCGACAAGGTGCGTGAGCCGGATCACGTCGGGGTGCTCGCGAGTGTATTTCTTCTGTGCATCGGCGAGGTCAGCCCTCGCCTGGGTAAGTTGCCGGAGACGATCGGCGGTGCCATCCTCGGCCTCGACCTCCTTCTGCAGCCCTTCGATCTCGCGCTGCGTGCTGATAACGTCGGGATGCTCGGGGCCATACTTGCCCTTCAGGCCCGCAAGCTGGGACTTCAGCGCCTTGAGCCGGTCCTCCGGTCCGAACACCCGTTGGCCGGAGTCCGAGTAGACCTGGGTATTGGGGCTGATGGTTGCCAGCTGCGCCTGGAGAAGCACCCGCTGCGAATCCAGCGCGTTGATCCTGTTCTCGGCGTCGCGCAGTTCCAGTTCCGTCCGTTCCATGGCCTGGATATTGATCTGCGTCAGGTCCGGCAACTCACCGTGATGCGACTCCTTGAAGTCAGCCAGCTTCCTGTCGAGCTCCGCGATGCGCGTCTGCTGTATTGCCGCCTCTTCGCTGAAGAACGACGCCGTCTGCTCGGAAAGCTGCGTCCGGGACGTGATGTTCTCGTTCAGATACAGGCTGGTAAGATCGTTTGCAACCTTCAGGGCGATGTCCGGTGAGCGATTCTCATAGGAAACAGAAAATGCGATCGTCGCCTGCGTCGGTTTGCCGCTGCGCGGGTCGATCACGTCGGCGCTGATCAGGTGCATGCCGATGTCGTCATGCATTCGCTTGATGATGACCTCGCGTGGCTCCCTGGTGCGGATGTCGGGGTACAGGTTGTAGCGGTCCACGAGCGACAGCAGGTTCTGTGTCGTCATGACCCGCTGGCTGATGACCTGGACACGCTGGTCTGCAAATGACGTGATTACCGAACGCACCAGCTCCTGGGGAATTTCCTGTTGTTCGATCAGGATCGTCGCGGTGGCGCGGTAGGTCGGTGGCAGGAACAGTGCCAGGAACACCGTGATCAGCACTGAGACGCCGGCGACGAGCCAGAAGGTCGTTCGCCGCCGCCAGTACGACAGCAGCATCTCGCGGAAGTCGGGAGTGGCGGCTGCGGGTGTCGGGTCCATGGTGCAGGCCCCTAGTGGAAATCGATGTGGTTGAAGCTCCGCGAGAGCGTCAGGGACAGTTCCGAAGACGCCTCCTGGAACATGAATGAATGAACCGTTTCCCGCACATTGGTCGCGTTGATCGACAGGGTCCAGTGCTCGGTCCACTGCCAGTTCGCCGCCACGCTTGCGTAAGGCACCTTCACGTTGTAGAAAACGCCGCTTGGCTCCGGGTTGTTGTAGTTGACCTGCCGCAGATCGGCGGTGGCATTCCATCGCGGAGAGAAGGTATAAGTCGCCTTCAGCTCATAGCTCTGTTGCCGCGACAGGAACGCAAATCCCGTTGGCTGGATCTGCTGCGACGCCGTTGCCGTCAACAACAGGAGTGCACCCTGGCGCGAAAGGCTCACCGAGTAGACAGACCCGTTCTGCGCAGATTCCGCGTGTTCCGGAATCTCCTCGATGTACGGGCCTATCCGGAAATACTCCAGCGCATCTATCCGGTTCAGCGCTCGCGAGTACCCACCGGAGGCATTCAGCGACCACTGCTCGGTCAGCTGGCGCTGCAGCCCGATTTGCAGGTTCGCGCTGCGGCTCTCGGTCGTTCCGTCGAGCGAGTTGTAGCGGCCGACGCTCGCCAGCAGGGTGTATTTGTTGCGTTCAACGGTATACCAGGACAGCGTCGGCGCGAGGCTGAGATATCTGTAATCGACCAGCGTGCCGACACCCGTGGTATCCCCATATCGGACCCGGGTCGTATTGGCGTCGGCGTTGAGCTCCAGCTTCTCGGTCAGGAATCGATCGTAATCCAGGTCCGCGAGCGCCGTATCCCGCCGCACTCCCGCCGTGCCGTCCGACAGGTAGTCGAAGTACAGGCTTGAGTCGCGCGCAACGCCGGCAGTTGCGGTCAGCGTGCTGCGCTCCGTGTCGTATTCACCCCTGGCGTTGAGGTGTTCATAGTCCGAGGTCACGGACGAATACCCATGGGTATCGCTGAGCCGGAAGCTCGGGAGCAACGAAAATTTCAGTGCATCGGCGTAATAGGTGGTCGGCAGGTCCAGCAGCAGCGCATCGTTCGCCTGATGGGTATCCGGTGCGTCGACGAGGGCAGGATTGGTGGCATAGTCGGCTGTTACGCCGACGACAGGGTCCATCCCCCAGACACCGGCATCGCAACGGCTAGCCACGATCAGCCACGCAAGCCAGACCCAGGGCAGGCGCAGGCCGAAACCCTGCCGGGTCATGGCACGACAACCGTGTCACCACTCTGCAGAAGGATGTTCTGTTCCAGCCTGTGGCCGCGCTCGACATCGCCGTAGTGAAATTCGAGGGAAATCAGGCGATCGCCGTTCCGGCGCAGAACCCGGATGCTGTTGGTGTCCGCAAACGGCGTTGTGCCCCCGGCCAGGGCGAGCGACTGCATGACGTCAAGCGGCCCGAACAGCGGGAAGTCGCCGGCCTTGTTGACCTTGCCGAGCACATAGATGCGGTTTCCGTTCGTGTTCTTGACCGTGACGGTGACGACCGCGTCCGGGACATACTTGCGGATGCGGGTTTCGATTTCCTTCGAGATCGCGCCGACCGTCTGGTCGGCCGCCTGCAGTTCACCGGCCAGCGGAAAATTGATGCCCCCGTCGGGACGGATCAGGACCTCCGCCTGCAGGTCGGTTTCCTTCCAGACCGACACCGTCAGCAGGTCACCGGGCCGCAACCGGTAGCCGTCGCCCGGCGCGACGTCCGCGCCGGACGCAGAACCCGCGCAGAGCACTCCCAGCAGGACCGAGCAAATCAGGGTTCTCATTGGCGAATCCATGCGACGGCGACACGCTAAATCTTTGAGGGGCCGCCAAGTCTAGAAGCCGCATGTGAGAGTTTCATTGCAGGCGCTGACAAATTCCCGGTGTTTGTAATGAAAATGTCTTACAAACGTCAGTCCCGACGCAGCCCTGCCTGCCGCCGGCGACCCAGGAACGCGATCAGCAGCAGTCCGGAAGCGAATGCGGCCAGTGATCCCGGCAGCGGTACGGCAGTCGTGCACCCTGGCTGGAATTGAACATCCAGGCCGAACTGTCCTGCCTTGAGCGCACCCGTCCCGATTCCGAACCACTGGATCGAGACCTGCCCGGGGCCTACGATGACTGCATCTTTGCCGGGACTGAAATCGGGTATCACGACTCCCGAGGAAGTAGTGACGAAGGCGCCCAGCGTCTGCAGGTCGCCCGGCCAGGCGATGTCACTCAACATCACGGATAGCGTCCCTGCAGTCGTCAGGTCGTACGTGTCGACGAACGAGCGCGTGCCGCTGATGAACGTGATCGAGTCCGGCAGGACCTCGCCCGCCGCGGCGCCACCCGGCAGCACCCAGGCGCAGAGCGCCAGCAAGCTGGATGCGAAAAACCCTGAAGCCTTCATGTCTGTGATCCTCCTCGACCGGTATCTCCGTTGAAAAAACTTCACACGGCCGCGGCGCGCGCCGCACCCGGTGGTGGCACCACGTCGGCGCGCAGCAGTTCATCGACCTCCCTGGCGCTCTTCGGGCGCGACGCGACGGGTTGCGTATGCAGATGCGCCTCCGCGGTGCGGTAAACGTACTTGTCGTAGAGATAGCGACGCAGCGATCGGGCGGAAGCTTCCGCCTCGGCCGCACCGCCTGTGGCTGCCTCGAGCCGCATCAGCAGGTATTCCTCCCGCAGGCCGCTCATGGCCAGCAGCGCGATGTCGTCGCGGTCCACCTGGCGCGTCTCGTCGAGCTGATCGTTGATGATGGCTTCGAGCCGAAAGGCATCGAGTTCGAAATAGCGGATGAGCTCGTCACCTGACTCGACCAGCACGGGGATCAGGTTGCGCCCGCGTATCGCCGGGTCGCACAGCGGCGCGATGCGGCCCAGCGACGACTTGATTGCGAAGCGGATGATGTCGGAGTCACGCACACCGAGACGCCTCGCGATCCGCTTGATGTTGCGGATGTCGCTGTCCCCCAGCCGGATGGAAACCGCTTGTTTGCGTTGCTCGGCCACTGCTTCCCCCTTCGAAGAGCTGCTGCTTGAATCGGTGGTCCAATCGTATGCATTAAGTGTTGCCTCCGAATGGCATTAATGTGACGGATCTCACACACATCGCCGCGGGTATGTCCTGCCTTTTCGCAACTGCCTGCCTGTCAGAGCGCATGCGTGCTCAGAGAATTGGGCCGGAGAGCTGAGGTAACTTCGAGAAAGCCATGGGAACAGGCCGGGACGCGTTTCTGCGCTCCGCTGTCATCTGCGTGTCATGACCGGGGTCCGGTGGGAAAACGTGGGATCAGTGGGCAGCGCTTCATCAATCCGTCATCGCACCCGGGTATCGTCGGCAAAATCCTCAGGAGGCGTCGACGTGCAGGCACTGCTGCAACGGGCCGTTGCCCTGCACGGCCGGGGTGAAGTTGCAGCGGCGGCGAGCCTGTACCGGGATATCCTGCGGGACCAGCCGGACCATCCGGACGCGTTGCACCTGCTTGGCGTCACCGAGACCCAGCAGGGACGTGCTGCGGCGGGCATCGAATTCATCTGCCGCTCGCTCGCCGTCAATCCGGACCAGCCGGTCGCTCTCGCGAATCAGGGCAATGCGTTGATGATCCTCGAGCGTCATGCCGAAGCCTTGCGTTGCTACGAGCTTGCGGCACTGGGCTGGCCGGACTATCACCTTGCGAGGTTCGGGCACGGCAACGCACTCGCCGCCCTCGGACGGCACGCAGAATCCCTCACAAGTTACGATCTCACGCTGCGGGCTTCCCCACAGTTCACGCCGGCGCTGTCGGCACGTGGCAGCGCGCTCCTGCGCCTGCAGCGTTTTGAAGAGGCGTTGCACAGCTATGACCGTGCGCTCGCACAGATCCCGGGGCTGGCACCGGCGCATGCAGGCCGCGGCTCCGCACTGCTGGGGCTCGGCGACTGGGCGGGCGCGGCGCGCTGTATCGATCATGCCCTGGCACTATCGCCGGCATGCATCGAGGCGCTGATCGCGCGCGGCGACCTGACGACGGCCACAGGAGACGGCGCGGCGGCGGTCGCTGCCTACGATGCGGCGCTGCGAATCCGCGAAACTCTGCCCGAGGTCTGGTTCCGTCGCGCGCTGGCTCTGTCGCTGCAGGGTCATGATTCGGCGGCGGCAGAGTCCCTGTCACGCGCCCTGGCTCTGGACCCGTCATTGCCATTTGCCGCCGGTTCGCGGCTGCACGCGCAGCTGCAGGTCTGCGACTGGCAGGATCATGCCCGCGCCGCCGCGGACCTGGTCGCCTCGGTCGCACGCCGCATGCCCGTCGATTTTCCGTTCTCCTTCCTCGCGGTCTGCGACTCGCTTGAGCTGCAGCGGCGTTGTGCCGGGACCTTCGCCTCGCTGCAGCCTGCGCCGCAGACCGGGTTCGCTCCGGTCGTGCGTCGCGGGGAGGGGAGAATTCGTGTCGGCTATATATCGGCCGATTTCCTCGAACACCCGACGGCCTATCTGATGGCCGGCCTGTTCGAGCGGCACGATCGCAGACGTTTCGAGATCATCGGAATATCGCTGCGCGAGGACCCCGGCTCACCGCTGCGCCAGCGCATCGGCAACGCGATCGAGCGCTACGTTGTACCCCGCGGTCAGTCGGATCGGGAGCTTGCGCGGCTGATCCGTGAGCTGGACCTCGATATTGCCGTGGACCTGATGGGATACACCGGAGAGCACCGGGCCGGACTGTTCACTGAGCGGGTGGCTCCAGTCCAGGTGAATTACCTGGGATTTCCCGGGACGACCGCTGCCCGGGCGATGGATTACATCATCGGCGATGAATTCCTGATTCCGCCCGATTCCAGTCTCGGGTATAGCGAGGAGGTCGTCTGGCTGCCCGACTGCTTCCAGGTCAACGATGGCAACCGGCCGCTGGCGCTCAAGATTCCGGCGCGAAGCGACGTCGGCCTGCCGGACGACGCGTTCGTGTGGTGCTCGTTCCACAGCAGCTACAAGCTGAATCCGCCGCTCTTCGACGTGTGGATGCGGCTGCTCGACGCGCATGCAGGCAGTGTCCTGTGGATCAAGGGCGGTGCGCCCGAGCTTGTGCGCAATCTTGCGGGCGAGGCGGCGAGGCGCGGGGTTGAACCGCGGCGTCTGGTGTTTGCCCCCCCGCTGCCGTATCCGGAGCACCTCGCGCGCCTGCAGCTGGCGGACCTCTGCCTGGACACGGTGCCGTTCAATGGGGGCGCAACGACCAGCGATGCGCTCTGGTCCGGCGTCCCCGTCCTGACCTGCAGCGGCGCGAGCTTTGCGGCACGCATGTCCGGGAGTCTCCTGCATTCGCTGGATCTGGACGCGCTCATCGCCGACTCACTGCAGGCGTACAGCGAGCTGGCGTCCTCGCTGTGCCGCGATCGCGGGCGGCTGGCGCAGCTGCGCCAGCGCCTGGGCGAACGCAGAAAGACCTGCGCGCTGTTTGATACCGATCGCTTCCGGCAGCACCTGGAGAGCGCGTTCACGATGATGGTGGACCGCGCTCGGCAGGGACTGCCGCCAACGCATCTCGCGGTTCCGCGCTTGCAGGCCTGATCGCGGTCACCGCGTTCGGCTGTCTAGCGGGGCGCGTCGCGGGCCGCTCCGATGCGCAGTACCCGCAGGACGCCGTTCTCGTCGACCCCGGCTGGCTGCCGCCTCACGATGCCCGTCGCTGCGATCGGCTGGCGGTGCGGGCCACACAGGAAGATCGGGTCGTGCTGTGCTGCTGCGTCCGCAGCTCCGGGAGTCAGTTCAAAGGTCACCGCGGCCGGCGCTACGTCGTCGATCCCCGTCGGGATCGTGTACTGATAGGCCACTAGCGGCTGCGTCGCGCGGCGGTCCCGCAAGAGTCGCCGCAGCGACTTGTCCGCCAGGCAGTAATCGCGCTCGCGGGCAGGCGTCGCAACCGTTGCAATCGTGACCGGCACGAATGCGGGCCGCGCGGTGTAGCGAATTTCCAACTCCTGGACAGCGCCCGGCCTCAGTGCAGCCCGCAGTGTGCGGCTTGCAGTCCAGTTGGCGAGATACCCGTCGCCGGACTTCTGGATGGCCCCCTCTCGGGTCAGGGCGGATATCGCCGCGCCATGGGTGTCAGCCGCAGCCGTCAGCGGCGGCACATGGGTGATCGCCCACGGATCCAGCTGCGCCTGGCGGATCAGGCCGATGATGTTCCGGTCACTCCGGAATGCCGCGACCACCTCCGCCGGCTGCACGGGAGCGCCGTCCACTCGCAGCTCGAGCTCGGGAAATTGCCGGTCAGGGTACGGCTCGTCGGCAGCCGCCGGCCCGAAGGCAGGTGACATGACGATGATGCCGGGGATATCGGTTCCCGCGGTCAGCCTGATGCCGAGGACAAGCGTCGTGTCCGTGATGGCGACCCTGGAGCTTGCGGGCTTCGCGCAGCCGCGCGGGTCGGTCGCAGCTCCCGGCAATGCAACCCCCTCGCTCGAGTCCCGGGGCGCCGCGGGCAACGCGGCGAACAGGCACCCCAGCGCAATTCCCGCCCTCAGGATCTGCATGACCGCCTGTTACTGCGTACTGCGCTTCCCGACACGCAGCTCCTCAGCGCGTGCACGGGTCTCGTCGACCAGGTTCCCGATGCGAGTACGCGTGATCTTCGTGAACGGCTCACTTGCCCCGACCTGTGTGAACAGGCCGACATGCTCATAGCGGTCGAGCACAGCATCCGTGAGCTCGTAGAGCTGCAGGTTGTTCTCGGCGCACTGGTCGAAGGTCGCGTTGCGCTCATCCAGGGTCCGGTGCAGCTGCGCGCGGTCCGCTTCGGCTTCCTTGAGTGTAGCGGCGGTCTCGCGGAATCGGCTCGTGAGCTCGGCAAGCCGCTGCCGGTATTGCTCGACGCTCCTGTCGGCCGCGTCCTTCGAGGCGGACAGCTGCGCGACAGCCGCAACAGCTTCGCCCTGATGTGCCTTGAGTCCATCGCGCTCCTTCCGCGCCGCCGCGAGTTCGGCCTGGGCGCTGTCGAGGTCCTGCTTTGCCTGCGCGAGCTGCGCCTGCAGCGCGGTTTTCTCCGCGGCGACCTGCTGATACTGCTGCATCAACTTCTGTGCCTCGCCGCCGCCGCCGCTGCGCTGCGTCTGCGCAGCCGCGGGGCCGGCGGCGACGGCAGCGGTAACGAGCAGGGTCAGGGTCATCAGTCGCTGCTTCATCGTGTCACTCCTAGAAGCGGGTATTCATATCCAGCTGGAGGGTATCGACGTCATAGGTGGGGCCGTCGATCTCGTTGGCGCTGAGGTAGCGCAGGCGCATCCAGACGCGGTTCGCGATGCCGAGATCGCCGGTGAGATAGTATCCCTGCGCGTTGGTGCCTCCGAAGTGGAAGTCCGAATCGGTATAGCCGTCGAGAACCGCGTCGCGCTGCAGATAGCGGTAGCCGACCAGCACCCGCCAGGCACCGGCGGTCAGGACCGTCGGATTGCCGAAGCTGACCTCGCCCTGGTAGCCCTTGGTCCGCGGCGACACGTAATACCCGGTATTCGCCTCGACGGCGGCGGCATGGAAGCCGAAGTTGCGTACGGCGTCGAGCGTGGCTGCGAGCGTGTAGGGGCCGATGCCGTAGGTATACGTCACGTTCAGGTTCGCGAGCCGGTAGGCGGAAGCCAGCGCGAACAGCTGCGAGGTGTTTCCCGGGACGTTGGCGATGTTGAACAGCGTGTTGCCCCAACGCAGGAACTGCGGCGCCGAGTAGTTGTAGACGCCGGGTTCGTCGGCGGGATTCAGCCGCCCGGTGACATGCAGGAAATCATAGAAAGCCCCGCTCACCCGCAGGCGCTGCGACTCACCCCAGCGCATATTCGCGCCGACCTCGCCCGCCACCAGCCACTTGTCGTCGGCGGCGAACTCGATCTCCTGCAGCTGCGTGGCGCCCACCGTCATGAACAGCTGCGACTGGTCGGGACCGCCATCGCCGAGGCCGAGGCGCCCCGTCGCTGACGCGCCCGTGAACGTCAGATCCTTCTGGAAGATCAGGTCGGTCGGCGTCTGGTAGGGATTCAGGAACCGGCCGCCGACCAACGTCAGCCACGGGAAGCGCTGCTCATTGCGTTCGTCGAGCCGCAGGTACAGTTCGTCGAGCCCGAACGTATACGGCGAAGTTCCGTCGAGTGTCTGCGTCTCGGACACCAGGTCCGAGGTGTTCCCCGTCGCGAGGCGCACTCCCGCCGTGACGCTGTCGCTGAGGTCCGACTCGACGCCAAGGCGCGCGCGGCCGCGGAACCGCCAGCGACTCTCGTCGGTATCGAGGAAGGCATTGATTCCGGCCTGGGAAATCCCCCCGGCCGAATTTATCGCAAAGTAATTGTATTCCGGTGCATTGCCGCCCCCATAGAGAATGCCTTCCTCACGCAGCGTCAGGTCCCCGTAGAGCCGCGTGCGGGTCAGCCAGTCGGCCAGTGCGCCGGGCACGCCCCACTTCTCCGTCTGCGCCTCCTGGACGACGTCGGCAACAACCGCGGGCCTGACCTCGTCGGCGACCTGTTTCGCAATCTCGTCCCTGACGATCTGCGGCACATACGGGACGCGCACGGCACCCTCGTCTGCCCTGGCCACGGCTGCCGCGTCGGCCGCAGCCTTGTCCTGCGCAGACTTCACCATCTGCTGGGCCTTCTCCCTGCTGATGACGCCCTGGTCGACGAGCGCCTGCAGCAGGTTCACGACCGTGTTGCGCAGCTCTTCCATGGACTGGCGCTCCTCGTCGGCGGCATGGGCAGCGAGTGCCGGCGCGAATGCCAGCGCGGCCGAGATGGCCGTGCGCAGTATGTATCCCTTTACCATGTCAATCTCTCTCCCTAGAAAACCACTTTCAGAGTCACCTGTTCCGGCATCCCCGGCGGAGCTGCCTCGCCGATGCCGGCGACCGACCCGAGTTCCTGCTCCACGCAGGCGTCTACATGGCTGTTGCCGGTCGTCGTCGCCAGCCTGATCTGCTTGACGTGGCCGTCCGCGGCGAGTAACACGCGTGCCGATACCGACCCCCGGACCGCCTTCGTACAGGCGGCTGCAGACAGCCGCTCCTTGATCCTGTCGCGCAGCCGGTTCGTGTACCAGGCGAACGGTGCGGTACCTCCGCCGCCGATCAGGTCGGCCCCACCGCGACGGGCTGCGAGCCCGAACGCATCGCCGCCCGCCGAGCCTTCCGCATCGACGCCGAGCGGCTGGTCCGGCGACTGATCCGGCTGTTCCGGCGTCGGCTCGGGCTGATCCTTCGGCAAAGGATCCTGGGTTTTTTCAGGCGGCGGCGGCGGCGGCTGATCGGGCGGCGGCGGCGGTGGCGGCCGGATCACCTGGATCGTCTGTACCATCCGCCCGGGCTTGGCGTTCTTCTTCGCCATCATCGTCTGCACGAACCACACGAAGCCGAGGATCAGCAGCGTCGCTGCCCCTATCCCGGCGAGGCGCGTGACGAGGCGGCGCTGCGCTCCCTTGTCGGCCATCGCAGTACCGCTACTTGACGATACGTTGGGTGACTAACCCAAGCTGCGTGATCTCCAGCCGTCCGACGACATCGAGTACATCGACGACACGCTGGTAGGCGATCGTCGAATCCGCCTTGACGACGACGGGCAGGTTGGGGTTCGCGGCCTTGTACTGGCGCAACAGTGTCTCGAGCTCAGGCAGGCTGACCGGATAGGTGTCGAGGTACATCGTGCCGTCGGCCGTGATCGTAATCGCCTTGGTCTGCGGCTTTGCGAGCGACGGCGTATCGCTGGCCTTCGGCAGGTTCACCTTGATGCCCTGCACCGATGCCGTGGTCATGATGATGAAGATCACCATCAGCACATAGGCGAGATCCAGCATCGGAGTGATGTTGATGTCGTCGTAGACGTCCTTTTCGCCGCTGTCGATGGATCCGGACATGGCGGCGTCCTCAGCTGTACTGTTCGGCGATGCGGGTGACGAACTCGTCGACGAAGACGCGGTTGTCGGCGCTGATCGCCTTGATGCGCGAATTCAGCCAGTTGTAGCCGAACAGCGAGGGGATCGCGACCGACAGGCCGGCCACCGTAGCGGCAAGCGCCGCCGCGGTCCCGGGGGCGATTGCATTGACATTGACGTCGCCGGACAGCGCGATCGCGGCGAACGTGATCATGACGCCGATGACGGTGCCGAGGAGGCCCAGAAATGGGCCGCCGGAAATCGCGATCGTCAGCAGCACCATCTGGCTGGAGAGCGTCTGCTGCAGCCGGGTCATCGATGAGTCCATCGCGGAACGAATCGCATCGATCGACTGTGACGAAAGGATCCTGGCGCGCTGCGCACTCAGGGTCTGGCCGGAAATGCGCCTGTTGAGTTCGAATATTCCGTGGTGATACAGGCGGTACAGCGTCGAGGCGCCATAGCTGTCCGGATCCTTGCCGAAATCGGCCATCGACGGGGCAGCCACCATCACGTCGTCATCGGACGTCGCCCCCTTCTTGTCGAGCGCGGTCGGATCGTCCGTCAGGCGACGGAAGTCCTTGAGGAATTTCGCGTTGGCACGCTCGACGCGACTCAGGAATATGGCTTTCAGTACCATGATGACGAGCGAGACGGCGAGCATCGCCATGCAGATGCCGATGACGACCCAGCCATCGAGGGTCAGGTTCTTCGCGATCGTGCCGAAGTACGAGGTCTGGCTCCCGCCCTCCTTCTGGCCGTCGGCGCCATAGATCACGAGATTTGCATCCATGCCCTGGCCATGCGCCGACGCCTTGATCCAGTCGGCCGCGCGCACGACCCTGGAGACCTCGACTTCGTCGAGATCGCCGGTCAGGAACCGGGCGCCGCCCGCGGAGCCGATCGTGAAGTTGCCGCCCAACTCCTGCAGGTTCACCGCGGCGCTGCCAACCGCGACGCCGTCCACGTAAAGCGTCAGCTTGCCGCCGCCGGCAGTGAGCGCGACGTGGTGCCACTGGCTTGCAGAAAGATCGCCAGGCTGCGTAACGGTCACGGCCGGACCGTCGAACACCGCGCGCGCTGCGAGCTTCGCGCCGTCGAGCGCGAGTTCCACGGACCTGCCCTGGTCGCTGAGCGAGAACACGACCGCCTGCTGGGCCTGTTCGACGCGCAGCCAGGCGGACGCCGTCAGTCCCTGGTTCGGCAGGAGCCGCAACGACGGCGATGCTGGCACCGTGATGCTCTCCTTGCCGGCGAACTTCGCGCCGCCGCCGATCAGCCCGGCCGGGGTCAATGCCGCGGTCGAGGCGGTTGCGTTATTACGGTAAGCGGTCGCGTCGAGCGGCAGCCCGGTCGTCTCGTCGAACTGCAGGACGAGAACCTGGGAGGCATCGTAGGTGCCGGGAACATCCGCAGCGGCCGGCGCATCGGCATTACCGTAATAAGCGTAGATCCTGTCGGTCTTCGAGCCACCCGTGATCTGCGGAACGCGCACCCACAGCAGCGCCATCTGTTCCTGCGGATCGTATTTCTCGAAGTGATACTTCAGCGGCGTCTTATCATCGCCCGCAATGACGCGAAAATCGGCGCCGTCCGGTTTTGTGTCATTGAAATAGCTGAAATTCGCGAGCGACAGGCGTACCAGGACCGGTACATCCTGCGGCGTACCGGCAACATCGGCACCGGACGCGGACAGGTCGAAGCCGATTTCCTTGCGGAACTTCCAGTCGCCATTCCACCAGGAGGACGCGGCCAGCGCGATGACCGGCACGAGCGCAGCGGCTACAGCAATGAATCTGGCGGAAAGCTTCATGGGAAAGGTCCCTGGATTGAGAATCGTGGACAGCGGACCATTGTCGGTAATTAGCGTGATGGTTTTGTGACGGTCCTGCGTACGGGCTCGCCGGCAGCGCGCCGTGAAACTAAGGCGCGGCGACCTTCTGCCGCTTCAGGCACTCGACGTCGTCCTGGCGACAGTTGTCCTCGCCGAGCCCGGTGACAAAGACATCGAGCCAGCTCAGGGCCGCCTGTGCCAGTGGGCTGCCTTCCTTCGTGGCATTGGAATCGGCCAGTGCGGAGGTACTACTGTTGGTGGCACTCGCCGCGACGCCGGAAACCCCGGAAAGGCTGGCCCCGAGGCCGCTGAGATCTGAGGGCACGCCGCTCGCCGTGCCACCGAAATTGATATTGGCGACACCGATCACGTGCGCCGCAGCAATATTGATGTTGCCGGCAGCGCCGATGCCCGCATCCCCGGCGTTGACGGTTCCGAGCGGTGCATCGAGGTCGACGTCGCCGGCCGCAACCTGCGGGTCCGTCTGGATGGTACGGATGCCGCTGCCTGCGGCGAGCGACGCGCCGTAGTCCAGCGTGATCGAGCCGTCCTTGTTGACCAGGATGACCGGCGGCGGGACGGACAGCGACGACTTGGAACCGTTGCCGGCATCGATGCTCCCCGTATCGGACCAGATCAGGATGTTGCCGCCGCCGAGGGTAAAGATCCGCGACGCATTGACGTTGACGTCGCCCTGCGCATAGATACCGATATTGCCGGCGCCTTCGGCGACGATACCGAGTTGCGAGGCCGGCTTCTGCGCCAGGCCGACAGGAGTGAAGGCAAGGCCCACGTCGATGGCGCCTCCGGGTACGAGAATCGAGATGTTGCCGCCGCTCAGCGTGTAGATCTCGCTGGAGATCAGGTTGAGGTTGCCGGAGTAGGGGTCCGGATTGGCGCTCGTGGGCTGCCGACTGTTCGGAAACAGCGCGTCGATGGCCGCATAGCCTTCGGCGAAGCCCGCGCCTGAGCCCGAATTCGCGGCGCGCCCGGACAGCGTCAGCTCCCTGAAGAAAACCGAGTCCACGGCCGCCGTCTGCTGGGCCAGGCTCAGACCGCTGAACGCCGCAGCAGCCTGTTGTACAGTCAGGCCCGTCTGACCCGTGAGCGCCTCGACATAACTGACCAGCTGACTCGAGTAGAGCGGCGAGCGCTCGACGATCGTGGATACAAAGTTCGCATAATCCGCACCGGACGTGCCGTAGCCGACCGCGAGCGTCAGGTTGGCGCCATTTGCGCCGGGGAGGTTCGCGTCTTCCAGATTGCCGGTCGTCGTGATGCCGCCCGAGGCCCCGAGCTGGACGTTGCGTCCGGCAAATATTTCCACGGATCCCTCGCCACCGACGGCGATCTGCGCGGCACCGCTGGTCAGCGGATAGGTCAGGTCCCTGCCGGCCGTGATCAGCGTCGTGTCGTTCGGCGAAATGTTCTGTCCCTGGTAACCGATGTCCACGATGTCGCGCCCGGCCGCGACGTCGGCGGCCTTCGGGATGGAGAGGTTAAGCTGATCGATGTCACGGCCTGCCGTAACGAAGGCAGGCTGGATGTCGCCGGTGTGGATGGCTCCCTGCAGTTTGGCGAGGCCGCCGATCAGCAGCAGCCCGGTCTGCGGTGTAATGACGGACTGCGCCGTGGGCACCGAACTGACGAAGCTGTCGGACATGCTGAGTGTAGAGGCGTTGCCGACGATGTCCCTGCCGGCAAACAGGTCGAGCTGCCCGGTCGCGGCGGGATAGAGGATGGCGCCCGTTCCGCTCAGTGAAAGGTCAATATCCTGTTGCAATGCAGAGAGCGTCAGGCTCGCAGGCAGATCCAGGAATCCGGGCGCGGTCGTCGGGGCGACCATCAGGTTGGGTCCCAGCAGCGTACCCATGACCGTCTTGTCAGGCACCAGTTCCAGCGTCACTGTGCCGTCGGTGCTCGACAGGCGGAGCGCCGAGTCCGTGCCGTAGGTGAAGAACTGTGATGCCTTGGTGGATGCGCTGGCCGAGGCAGGAATGAACGTCGGGTTGTAGACGGCATCGACCTGGATCCCCTGACGGGCCCAGACGGAAACCTGCGCGTCGCCGAGGGCGATACTGGAGCCGACCGCGCTGCCGAGACTGGTGGTGACGATCGGTGTGAGGCCCGCTGCCGTCGTCACAGTACCGACACCGTCACCGACATACAGCTGGGCGCTGCCGATGTCTCCGGCAGATGTGATTCGCAGGCTGCCGCCGGCGCCGAGAACCGTCGTGCTGCCGTCCGGAGAACTGGCCGCCGTGGCGGCAGACAGGTTGCTGATCGTGCCGCCCGCCGTGACGCTCAGGTCACCGCCCGCCAGCGCACCCAGGTTCCAGTCAAAATTATCAAAGTTGATGCCGTAGAACCCGAGTGTGGCCGCGGCCGGGGTTCCCTGAAGTGTCTGCGCCGTGGTGCCGCGCAACTGCCACCCCGTGACACTGAAGTTGCCGCCGTCCCACGTCGGGTCGAGGAAGGGCGCGCCGACGACGTCGCCGCCCGCAGTGACATTGATGTTGCCGCCATCCGTCGGAAAGTAGGCATCCTGCTTGCCACTGGCCTTGCCGACGACGGCAAAGGGAGCACCATCCATACCACCCGTGTAGACGCTCGCGCCGCCGGTGGCGTTGCTCTGCAGGACGATATTCCCCGCGGCCGCCAATCCAATATTGCCGGTGCCCGTACGCACGATCGCATTGGGCGCCAGCGACAGGGACGCTGCCGAACCCTGCAGCACCGACAGCGGGTTCGCGCTCGACAGGTCGGCGCCGGCGACGAGTCCCAGGCTGCCAGAGGGCAGGTCGGTGAGGGTTGTCGGCTTGCCGGCGATGAAGCCATCCGACAGCGTGCCACTGACTGTCACCGCGCCCGCAGCGCGGATCACGAGATCGACGACCTGGCCGCCGGGCTGGCCCTGCCCCTGCGGGGCGCTGTACTGGCTGAGGTCAAAGGATCCTACGTTCAGCGCGTCACCGGCATTCGAGTCCTGCAATTCGACGCCGACCTGGACGTTGACCGGGTTCGCGTTGGCCGCGGAACCGGACAGCCGCGCAGCAATCGCCGCCTGATTGGTGACGCCCTGCCCATTCGTTGCATTGAGGTAGGCCACCGCATTGGCCGTCGCCTGCTGCAGACCGGTCGCGGCCGTGCCGGAGTTGATCGTCGCACTTGAGGTCGGCGATACGAATACCGGTTCGATGATCACTTCACCGGCCTGGCTGATGTCGGCGCCGATGCCGTTCGCACCGGCATTGATTGCGACCAGGTCGTTGCTGGAGTCCGTGACCGCCGGCGCGCGCAGAACGAGTTCGCCACTGCCACCGGTCGAGATGACGCTGCCGGCCTGCAGTGTGATCGAGCCGTTCGTCGTGCAACTGGAAGCGCTGCAGGTCGCGCTGACCGAGTTCAGTTCGATCTCGCCGCCCCGGCCGCCATTGCTGCCGCTCGCCAGCAGCGTCGCACCCGCCTCGACTACGACCGACTGCCCACCGGAGAGCTCGATGGAGCCTCGCTGGTCGGCAGATGGCGCAGTCAGCGAGCCGGCGATGTCGACGCTGCCGCTATCGGCCGTCAGGACAATGTTGGTCGCCGAGATTCCCGCGCCACCGGCCAGCACGAGCGAGCCGTTGTGGACGCGGACATCAATAGACTGGCTGAACCCGGCGAGGCCCGGAATGGCGACGAGACTCGTCAGTCCTCCCGTGAGCGTCCCGGCATCGATGCTCAGGCTACCGCCCGCACCGCCGTTGCCTGCACCGTAGAGAGACCCTGCCAGCGTGACCGTGCCGCTGCCGTCGGCGATCGACAGACTGCCCGCCGGGGCGGCGACTCCGCCGGCCGAACTGCCAACGATGCTGATCGAGGAACCGGCATCCAGCCTCAGGTCGCCAGCCGCGGCCAGCGTCACGACGCCGCCGGGAGCGGGCGCGGCCCGGTCCACGGCCAGCAATGTGGTTCCGCCTGCGTCTATCGAGGCACCCGCCGCCAGCTGCAGGTTGCCGCCCGACACGAGCGACACGATCCCGGATGGCGCCTCGATCCTGCCAGCATCCTCGATGTCGGTCGCCTCCAGGGTCAGGCTGCCGCCGGTCAGGGTTGGCAGCGTCGTGCCGCTGGCCGGCGCAACCGGCGCGCCGAGGGCCAGGGATCCCGTGGCGGCGATGGTCGTACCGGGCTCGTCCGCAGCATCCGGTGCCGCAGTCAGCTCCGCAGCGTTCAGGGTCAGATTGCCGCCGACATTCAGGTAGGCGGCGCCTTTCCCCACGACTGCACCGGCGACCTGCGCTGTTGTCTGGCCGAACCCGTTGACGGTCACGACCCCGGGACCGATGGCGAGCGTGTCGGCAACGAATCCGAGCGTGCCGCTGCCCGCAGTCGCCGCTGCGGGTGGACTTCCTGCCGCGGGCGCCGTATTGCCGCCCAGGGTCAGGGTGTGCGCGGCGAATACCGAATTGCCGGCCGCGAGATTATTGATCTCGCTGGCAATCAGCGTCAGCGACCCGAGGCTCGGCGTGCCGCTGGCATCCATGCCGAACGTGACCGGCGTTCCGATGTCGAGGCTGCCCGCACTCGCGATTCGCGCCGCGCCCGCCTGCTGCAGGGCCGACGTCAATGCAGCATCGATATTCAGGTTATCGGTGACGGCGGTCCCCGCGCCGACAAACGCTATGCTGCTTGAGGCCAGCGACCAGCTGGCTCCCTTGCCTTGCAGCGTTCCGTCGGCAATCGTAACCGCGCCGGGGGCATCGAGCGCCAGCGCGCCGCCGGATCCCAGGTTCGCCCCGGGCTCCAGCGTGATCGTAGCCGGGGTTGCAACAATCTGGCTGCCACGCCCGACGACCGGCAGGTTCAGGTCAGACACCGCCAGCAACGCCGCCTGCGGCAGGGGATTCGCGGCCCCGGTGGAGTCGGTAAGCTGTACGTTCACGGTTGACGGCAGCGTCGCGAGCGTCCTGCCGTTGGCTGCGGACGTGGACTGCAGCGTCGCTCCGCCCTGCAGGTCGATCGACTGCTGCGCGACCAGTTCGATCTGGTCCGCCGTCAGTGTGACTCCCGCATCCACTTTCACGCTGTTCGCTGCGACGGCGATCGCAGCGACGGGCGTCGTGGAGCCCGGCGCGACGACAGCCGGCGAGGCGATGCCGCCAAGCGTCAGCGAACCGGCGTTCCAGCTCTGCAGCACAGCGGCCGGAATCTGGATCGCCCCGTCGCTGGCGGCCGCAGCCGATGCAGTGATCTCGAGGTTGGGCGCGCTGATGTTGACCTGCGCATCGGCACCGCCCGTGGCAGGCGCGGTCAGCACGCTGCCGCCCAGCGCGAGCGAGTTCGTCGCAGCAGGCGTGACGACCAGCGTGAACGTACCCGCATCGGCCGGCGAGGCCGCCGTGCCTGTACCAGCAACCGCGGCCTGTGCGTTGAAGTAGCTGGAAGCCTGGCTGATGGAGTAAGCCGCGAGTTTCCCGGCGTAGCCTGCAGGATAGATTGCGACACCCTCGTATTCGGTGAGGCCGCCCCCCTGGTACAGTCCCGTCGTGCCGGTGCTCAGGTACCCGCCGATCACCGGCACACCGTTGGCCAGCGTGCCGATCGTGCCGCCACCCGCGCTGACCATCCCCGGCTCGAGCTGGATCAGCACGGCGCCGGGCGAGAGCGCGTAGCGCGGCGGCAGGAGCGCATAAAATCCCGGCGCCAGCCCGGCGCCGCCGCTGAGATAGATCGTCTGGCCCGGCACCGCCAGGCCCGACTCCTCGGGGTCATAAGGACCCGCCTGGTTGCGCGCGGCAGGCAGGATCGCGTAAAGATTCGCGATGCTGCTGTCCGCTACGTTGCCGCCGACACCGGCGTAGACGGCTGCGAGGTTGTCGTTGGTACCGCCCGTGCCAGGCACGAACTCATACGCATAGAGGTTACCGCCGCCCGCAACGTTCGAGGTCGCCCCCGGCTGGATGGTGATATTCGGCGCAGACAGACTGATCTGCTTCGCCGGCACGGCGTTGATGACGTTGATCTGTCCGTTCGGCACGTTGTAGATCCATTGACCCTGGTTCAGCTCGGTCTCGCCAAAGGGCAGGTCGAGGCCCGCACCCGACACCGAGATCAGCGCGCCGCCGGAGACCGTCAGGGACTGGTTGGCGGCGAGGTCAATCGTGCCAAACGGCGCGTAAAGGCTGCCGGACACCGCGATCCGGTCGGCGGACACCGTCAGCGAACCGTCGGCGGACCAGGGCACGCCTGGTGATGCGCGGGTCCCGCCGAGACTTATTGTCGCGCCATTGCCCGCAACGGAAGAGATGGAATAATCGGTATAGGTGTCGGGATAGATGCGCTGTGCATTGATCGTCAGGTTACCGCTGGTTACGAGCGACCCCGTCGCGGGGCCCGCCGCCGCTGGCGCGATCGTACCCTGCAGTTGCACGTCACCGGCGCTGGAGAGCGTGACGTTCGCAGTACCCTGCAGCGTCAGACTGCCGAACAGCGTGAGCTGGCCGGCGGACACCGTCAGGTTGCCGTCGCCGGAAGCCGGGTTCACTGCGGCCGTCGTCCCGAGGGGAACGGAATTTCCAATGGCGACATAGGGCGCTGCCAGCTGGGTGTCCCCGGAAACGGTGACCGTCGCCGAGTCGAGCGTGAGCTGACGGCCGAGGGTAAGCTGCCCGGCATCCAGCACGATATTGCCGCTCGGTGTCGCCCCGCCCGTGCGCAGGGTCAGCGAATCGATGCCGGAAGCAGCGAGTTGCTTTGCACCCAGAATCGCGAGGTTGCTGTCAGCGGTACTCGGCAGTGAACCGGCAGTCGAGTCGACCAGCTCTATTTCGAGTGTTCCTGACGGCAGGGACGGTGCCGAGCTCTGCACGATGCTGCTGGAGCCGCGTATCAGTTCAACGTCCAGGGATCCTGCGGCCGCCGCGCCGCTCGTGCCGACGCCGGCGGCGGCGTCGAGTGAGCCCAGCAGCGAGATCGATTCAGGCGAACTCAAGGTCAGCAAGCCACCCGCACTGCCAACCGTTTCACGGGTGACGCCGGCAATGTTGGCGGCGTTCGACACGTCGAGCATCGCGCGGGTCCCCGCGATATCGATCGTCGCACCCGCTTCGACGACGACCGTGCCGCGATTGGCCTGGAGGTTCACTGTGCCGCCCGGCAGGATTGTGCCGGTCAGCAGGCCCTGCGAGCTCGGCGTCTGGACCTCGGTACCGCTGACGTCGAGCACTGCGGATGGTGCAATGTCGATGCCCAGGGTCGGAACAAACCCGGGATCGATGCTGACCGCACTTCCGGCATTGACATCGGCGGGTGCGGGTATGAATACCGTAATGGCGCCGCCCGGCGCCCGCAGCGTGCCGGCGATCGAGACGCCGCCTTCGCCGGCGACGCCGATGGTCGCGCCGGGATCGACCGTGATCGACGCACCCGTCTGGATATCGACCAGGCCAAATGCCGTACTTCCCAGCGTCAGGTCGTCGCCTTCGCGCAGCGCATTCAGCGACACGCTGGCCGCGGGACGCAGGTACAGGGGATCGAGGCCGATCCTGGAGAAGCCGGTCAGACCCGAACCGGTGGATTGTGCAGAGAAATTGGGGCCGAGCTGCAGGGTCCGCGTCTGCGCATCGATCGTCGTGCCGGCGTCGACGGTGAGCACGTCACTGCCGTTGACCGCCGGCCCCGTCGCCGTCAGGTTGATGGCGGAAAACCCGTACTGCGAAAACAGCGACGCATACAGCTGCAGGAACTGGCCGGGATCGTTCAGGTCATCGATGGTCTGCGCGACGGTCCACGCAGTTCCATCCCCGTCCGAAATCCCGATGCGCGGCGCCAGCAGCGTAAGGCTGCCGCCTTTCGCAGTACCGGTACCGTACCCCTCGATTGCAGCATTGGCGCCGATCTGCAGCGCCGCCTGCGCGGGACTCGCGTCCAGCGTGATCTGTCCACCCTCTCCGTAGGTCAGCGCACCGCCTGCGGCGAGCCACGCGCCACCGTTGGCCTTCAGCGTGACGCCATTACCGACGGCCAGTTCACTGGCGGGGGCGGTGAGCTGCAGGTCGATCGATCCCGCGTTCTGCAGGATGGGGGCTGTCCCGATGCCATTGGCGACCGTATCGTCATTCGTCCACTGTCCGCTGACGTCGAGTGTCACGCCGTTGCCAATCGCGACGCCCGCACGCGGCGCATCGGCTGGCGGCGTCGCCGCGGTCAGCACGCTCTCGAAATTGAGGTGGCCATCGACCGCCGTGACATTCGCATCGACGTCGATGCGCGGCGCCACGAGGGTCAGCGTAGCCGTCGGGGGCAACACCAGCGGTACGCCCGACGGCACCGTGATGCCGAGATTGCTGTACACCTGCGTGCTGGTGAAGCCGTCGCTGGTCAGGTACGAGGCCGGCAGCAGAAGCGTCGCAGCGGTGACGGGAATCCCATCCGTGGCGGCAACGGCTGGCGTCGCGCCGACCACCTCAACCGCTGGCTCCAGGTAGTCGGGATAGGTGGAGTTTGCGGTGACGCCGGTCGGGACACCGATCGTCAGGCTGCCGCCCGCCGGCGGTGCGCTGCGCTGGAGCGCGCCGGTGACCGCCGTTCCCAGCAAGGTGCCGCCGAGCAACACGTTCGGCGCAGCGAAGCGGATACTGCCCGCTCCCGCGCCCTGCACATACCCTGATTCGTACTGGCTGAGTCCCTGGGTCGGGATGACTTCCTGCACGCCCCATTTGTCGTACGACTCAGTGAGTGTCGGATTCACCACTCCCACATAGCTGAGCAGCGGATTGGCGGTGCCGATGTCGTAGAGCTGTCCGTTGGCGCCGATCAGCCGGGTCGTCTGGATCGTGCCACCAAGGTAGCTGGTGTAGCCGCCGGACACATTGACAGACGCACCTGGCGCGAGGACCACGTCCCCTTCCGACTGGAAACTCGCGGTACCGCCGGTTTCAGTACGCTGCGCGACCGTCTGGCCGATGGCGGCGATGGCCGACCCCAGATTCGCGATCGGCGTACCGTTGCCGCCGTCAGCACGAATGTCGACGGTCACCGAGACGGTATTGTTCGGTGTCGACTGCAGCGCACCGCCGCGCTGCGTAGGATCGTCCGCGAATTCGTTCGAGCGCAACTGGACGGTCAGAAGGTTTGCCGCCATCGGTAGCTGCGCTACGCTGCCGGCAAGGTCGATGGTCGTGCCGGCATCGATGCGTATCTGTGCATCCGGGTTACTACCGCTCTGGAAGGCAGCCGGGTTTGCCGCCGCCAGGACGCTGAGCGATCCGCCCGGCGCATTGATGGCGGCGCCGTTCATGAATACCTGCTGGCCGGTGATCGCGATCGAGGACTGCAGCTGGGTTTGCGCCGCGACAGCGGTCGCGGAGCTGCCCAGCTCCGGCAAAACCTCGGTGACGCTGCCGGGACCGAGCTCGACGGTTCCGCCCTGCGTTGCAGTGAACACCGGCGTATCGTTGACGAACTGCAGGTTGAAGCCATCGGCTGCCTGCAGGGTCACTGACCCATTCGCGGCAACGCTGGTCGTCGCCGAGACGCGGCCGTTCTGGTTGACCATCAGCCCGGTGAGTGTGACGTTGCCGCGCGGCGCGGAGACGATCCCGGTCGCCGTGTTGGTCACTGTACCGGACACGACACCCTCGGGAGGGGCCAGCAGGGTTCCGGCGTTGTCGACCTCCACGATCAGGCCGCGCAGGCTCGAGTCGTCGCTCGCCTGCAGGTACAGAGTCTGGCCGGCGGCGAGCACGACCTGGCCGTCTGGCGCCGACAGCGTCCCTGCGTTGGTGATGACGGGGGCCGCAAGCAGAATGCGCCCGCCGTCGGCTGTGGTCAGGCTTGCGCCGGGCTGCACGACAATGGGTTGGGATGTGACGAGGCCGTTGGCGGTGACGAACGGTTGCAGCGCCGGATTGCCGATGGTGCCCGGGGCGAGGATGCCGGAGGCGAACGTGGTATCCGTCAGATCCAGTGACGAGGCCAGCAGTCCGCCAACATTGACGCTCGCCGTACTGCCGAACAGGAATCCGTTGGTGTTGATCAGGTAGATCTGGCCGTTCGCGGACAATGCACCGAAGATGCTGCTCGGACTGGCGTCATAGATGCGGTTGAGCGCGATTGCCGTGGCGGACGGCTGCTGGAAAACGACCTTGCCGCCCGCTCCGATATTGAAGGAGGCCCAGTTCAGCGTCAGATCGGGCGACTTCTGCGTGATGGTCAGCGTGTTGCCCGATATCGTCGGCTGGTTCTTCGGGTTGCTGATGCTGCCCGAGCCGACGAATCCGGTAACACCCGACGGACAGGTGCCCGGAGCGCAGGCGACGGGGAGTGTCGTGCCCGCCGGTGCCGGGGTCGTCCACTGCACCGCGGCAACGGCAACCAGGCCAGCCTTGAGCCGCTTCAACAATGATCCTTCGTGTCGCGGGCGCATGTTCAGACCTTAACGCAGACGTGTGACAGGGCCATGGCAGGTGGTGTGCATCCATCAGCCCTAGAAGCTGCCGCGCAGCAGGAACAGCCAGCGATTCTGCCCGGCGCGCGTGGCAGGGCCGGAAGCGGGGCAGCCGCCCGCGACGAACACGTCGGGCAGGTCCGTCGCGGAATCCAGCGCCCTGGCCCACGTGAAGGAGCCCGTGACTTTCTGGCCGGGCAGCACGTCGAAACCTGTGCCCCAGCTGCGCAGGTGCAGCCCCGTACCACTCGACTCGCAGTGTGGCGCATGCGATGGGTCGATCTCATCGAGCGAGTCGCGGATCCATGTACGACCTGCGTCGAAGAACAGGAAGCCATCGGCGAGCGCATGGTCGTGGTTGCGCCAGACGGGCGTCGTCAGCTGAGCGGTTTCCTTCAGGGTCTGGTCTCCGAGCACCTCGGACTCCAGGTAGCCGCGCACCCCGTCGACACCCGCAATGGAGTCGTTCTCATTGGTGATCAGCGGTTCGGCCGTACCCTGGCCGGCGGCGCGCAGACGCAGACCGAAATCCGCCGGCAAGCTGAAATTCAGCGCCAGGTCGCCGCGCAGGTAAAAGTAATTGTCGCGCGCCAGCGCGCGATCATTCGCGAAGTCCGCCTGCTTGCCGACGATCCCGCGGGGCCCGGCATTCGCGCTCAGGCTCAGAGTCGTCGTCAGCTGGTCGGTACGCCACAGCCCCGCATAGGCGAACGACAGATTCAGGTAAGTGATCGGAGTGTCGTCACTCCTGGTCGTGGAGTTCTCGTTGATGAGATTGCGGAAATGCTTGTAATCGACGCCGAAGGTCAACGACTGCTGGTTCGCCGGCTCCGACAGGAGCGGATACGCGAAGTGCAGGCTGGTGATCTCGCCGATGCCGAGTACGCCCAGGGTCCCGATGACCGCGACGTTGCTGTTCGAATTGACGTACTGGAGCGACGGCTGCAGCCCGGAGTCGAGCGCGTGCCACTGGTAGTTGGCGGCGAAAACGCGCACCTGGTCGAACTGCTGCGGCGTTCCCTGGTACTGCAGCGAAAGGCTGTCGAGGTGCCCGAAGACGTTGCCGTAGCTGACACTCGCGACGCTGCGCAGCTCGTGTGTATCGAGCGAGGACTGGTTGTTGATCTCCAGGCTGCCGTGGACCGGCAGCTTGTCGTTGACCTGCAGCGACAGGTCGACGGTTCCCGGGGCGGAACCGGCTTTGAGGATCGGCACGACCGAGCGATCGGGCGTTGCTGCGTTCAGCGCAGTGAGCTGCTGCTGCAGTTCCGACAGGTGCAGGACCGTGCCGGGCTGCGCCGCCGGCAGCGCCGCAAGCACGTCGCGCTCAGGGAAAAACCGCGCGCCGCTGATCCGCTCCCGCTCCACCCGGCCCTCCGTGACCCTGAGCCTGACCAGTCCTCCATTGACAGTCTGCGGCGGTATGTCGACGAAGACCGTGCCATAGCCTTTGTCATGATAGAGACCCTCGAGTGCGGTCCGCGCCGCCTCGACGTCCTGCAGCGTCTTGCGCGTCCCCAGCAACGGATACAGCAGGCGCTCGATGTCGCGCCCGGCGAGCACCGTATTGCCAATGACACGGTATTCCATGACGTCGAACCGCTGTTCAGCGGCGGGAGCTGCGGGTTCCGCCGCGACAGCGGCGGCCATGGCGAGAATCAGGCTCACCGCGACGGTTACGCGATGCGCGTATGCAGATCTGATTCCCATCTCGCCACTGTATCCACGCCGGGTTACTTTTTTATGTCGCGCAAAAAAAACCGGCCTCCCATGAGGAGGCCGGTCGGGCGCAGAGTCTTCTCGGCAAGGTCGGTCAGAGCGTCGGGACCGGGGCGTTGCAGCTGATGCCGCCACGGGTCGACGGGTTGACGTAGATGTTCTTGCCGTTGTTCACCGCCGTGCCGCTAACGGGGTAGGCAGCCGTGTTGTAGTTCGGGTTCGCGAGGATGTCCGCCGCGCTCACCGTCGTGCTCTCCTGCTGCCAGGCACCGACCAGGATGTTGATCAGGCCCTGCTGGTCCGCGGTCAGGCTGGAGAAATTCTGGCCCGTGACCGCCGTTGCCTCGAACCAGTCGCCGTAGCTGCCGGCCGCCGCCGCGAGGTTCGTCGGCGCAACGCCGTCGACTGCAACCAGCGTCAGGTTGGGGTAACTGGTGCTGCCTGCGTTGTCGATCGACGCATAGGTGATCGAGCCAGGGATGCCGTTGGCGGCGGCCAGCACGTTGCCGGTCGAGAAGTAGTCGGCGGTAGGACCGGCGGAACCTTCGGCGATCGAGACCGCACTGCCCTGGCAGTGGTCGGCGGTGAAGAAGATTGAGGTCGCCGCGCGGCTGCCCGAGCCCTGTTCACGGTTGACGATCGTGACCGGCAGGGAGGCCGTCGTGATGGTCGTCGTGCCGGTGAAGTCGGAGGCATCATGCCAGTCGGTGATGTTGCCCGTCAGCAGCTGGTTGATCGTTTCGACGCCCAGCGACAGGCCCGTGCCGGAGGACCCGGCCGCCTTGCCCTGCCCGGCCGTTTCAGCCGCCGTAAACGCGGTGGAATTGGTGTTCACGAAAATGCCGAAGACCTGATCGAAGATCGGCGTGGCATTGAGCGCTGCCAGCTGCGTGGCAGTGGCCTTGCCGTACACGGACGTCTTGTAGGCCGTCGGGTAGTTGTCGCCGACCAGCGCACCCGGCTCGACATCCGTGATGCCGAGCTGCACCGGCGCCTTGAACACGCCGCTGCCGAAGGAGTCGTCGATGCCATTGACACCGGCGCTGCCAGAGACGGCAACCGAGTAGACGCCGGCGGAACCGGTCGCGCCGGCAAGGCTCAGCTGGTTGATCGACGCACCGGAGACCAGCGGCAGGGCGCCGACCACCGAGCCGCCCTCGTCACGATACCAGATCGTGAATACATTCGTGCCGTTGGCATTCGGAACGCCGGTCGTTGCTGCCGGGGTGCAGGAGACCGCGAAGAAGTTCGTGTCACCGGTGCTGCTGAACAGCGAGTATGAACCGCCGCAGAACGTGGTCTCCAGGGACCCCAGAACGGCGTTCTTCGCGGCTGAGGAACCTGCGATGTAGAGGCCGACGCTCGGCGAAGCGGCAGCGGCCGGGGTCGGCTGCCCGGCGAGGGAGGCCGTCGAGGCGAGCACCGCGGCAACGGCGGCGGCGATCGTGATATTGCGTGTCATGAAATTAACTCCTGAGAAATTTGGAAAAAGCGGATTCCCGGTTCAGACCATGGACTTGCGGCGCGCGACGCCGGCGAGGCCCAGCAGGCCACTGCCGAGCAGCCACACGGCCGGGGGCAGCGGTACTGCGGACGCAGCAATCGTCAGGCCGTTCGCGCCGATGCTCAGGTTGTAGGTGGTCGTCGTAACGGCGAGCGGCGAGGTCGTAGTACCACCTCCCGTGACTGCGAACAGACTGATGCCCGACGTCGCCGTAACGGCGGCCTGAGGACCGTTGGCGTACCAGCTGAATATGCCGGTCGGTGTGTTGACGTCCCAGAGGCCGCCGGTAGTCAGGCTGCTGGAAATGACGTCAACGCCGCTGCCGACGTTGCCGACGGTCGAGGTTGCGGTGCTGCCGAAAATCGTCTGCTCATCGGTATTCCAGGTCGTCCAGTGAGTGAGATTGGTGGTGGTCTTGCCGGAGAACGACGCGGTGGAGTTGACGCTGGTCGTCGTGACCCATTCGCTGGCGCTGGGGCTCTTGAAATTCGCGACGGTGGCGTTGCCGGTGTACTGGCCGCCCTCGACGCCCCAGTACAGGGTATTGCCGGCGACGTTGGCATCGGCCCACAAGGTGCCGAAGTTCGAGGTGTCGAGAACGGTGCCGCCCGCGTAGCTGCCGCTCGCAATGCTGGAGATCGACACGCCGGTGTCGCCGGCATAGGACGCTACCACGGTACCGGAGCTGTTGAGGACCTCGGCAAACAGGACGGCATCAGAGGAGCCGGTGCTCGGTGTGCCGATGGAGGCGTTGGCAGAGACTGCGCCGAGCGCAAGCGCAGTGCCTACGGTGATCTTGAGGATCGTGTTCATTACATTGACTCCCAATGAGTGGAAAACCAGACGACTGCAGCAACCAATCCCTGAAGGCTTCATGCCTCCGCCTACCCCGCTCGGCTCGCAGCATTCTGCAAGGGCGACGGTGCATGACCCGCGACTGACTGCTGCGTATGCTGGCGACGCTCTGTGGCATCTGGGTTATCGAAATGTGAAGGTTTTCACACTTTCAATCCTTCAGAATCAACCTCGACCGGCCGATAACAGGCGGTTTCCGATCCCGTCCTCACGGTGTATGACAGACGTAGTTGATCGCACTTGAATATGTTTGCCGGTGGCCACGGATCGCGGTCCCGGGCTATCGTTCCCCGCATGGCACCGGTCAGTGAGGCGCAGGAGTTGTTTCGACGCGGCGATGCGCGCGGCGCAGCGAGTCTGTGCGAGCAGATCTTGCGGAAGTCGCCGGCAGATCCGGATGCGCTGGCGCTGCTGGCGCAGACCTGCGCTGCCCTGGGCAATCCCGCCGGGGCCGTGGAATGCCACGAACGCCTGACGCAACTGCTGCCCGGCGACGCCGCTGCCTGGCGCCGGCTCGGCGAGAGCGAACTCGCCTGCAAACACTATCGGGAGGCCGCCGCGGCGCTGCGCACGGCGCTGCGGCTTGACCCGCACAACCGGCGCAGTCACAACAACCTCGGCCAGGCGCTGCTGCGCAGCGGAGATGTGCGCGGCGCCATCGGCTGCTTCGAGGCAGCGCTCGCCGTCGATTCCGACTATGCGCTCGGCCATTACAACCTGGGCGTCGCGCTGGCGACGGACGGAGATACGATCCGGGCACTGCAGTCCCTGCAACAGGCCCTCACGCTGCAACCGGATCTGGTGGCGGCGTACGGCGCCATGGCTGCGCTGCACGTGCAGCGCGGTGCATGGGGGGAGGCGCTGGCAAGCTGCGAACAGGCACTGCGATTCAGTCCGGATGATGTGGAACTCCAGGTGCAGCGGGCCTCGATCCTGCTCTCGCAGGAACGCGCCGCGGAAGCGCTGGCAGTAGCCGATGCCGTCCTATGCGGACGACAGGGTCCGGCCGAACTGCATAACATCCGGGGCGGCGCGCTGCGGCGACTCGGGCGGCACGTCGAGGCGCTCGCTGCGCTGGACCGCGCGGTCTCGATCGATCCTGCGTACGCGCAAGCCTGGTCCAACCGCGGCATGGTTCTGCATGAGCTGGGAGCCTCGGAGGCAGCCGTCGCATCATACCGGCGCTCCATAGCACTCGATCCCGTCGCGATCCTGCCGCGTACGCGCCTGCTTGCAAGGCTGATTCCGGCGGTGCCGGCCTCGGAGGACGAGGCAGTCGCCGCGCGGCGCAGTTTCGAGGCGGAACTCGGCGAGTTCGGGGCATGGCTTGGCACCCGCGCACTGGCCGAGGCGGATGCGCTGCTGGTCGCGGAGCAGCAGTTTTTCTACCTCAGCTATGAAGAGCGGTCCAGCCTGCCTTTGCTTCTGCGATATCGTTCGGCAGCCGCGGCGCGTCTCGCCGGTCTTTCACCATCGCTGGCGTTATCTCCCGTTGCAGGCCGGGCATCGGAGTCACGGTTGCGCGTCGGTTTCGTATCCGCGCATGTGCACGATCATTCGGTCTACAACGCGATGCTGCGCGGCTGGCTCTTGTGCCTGGAGAAGCGGCGGTTCGAGATCATTCTGTTCAGTCTCGGCACCACCGTCGACGCCGCGACGCACGAGGCAGCGGCGGCGGCGGATCGCTACGTCACCGGCGCGCGGCACACTGCCGACTGGGCGCGCGCAATCGGCGGCGCGGGCTGCGCGGTGCTGGTGTACCCGGAACTCGGCATGAATTCACAGTGCCTGGCCCTGGCAGCCCTGCGGCTCGCCCCGAGGCAGTTCGCGGCCTGGGGCCACCCGGAAACCAGTGGCCTGCCGACAGTCGACGGCTTCCTGTCGGCGGACGCATTCGAACCGCCGCAGGCTGAGCGGCATTACAGCGAGCGACTCTGGCGGCTGCCGCGACTGGGCGTGCATTGCCGCCCCTACGGGCTCATTCCGGTGCCACCGGACCTGCGTGCGCTGGGACTGGAAGGCGCCGGGCCGCTGTTGCTGTGCCCGGGACTGCCGCAGAAATACCGGCCCCGTGACGATTCCGTGCTGGCGCAGATTGCGCTGCGGCTCGGCCGGTGCCGGTTCGTGTTCTTTGAGGGTAGCGTGCCGCAACAGAGCCGGCGGCTGGTAACACGTATCGGCTCCGCTTTCGTGCAGGTCGGCCTCGACCCGACAGCATTCATCGCTCTGCTCCCGTGGCAGTCGCGCGCCGACTTTTTCGGCCTCATGCAGCGCGCAGACGTTTATCTCGACACCCTCGGCTTCTCAGGGTTCAACACGCTGATCCAGGCGGTCGAGTGCGGCCTGCCCTGTGTCGCACTCGAGGGCGCCTTCATGCGGGGCCGCCTGGGCAGCGGCATCCTGCGGACAATGGACCTCGGGGAACTCGTGGCAGCCGATCGGCCCGGCTATGTCGACATTGCGGTCAGGCTGGCCTCGAGCCCCGAATACCGGACCGCGATCCGCAGGCAGATCGAAGAGGGCCGCCACGTGCTGTGGGAGGATTCCGGGACCGTCGAGGCACTGGCGCAGATCCTCGATTCTGGGGCCCCGCTGCCACGGCAGACATGAGTGGCCGTCTCAGGCCGCGGACATCACGTCGGCGATGTCGCAGGATTCCACGGCAGCCTGCGGTTGTTCCTGGTCGAGGTGCAGGCCACTCAACTGATCGCAAAGGCAGTCGCGCAGTTCCTCGAGGCCCGCGAGGCGCACCCGCGCATGCTGCCAGCGGAGTTCGACACGCTCCATCTCGTCGAGCAGCAGCTCGCATTCGGCGCGCGCCTTTGACGCGGCCGTGAAGGCGGCGAACCAGCGACGCTCCAGGCGCTCGGCGGCCGGGTCCCCTTCGGCAACTTTGTAGCTCAAGACACCCTCCTTCCAGACTGGATCCGATGCTTCAATGTCATGCCGCCTCACCCACGGGCATCGGCGCCAGCCTCAGCGGCCGCAGTTCCTCACGGAGTTTCGGCCAGTCGATGAGGCGCAGGTGGCCATTCATATCCTCGACCAGCGAAGAGCAGCTCTCCACCCAATCACCATCGTTGCAGTAAAGAATCCCGTCGATATCGCGGATCTCGGCACGGTGTATATGTCCGCAGACGACGACGTCCGCGCCACGCTTGCGCGCCATCTGCGCAACCGCATCCTCGAAGCTGCCGATGTACTGCACGGCTTTTTTTGCCTTCGCCTTCAGATACGAGGACAGAGACCAGTGCGGCAGGCTGAAGCTGCGGCGCACCCGGTTGATATACGGATTGATCGCCAGCAGGATGTCGTAGATGTTGCTGCCGAGCTTCGCGAGCCATGGGCTGCACTTCACGACGCTGTCGAACTGGTCGCCGTGCAGAACCAGCATGCGCCGGCCATCCGCTCCCTGATGGGTGTATTCGCAGTGAATCTCGAGGTTACCGAAGACTGCGCCGTCGAAATCGCGGAACACCTCGTCGTGGTTGCCCGGGACGAAGATCACTTTCGTGCCGCGCTTGGCCTTGCCGAGGATCGTACGCAGCACGTTGTTGTGCGACTGCGGCCAGTACATGGATTTCCGCATGCTCCATACGTCGACGATATCGCCGACCAGGAACAGGTAATCCATCTCGACGGAGTGCAGATAGTCCAGCAGCAGCTCTGCACTGCAGCCCTTGAATCCGAGATGCACGTCGGAGATGAAGACCGAGCGGACTTTCATCGGTGCCGGTCCGTTGAGTTCCACCATGAGCACTCCTTGGTGATCTGTCTCTCCGCCTAACAGCATCCGGGAAGTTTGTTACGCACAGATGACCTGGCAGAGAAGCTTTCTTTGCAGAAAACCTCACCCGTGCGTGGAACATCGCGTGGAACCGCAACGATCTGACGCGATTTTCCGTTTGCCGGTTACACTGACAACGGATCTGCAGATGAGGGCGGCGAGAAGCGGTAGCCGAAGCCCCGCACCGTCTGGATGCATACATCGAACCCGGGCTCGGTCAGCAATTTGCGCAGTCGCTGCACGTTGACGTCCACGGTACGCTCATCAACCTCGCTGTCGTCTCCCCAGACCTGGGACAGCAGCTGGTTGCGATTGAAGGTGCGCCCGGCGTGCGACATGAAGAATTCCAGCAGGCGATACTCGATGCTCCGCAGTGACAGCGTGCGGCCGTGCGCGGTCACGCGGTTCGTGGCGGCATCGAGCACCAGCTCGCCGCAGGTCAGCGAGGACTGCTGTTCCTCGCCGCGCTTCACGCGCAGCACGGCGCTGACCCGGGCAACGACTTCGCGCAACGAAAACGGCTTCGAGATGTAGTCATCGGCACCGAGCTCCAGGCCCGCAATGATGTCCTGCTCGCCGCAAAGGGCCGAGATGATGATGAGCCGCACGGCCTGCGGAGAATGTGCCCGGCGGATGCCCCGGATGACGTCGGGACCGAGGAGCCCCGGGGTGTTCCAGTCAACGATCACGAGGTGCGGTGGCCGCTCGGCGATGGCGGTGACGGCGGCGGCCCCATCCGTGATCGCGCGCACTGCAAATCCGGCCTCGGACAGCCTCTGGCGCAGCGGCTCAACCGTGGCGACATCCCGATCGACGATGAGGATCTGTTTCTTGGTATTGACTGAGATCATGGATGGAATCGTATTAGAGACGCCGGTCTTTACAGTAGCTTGAAGCTTTTGTGACCTCTGCTCGCCGCCGGACTGGAATCGATCAGTTCCCCGGCCCGGTTATCGGCCGGCGAGGTCCCGCAAGGGACCGAGAAAGTCCTCGTAGTGACGCCACCGCCCGACCGCAGCCGCAGTGACCGGCTGGCGCACCTGCCAGTTGCTCGCCGTGAGGACCGGGCCAGCGTTGCGCCGGTAGTCGAGGCAACATGAATCCCAGCGCAGCCCTGCAAACTCGACCATGCGACGAGCCGCCGCTTCCTGGTCGCGCACAATGTCCTCATAGCGAATTTCAAGCAGGAGCCCGCTCGGCAGGACGTCGCGCCAATAGGCCATGACCCGCAGGTACTCGCGATAGTAATGTGTGAGGTCATCGAGATCATGGGCGTAAGGATGTTGCCCTTCGAAGTTCTGAAAATGAATTGACAGACAGGTGTCGCGCGGATCGCGCTCTACATGGATGATGCGCGCATCCGGCAGGGCTGCATGAATCAGCCCCAGCACCATGAAATTGCCAGGCATCTTGTCGATAACTTTTTCGGCATCCACGGACAGACGACGGAGGATTTCACGGTACTCCCCGGCCAGTCCTGCGATTCCCGCGGGATCTTTTACCGCTGCCTCGGCGCCCGACAGCAGGGCCGCCAGGACGTTGCCCCAGAAGGGCTGCTCACCGGCGCCGAACGCTGTCGGGTGCCTGCCCAGAATCTGCTCCACCAGCGTCGTGCCGGCGCGCGGCATTCCGACGACGAAGATGGCGCGCTCATGGGTTCGAAGGGCATGGAAGCCAGCCTGCGACCAGTACTGTCGGTGGAACCCGATGACGCGGTCCACCGCCTGAGTCCGCGCCGCGCGATCGTAGCGCGGGCGCAGTGAGCGCCGCTGCTGGTTCGCGATCCGGTAATGGCTGAATGCCGCGGAGTAGTCGCCGATGTCATCGCAGTACTTGCCCATCGCATAGCGCAGATGCACCGACTTCCGTGCAGAGAGCGGCTGTGCCGCGATGCGAGTCGCCCCGTGGAGCCAGTCGGCGTCAGCGTCCGTCATCCTGCGCAGCGCCGGAATCGCGCACCAGGCATCTGCGGAATCAGGATCCAGGTCGATCGCCTGTTCGAAGCAGAGTTCAGCCTCCGTGAACAGCCCACGGTCGGCAAGCAGTTTTCCCAGCAGTACCCTCGCGGCGCCGAAGTCCGGCTGCAGTACCATCGCCCGGTGGCAGATATCGAGCGATTCGTCGGCGCGATTCTGCAGCCGCAATACCACAGCCAGGTTGAAGAGCAGCTCGGCGAGATCGGGTGCCAGTTCCATAGCGTGCCGGTAACAGGCTTCAGCCGCGTCCAGCTGCGACAGCTCACGCAGAACGGCCGCAAGATTGCTGAGCGCAGCGACATCGTCCGGGTGGCGCTCGAGGATCTGCTGGTAACAGGCAGCTGCCTCTTCGTAGCGCCCCAGATCGAACAGCAGGTTGCCGAGTCTGTTGCGCGCTTCGGGTTCGTCGGGCCGCAATGTGACCAGGCGCCGGTACGACGCCAGGGCCTCCTCGTGACGCCCGAGCTCAGTGAGGCAACCGGCAAGGTTCGCCTGGGCCAGCGCGAAATCGGGGCGAACGGATACCGCGTGCCGGTAGCTGTACAGTGCATCCGTCAGCCGGCCGAGATCCTGCAGCGCACGGCCCAGGTTGTTGTACGCGTCGGCATGGTGCGGATTGATCGCGATCGCCCTGCGGTGCGCCCGGACGGCATCGTCGAGCCGCCCGGCGCGACGCAGCGCGTTGCCGAGGTTGCCGTGTACTTCCGGGTCCCCTGGGCCGAGTTCGGCTGCACGTTGCAGATCCGGCAGGGCATCCCTGCCCTGCCGCCAGCGCGAGACTGACAGCAGCTTCCAGGCAATGGCCGACTCGGGAAAGCGACGGACCAGGCCGGCTGCGGCTGCCTCGAACGCAGCGGGATCCGCAGCATTCGCCAGCGCAGCGACCGCATTGAATTCGGCAGGCATCGGTCCTTGCGCGCTGAGGCCGCAACACTTCTTGTACTTCCGGCCACTGCCGCACGGACAGGCGGCGTTCCTGACCGGCTTCGGGTTGGCTGCCATGGTCGGGTCGCTCAAGGGATATTCAGGGACTCGCGGTCCTGGTATCCGTCTACATGAATCACGATACGGTCGCGCGAGTGCATTTCGAGTCCATCCTGCGCGCCCACTGATCTGGCTTCTCGTGGCTCGAGGGAAACCTGCACCTGTGAAGTCTGGCCCAGTTGCGGGTTCATATCGCGCACGGACACCTGCATCGCGGTGTCCGCATGGCTGCGCAGCAGGACATCCGCGGTTCCGCCAATCCGTCTCACCAGCAGGGTAATCGGCGGCTCCTCGGACGGAGCATCCACCGGGCTGGCATTGTCGGCTGCGGCTGGCGCGGGGGGCGGTCCTGTCACGACGACGGGGGCCGGTGGCATTGCGACGTTCGGCGCAGGCGCCTGCGGCGTTGCAGGCATCGGTAGCGGCAACCCCGCGGGAATCCCGATGGGCGCAGGAGAACCCACGCCCGGCGGTCTCGCAGCAGTACCACGGTACAGCCAGGCAACGGCCAAGGTGTAGCTGACCAGCGCCACCAGGAGTACCAATAGATTGCGTTTGTCGGCCACCGCGGAGACTCCCTCGCCGGCGAGCACGGCCGGCGCAGTATTAGAGGCAGGCCGCATGACAGCCGGTTGACGAATTTGTGACCAATGCGGACGAGCCGGCGGGAAACGCGCTAGAATCGCGGCATGAACCGCAGACTGTTCACGCTGACCACTGCGTGGGTCCTGGCAGCCGGTGCCGTCGGCGTCCCCCGGGCTCGCGCCGGGACGAAGCCCGCCGCGTCGATCCCCGCCGCCGATGTGATGCAGCCGGCGGATCTCGCCGCACAGCTGAAGAACCCCGCGCTGCCGAAGCCGGTGGTGCTGCATGTGGGCTTCCGCAAGCTGTACCAGCAGGCGCACATTCCGGGTTCCGACTACGCCGGGCCCGGCGGAGACGAGGACGGGCTCAAGACCCTGGCGGAGCGCGTCGCGAAGCTGCCGAAGGACGGGCTGATCGTCATCTACTGCGGCTGCTGCCCGTGGAGCCGCTGCCCGAACATCGCGGCGGCCTACGACAAGCTGCACGACATGGGCTTCACCCAGGTCCGGGCGCTGTATATCGCGGACAACTTTGGCGCCGACTGGGTCGACAAGGGCTACGCGGCGGTGACCAGCCCGTGAGACGCCTGCCGGCGCTGGTCGCGGCGCTGCAGCTCGCGGGAGCCGTCGGTGCAGCCACGCTGCCGTCGGATCTCGCGCCCGACGTCGCGCGAGCCGACCTCGACGGCGCTCCTGTGCATCTGCCGGACTATCGCGGCAAGGTCGTGCTGGTGAATTTCTGGGCCACGTGGTGCGGTCCCTGCCTCGAGGAGATCCCCACCTTCGTCGCCTGGCAGCGCGAGTTCGGCGCGGCAAACCTGCAGATCATCGGCATCTCGATGGACGACGATGCCGCTCCCGTCCGCCGCTTCGTGAAAAAGACCCCACTCGACTATCCGGTGGTGATCGGCGATGCCGCGCTCGCGAGGCAGTACGGCGGCGTGCTGGGGTTGCCGGCGACCTTCCTGGTCGATGCGCGCGGCGCGATCGTCAGCCACCACATCGGTGAGACCAACCTCAAGGCACTGCACGCGGAAATCGCGGCGCTGGTCGCGCAGCGCCAGCACTAGCGCCGGGTCAGGCCCCGGGCCGCGTCAGGCGCGCACGCCGAGCTGGCGCAGGATGCCGCTGGCGGCCTCGCGTCCCTCGAACACGGCGGTCACGACCAGGTCCGAGCCGCGCACCATGTCGCCGCCGGCGAACACCTGTGGATTCGTGGTCTGGAATCGGCTCTTCGGGTCCGCGGACACCCGCACACGGCCCGTGCCGTGCAGCGCGATGCTATGCGGCGCGAACCAGTCGGGCGGGCTCGGCTGGAAGCCGAACGCGATGATCACGGCATCGGCCGGGATCGTCTCCTCGGTACCCGGCACCACTTCCGGCACGCGCCGGCCACGGCTGTCCGGGGCACCCAGCCGCGTCTCGACCAGTTTGACGCCCTCGACGCGGTCGCTGCCGACGATCTCGATCGGCTGGCGGTTGAACAGGAAGGTGACGCCCTCCTCTTTGCTATTCTTGTAGTCGCGGCGCGATCCCGGCATGTTGGCTTCGTCGCGCCGGTAGGTGCAGGTGACGCTCGCCGCGCCCTGGCGGATCGCCGTGCGGTTGCAGTCCATCCCGGTGTCGCCGCCGCCCAGCACGACGACATGCTTGCCGGCCATGTCGATGAACTGCGCCGGCTCCGGTTCCAGCTGCAGCTCGCGATTGATGTTCGAGATCAGATAGGGAAGCGCCTCATGGACCCCGCGCAGGTCCTCACCGACAAAGCCGCCCTTGACGTAAGTGTAGGTCCCCATGCCGAGGAACACCGCATCGAATTCAGCCAGCAGTCGCTCGAAGGCGATGTCGCGGCCGACTTCCGTGCTGAGGCGGAACTCGACGCCCATGTACTCCATGATCTCGCGGCGCTTTTCGACGACCGATTTCTCGAGCTTGAAAGGCGGGATGCCGAAGGTCAGCAGGCCACCGATCTTCGCGTAGCGGTCGAACACGACCGGAGTGACGCCGTTGCGCGCGAGGATGTCGGCACACGCCAGGCCCGCAGGACCTGCACCGACGATCGCGACGCGCTTGCCGGTAGGACGGATATTGGAGATGTCGGGTTTCCAGCCGAGCCTGAAGGCCTCGTCGGTGATGTACTTCTCGATCGAGCCTATGCTGACGGCGCCGAGGCCATCGTTCAGCGTGCAGGCGCCCTCGCACAGCCGGTCCTGGGGACAGATACGGCCGCACATCTCGGGCAGCGAGTTCGTCTGGTGCGACAGCTCCGCCGCCTCGAACAGCTTGCCGGCATTGACCAGGTTCAGCCAGTTCGGGATGTAGTTGTGGACCGGGCACTTCCACTCGCAGAACGGGTTGCCACAGGACAGGCAGCGGCCGGCCTGTTGTGCGGCCTCTGCGTCGCTGTACTGCGTATAGATCTCGCGGAACTCGGCGGTGCGCACCCCGAGCGGGAGCTTTTCCGGGTCCTTGCGCGGCACTTCGAGGAACTGCAGGTTCTTGTCGGCCATGGCGGGTATCTTGCGGCGCGCCGGAGCGTCAGGCGGCGCGCCGCAGGTTCTCGAGCAGCGAGCCGATCGCGGCGGCCTTCGGCTTCACGACCCAGAACTTGCCGATGAAGGAACGGAAGTCGTTCAGCAACTGCGCCCCCCAAGCACTCCCGGTCGCGTTCACATGCTGCTCGATGAGGCCGCGCAGGTGCTGCACGTGAACGCTCATGCCCTCGGGCGATACACGGTGGATGTCGATCAGGTCGTGGTTGTAGCGATCGACGAAGTCGCGCTCCATGTCGAGGACGTAGGCGAAACCGCCGGTGAAGCCCGCGCCGAAGTTCACGCCGGTGCGGCCCAGCACGCAGACGATGCCGCCGGTCATGTACTCGCAGCAATGGTCCCCGGCACCCTCGATGACGGCCAGCGCCCCGGAATTGCGCACCGCGAAGCGCTCTCCGGCGATACCGGCCGCGAACAGCTCGCCGCCGGTCGCGCCGTACAGGCAGGTGTTGCCCATGATGACCGTGTCCTTCGCGACGTAGGAGGCGCGCGCCGGGGGCCGGATCACGATGCGGCCCGCGGCCATGCCCTTGCCGACATAGTCGTTGGCCTCGCCCTCGAGCAGGAGGTGCAGGCCGCCTGCGTTCCAGACGCCGAAGCTCTGGCCGGCCGAACCCTGCAGCGTGACGACCAGTGGCGCGTCCTGCATCCCATAGTTACCCCAGCGCTTCGCGATCGCCCCGGAAATGCGCGCGCCGATGGAGCGATGGAAGTTGCTGATCTCGTAGGCGAAGCTGCCGCCCGAGCGCGTCTCGATCGCAGCCTGCATGTCGGCGAGCATCTGCTCGGCGAGGACGCCGCGGTCATAGGGAACGTTGTGCGGATCGATGCAGTACTGCGGCGAGTCGGACACCAGACCCTTGTTGGCGAGCAGCGGCGACAGGTCGAGCTTGCGCTGCTTGGGCGTAGCGCCGGGAAGCGCCTCGAGCAGTTCGGTGTGGCCGATCAGCTCCGCGATCGTGCGCACGCCGCTCGCCGCCATGATCTCGCGGCACTCCTCGGCGACGAAGCGGAAGTAATTCATGACCATTTCCGGCAGGCCGACGAAATACTTCGTGCGCAGCACGTTGTGCTGGGTCGCAACGCCGGTCGCGCAGTTGTTCAGGTGGCAGATGCGCAGGTACTTGCAGCCGAGCGCGACCATCGGTGCAGTGCCGAAGCCGAAGCTCTCGGCGCCGATGATCGCCGCCTTGATGACGTCGAGCCCGGTCTTCAGGCCGCCATCGGTCTGCAGCCGGACGCGATGCCGCAGCTCGTTCGCACGCAGCGTCTGGTGCGTTTCCGCGAGACCCAGCTCCCACGGGGTGCCCGCGTACTTGATCGACGACAGCGGGCTCGCACCGGTGCCGCCGTCATGACCACTGATCGTGATCAGGTCGGCGTAGGCCTTGGCGACGCCGGCGGCGACGGTACCGACGCCGGGCTCGGCGACGAGCTTGACCGACACCAGCGCGGCCGGATTGACCTGTTTCAGGTCGAAGATCAGCTGCGCCAGGTCCTCGATCGAGTAGATGTCATGGTGCGGCGGCGGCGAGATCAGGCCCACGCCCGGGCGGGCGAAGCGCAGGCGGGCGATCATCTCGTTGACCTTGTGCCCGGGAAGCTGGCCGCCCTCGCCGGGCTTCGCGCCCTGCGCGATCTTGATCTGCAGGACCTCCGCATTGATCAGGTACTCCGGCGTCACGCCGAAGCGGCCCGACGCGACCTGCTTGATCTTCGAGTTCTTCTCGGTGCCGTAGCGCGACGAGTCCTCGCCGCCCTCGCCGGAATTGGAGCGCGCGCCCAGCCGGTTCATCGCGATCGCCAGCGCCTCGTGTGCCTCGGGCGACAGCGCGCCCAGGGACATCCCGGCGCTGTCGAAGCGCGCAAGGATCGCAGAGACGGGCTCGACTTCGTCGAGCGGCACCGGCGGTCCCGCGGGCAGGAGCCGCAGCAGGTCGCGGATGCAGGACACGGGCCGCTCGTTGACCAGCGCCGCGTATCTCTTGTACATCGCGTAGTCGCCGCTCATGACCGCCGCCTGCAGCGTCGCGATCACATCCGGGTTGTACATGTGGTACTCGCCGTTGTGCATGTACTTGAGCAGGCCGCCCTGTTCCACGGGCTCGCGCGGATCCCAGGCGCGCGCCGCGAGGTAGGCGGCATCGCGCTGCAGGTCGTCGAAGTCTGCGCCCCTGATGCGGCTGTCGGTGCCGTCGAAGCACAGTGCGACGACGTCATCGGCGAGGCCGACGATCTCGAACAGCTGCGCGCTGCGGTAGCTCGCGATCGTCGAGATGCCCATCTTGGACATGATCTTGTAGAGGCCCTTGCGGATGCCGCGCCGGTAGCTGCGCCCGAGTTCGCGCCGCGTGTCCTCCTCCACGTCGGCGAGCGCGTCGGTGCGCAGCAGGTCGAACAGCGTCTGGTAGGCGAGGTAGGGGTAGACCGCCGTCGCGCCGTTGCCGAGCAGGCAGGCGAAATGATGCGCATCGCGCGCGGTGCCCGTCTCGACGAGGATGTTGCACTTCAGGCGCAGCCCGGTCGCGACCAGGCGCTGATGGACCGCGCCCGTCGCCAGCAGCGCATGGATCGGCATCCTGCCGCGGACGAGGTAGCGGTCCGACAGCAGCAGTACGAGCTTGCCGGCGCGCACCGCGGCCTCGGCCTGGTCGCAGACCTCGACGATCGCGCTCTTCAGATCCTGACCTTCGGGGTACTGCAGGTCGATGAATTCGTTCGGCACCCCCTCGCCTGCGAGCGCGACGATCTGTCGCAGCTGGCGCTGCGACAGCACCGGTGAGGTCAGCACGATCTGCTGCGCGTTTTCCTGCACCGGCACGAACACGTTGCAGCCCGGGCCGATCTGCGTCTGCAGCGACATGACGATACTCTCGCGCAGGCTGTCGATCGGCGGATTGGTGACCTGCGCGAACTGCTGCCGGAAATAGTCGTACAGCGACCTCGCCTTGTGCGACAGGACGGGCATCGGCGTATCGTCGCCCATCGAGCCGACCGCCTCGCTCTCGTCCTCGGCCAGCACGCGGATGATGTCGTCGCGCTCCTCGGCCGAGACGTTGAACATCTTCTGGTAGGTGGCGAGCGTACTGCTGTCGAACGGCTCGGCTGCGAGGCGCGGGTCGATCAGGTCGGACTGCAGGTAGCGCACGCCCTTTTTCAGCCAGGTCTTGTACGGATGGCGGCTCTTCAGCAGGTCATCGACACGCTTCGTGTCCATCAGCTCACCGGTCTGCAGGTCGAGCGCAAGGATGTCGCCGGGCCCCAGCTTGCCCTTCTGCACCACCTGCTCCGGCGCGTAGTTCCAGACCCCGGCCTCGGAGGAGATCGTGATGTGCCGGTCGTCGGTAATGACCCAGCGCGCCGGACGCAGGCCATTGCGGTCCAGCGTGCAGACCGCGTAGCGGCCGTCGGTCAGCACGATCCCCGCGGGGCCGTCCCAGGGCTCCATGTGGGTCGCATAGAACTCGTAGAACGCCTTGAGGTCCGGATCGATGATGTCGACCGACTGCCACGCAGGGGGCACCAGCATGCGCATCGCATGCATCGGGTCGAGTCCGCCGACGAGCAACAGCTCCAGCATGTTGTCGAGCGACTGCGAATCCGACCCTTTGAGCGAGACGATCGGCAGGATGTCGCTGATATCGGGCAGTACCGGGGAGCGCAGCAGCGGCCCGCGCGCGACGGCCCAGCTGCGGTTGCCCTGCACGGTGTTGATCTCGCCGTTGTGGGCGAGGTAGCGGTAGGGGTGCGCGAGTCGCCATTGCGGCAGCGTGTTGGTCGAGAAGCGCTGGTGGAACACCACGACCGAGGACTGCATGCGCGGATCCTTCAGGTCGGGGTAGAACTGCGCCAGATACTGCGGCATGACCATGCCCTTGTAGACGATCGTGCTCGCCGACAGCGACGGCAGGTAGAACACCGGGTCTTCGCCCTCGAGCCTCTTCTCGGCGCGCCGGCGCGCGAGGAACAGCCGGCGGTTCAGCGTCGCCTCATCGATGTCGCCCGGGGAGTTGACGAATACCTGGTCGATCCCCGGCAGCGTCTTCAGCGCCTCGGCGCCGCAGGCCTCGCTGTCGGTCGGCACCGTGCGAAAGCCGGCGACGGTGAGTTTCTCGGCCTGCAGTTCCGCCGTGAGGATGGCGCGCGCCCGTGCCGCCCGCTCCGGGTCGCGGTTCAGGAACACCAGACCGACGCCGAAGCGTTGCGTCAGCTGCAATCCGGCGTCGCCGGCGACCGCTCGCATGAACTGGGTCGGCATCTTGATCAGCAGACCGCAGCCATCGCCGGTCTTGCCGTCAGTGGCGATCGCGCCGCGATGGGTCAGGCGGTTCAGCGAACTGATCGCGGTCTGCAGCAGCCAGTGACTGGGCGTGTCATCGAGGTTGGCGATCAGCCCGAAACCGCAGGAATCCCGTTCGTATGCCTGACGGCACAGCCCCCAGTCCATCGCGCGCGGATCCCCGTCCTGCCCCGAAAGGCGGGCTGAAGATGGCGGAATTTTTCGATCGTTGTCGCCCACGCTCGTGCCCATGACTTCCCGTGCCTTGCGGCGTCGCCACAAAGCCATTCCAATACAATCACTTACCGGTTCAAGGCGCCGTCTGTAGACGGGGCGCCAGGAGCGACGAACGTAAGCCACGCGCGCCTGATGTAACGTCCATAATACCTAGGTGGCAACCCTCGTCAATAAAGCTCCCGTCGCGGCGCAGCGCCCTCATGTGGTGCGTGGGGCCTGCGGGGAGCGGATCGACCCGTATTACTGGCTGCGCGACGACGAACGCAGGGACCCGGAGGTCCTCGAGTACCTTCATGCGGAGAACGCGTACCGGGAGGCCGCACTCGCAGCGCTGCAGCCGCTGGAGGAGACTCTCTATGCGGAAATCGTCGCGCGCCTGAAACAGGACGATGCCAGCGTTCCGTTCTGCAAGGACGGCTTCTGGTACTACCGGCGCTACATGCAGCACGGCGAATACCCGATCTATGCGCGGCGCGCGGGATCCCTGGAGGCGCCGGAACAGGTGATGCTGGATGCGAACGAGCTCGCCGCAAAGCACGATTTCTATCAGGTCGGCGCATTCGAAGTATCGCCGGACGGCAACTGGCTCGCCTGGTGCGAGGATGTCGTCGGCCGCCGCCAGTTCCGGCTGAGGTTCCGCAACCTCGCCACCGGCGCAATCCTGCCCACCGTCATCGAGGACGTCGAGGCGGAGTTCGCCTGGGCCAACGACAACCGCACGCTGCTGTATGTTGCGAAGGATCCGGAGACGCTGCTCGGCCTGTACGTGCGCAGCCACTTACTGGGCAGCGCGGCAGCCGACGACCGGCTGCTGTTCGAACAGACCGATCACAGCTTCTACACCGGCGTCAGCCGCTCGAAGTCCGGACGCTACCTGTTCCTCTCGATGGAAAGCACCGTCGCCTCCGAATGGCGCTACGCCGAGGCGAGCGCCGTGGACCTCGAGTTTCAGGTGTTCCTGCCGCACCGGCGCGATCACGAGTACCAGCTCGAACACATGGGCGATGAGTTCCTGGTGCGCAGCAACTGGCAGGCGCGCAACTTCCGGCTGCTGGCCGCACCGATAGCCCCGTGTACGGGTCCTGACGGCTGGCGCGAAGTGGTTCCGCACCAGGAGGACGTGTTCATCGAGGACTTCGCGGTTTTCGACACCTTTCTCGCAGTCGGCGTGCGCGAAGGCGGCCTCGCGAAGATACGGATCCGCCCGCTGGGCGACGGCGCCGGCGCGGATTTCCTCGTCGCGAGCGACGAGCCGGCGTATACGACCGCCATCGACATCAACGCGGAGAGTGCGACGCGCGTTCTGCGCTACAGCTACTCGTCGCTGACCACGCCGCCCAGCATCTACGAGCTCGACCTCGACAGCGGCTCGCGGACCCTGCTGAAACGCGAACCGGTGCTGGGTGACTTCGATGCATCCGCCTACGTCACCGAGTTCCTGTGGGCGCCGGGCCGCGACGGTACGCGCATCCCCGTCTCCGTCGTATACCGCAGGGGTCTGCGCCGCGACGGCACCGCGCCTCTTCTCCAGTACGCCTACGGCGCATACGGACTGTCGATGGACCCGACGTTCTCGGCGTCGCGGCTCAGCCTGCTGGACCGGGGGTTCGTATTCGCGATCGCACACGTACGCGGCGGCCAGGAACTCGGTCGCGACTGGTACGACGGCGGGCGGCTGCTGCACAAGCACAACACGTTCCAGGATTTCATCGATGTGACCCTGGCGCTGGTCGCGCAGGGCTACGCCGACGCCCGGCGGGTCGTCGGCATGGGCGGCAGCGCGGGCGGCCTGCTGATCGGCGCGGTTGCGAACGCCTGCCCGGAAGCCTACCGCGCGCTGGTGGCGCAGGTGCCGTTCGTCGATGTCGTGACGACGATGCTGGACGAGACGATACCGCTGACCAGCAACGAGTACGACGAGTGGGGTAATCCGGCGGTGCAGCGCTACTACGACTACATGCTGGCGTACTCGCCGTACGACAACGTTCGCGCACAGGACTATCCGGCGATGCTGATCACCACCGGACTATGGGACAGCCAGGTGCAGTACTACGAACCGGCGAAGTGGGTCGCGAAGCTGCGGGCCATGCGCCTCGACGCGAACCCTCTGTACCTGCGGATAGACATGGAGGCCGGACACGGCGGCAAGAGCGGCCGGTTCCAGCGCTATCGCGAGATCGCGGCGGAGTACGCGTTCATCCTCGATCAGTGCGGAGTCACTGCTTCTTCGCGTGCCCCTTGAGCTTCTTTTTCGCGTGAGGCGGTTTCAGCAGCGCACAGCTGTCGTGCTTCGCCTGCAGCGCCTTGCAGATCGCGCCGGCCTGCGACGCCTTGAGGCCCGTGACCTGCAGCCGGTACAGGTGGGCCTTGCCGTTGCCGCTGCTGCGAACCTTCGGCGTGAGGCCGGCAAGCAGCGTCGGATACTTCTTCGTGAGCGCGGCCCAGTGACGGTCGGCCGCTTTCGCGCCTGAGGAGAACGCACCGAGCTGCACGCCATACCCGCCGGCCGCGCGTTTCGCGGCGGCCGCGGACTTCGCCGGCGCAGCCGGCTTCGCCGCCGCCGCTGCGGTCTGTTTGTCGGCGGGCGCCGGAGCGCTCACCGCGCCAGGCACCGGCACGGCCTCGGTCGCTGCGGAGGCGCCGGGAAGCGCTGCGCCGCCGGGGGCCTGCGCGAGGTTGAAGTTCTCGACGCGGATCCGCGCCTCCTCGGCCCACTTGCCTTCCGGATACTGTTTCAGGAAGGACTGGTACGAATCCGGCGTGTCCGCATCACGCGCCTTCTGCCAGTCGCGCTCCTCGTAGAGTTCCTTGAGGCGCGCCTGCGCCTGCGCGGCGAAGGAACCGTTCGGATATTTGTGGACGAATGCCTCGTAGGTTTCCGCATTGTTCGAGGCGCGCGCCTTTTCCCAGTCGCTCTGTTCGCCGCCGCAGGCGGCGAGTCCGATCGCGAGCGCACAGATCGCGCCCAGCATTAGTTTGGCTTTGGCCATGATTCCATCCCCTGTCAAGGAAGCCGCATTCTACTGCGTTTCCATCCGAAATCCTGCATCCTATGCCGATGCGGGAATTCGATGTCGTTGTCGTCGGTGGCGGAATCCATGGTGCCGGCGTACTGCAGGCCTGCGTCGCCGCCGGACACAGCACGCTGCTGCTCGAACAGCAGGGCCTCGCGACCGGCACATCGAGCCGCTCCAGCAAGCTGATCCATGGCGGCCTGCGGTATCTGGAATCCGGGCAATTCGCGCTGGTCCGGGAGAGCCTGCGCGAGCGCGCGATCCACCTGCGCGTCGCGCCCGACCTGGTCACGCTGCGGCCGTTCTACATTCCGGTGTATCGCGAGACGCGTCGCCGTCCCTGGCAGCTGCGCATCGGCCTGTCGCTGTATGCGTTGCTCGGTGGCTTCGCGGCGGGAACGGGCTTCGGCACAGTGCCGCGCAGCAGCTGGGGCACGCTCGACAGCCTCGATACCGACGGCCTGCAGGCCGTGATCCGCTACTACGACGCGCAGACCGACGATGCGCTGCTGACGCGTGCGGTCGTCGCCTCGGCGCTCGAGCTGGGCGGCGAGGTCGCGATCCCCGCGAAGTTCCGCGCTGCGCAGCTGACGGACTCGGGCGTGGAGATCGAGTACGAGACGAACGGTGTCGTCCAGGGCTGCCGCGCGCGGGTGCTCGTCAATGCTGCGGGCCCGTGGGCGACGGCGGTCGCACGCTGCGTGACACCTGCGATCGCGGTGCCATCCGTCGACCTCGTCCAGGGTACGCACATCGTCGTGCCCGTGGCGATGCAGGGCGGGATCTACTACGTCGAGAGCCCGACCGACGGACGCGCGGTGTTCCTGATGCCCTGGCACGGCGGGATGATGATCGGCACCACCGAGACGCCGTACAGCGGCGATCCGGGGCAGGTGCAGCCGCTGCCAACGGAGGAGGAGTACCTGCTGGATGTTGCGCGTCGCTATATGACGACATGCCGCGCCCTGACCCGGGCCGACATTATCATGCGCTTCGCGGGACTGCGGGTGCTGCCGGCGGCGGCCGACCGTGCGTTCAACCGTTCGCGCGAGACGATCTACACGACGGACCGTGATGCGCGTCCGCGCGTGATCGGGATCTACGGCGGCAAACTGACGGGATGGCGCGCGGCTGCCGCGCAGGTGCTCGGGCGCATCAGCCCGTCGCTGCCGGCAACGACGGCGCGCGCGTCGACGGAGAGCTTGCAGCTGAGGATTCCGACATGAGATACCGCCTTGTTTCCGCTGCGCTGGTCGCGCTGGTTGCGACCGCAGCGCTGGCCGACGGCGACTACCCCAGCCCGACCGGAGACCGGGTGCGGGTCTCGCTCGGCCTGATGCAGAACAGCACGGCGACGACCTTCCAGCTGGACAACGGCACGACTCCCGGCAGCTTCATCGACGGCGAGAACGACCTGGGTCTCGACCGTCGGCAGTTCACGCCGAAATTCGCCGTCGAGGTCCGCTCCGGCGAGGTCGACAGGATCCGCCTGGACTACCTCGCACTGGATCGCAATGACACGAAGACGCTGACCGAATCCCAGCTGTTGTACGGCAGCGCGAAGCTGCTCGTCGGCTATCCGGTAGAAAGCGACGTCAGCGTGCGCGCATTCGGGCTGACCTACGCCCATTCGTTCATCCACAACGAGCGCTTCGAGCTGGCCGCGACGATCGGCGTCACCGACCTGGACGTCGACTCGCGACTCGAAGTGCAGACGGCGACGACGCACATCGACATCGATCACAGCCTCGCGGGACCGGTGCCGATCCCGGGAATCGAGGCCACCTGGGTATTGAGCAGGCGCTTCTACCTCGACGCGCGCGGCGCGTATCTCAAGGGCGCGCGCCGCGGGCTGAGCGCCGAGGTGGACAGCTACGAGTTCGACGCGCTGTACCGCCTGCGGCCCAACATCTCGTTCGCGCTCGGCTACAGCGGCTTCAAAGCGGACCTGACGTCGCGGCGCTCCGGGGATTCAGGCTTCGCCGACTTCAGCACGCACGGTCCGCAGCTGCTGGTGCGCGTCGAATTCTAGGAAGCCGTCGGCTCGAACTGGAACTCGACGCGGTTGTTGGTCGCGGCGACCTTGTTCCATTCGCCGGCCGTCAGCGATTCCGAACGCGCCGGATACGCCGTGGCGGCCTTCGTCGTGTTGCTGCTGGTTTCGATCGTGACCGTGATCGCACCCGCCGTGCGCTGACGGATGCCGGCGATCAGGTTGGCGAAGGCGAGTGACTGGCGCTGCTGGGCGAACGAGGACTCCTCGGCAGGATTCCCGATCAGGTCGCACTTCGTGAGCGGCACACCCTCCGCGGCCGGCACATAGCCGTCCGTCGGGTTGCCGGCCAGACAGAACAGTCCGGCAAAGCTCCTGATCTTGACCACACCGTGCGCGCCCTGCGACTCGAGCCGGGACAGCAATTCCCGCAGCGCGTCGAGGCGGCCGCGGTCCAGCGGCATCTCGCCATAGGGCACGACTTCGACGCGCACCGGTGAGGGCGGCGGCGCAGCGGATCCTGCGGCCGGCGCCGCAGGCGCCGCCGGGGGCCCGGCCGCGAGGGCGTTCGACAGGTCCTTGACTGTGTCGGCGAGTTCCTGGCGCGAGCGTGTCAGTTCCGCGTTGGCAGCGGTGAGTGCAGCCGCATCCGCGCGGGCTCTCGCCAGCTCACTGCGCGCCAGCAGCGACAGGACACCAAAACCGATCGCACAGCAACAGGCGCCGATGGTGAGCGCGGCCCAGGGCACCCGCGATCGCGGCGGCGGCAACAGCACAGGGGGCGCTTCCGCCGGTGCCTTGCCGGCCGGCGGTGCCGAGCGCAGGTCGCCGACGATGCGCGTCGCGAAGCTGTCCATGCTGGCAACGATGAAGCGCCGCAGTTCGGCACCCTGGTCCCTGACCAGCGACTCGACGCGGGTGACGGATTCGCCGCTGGGGCTGCGGGTGATGACTTCGGCGGCACCATCGGCCGACTTCTGCACTTCGACCGGCGCCAGTGCCGGCTCCTCACGGTCGCGCCGGTCGGACAGCAGGTGCAGCTCGTACAGCACCTTGGAGACGTCAACGGGACGAACCTGTTTCGGCAGCACGCCCATCGCTCCGAGCGCCCGCGCCTGGCTGACGTACAGTTCGCCTTCCTGCGAGGTGTACATCATGATCGGAATCATCGCCGTCTGCGGGTTGTCCTTGATCGCTTTCACGGCCTGCAGACCGTCCATGCCCGGCATCAGCTGGTCCATGAAGATCGCATCGGGCCTGTTCTGGTTCAGGTACTCGATAGCCTGTTCAGCCGACTCTGCCATGTCGACTTCGATGTCGTACTTCTCGAGCATGCGGCTCAAGATGATTCGCGCCGACTTTGAATCGTCGACGACCAGGGCGCGCTTCGAGGCCACGGGTGCGATTATTCCGCGGGTTTGGACGAATCCTGGTTCTGCTCGATCCAGGTCAGTGCCGACTCGACGTCGGCCAGTTCACTGGCGGTGAATCCCTGCACCCGGACACCGGGCGAATCCGCCTTCTTGCGCGCGAGCTCCGCCGCGGCGACTCCATGTACCCAGACCAGGCCGCGACGGACCTTTGCGGTGAATTTCTGCTGCTTTTCATCGGACATGCGTCTACTCCTTGCTGTTTATGCCGTGGGCTGGAGTGGCAAGATACACGACTCTAATCCCGAATGCCGCTACCGCGATTCATCAGGGTCACCGCCAGCGCGAACATCCCGGCGGCGGCGGCCAGCATCAGCCCGAATGCCAGACGCAGGTCGACGTCGGATGAATCGAGAAAGCCGTAGCGGAAAGCGCTGACCATATAGAGGATCGGGTTCGCGCGCGAGATGGCGCGGGCCCAGTCGGGCAGCATCGTGACCGAGTAGAAGACCCCCCCGAGGTAGGTCAGCGGCGTCAGCACGAACGTCGGAAACCACGAAATCTGGTCGAAATTCTTCGCAAACATGCCGTTGAGGAAGCCGCCGAGCGAGAAGATCACCGAGGTCAGCAGCACGGCGACGACCGTTGCGAAGGGGTGGGCGAGCTGCAGCCGGGTAAAGAACAGCGCGACGGCCGTGACCACCGCACCGACGAGCAGGCCGCGGATGACGCCGCCCATCACATACCCGAGCACGATCAGCCAGTTCGGCAGCGGCGATACCAGCAGCTCCTCGATGTGCTTGCCGAACTTCGCGCCGAAGAACGAGGAGACCACGTTCGCATAGGCGTTCGTGATCACCTGCATCATGATCAGGCCCGGGGCGATGAACTGCATGTAGTCGTAGCCGCCGACCTGGCCGACACGACGCCCGATCAGGCTGCCGAAGATGATGAAGTACAGCACCGCGGTGACCGCCGGCGGCAGCACCGTCTGGCCCCAGATGCGCACGATGCGCATGGTCTCGCGGATCAGGATCGTCGAGAATCCGATCCAGTCGCTGTAGGCGCGGGAGGCGGCCATGCCCTAGTTCCTCGTCCCGGCGTCGACCAGCCGCACGAACAGTTCCTCGAGCCGGTTGACCTTGTTGCGCATGCTGGCGACCTCGAGGCCGTGGGCGGTGAGCTGTCCGAAGATGTCGTTGAGGCTCTGGCCGCGGGACACCTCGATTTCCAGGGTGTACGGGTCCGGCAGTGTCGTCTTGAATCCGGGGATCGCCGGCGCCGCGGCGAGGGCGCTTCGCAGGTCGAACACGTAGGTCTCGGCCTGGAGCTTGCGCAGCACGTTGGACATGCTGTCGCGCTCGATGATCTGGCCGCGGTCGATGATGGCGACGCTGCGGCACATGTTCTCCGCTTCCTCGAGGTAATGGGTCGTCAGGATGATCGTCGTGCCGCGCTCGTTGATGCCACGCAGGAATTCCCACATCGAGCGGCGGATCTCGATGTCCACGCCGGCAGTCGGCTCGTCGAGGATCAGCAGCTTCGGCTCGTGCATCAGCGCGCGCGCGATCATCAGCCTGCGCTTCATGCCTCCGGACAGTGAGCGGGCGATCGAGTTGCGGCGGTCCCACAGCTGCAGCTGCTTCAGGTAGCTTTCGGCGCGCTGGCGCGCCACCCTGCGCTCGACCCCGTAGAACCCGGCCTGGTTGACGACGATCGTCAGTACAGTCTCGAACTGGTTGAAGTTGATTTCCTGCGGCACGACGCCGATGCAGGACTTGGCCAGCCCTAGCTCACGGTCCATGTCATGGTCGAATACGCAGACGGTACCGCTGGTCTTGTTGACCAGGGAGGTGACGATGCCGATCGCGGTCGTCTTGCCGGCGCCGTTGGGGCCGAGCAGGGCGAAGAAGTCCCCCTCCTCGACGGCAAGATCAATGCCCTTGAGCGCCTGGATGCCGTTCCTGTAGGTTTTCGTGAGCTGGCTGAGGAGCAGGGCGTGCATAAGAGCCGCCTACCTTAAACCCCGCGATGCCGTGACTGCAATGGGCTGGACGCGGCCGGGGTGCGCCGCCCCAGACATTGCGCCGCTGCATACTGGATACCACGCAGCTGCGCGCGACGCAGGGCTTCGCTTCCCGGCCGCAGCGCGGCGCCGAGCAACGCATCCCAGTAGGCGTCGCAGCTGTGCCAGCGCGGCGACAGCTGCACCGCCTCGAGCACCGCCAGCGACGGCAGGCGGTCCACGGTCTGGCCGGCGAACGTCGTGACGAGTTCGCGCGACATACCGAGCAGCACCTGCGCCCGCAGCGGCGCGCTGGTCGCGACATGCCATACGTAGAACAGCGCCACGCGCACGAATTCCAATGCCTCTGGGCTCGCCCGCTGGGCGTCGGCGACGTGCCACGCGCCGGGGTCGCGCAGCAGCTGCGACCAGTG
>Ga0302320_10001778_pt1 | contig 51600 bp, 48 predicted proteins | sample Bog_T0_3_FD_202130 | JGI IMG/M metagenome (GOLD analysis project Ga0302320, IMG submission 202130) | Peat permafrost microbial communities from Stordalen Mire near Abisko, Sweden - Bog_T0_3 | ecosystem: Environmental > Terrestrial > Soil > Wetlands > Peat | place: Sweden: Abisko, Stordalen Mire... | reverse complement strand
GACGACCGCGTGGCGGTGCCGGCATGGTCGGTGCAAGACCACCTCATGGTCGAAGCGGCCGTGCCGCCGCCCCTGATTGATCGCTCCTGTCTCGACCGACTCACTGTCGATCTCGGCCGCGATGGCGTCAAGCAGCAGACCGAGCGGTTTTCCGTCGATTTGAGCGTGCGCCTCAGCGAAATATCCGCGGCGATCGCGGTGCGGGATTTCGGCAAGGCCTCGGCGGCGGCGCACAATCTCGACAATGCCGCTGCCCAATTGGGATTCGCCCGTTTGGCGCAGCTGCTGGCCGACATCGACCGCCGCGCCCAGAACCGCGCCGTGGCCGCCGACATCGTCGCCGAAGCGCTGACGGTGGGCCGCCGTACCGCCGAGATTGTGCGTCTGTTGCTGGAGGGCTAGGCGAGGCTTCCCTTGCCGGGTTCCCTGCCGGCCTTTATAACCGAAGCAAAGCGCAAGGATCTCATGCACGACATCAAGTTCATTCGCGACCAGCCCGCCTTATTCGATGCCGGCCTGGCCAGGCGCGGTCTTGCCCCGCTTTCGGCGCAAGTGATTGCACTCGATCAGCGCCGCCGTGCCGCCCAGACCGGCTTCCAGGAGGGCCAGGCGCGCCGTAACGCGCTGTCGAAACAGATCGGTCGGCAGAAGCAGGACGGCGGCGGCAGCGAGACGCTGATCAAGGAGGTGGGCCACCTGCGCGTTGATCTTGAGCAGTTCGAGCTTGAGGATAAAAGTCTGTCCGAGCAGATCGATCAACTGCTGTTGGCGATCCCCAATCTGCCGGCTGAGGATGTGCCGATCGGCGCCGATGAACGGGACAATGTCGAACTGCGGCGCTGGGGGACACCACCCCAATTCGCTTTTCCCGCCTTGTCGCACGAGGCCCTCGGCGAAGGGCTCGGGCTGATGGATTTCGCGGTCGCCGCCAAAATGTCGGGCAGCCGCTTCGTGGTTCTGAAAGGCGCTCTGGCCCGCCTCGAGCGGGCGCTGGCGGCCTTCATGCTCGATCTTCAGACCACCCGGCACGGCTATCTTGAAGTCAGTCCACCGTTGCTGGTGAAGGGTCAGGCGCTGCTCGGCACCGGCCAATTGCCGAAATTCGCCGAGGACCTGTTTCAGACCAGTTCCGGGCATTTTCTGATACCGACCGCGGAAGTGCCGCTGACCAATCTGGTGGCTGGCGATCTGCTCGACGAATCGGCGCTGCCGCTGCGCTTTACCGCCTTGACCCCCTGTTTCCGCTCCGAAGCCGGCGCTGCCGGCAAGGATACCCGTGGCATGATCCGGCAGCACCAGTTCCAAAAGGTCGAAATGGTGTCCGTTGCCCACCCGGATCAGTCGGCGCTTGAGCATGAGCGGATGACCGGCTGCGCCGAAGAGGTATTGCAACGCCTTGGTCTTGCCTATCGGGTGATTCTGCTATGCACCGGTGATCTCGGTTTTTCGGCGCGGCGAACGCTGGACATCGAGGTCTGGCTGCCGGAACAAAGGGGCTATCGCGAGATCTCCAGCTGCTCCAATTGCGGCGATTTTCAGGCGCGCCGAATGAACAGCCGGTTTCGCCCCAAGGATGGCAAAGCCAATCGCTTCGTCCATACGCTGAACGGTTCCGGCCTGGCGGTCGGCCGCACATTGGTGGCAATTCTGGAGAATTACCAGCAGCCCGACGGTTCAATCACGGTGCCCGAAGCGCTACGCCCCTATCTGGGCGGGCTTGCACGCATCGTCGGTCATGGCTGAGTTCGCACCGCTCCCCGATCTGTCGGCGGCGCGCATCCTGGTCAGCAATGACGACGGCATTGATGCGCCCGGCCTGAAACTGCTGGAACGAATCGCGCGCTCCTTGTCGAACGATGTGTGGGTGGTAGCCCCCTCGACCGAGCAGAGCGCGGTGGCGCACAGCCTGACGGTGCGTCGTCCGCTGCGCCTGCAAAAACTGTCGCGCCGACGCTACAATGTCGACGGCACGCCGACCGATTCGGTGCTGCTGGCGGTACGCCAGTTGCTGCGCGACAAAAAGCCGGATCTGCTGCTGTCGGGGGTCAATCGCGGCAGCAATCTCGGCGAAGACGTGACCTACTCCGGCACGGTGGCGGCGGCAATGGAAGGCACCTTGTTGGGCGTTCCTTCGATCGCCTTGTCCCAGCACAGCAATGCCGACAAGCCGGTGCGCTGGTCGACCGCCGAGCATTGGGCCAGCGGCATCATTCGGCGTTTGGCGGCAGCCGGCTGGCCGGACAATGTCCTGATCAATGTCAATTTTCCCGATGTCGCGGCGGACAAGGTGGGCGGCATCCGGGTGGCGGCGCAGGGCAAACGCAAGCTTGGCGACGAATTGGTGGAACGCACCGACCCCCGCGGCCAAGCCTATTACTGGATCGGCAGTCAACGACTCGAAGATGCCGGCCTGGCCGGCACCGATCTCGAAGCGATCTCTCGCGGCATGGTGGTGGTGACGCCGCTCTGCGTCGATTTCACCCATGGACCCACCTTGCAGAAATTGACGACCTTGTTCGCATGAGCACGGACGCCCGCAAGATCCGCTTGATCATGGAACTGCGGCGATCGGGCATCACGGATACGCGGGTCTTGTCGGCGATCGAACGGATCCGCCGCGATCTCTTCGTTCCCGAGGCCTTCCGCGATCAGGCCTATGAAAACATCGCCCTGCCGATCGAACTGGGCCAGACCATCAGCCAGCCGCTGGTGGTGGCGGCGATGAGTCAGGCCTTGGCGGTGGGCGAGCGCATGACGGTGTTGGAAATCGGCACCGGCTCGGGCTATCAGGCGGCGGTGCTGGCAAAACTGTGCCGGCGGGTCTACACCATCGAACGGCACGACGCGCTGCTGGCCGCGGCCGAGGCGCGGTTCCGCGCGCTGCGTCTGCACAATATTACCGCCAAGCTGGGTGACGGCAGCCGCGGCTGGCCGGAGGTGGCGCCGTTCGACCGCATCATGGTCACCGCCGCGGCCGAGAGGGTGCCGGACCGGCTGGTCGCGCACTTGGCGGAAGGCGGAATTCTGGTTTTGCCGCAAGGCGCCCAGGGCGAAGACCAGACCCTGCTGCGGGTGAGCAAACGGCAAGGCGAAATCACCAGCACGCCGCTGTTCCGCGTGCGCTTTGTGCCGCTGGTCACGGGACAGGTGGCGTGACCGGCACGGCGCTGCGGCGTTTTGCCACCCTGGCCCTGCTGCTGGGCCTCGCCGCCTGCAGTTCCGGCCAGCGCGCCGGACCCTCGCCGCCGGTGCTGAGCAGCGCTGCGGTGCCGGGCGCCGTGGCGCAGGGTTACCGCGTGCAGCCGGGGGATACCATTTATTCGGTGGCGCGCCAGTTGAATCTGTCGCTGCGGGCTTTGATCGACGCCAATCACTTGGCGGCACCTTATCTGCTGGCACCCGGCCAGCTTCTGCAACTGCCGGGCCATGGTTTCTATCTGGTCGGCAAGGGCGACACTCTGTCGGTGATCGCGCGCAAGACCGGCGTGCCGTTTGCCACACTGGCCCGCATCAATGGCCTGGCGCCGCCTTTTCTCCTTAAGATCGGCCAGAAATTGCAGCTTCCGGCGGCCAGTGCCTCAGCGCCCCCTTTGGCCACGGCGGCTCGTCCGGCGACGGCGGCGCCGATCGCCAAGTCTGCCGTGACCGCAGCTGGGCCTGCCCCTCCCGCTGCATCGTCCGCGCCGCCATCGGGTCCGCCGGCCTCGCCGCCGCCGCCGCCGCCGTCGTCACAAGCGGTCGAGGCCGCCGCCCTGTCCTTGCCGCCGCCGCCGGTAAAATCGGCACGCGGCTTCATTTGGCCGGTCAAAGGGGACGTCCTCGTCGAATTCGGCACCACCGGCAAAGGCCAGCACAGCGACGGTATCAATATTGCGGCGGCGCGCGGGACGCCGGTCGTGGCCGCCGAATCGGGAGTCGTCGCCTATGCCGGCAACGAGCTGCGCGGCTTTGGCAACCTCTTGCTGATCAAGCATGACGAGGGCTGGATGACCGCCTATGCGCATGCCGACCAGCTGCTGGTCCGGCGCGGCGACCTGGTGAAGCGCGGGCAAAAGGTCGCCACCGTGGGCGACAGCGGCGGCGTCACGCCGACACAGCTGCATTTCGAGTTGCGCCAGGGTACCAGGGCGATCGACCCATTGCCGGTGCTGAATGGCAAGGTCATGCCGGCGGGCGCCCTGAGCGACCCGCCAGATCCTGGATGAACTGCCAGGCCACCCGGCCCGAGCGCGAGCCGCGCGTGAGCGACCATTCCAGCGCTTGGGCGTGTAGCGTGGCGCGGTCGAGCGACAGCCCGAAAGCGGCGGCATATCCCTCGACGATAGCGAAGAAAGTGGCCTGATCGAGATTGTGAAAGCCGATCCACAATCCGAAACGATCCGACAGCGAGACTTTTTCTTCCACCGCTTCGCTGGCGTGAATCGCGGTCGAACGCTCATTGTCGATCATGTCGCGTGGCATCAGATGGCGGCGGTTGGAGGTGGCGTAGAACAGCACATTGTCGGGGCGACCCTCAATACCGCCGTCCAACACTGCCTTCAGCGATTTGTAGCTGGCGTCAAAGCCGTCGAACGACAGATCGTCGCAGAACAGCAGGATGCGGCGCGGCGACAGGCCGGCATGATGCAGCAGACGGGGCAAGGACGGGATGTCCTCGCGATGGATCTCGACCAGCGCCAGACTGCCCGGCCGCTCGCGGTTGACTTCGGCATGCACCGCCTTGACCAGCGAGGATTTCCCGGTCCCGCGCGCGCCCCACAGCAAGGCGTTGTTGGCGGGCCAACCGTCGGCAAATCTTCGGGTGTTGTCGAGCAGCACGTCCTTCTGTTGGGTGATTCCGTGCAGCAGACCGACGGCGACGCGGTTGACCCGATACACCGGTTGGAAATTTTCCGGCGAAGCGTGCCAGACGAAAGCGTCGGCGTCCTCGAGCCGAAGCAGGGCGGGTGCCGGCGGCGCCAGCCGTTCCAGCGCCGCGGCGATCCGCTTGACCTGCTCCAGGAGTTCATCGTCAACACTCATGACCGTCAAGCTACCTGCTTGACGCCGGAAGTCCAAGCCGTTGCCGATCACCTGTGGCAAAAATGCCTATCATCGCGCCAATTTATTTTATGACCGTAAAAAGGGCGCGGCGCGTCTTGACGCCTGTGACATCTGCGTGACAGAGTGACCTTTAAGAGCTCGACGGAGAAGTTTGCTCATGTGTTAGTCATGCCAAAAGCTTGAACAACGCAGTTTTTATACCTGTTAGATTGGGCAGCCAGTAAAATGAATAATATTAAAATAAACAGTGTGATCTTTTAACTATTTTATAAAATAACACCAATCTCGTCGGTATAACTATCGTAACAATGGGGAATCTATAGCATGAAGTCACGGAACAGGACATTGACGGGTGTCAGCGCTCTTGCATTGCTGGCCGCCGGTTTGCCGCAGTTTGTCGCTGCCGCAGTCGTCGATACGGACGCCGATACGATCATCGTCACCGGGACTCGCGATGTCGGCGTCAAGGCGTTGGACAGCAGTTCCGAGATCCAGGTGATCGGCAGCGAATCGCTTGAGGCGACCGGCGCCACCAGCGCGCTCGATGCACTGCGCGAGGTGCTGCCCTCCTTCGCCGTCACCGCCTTCAATGGCGATGCAGGGGCCCTGATCCGCGCCGCCCGCCTGCGTGGCATGAATCCGAATGAGGTTCTCGTGCTGGTCAATGGCAAGCGCCGCCATCAATCGGCCGCCATCATTCCGGGTGGCAGCGATCAAAGCCCCGACGCCGGGTCGAACGAGACCGATCTCGATATGATCCCGCTCTCCCTGATCGACCATGTCGAGGTGCTGCTGGACGGCGCCGCCGCGCAATATGGCTCGGACGCGGTGGCCGGCGTCATCAATATCATTCTGAAGAACGCCCATTCGGGCACCAATATCACCGCCGGCGGCGGCGTCACCAGCCGCGGCGACGGGGCCCAGGGTGCGGTCGGCTTTTCCCAGGCGGCGTCGATTTTGGGCGACGGTTTCGTCGATGTCAGCGTCGATTATCGCCACCACGATTTTTCCAACCGCAATGGCATCAACTGCCGTACCTATAACCCCTCCTGCGGCAGTTCCACCGCCGGTGAAGTCAACATCTATGGCGTCGTCAATGGCCCGATACGCAACCGCATCGACGGTTCGCCGCTCAGCGATATCGTCAATTTCGGCCTCAATGCGGAAAAGCCGATCAACAACGACATCACGGCTTACGCCTTCGGCACTTTCGGGCGGCGTTCGTCGCAGGGCTTCGAGAACAACCGTGAAGACGCCCGCGCACCGTTCTATTGGCCGGACGGCTTCTTCCCGCGCATGACCCTCAACGAAGTCGACGGTGCCATCACCGGCGGCATCAAGGGTGAACATCTGTTCAGCAAATGGGACTGGGATCTGTCGGTCACCTATGGCCGCGACAGCGACCATTTCGGTCTGATGAATTCCTACAATACCGGCCTCAGCAATCCGCCGACCTACGCCCCGCATCCCGGACTTGGTCTCGACACCGGTTTCACCGGCGGTCCGCTCTATAGCGAAGACAATGAACAGACCACCGTCAATGCCGACTTCCGGCGTCCGATCGATACCGGCTTCCTGGCCGGGCCGCTCAATGTGGCGGCCGGTGCCGAATTCCGTTACGAATATTTTGCCTTGGGCGCCGGTGCCCCGGACACTTATCTGGATGGCGGCACCCAGTCCGAAGCTGGTGCGACCCCGACCGACGCCTCCACGCATACGCGCACGGTCGAGGCGGTGTATGGCGATCTGTCCGCCAAGGTCATCCCCAAATTGACGATGGATTTGGCTGCCCGTTTTGAGGATTACAGCCAGACCGGCGTCGGCAGCACCGTGAATGAGAAGGCGACCGCCCGCTACGACGTGACCCCGCAGATCGGCATTCGCGGCACCGTCAGCAACGGTTTCCATGCCCCCACCCTGGCGCAGTCCTATTTTTCGGAAACCGGCGTGACGCCCACCTCGCTGTCGATCCAGGCGCCGCCCAGTTCGCCGGGCGCCCAAATTCTGGGGGCCCAGCCGCTCAAGCCGGAAACTTCGAAAGACGTGTCGTTCGGCTTCGTGGTCGAACCCCTGCCGAGACTGCATGTCACCGCCGACGTCTACCAGATCTTCCTCGACAAGCAGATCATCGACTCGGCACAGGTCGGCGGTCCGCTGGCGCTGCAGGCGGCGGCGGCCAATGGCAACCCGATTCCGGCGGCTTTGCTGGCCAGCACCAAGGCCTTCGTATCCGCCTTCACCAACTCGATCGACACCAGGACCCGCGGTCTCGATGTCACCGCCGACTACAAGTCGGACTTCGGCAAATATGGCACCGTCAAATGGGCGCTGGCCGGAAATATCAACAATATCGCCATCACCAACCAATATCCGATCCCGCCCGCCTTCGCCGCCGCCTTGATCGCCGCCGGCCAGACGCCGAGTTTCGTCACGCCGCAGATCCGGACCGACGTGACCAAATCCTCGCCCGCCAACAAACTGACCCTGTCGGCCAATTGGCATATCGGCAAAGCGGATGTCACCGTGCGCGAAACCCGCTACGGCCACGCCGATGAAACCAATGGTTCGTCGACCGCCGTTACGCCCTTTAGCAATATCTACATCAAGTCGGCCTATATTACCGATGTCGATCTGGGATATTTCATCACGGACAATATCAAGGTCAATATCGGCGGCAACAACGTGTTCGACGTATTGCCCGGCCATGTGCCGCTGGTCCTGCAGCAGAGCAGCCGCCAAAGCAGTCTCTATCCCTATTATACGCCATGGGGCATCGACGGCGCCTATTTCTATTCGCGCATCGTCGCCTCGTTCTGACAGGGTCGGGGGGAGGGCGATCCGGAGCGGGTCCTTGGGGCCCGCTCCGGATCAGCTATTGAAGTGGGGCTGATTCAGGAGCCGTCATGGCGGATTGGGGTTTGCCGGGGCTGACGCGCCGTCAATTGCTTGAGCAATTGGGCCGGGTCGGCGGTAGCGCCGCCGTGCTGGCCGCGATGCAGGCATTCGGCATCAGTACCGCCTCGGCGGCGGAACGGCCGCCGGAACTGCGCGGATCGGGCGCCGGCAAGAAAATCCTGATCGTCGGTGCCGGCCATGCCGGCGCCACCTCGGCCTATGAATTATCCAAGCTCGGCTATGACGTCACCATCCTGGAGGCGCGCAGCTTTTCCGGCGGCCGCGCCCAGACGGCTCGACGCGGCTTTCAGGCCCAGGAAATGGGCGGCGAACCGGCACGCTGCGATTTCGACGACGGACATTATATCAATATTGGCCCGTGGCGGATCCCCTACCATCACCGCTCCACGCTCTATTACACAAAATTGTTCGACGTGCCGCTCGAAATCATGGTCAATGACAATGACGCCGCGTTTCTCTATGGCCGCGACGTCCCGGGCCGGCTCAACCGGCAGCTTGTACGCCAGGGCGAGATCAAGGCCGATTTGCGCGGCATGACCTGTGAGCTGGTCGCCAAGGCGGCGGCGACCGGACGGTTGGACGGGCTGCTGTCGGCGGACGACAAGGAAATCTTTCTCGATTATCTCTGTAACGAGGGCTATCTGTCGCGCCAGGATCTCACCTATCGCGGTGTCGACGGCATGGGCATTTCAATCCGCGGCTTCGCCCGCCATCCCGGAGCAGGTTTGGTGAAGGGCGAGGGACTTCCTCTGCTCGATTTTTCCGACATCCTCAATTCCCGCCTGTGGCAGCATTTCAACGCCGTCACCGAATTCGACATGCAATGGACCATGTTCCAGCCGGTCGGTGGCATGGACCAGATTGCCCGCGGCTTCGAACGCCATATGGGGCATCTGATCCGTTTCGACAGCGAAATCGAGCGTTTGCGGCAAAACGACCAGGGCGTCACCGCCGACTGGATCAACACCAAAACCGGGCAGCGCGGCAGCACCACCGCCGATTACGCCATCGTCACCATGCCGCTCTCCGTGCTGCATCGGCTGGACACCGATTTTTCGGAGTCGTTCAAGGAGGCGATGGAAGGGGTTGCCTATGCACCGGTGATGAAGGCCGGACTGCAAATGAAACGGCGTTTCTGGGAAGAAGATTTTAGTATCTATGGCGGCCATATAAAGACAAATTTCGACAATGGCATGGGTATCTATAATATAAGTTTTCCCTCCACGGCCTGGCAAAGCCAGAAGGGCGTGCTGCTCGGCGCTTATATCTATGGTGCGGTCGCCGTTCAGGCCAGCGCCAAGTCGCTGCGCGATCGCCTGGAATATTGTCTTGATATCGGCGAAACGGTCTTTCCGGGTCACTACCGCGCCAATTTCGAAACCGGATTCTCCTGGTGCTGGCACCGCGCCAAATATAATCAGGGCGGCTGGGCGGAATGGTCGGAGGCGGGGCGCAAGACCGCCTATCCGAAATTGCTGCAGCCCGAGGGGCGGGTCTATCTGGCCGGCGAGCATCTCTCCTACATGACCGGCTGGCAAGCCGGTGCCATCGAATCGGCCTGGATGCAGATCGAAAAGCTTCATCATCGCGTGCTGCAGGCATGAGCAAACGTCACACCGGCTTTGCCGGTCTGTTCCTGCTGGCCACCCTGGCGCCCGGTGCGGCGGACGCGGACGAACAAACCGGCCGCTCGCTTTATCTGCAGAACTGCGCCGCCTGCCATCAGACCGAGGGGCAAGGCTTGGGGCATCCGATTCCACCGCTGGCGGGCAGCCCGATTCTACTCGGCGACGAAACAGAAGTGGCGGGACTGATCCTGCATGGCAAGGCCGGCATGCCGGCCTTTCACCTCTATCTCGGCGACGATGTCATCGCCGCCATTCTCAGCTATGCGCGCGACGCCTGGGGCAATGCCGCGCCGCCGATTTCACTGGCGCTGGTCACAGCCGAACGCGCTAAACTGGGCAATGACGGGTTCAGGATACCGACCAACTGACCCAAGGGTGTGCCAACCGCAACAGAGGAGTGCGCATTGTCGCAAGCGGCCTCGCTTTTACTGCAAAATCTGTTCGTCAGTGCCGTCAGGCTGCACCAATCCGGCCGGCTGGAGGAGGCCGAGCGGCTTTATCGCCAGGTCTTGGCCACCGAGTCGCGCCATGCCGACAGCCTGCATCTGTTGGGCGTGATCGCCACCCAGCGCGGCGATCATGACAGCGCCATCGCGCTGATCGGCGAAGCGATCGCGCTGAACGACCGGATGCCGCCTTTTCATGCCAATTTGGGGACCAGCTTGCGGGCTGTGGGGCGGCTCGCCGACGCGGCGGCAAGCTATCGGCAGGCCTTGCGCCTCAAGGCGGATTATCCCGACGCGCTCAACCATCTGGGCACCACGCTGCGCGATTTGGGACAGCAGGCGGAAGCCGAGTCGCACTACCGCCTCGCCCTCAAGGTCAAGCCCGACTATGCCGACGCGCATAACAATCTGGGGAATCTGCTGCGGGAAACCGGCCGGCCGGCCGAGGCGGAATCCTGCTATCGCCAGGCATTGCAGCTGATGCCCGCTTTTCATCCCAAAGCGGCCGCCATCCACTGCAATCTGGGGACGGTGCTGCGTGATCTGGAGCGCTTGCCGGAAGCGGAAGCGAGCTATCAGCGCGCACTCCGCCTCCGCCCGGACGACGAAGCTGCGCATAACAGTCGCGGCACGGCGCTCCACGACATGGACTATGATGCGGACGCCCGTGTGAGCTATCGACGGGCCTTGGCGCTGGCGCCGCATGACTACGATATCTACAACAATCTCGGGGCGACGATGCGGTCGATGGGGCGAGTCGCCGAGGCCGAGACACTATGCCGGCGGGCCGTGCAGATCGCGCCCGATTTTGCCGAGGCGCACAATGCGCTGGGTGCCATCCTGCATGATCTCGGCCGACTCGACGCGGCAAGGCTGCAGATGCAGCAGGCGCTCGATCTGGCACCGCAGCGCCTCACCTTTCATCTCAGCCTGGCCGTGACCAAGCGCTATCAAGCCGATGATCCGCATCTCGTGCAACTGCAAGCGCTGTTGCAGTCGGGCGCGGCGCGGCCCGACAAGGAACAACTTTGTTTGCATTTCGCGCTCGCCAAGGCCTATGAAGATATTGGCGAGAAAGACCGGTCCTTCGCGCATCTGCTGGTTGGCAACCGACTGAAGCGGCAGCAATCGCCCTATGACGAGCCGGCGACCTTGGCGCTGTTGGCGCGAATCAAGGCGGTTTTCTCGGCCGAATTGTTGCGGGAGCTTGCGCCTGATCCGGCCCCGGCCGGTGGGCCGATCTTCATCGTCGGCATGATGCGGTCGGGCTCCACCCTGGTCGAGCAGATCCTGGCCAGCCATCCGCAGGTCTGGGGCGCCGGCGAATTGAGCTTGCTGCGTCAGGCGATCACCGAGGTCCTCGGCAGCGGCGCCTACCCGGAGGCGGTGGCCGGGTCGCCGCCGTCCGAATTGGCGCGCCTGGGCAGCCACTATCGCGCCGCTCTGCGGGCCGAACAGCCGAATGCTGCACGCATCACCGACAAATTCCTGCATAACTTTCTCTATTGCGGGCTGATCCGCATGGTCTTGCCGGATGCCCGCATCATCCACACCAGCCGCGATCCGGTCGACACCTGCCTTTCCTGCTTTTCCAAGCTTTTTGCCGGCAATCAGCCGTTTGCTTATGATCTTGCCGAATTGGGCCGTTATTGGCGCGCCTATGACGGGCTGATGCGCCATTGGCGACAGGTTCTCGCCCCCGACTTCATGCTCGACGTGCACTATGAGGAAGTGGTCGACGATCTGGAGGGACAGGCGCGGCGCATTCTGGCGCATTGCGGTCTGCCCTGGGACGATGCCTGCCTGGACTTCCACAAGACCGACCGCGCTGTCCGCACCGCCAGTGCACTGCAGGTGCGTCAACCGATCTATCGCAGTTCGGTGGGGCGCTGGCGGCCGCCGCCAGCGCTGCTGGCGCCCTTGACCGAGGCCCTGTCGGCTTAGCGTTTGCATCTTCGGGCAACCCCGCTATAGTCCCGCTGCTTCTGACTGGAACGCGACGCGGAGAGGAACTTATGCTGTTTTCCGAGGCTTTTGCGCAATCGCCGGGTGCGCCCGCGAGCGGCGGGTTTTCGCTCGACTCGCTGCAGCAATTCCTGCCGCTGGTGCTGATCTTCGTGGTGTTCTATTTCCTGATGATCCGCCCGCAGCAGAAAAAAATGAAAGCGCACCGCGAAATGGTTCGCACACTGCGGCGCGGCGACCGGGTGCTGCTGCAGAGTGGGATTTATGGCCGGATCGCGACGGCCCCTGCCGAGGCGGAGTCGGATTTGACGGTGGAAATTGCCGACAAGGTGCTGGTCAAGGTAACCCGTACCGCCGTCGCCGAAGTACTGGAAAAGACCCTGCCGGTCGCCGCCGCCGAGCAGGCTTCTCGGGAACCAACGGGCAAGGATAAGGCCGGCAAAGCCGAATGACGTAGCAATGAACCGCTATCCGCGCTGGAAATACGCCGTCATTCTCGCCGTCTTGGTGCTGGGCCTGCTCTATTCCCTGCCCAATCTGTTTCCGGCCGTGCCGGCCGTGCAGATTTCGTCGGCCAATGCACGGGCCGAAGTCAATAGCGGCGTGATGGACAGGGTGGAAAAGGCGCTGCAGCAGGACTCCATCCCTGTCCTCGGCATCGCCAGCGAAGGCGGCAGCATCAAGGTGCGCCTCGAAGGGCCGGAGGCACAATTGCGGGCGCGCGACGTGCTGCAGACGCTGCTCGGCGACGATTACGTCGTGGCCCTCAATCTTCTGTCGGCCAGCCCGCCATGGCTGGCCCGCATCGGTGCCTTGCCGATGTATCTTGGCCTCGATCTGCGCGGTGGTGTCTATTTCCTGATGCAGGTCGATATGCAGACCGCGCTCGACAAGCAGCTCGATCGGCGCATCGGCGACGTGCGCGCCGTGCTGAAGGACGCCAAGGTGCCGGTCGCCGGGGTTGCCCATGAGGGCCAGAGTCTGGTCGTCAAATTCAAGGATGGCGATACGCGGTCGCTCGGCGCGGATGCCCTCAAAAAGGGCATTCGCGACATGGGAGTCGTTCAGCTTGACGAGAACCGGCTGTCGCTCAGCCCCAATTTGCAAGCCTTGAAAAGCTTCCAGGATCAGGCGCTGCAGCAGAATGTGCTGACTTTGCGCAACCGCGTCAACGAACTGGGCGTGGCCGAACCGATCATCCAGCAACAGGGCGCCGACCGGGTGGTGGTGCAGTTGCCCGGCGTGCAGGACACCGCCAAGGCGAAGGACATTCTGGGCCGCACCGCGTCCCTGGAGATTCGCATGGTCGACGAAGAGCATGCCGATGGTCCCAGCCTGGCGGCGGCGCAAAAGGGCTTGTATCCGCCGGGCGACGATTTTTACACCGGCAACCGTGATGGCCAGCCGCTGCTGATCAGGAAGCAGATCATCCTGACCGGCGAGAACATCTCCAATGCTGCCGCCGGATTTAACAGCCAGACCAACGAACCGGTGGTCAATGTCAGTCTCGATACAAGAGGCTCGAAAATATTCGCCTCTGTCACGCGGGAGAATGTCGGCAAGCGTATGGCGATTCTGCTGATCGAGAAAGGCAAAGGCGAAGTGGTGACGGCGCCGGTGATCCACCAGGTGATCGAGGGCGGCCAGGTTCAGATCAGCGGCAGCTTCACCATCAAGAGCGCCAATGACGTGGCCTTGCTGCTGCGCGCCGGCGCCTTGGCGGCGCCGATGGAGATCATCGAAGAACGCACCATCGGCCCCAGCCTGGGCGCCGACAATATCGCCAAAGGCATGCATTCGGTGCTGTGGGGCTTCGTCGCCATCGCCGTCTTCATGTCGATCTATTATCGCGTGATCGGCTTGTTTTCCACCCTGGCGCTGGGCGCCAACGTGCTGTTCCTGGTGGCGTTGCTGTCGCTGTTGCAGGCCACCCTGACCTTGCCTGGCATCGCCGCCATCGCCCTCACGGTGGGCATGGCGATCGACGCCAATGTGCTGATCAACGAACGGATCCGCGAAGAATTGCGCCTGGGCCAGACCCCGCAGGCGGCGATTTTTGCCGGCTATCAGCGTGCCTTCGCCACCATTCTCGATTCAAACGTCACCAATTTCATCGCTGGCGTGGCGCTGATCGCGTTCGGCTCAGGGCCGGTCAAGGGTTTTGCCGTGGTGCTGTGCCTCGGCATTCTGACCTCGATGTTCAGCGCCATCCTGGTGTCGCGCGCCATGGTCAATCTCACCTACGGCCGCCAGCGTCGGCTGGCCAAGATCGCCATCTGAGCGGAAGGGGACGCGATGGAATTCTTCCGCCTGAAAAAAGACATTCCGTTCATGACCTATGCGCGGTCGACGGCGATCCTGTCGGCCGTTACCTTTGCCTTGGCCATCTTCTTTCTGATCACCCGCGGCCTCAATTTCAGTGTCGAATTCACCGGCGGCACGGTGATCGAACTGCATTATCCGGCGGCGGTGGGACCGGCCGCAGTTCAATCCACCCTGGTCACCGCCGGTTTCGGTGACAGCGAGGTGCAGAATTTCGGCACCGCGTCAGACATCCTGGTCAGGCTGCCGCTGCAACCGGGCGTCTCTTCGGCGCAAATGTCGGAATCGGTGTTGAAGACATTGCGGGCAAAACAGCCCGACATCGAGATGCGCCGCGTCGAGTTTATCGGGCCGCAGGTCGGACGCGAATTGGTCACCGACGGCGCCATCGCTCTGGCGTTGGTCTGCGCCGGTATCATGCTGTATCTGGCGTTCCGCTTCGAATGGCGTTTCGCGGTGGCGGCGATCATTGCCAATATGCATGACGTGGTGATCATTCTGGGTTTTTTCGCCTTTTTCCGCTGGGAGTTTTCTCTCACGGTATTGGCGGCGGTGCTGTCGGTGCTCGGCTATTCGGTCAATGAATCGGTGGTGGTGTTCGACCGCATCCGCGAGAATTTCCGCAAATTCAGGAAGGCCGGTGTCGCCGATATCATCAACAACGCCATTACCGCCACCATGTCGCGCACCATCATCACGCATGGCTGCACGCAACTGGTGGTGACCTCGATGCTGTTCTTCGGCGGCGCCACCTTGCATAATTTTGCCTTGGCGCTGACCATCGGCATTCTGTTCGGCATCTATTCGTCGGTCTTGGTATCGAGCCCGATCGTGCTGTGGCTGGGAGCCACCCGCGCCCATTTCATCAAACCGGAAGGTACGTCGCCACAAGGGGGTTAATGCCATGGACATCACCCCCCTGGTGCCGAAAGGCCGCCAGATCATCCACGCTTACGGCGATGGCGGCTTTCGCATCAGCGGCACCCGTTACCAAGGATCGGTGTGGATTCTGCCCGAGATCACCCTGCCGTGGCAAGCCTGCCGACTTGACCAGTTGGACGTGGACAGTCTGGAAGCGCTGATCGCGCCGGCCGCGCCGCAGGTCGAGATTCTATTGATCGGTACCGGACCGACGATGTTGCCGCTGCCTTCCGTGCTGCGCCAGATCTGCAGCAAACGGGGAATCGCCGTCGAACAGATGGACACCGGGGCCGCCTGCCGCACCTACAACGTCTTGCTGATCGAGGAACGCAGTGTTGCGGCGGCGCTGATCGCGGTGTAGCCGGACGCTTGCCGATCCGGGCAAATCTGATGCCCACACCTTTTGGCGCTGCCACTGGCCAATTTGTTCATGGCGCCCCGAGCACGGCAACGCCCGGCTTACGCCCGGCACGCGCCAAATCCTGGTCAAGTGTAGCAAGTGGCAGGCCTGACCGCCGCGCCAATTCCAGGTAGGCGGCGTCGTAAACGGTGAGACCCTGTGCCTGGGCAAGATCGATTATCCCGGCCCAAGCTCTGTTTGCAGTGTCACGATCAATGTCGATAGACAGCGCTCCCAGTCCACCGAGTACACGCGTTCGCTGAGCCTGAGTGATCCGGTTACGCCGTTCAGCCATCACGAGGACATTGGCGATTTCCAGCGGCCACGAACCGGGCACGAGCGCGCCGGCGTCCGTGACCTGATCGAGTACCGCCTCGGTGTGGGCATTGCCTTCGCCTGGCAATACGCAGGCAAGCGCCAATGCGCTGTCGAGCACGCAAGCCGGCATGTCAACGGCGCCCGGTGTCGCGCCAAGTTTTGATTTCATCAAGGGTCACGGCTTCGCCGTCGGCGAGTTCGGCCGCGAGAGCGCGCAAATTGGCAGCAGCGGCGCGGGCTTTTGCGGGATCGATCACTGACGCCGCCGGCATCAATCTCGCAACCGGCTTGCCGCGGCGGCTTATGGTGATCTCCTCACCTTGCGTGACGCGATCAAGCAGGCCGCCGAGTGTGTTCTTTGCCTCAAAGGCGCCAATTTCGGCCATGTTCTCGACCTCAACGCCAAGCACCAGCTTATTATCAGTCTAGCTTATAAACCAGCTTACTGAGACTTTGGATTCGAGTCGATGTCATTCGTTCTGCTGCTGCCATCCGGCGCCTAGCCGATCAACACCGATTCCTGTAATGGCGCCATGGAAGGGCAGCTTGGGGTCAGGTGCGACTCCGGCCAAACCGGTTAAAGCCTCAACGCCCGGAACGGAAGATCCCCCACACCGTGGGGGACCTGCCGATCCGAAACCCCTTTTTAATAGAAATGGATCGACGCCATGCAGTAGAGCATCGGCACCGACAACACAGTATTGATGCGCGAGAACAGGAAAGCGGTGCGTCCAGCCTTCTTCTTGGCGTCGTCGTCGGCTGCCACCAGTCCCAACACTTTCTTCTGGTTTGGCCAGATCACGAACCAGACGTTAAACGCCATGACGCTGCCCAGCCACATGCCGAAGCCGATCGCCGTCACATGCGCGCTCTTTTCGCCAATCCCGACGATGAGGGCGGGAAGCAATTCACCCAGCAAGCCGGCGGTGACCAGCCCGGAGACGATGGTCGCCAGTGCGCTCCAGCGAAACCAGAACAGCGCCTCGGGCAAAATGAATTTGGTGACGCCGGGACGCAATTCGAGCGGAATTTTCGGCACGGTCGGCGCTTGTGTGAAGTTGAAATACCACAAATGGCCGATCCACATGATGCCACTCATGATGTGGATCCAGCGGAAGAAAAACGCCCACCATTCAATGCTGCCATAACCCATGATGCGCCTCCCTCAAACCGCGCCGATGGCGTGGATAAGCGCCACAACCACCACCGTCAGCGCAAAGCCGAGGGCGACGGTCTTGCCCAATGAGTCTAGCGGATTTTTCATTTTTGCAGATCCTTGTCAAAGCCGAACGGAAGAGTGAGATCGGGCGCGCCGGACGGACGACCCAGGATGCTTTTGCCCTGTCTGCCCCGTATTTTCCAGTCTGAATTAGAGTGAGACAAAATTGCGGGCCCGGCAACCACCGTTTGTCGTGTCACACCACACAAAGAGAGTTGAGAAAACGAATGACGGCGGCACGGCTGTCGCCGATATCCTCGTTCAGAATGCCATGACGATGACTGTCGATCATCGCCACCCGCGTCCACGGCGCTGCGGTCAACCGGTCGGCGATCAGCGCGGCGCTGCTCGCGTCCACCACATGGTCGTCATTGCCCTGCAGCAGCAGAGTCGGCACCGATACGCGCGGCAAATAGGCGTCCAATTGCTGGATCATCTGCCGCAGCTCGTTCAAGGCGCTGACCGGTATATTGAAATAGTTGATGTCGGGGTGTTCGGACTGGTTGTGGCGAAACAGCATCACGCCGTCGCGGTCGGACAAGCGGCGCACGATCTGGTTGGCCGAATGCACCAGCGGCACCGCCATAAGATTGCGGTTTTTCATCTTGAAGGGGGCCGAGCAGGCCGCCACCGCCGCCAATTTATTGGGCTGCTGCGCCGCGGCGATCAGGGACAGAGCGCCGCCGGTGGAAAAGCCGACCAGGCAAATCCGGTCGACGAACGGCTCGAGAATGCGCATGCCGCGCTGGACCGAAGCAAGCCAGTCCTGCCAGCGACTGGCTTTGAGATCCCAGGGCGAAGTGCCGTGACCGTGCAGCCTGATGCCCAGCACCGGAAAGCCCGCTGCGGCGATCTGGCGGCCAAAAGCCGCCAATTCTGCCGGTGACGCCAACAGACCATGCACCAGCACGACACCGAGGCGGCTGGCATCGGCGGGGGTCAGCCAATAAGGCGCGGGATCGGCCGACGCCGTCTCCTCGGCGTTGATCTTGGCAAACTGGGGGTGTGCATAATGCTGCCGCGCCCAGCGCAGCGCGGCTTGTTCCTCGTCGAACAGCAGGCGGGACAAGGCGGCCTCGTCGAGTCCGCAGGCGGCGGCCAGCCCCTCCGCGGCGGCGGCCAGAATCTGCGGCACCGGTGCCGCCTCATTGGCATAGACCTGGACCGGATTTTCACGGCGTACGACATCGAGCGACAATTGCTCCATCAGTTTTTCGGTAAAGCGATAGCTGGCCGGTTCGCGCTCGAGCGCGTGAGTCTGCTCCGCCATGCGGATGAAGTCTTGGAAACCCGAGCAACTGCCGCCAACCAGACCGGCATAGCGCTCCGGCGAGGCGAGCCCGCGATGCAGATGCAAGGCATCACTCCGCTGCAGGGCCTTGATGGCGAGAAACAGCGCCTTGTGGAAACGCGCCTGTGCCATCTCGGTAATGCCCTGCCGCAGCGCATATTGCATCAGGCTGGCGGCCAGATGGCTGAGATTGACCGTCAATTGGGCGTAAATCGCCGGTGCGCATTGGTTGCGCAAGGCGCCGATTCGCCGATGCAAACTGCGGCCGAACAGGGTTTCCCCTTCCGCCGGCGAGTCGGCGGCCAGGGCGAAGAACTGCTCGATGTCGTCGGATCGTGACATCGCCGACCGCAGCGCGCCGCGCCAGCGTGCCGAGCGGCCGCGGCCGGGCAGGATCGAATGCCCCAGCCGCAAATCCATATCGGTGTGGCGCAACAGGATATTGCTCTCGATCAGCAATTCCTCGGCGGCGCGCTGATTGAGTTTGGCGAGCGATTCGGTGGCGCGGTAGATCGCCGATTCATCGACTCGCAAGGGATAGAAGGTGATGTTGCCGGGCACCAGCCGGGTCGGCCGGCGGGCCGCCGCGAGCAGAGCGTCGGGCGCCATCGCCAGAGTCTCGGCCCAGCGATCGAGCGGTTCGCCGTCATCGTGCAGCGCCAGCAGCCCGGTTTTGAAGCAATCCAGCATTTGCGCCAGCACGGCCGCTCCGGAATGATGCTGGCGGCGGATCTGCGCCGTCCGCGAATAGACCGAATATTGCCCGTGTTCATCGAGCACACGACGGTCTTTGACCATGCCGCCTTCGGGAAAGATGACCACTTTCCGACCGCGCAGGATCTCGGCGGCGAGAAACGGCAGCAAATGCGGGTGGGTATTGGGCACCGCACCAAGACCGCGGAGATACCGCCCCAGGGTCGGGTTGCCGAAAAACTCGGCCGATGCCACCGAGCGTGACAGCACCCCGGTTTGTTTATAGATCAGATATTGCGGAATGAAGGTTTCGAAACGGGCGAAGTGATTGAACAGATAGATGTCGCCATCGTCGATATGTCCATGCGGCCGGTGGATGCGGATGTTCAAGGACAGCGCCCGCTGCAGGCGTGTCATGTAGCGCACGGTGCGCTCGACGCTGCGTGGATTGAATGAATATTCCTCGGAAGTATCGCTGTTCAAAATTACAGCCCCTTCGCACCCCGCAAGTTAAATATAATATAGCAATGACAGAATGTTATCTAAAGATTTTTATAGGAACCCGCAAAAGACGAATCAATAATATCGAATCCAGAAAATCGTGACCGGGGTTTTGCTTGACCGGAAAATTTCACCGAAGGGTGGGTGGCAGCCTCCGACGGCTTGACTTTTTTGCTGAATTGATGGAACATCATGTCCAAGCACGGTGCCCGGCATGGGGCCGCGCGATTTGCCCGACCTGGATGGTGGGCTGTGGTCGTGTCGCTTCTTAAGGAGGATATGGCGATGGTGTCTTTAGCACTTTTCCCTGGTTGAATTTCGACGTGAACTCACCGGCTTCGCGCAGGCGGCAGCCGCATCGGTCGTTTCTCCAGGAGATTTATCATGGCTTCTCTCTCTTATTCCTTGCCCATGCTGTCCGCCGATGGCGGACTGCCCAAATATCTGCGTGACATTCGCGCCTTCCCGGTTCTGACCGAGGACGAGGAATTCATGTTCGCCAAGCGCTGGCAGCAGCACGCCGATGTCGAAGCGGCGCACCGGCTGGTGACCAGCCATTTGCGTCTGGTCGCCAAGATGGCGGTCGGATTCCGTCATTACGGTCTGCCGCTGGCCGATCTGATCGGCGAAGGCAATCTGGGCCTGATGCGCGCCGTGAAAAAATTCGATCCCGATAAGGGTTTCCGGCTTGCCACCTATGCAATGTGGTGGATCAAGGCGGCTTTGCACGAATATGTGCTGTCGTCCTGGTCGCTGGTGCGGCTCGGCACCCTGGCCGCTCATAAAAAGCTGTTCTTCAATCTGCGTCGGGTCAAGGCCAAGTTGCGGATCGTCGATTCGGACGGCTTGCGGCATGACGACGTGGCGCGTATCGCCCACGAACTCAAGGTGCCGACCAACGAAGTGCTGTTGATGAACCAGCGGTTGGGGGCGCGGGACTCCTCCTTGAACGTGCCGGTTGCCACCGACATCGCCATAGAACGGCAGGATCTGCTGATGGACGAGCGGCCCAACCAGGAAGAACTGCTGGGCAACCGCGAGGAAGCGGACTATGGCAACCAACTGTTGGCCGAGGCCTTCAAGGTGCTGGACGACCGCGAACGCGAAATCCTCACCGAGCGCCGCCTCAGGGAAAATCCGATGACGCTCGAGGAACTGGGCGTGCGTTTCGGCGTCAGCCGCGAGCGGATCCGGCAATTGGAAAATCGCGCCTTCGCCAAGGTGCAGACTCTGGTCACCGCCGCCGCGCGCAACTGATCGTTTCCGACGGGGTTTCCGGCGGCGGCCCTGACCGCCGCCGGCTTGCCCAGGCCCGCTCGACAGTCGCTTTGCCAAATCTTCCCGCCATAATATATAATAATTCCCAAAGTTTTAAGAAATTGTCCTGGTGGCTGATAGACATCATCCAATAGAGCTGTTGGGGGGCGCTTTTTTGTTTGAATTTCCGCGGACGCTAAAATAGATTGTCCCGCAGATATAATAAAAACGTCCGATTTCACCCGTGCGTACTATTTGCCGCATTTCTGTTCTTGAAGATAATCCCGCATCTTATGGCGTCCCGATGAGTCTGGGTCGTCGCGTGGCATTGTCCGGACTAGCCTGGGTTGCGCTGACTCCCCTGCTGGTCCTTGCCGATGATGCGGCGCCTCCCGTGGAAACGGTCACCGTGATCGGCGTGTCGGCCATTCCCGGCACCGGCATCGACATCGACAAAATCCCCAGCAACAGTCAAACCCTGACGGGCAACGATCTCGCGCGGGGTGGCACCCCCAATCTGGCCGGCACGCTCAATGAACGCCTGGGCAGTATCAGCATCAACGACAATCTGGACAATCCATTCCAACCCGACATTCTCTATCGTGGCTTCGAGGCGTCGCCGGTGCTGGGCACGCCGCAGGGGCTGGCGATCTATCAGAACGGCGTGCGGATCAACGAGGCGTTCGGCGACGCGGTCAATTGGGATCTGTTCCCGGACATGGCGATCGCCCGCGTCGATTTGCTCAGTTCGAATCCGGTCTATGGTCTGAACGCATTGGGTGGCGCCGTGGTCGTCACCATGAAGAACGGCTTCACCGCGCCGGGGTTCGATGCCGAATTGTCCGGCGGTTCATTCGGTCGCCACACCGAGGCTTTTGACGATGGGGTAAATTCAGGCGGGTTCGGTGCCTTCATCGCCGGCCGCGCCTTGAACGAAGGCGGATGGCGCCAATTTTCCGACAATTCCCTGCGCCAGCTCTATGCCGCGCTCAGCGCCAAGACAGAACAGCTCTCTCTCGATTTGAGCTTCACCGGGGCGAACAACCGCTTGCTGGGTGTCGGTGCCACGCCGATACAGGAACTCGCCGTCAGTCGCACTCTGGTCTTCACCAGCCCCCAAGGCAACGTCAACCAACTCGAATTCGTCAGCTTCAATGGCGCCTATGGCGCCAGCGACACGATGTCGACGCAAGCGACGGCCTATTACCGCGAATATCGGCAAACCCTGTCCAATGGCAACACTACCAATTATACTGCCTGCGGCGCGGCGCCTGTCGCCGGTTTGCTGTGCCAGAGCGACGGCGCGACGCCGCTCACCAATCAAGCGGGCGGATCGATCCCGGATATCTCCCAGGGCGGCAGCATTCCGATCGGCGAAAATGACGTCGAGAGGATCCGCACGGTCGGCGTCGGCGGGTCGCTGCAGGCGACCTCGACGGCGGCCTTGTTGGGACACGAGAACCATGCGTCGCTGGGGGCAACGATCGACCGCGCTACCACCGACTTTCAGTCGAGCACGGAGCTCGGGACCATCGACAGCGCGTTGCAAATATCGGCGTCCGGCCTGTTTGTCGCCACCCCGGAAAATTCGCCGTTCAATGCCACGCCGGTCTCGCTCAGCGCCACCAACAGCAGTTACGGGGTGTTCGTCACCGACAGTTTCGATGTGACTCCTGAACTCACGGTGACCGCCAGCGGCCGCTACAATGTCGCCGTGATCGATCTCAAGGATCAGGAGGGTTCCAATCTCACCGGTACCAACCGTTATAGCCGCTTCAATCCGGCGCTCGGTCTCACCGACAAGATATTGCCCAATCTGACCGCCTATGGCGGCTATGCCGAGGGCAATCGGGTGCCGACCGCCAGCGAAATCGAATGCGCCAATCCCTTCCTCCCCTGTCTGTTGCCTTCTTCCCTGTCCAGCGATCCGCCGACCCTGAAGCAGGTCGTCTCCCACACCTTCGAAGCAGGGCTGCGCGGCAGATTTTCCGTGCCGGCCCGGGAGGACAGCACGCTGAGCTGGAATGCCGGCCTGTTCCGTACCGACCTGCATGACGACATCTATGGTGTCGCCACCTCGCTCAGCGCCGGCTATTTTCAGAATATCGGCGGCACCCGCCGGCAGGGCGCCGATCTCGGCGTGACCTATCACGATGATGAACTGTCCATCTTCGCCAATTACAGCTTCGTCGACGCCACCTTCCGATCCAATTTCACCCTGAATTCGCCGTCCAATCCATTTCAGGACGCCAATGGCGATATCACCGTCAGACCCGGCGACCATCTGCCGGGCATCCCGCAGCACCGTCTCAAGGCGGGGATCGATTATCGTCTGCTGGAGGGCTGGGTGATCGGCGGCACGATGACCCTGGTCAGCGACCAGATTTACCGGGGGGACGAGTCGAACCAGCTCGCGCCGTTGCCCGGTTATGTCATTGTCAATCTGCGCTCGACCTATCAACTGACCGACGCCCTCTTGCTGTTTTTCACTGTCAATAATCTGCTTGACGGGCACTATGCGACATTTGGCGTGCTCGGCGACCCCACCGGAATCGGTGTCCCCGGGATCCCCGCCGGCGCGGTGACCAACGGACCCGGAATCGACAATCGCTTCCAAAGTCCGGCGGCGCCGATCGCCGCCTATGGCGGTCTGAAGTTGCATTTCTGAACCGGCCGCATAAAGTCGGACCATGGCACCCTTGACCTATTCGCTGCGCAAGCGATTGATCCTGATCCCCACCGCCATCGTGATCCTGGTGATGGCGGCAGCCTCGGCAATCCTGACTCGTCAGGCGCGGTTGCGCATCGAGGTGGAGCGATCGTCGTCGGCCAATTTGGCCGCGCATTTGATCGACCAGGCGATCGCCAATCTACCGTCCGACACCGAGACGCCGCTGCAGGTGATGGCGCAGCTGATCCGGGCGCTGCCGGATCTCAGGCATGTGCATCTTTACGTAACGCCGGACCGCCAGCTGGCAATCTTGCCAGATCCGCCGGCGTCCGGCTGGTTACGAAACCTGCTGCAGCCGGCACCCTGGCAAAAGTGGGTTGAGATCCCCTATCGCGGAGGGATCGCCGGCTATGTCCTGATCCTCGCCAATCCCGACGATGAAATCGCCGAGCTGAAAGCGGAAATACTGTTCTTCGGCGGATTGCTGTCGCTGCTGACGCTGCTGTTCATCGCCCTGGTAGGGTGGAGCGTCAGCAAGGCACTCCGCCCGATCCAATTGCTGAGCGCCGGCTTGGGTCATTTGCAAAAAGGCGAATTCAACGCCTCTCTGCCCCCTTTCGTGCTTTCGGAACTGACACCGGTCGGTGAAAAATTCAATGACTTGGCAAAAGCGCTAAGGGACATGCGCAGCGACAACCAGTTTCTGGTGCAGAAACTTATTGCCGTCCAGGAGACCGAACGCACGCTGTTGGCCCGCGAGTTCCATGACGAGTTGGGACCCTGCCTGTTCGGCATCAAGGCGCAGGCCGCCTGCATCGCGCGCCCGTCGAGCGACTCCGATAAAATCCTCTATGCCAACGCCATCCTCAAAATGGCCAATGATCTGCAGAAATTGAACCGCCGCATACTCGGTCGTCTGACCCCGCTCGCTCTCACGGATTGCGGCTTGGCCGCCGCGCTCAACCAATTGATCGGCGATTGGCGCGCGCGCCTGCCCGACATCGATTGGCAATTGCGCATTGGCGAATTGGTGAGTCCGGCGCAGCAGGATCTGACATTGACAATCTATCGGGTGGTCCAGGAAACGCTAACCAATGCCGCCCGGCATGCCAAGCCGGCATGCGTCACCGTCGAGATCGAAAGCGGGCCGGCCAAGAGTTATGTTTCGCCAGATCTGACCTGGACCGGGAGGGCAGACGATGAAGTCATCCACCTTGCCATCGGCGATGACGGTCACGGCTTCGGTCCGGAGGCGCGACCCGGATTCGGGCTGCTCGGCGTCGGTGAACGCGTTCGCGGTCATGGCGGGGTTTTGGCACTTGCGAGCGGCCCGACCGGGACACTGATCGCTGTCCTGCTGCCACAAGGACAGTTTTCGGTAGAAGCGCGATGAGCCAACCGATCGACGTGCTGCTGGTCGACGACCACGCGGTGGTGCGCACCGGATGCCGGCAGCTTTTGCAAAACTGGGGCGGATTTGCCGTGACCGAGGCCGGCACGGCAACCGAGGCGTTGCGGCTGGCGGCGGCAAACCGTCCCTTGCTGGTGGTTCTCGACCTCAATCTGCCCGACCAAAGTGGCTATGAGGTGATTCCTGCGCTGTTGGCACTCGATGCGGGGACAAGGATTTTGGTCTTCACCATGCATGAGGACCAGGCCCACGCCGCCAAAGCGATCGCTGCCGGGGCGCATGGTGTGGTCAGCAAAAGCGATGAGCCGGCGATCATTGTCGAAGCCGCCAATCGCGTCGCGCGGGGCGAGTTCTTTCTGAGCAGGCCGATCGCGCAAAAGCTGGCGCTGGCGCGGCTGAGTGGACTGGAAGACCCGCTGCGGGGGCTCACGGTGCGCGAAAGGTCCGTGCTTCGTCTGTTGGGCCAAGGGCACAGCCTGTCGGAAATTGCCGGCAGTTTGGCGGTCAGCTACAAGACCGTCGCCAATTGCTGCACGCAGATCAAGGTAAAGCTCGATCTCACGACATCGGCCGAACTGATGCGCGTGGCCGTCACTGTCGACCGCGACAACCCATGATTAGGCTTCGCGTTGCAGCCGGCTTTCATGCCAGTGGCGCAGCAGCAGAAATTCGAGGCCGGACAGCGCCAGATGCAACACGATGCCGGTGATCGACAACAGCAGCAAGGCGGCGAACATGCGCGGCATGTTGAGACGGTTGCCGGCTTCGACGATGCGCCAGGCAAGCCCTGTCGCGGTGCCGCTGCCGGCGACGAATTCGGCGACGATGGCGCCGATCAGCGCCAGCCCGCCCGCCACTTTCATGCCGCTCAGCATATGCGGCAGGGCCGACGGCAGTTCCAGGCGAAACAGCACCTGCCAGCGGCTGGCGCCGTAAAGCCGGAACAGATTGCGCAAGCCGAGATCGACCGAGCGGAACCCCAGCAGACTGGACGCCAGGACCGGGAAAAAGGCGACCAAAGTGGCCAGAATGAACAGGGCGGCCCAGGCGTTGTCGAGCCCGGTCCACAAGATCACCAAGGGTGCGATGGCGACCACCGGAGTCACCTGAAGCACGACCGCATAGGGCATCAAGGCACGTTCCGCCAAACGCGAATGGGCAAACAAAGTCGCCAGCATGACACCGCCCAGGCTGGCCAGGGCAAAGGCGCCGAGCGTGATCTTGAGGGTGAACAGCAGCGACTCCAGCAATGACGGAAAATCCTCGAACAAGCTTACGGCGATCGCGGAGGGCGGCGGCAAGACGAAGCTCGGTACCTCGAGCGCCCTTACCAGCCCCTCCCACAGCGACAGGAACAGCAGGCCGATCAGCAGCGGCAGCAAGCCCAGCAATCGGTTCAAGGCGCGCTCGCCGTACCGGCGGTTCATGACACGCTCGCCGGACCATCGCCGCGCAGCGCGGTCAACAGCAGGCCGCACCAGGCGGCGTAGCGCGGCTGCGCCCGGAAGCCCGCCTCACGCGGAAAAGGCTCGTCGATGGCGATTTCCGCCACCACGCGGCCCGGCCGCGCCGCCATCACCACCACGCGCTCGGACATGAAGACGCTCTCGGTAATGCTATGGGTGACGAACAGCACGGTGAAGCGCTGTTCCTGCCACAGCGACAGCAATTGTTCGATCAGATCGAACCGGGTGATCTCATCAAGCGCGGCGAAGGGTTCGTCGAGCAGCAGCAGTGACGGACCTGCTGTCAGCGCGCGGGCCAGCGAGGCCCGCATTTTCATGCCGCCCGACAATTGCCGCGGATAGGCGCCAGCAAACGCGGCCAGTCCCACCTTGTCGAGCATCGTCGCCACCGTGCCGCGCGCGCTGGCGGCAGGATTTGCCAAAGTCAAGGGCAAGGCGACATTGTCGCTGATGGTGGCCCAGGGCATCAGCGTCGGTTCCTGGAACACGAACCCGACCTGGCGCAGATCGCCTTCCGGCCATGTCACCCGGCCAGCGCTGGGATCGGTCAAGCCGGCGACCAGGTTCAACACCGTGCTCTTGCCGCATCCCGACGGTCCGACCAGACTGACGAACTCGCCGGGCCGCAAGGACAGCGAGAAATCCTCGAGCGCGACGAAGCCGTTGGCAAAGCGCTTGCCGATGCGGTCCAGATCGATCAGTGCCTGGCTCACGGGGTGGCGGGCAGGAATTCGAGCGTGTAGCCCGACTTGATCGGCAAGTCGGCCGGGTAGACTCCGGTCTGGCTCATTTGCGCCAGAAATGCCTCCCAGCGCTGGTCGGTCATGGCGCCGATCCTGGCATCGACGCCTTCGACGATGGCGTGGCTTTTCAACTGGGCGATGCCATAGGCGATCAAATCGTCGGTCATTTCCGGATTGGCCTCCTTGATCAGTCGGTTGCCCGGAGTCGGGTCGCCATGCAGATAGTCGCGCCACCCTTCGACGCTGGCGGCGACGAAGGCGCGGACCAGCGCCGGCTTCCGCTCGATCGTCTTGGCTTGGGTCACCACCATCGCCGCATAGCCGGGATAACCATAGTCGGACAGCAGAAACACTTGTGGCGAATGACCCAACGCCTGACCGATGGCGAACGGCTCGCTGCCGAGATATCCCTGCTGGATAGCCTTGTCGTCCACCAGGAACGGCGCGACATTGAAGCCGTAGGGACGGATCTGGCTGTCGCTGAAGCCGTATTTCTGCTTCAACCACGGCCAGAACGCGGTCAGCGTGTCCTTCGCCAGCATGATCGGTTTGCCCTTCATGTCGGCGATACTGGTGACATCGTCGCGCGGATGGGTGATCAGCACCTGCGGGTCTTTCTGGAAGCTGGCCATCACCGCCACCACCGGCGCTTTGGCGGCAACGAAGTTGGCGATAAAGAAGGCGTTGGAGGCCATGGCGAAATCGACGGCGCCGGCTGCGATCAGTTGTGAGGTATTGCTTTGCGGTCCGCCTTGATGAAATTTGACGTCAAGTCCGTATTTGGCATAGAGGCCGGTGGCCAGCGCCTGGTAGAAGCCGCCTTGCTCGGCCTGCGCCTTCCAATCAGTAGCGAAGGTCACTGTTTCCGCCGCCGCCTTTTCCAAACAGGTCAGCGCCACCAGCACCGCAACCAGAATCTTAAGCATCGCGCCATCCATGCCGCTGTTTCGACCCTGTATCATGGCGTGGAATCATTTGGTCCGGAAGCACTTGAAAAAACGGCGGCGCTAAGTGGAGGTACCGCGCTCGACCAGCGGCGCCGGCAAGCCGAAGCTGAGGCTTCGGAAGGCGACGCCATTGTCATCGGCGCGATTGCCTCGCAACACATGGCCCAGCATCACCGACGGTGTCTTGCTGTACAGCCGATAGACGATCTGCGGCAACCAGCAATGCTGGGTGGGCGCGGATTGGCCGACCCTTCGGTAAGCGGTCTCGGAGGCAAAAAAATGCGCCTCGCCGCCATGCACGGCGCCGTCGACGACGACTGCCAAGGGAAAGCCGGGATGGCGCAGATATTCGATCGCCGGACGAATCGCGAACTTGCCGTCCCTGCGTTCGATCAGCAACAGGCGCGGCACCGCGTTTGCGAACATTTGCCGTACCATGGCGGCGGCGGCGCGCGACACGCCCTCGGGCCCCAGTTCGGGTGACAGGGTGCGGTCGAAGGCCTGGCCGATCAGGGTGGCGATGGCACTTTTCAAGTGGTCGCCCGGTTCGGGTTGGCCCGGAACCGGGTCGCCGGCGAAGGAGCGCAAAATTGGCGCGGCGAAACTGTCGACGGCTTTGGTGAAATCCTCCTCGTCCTTGAAGAAGAATCCATAGCCGCTATCGTCCGAGCGCTTGAGAAAAACCGCTTCGGGATACCTTGCCGCCCCGCCCGTCATGTTGGCCTCTGATATTGCGAGAGAGCGATGCTACGCCGATAAGACCCGCGGCGTCATGCCTTTTGCGTGCAGGATCAGTCGAGATCCAGCGCGATGGTGGCGCGCACGCTCTCCGGCAGCACCGCCATATGCTGGTAGTCAGGGTGACGGATCGCGAAAACCACGGCCATGCCCTCTTGCTTGAACAGCGCCGACTGCGCCGAAGAGAGCGGAAAATGCAGAAAATGGACGGCCGAGGTTTTGCCCTCGGCGGTGCTGCGGCCTACGTCACTTTCCGGCTGCGCGGCGATGCGCTGATCGGCGAACAGCAGGCTCACGCTGTCCTCAACGCCGCCAAGCGCGGACAGCAGCCGCGTGCGCCGGGCTTCGTCCTCGATTTCGAACATCAGCGTCGCCACCAATTCGTGGCCGTTCGGCACCATCGGCGCATAGGCCGCCAGTTCTTCCTCCAGCTGGGCATCGCCGCCCTTTTCGATAAAGAGCATCTCCTGCACCTGGTACCACATGCTTTCCCAGCATTCGAAGGTCACCGTGACGTGCGGACCGACGAACAATTGCCGATGCTTTTTCAGCGCCACCAGCTTTTGACGCTTCTCCAGCCGGAGCTCGGCATAGCTGTCGAGCGGCAGGATGTCAGTCCTCGTCAGGGCGCGATGCATATCGTGGGTCTCCCGCGGGCAGCCCATAGGCTTGGGCCAGGATCTGGATCGGATGGCTGGACAGGGTCGGTGCCGCGTCGCCGCCAAAGCGCCCTATCCCCTGTACCAACTGGGCTCCCGCCAGCGGACATTCGGAACAGAGGTGGCCGGCGCCGTTCTTGACGATTTGCGCCATCGCCGGCTTGCCGAGCTTGAGTCCGACTTCGAAATAGTCCCGCTTGATGCCGAGCGAACCGCCATGGCCCGAACAGCGCTCCACCATGCTGACTTTGGTGTCGGGAATCAGCCGCAGCATTTCCGCCGCCATCGCGCCGATATTCTGGGCGCGCGCATGACAGGCGAAGTGCAGGCTGATGTCGCCGGCGATGGGCGCCAGACCCGGCGCCAAGCCCTCTTTGCGGGCTATATCGACGACATACTCGCTGATATCGAAGGTCGCGCGCGCCAATTTGGCGACGTTCGGATCGTCCGGCACGATCAAGGGCCATTCGAACTTCATCATCAGGGCGCAAGACGGAATCGGCGCCACGATGTCGTAGCCCTGATCGACGAGCGGCAGCAGGGTGTCGGCCGTCCGCTTCGCCATCGTCGCCAGCCGCGGCAGATCGCCATGCTCAAGTTGCGGCATGCCGCAGCAGCCGGGATAGACCAGTTGACACTCGACACCGTTCTTGGCCAGCACGGCGAGTGCCGCCATGCCGATCTCGGGGCTATTGTAATTGCCAAAACAGGTTGCGAACAGGGCCACCTTGCGCGCGCTGGCCGGCGCCAGCCTGTCGCGCGGCGGCGGAGACTTCGCTGCCTGGCGCTCCAGGGTGCGCTGCGCGTAGCGCGGCAGTTCGGCGTCGGCGTCAATGCCGGCCAGCGCCTGCAGCGCCGGTCTGGTCAGCTTGTTGCCGCGTCGGCTGGCCCAATTGGCCAGCCCCGGCGCGGCGCCGGCCAGCTTGCCGTTGCGGTCGGTCTCGCTGATCAGCCGGTCGATCACGGCGATCTCGCCTTGGCGCAGCTGCACCGCCCGATAGCGTACCATCAGATGCGGGAAATCGAGGTTGAATTCATGGGGCGGCACATAGGGGCATTTGGTCAGAAAACACATATCGCACAGGGTGCAGGCGTCAGCCACGCTCTTGAAATCAGAGGATTGAACGCCGGCCATTTCGGCCTCCTCGGCGGCATCGACCAGATCGAACAGGCGCGGGAAGGAGTCGCACAGATTGAAACAGCGACGGCAGCCATGACAGATATCGAATACGCGGCGCAACTCTTGGTCGAGCTTGCCGGCGTCGTAAAAGTCGGGATCCTGCCACCGGTAGGGCAACCGGGTGGGCGCCTCCAGGCTACCTTCGCGCATTCCGCTTATCCGTCCTGCCAGGAAATGAACCGATTGGGATATATCCGTATGACAGTACCACCCCCCGACTGAATGCCAGCCGGCATCGGGCAACCCAACCTGGACCCCGCCTCACGCCATCCCGCTCGAGATCGGCACTGTTGCAGGCCGTCTCGGGCGGGGTGCGCGGGGGCCTTCAGGCGATTGACCCCAATCCGTCGAGGGCGCGCTGGAAACGCCCGGCGTGCGATTTCTCGGCCTTGGCCAAGGTCTCGAACCAGCTGGCGATCTCGTCGAATCCTTCTTCACGCGCGGTTTTCGCCATGCCGGGATACATATCGGTGTATTCGTGGGTCTCGCCATGGACGGCGGCGGCGAGATTGTCGGCGGTGTCGCCGATCTTCTTGCCGGTCGCCGGGTCGCCCACTTCCTCAAGATATTCCAGATGACCGAAGGCATGACCGGTTTCGCCCTCGGCGGTCGACCGGAACAAGGCGGAGACGTCGTTGTGGCCTTGCACGTCGGCCTTCTGTGCGAAATACAGATAGCGTCGATTGGCTTGAGACTCGCCTGCAAAGGCGGCTTTGAGATTTGCTTCGGTCTTGCTTCCTTTAAGCGCCATGGCGCTCCTCCATCGGCTATGTGGGAATGCCGGGTGTCCCGGATCGCATGACTATGGTCATGACTCGCGCCTAAGTCAATTGATTGGAATAGGTCTAAATTAACCGAAGTTCACAGCGTCACCAAGGTTGACAGTGACCGGGTCGGGCTGCATAGAATTCAGCCACCGACTTGGGCCGCGCCTTGTTGCCGCGCGGTTTCTGCTGCCTCGGGGGTGCGTTTTTGAAGTTCCGACAATTTTGCACCCAGCGATTTTCGGAAACGGAGCAGTGGTGGCGAAAGAGGGAACGATGGACAAGGTGGTGAACCTGAATCGTTTTCGCAAGGCGCAGGCTAAGGCCGACAAATCGGGTCAGGCCGCCGGCAACCGTGCCAAACACGGCCGCCACAAGAATGCAAAGCAGCTGGTGAAGTCCGAGCAGGAGCGTCGCGACCGCGACCTCGACGGCAAGAAATTGAGTTAAATCAAAGGCGGCAGTTTGCGCAATGGGTGGCATTCCGCTATCGCCTGCGCCAACAGCGCGACAGAGCGCCGCCGATGCCAGCCGATCACCAGTCCAGCGGCCAAAGCGATCTCGGTTGCCGAGGCTCGGCTGCGGGATGCGGGGCGCTTTTCCGCGTGCAGCGCGATCGCCTGCAGCAGCTTGGTCGCGGTGGCAATGTCGTTCAGGGCGCCCAGTCGATCCTGCAATTGGGCCAATTGGTCAATGAATTTCTGGGCGTGCCTGGCCGACAGCAGGCTGATGAAAAACTCGACGGCGTAACGCAATTTTTTGACCCTGAGGCGGCATTGATGCTGCGCTTCCTGGTCCAGCCCGGCAATATCGGCGATGCCGCGCCGAACCTGCCGGTATCGCCGGGCCAGCGTGCGCTGCGCCATGGCGCGCACCGGCAGGTCGCCCGCCGGCTGGCCAATTCCGGCCACACTGCACCAGCAGGCCAGCCGCAACAAAGCCATGACGAACCGTGGCGCCGACAATTGCGCCTTCATGGTCGCCCTGGATTTGGACTGCAGCACGAACACCTGCCGCTTGAGTTCCTCGAAACCCGGCATCGAACCGACCAGCGGATCAAGCGGCAGGATGATGTCGGCCATCAACACGTCCTGGTCGCGCGCCGCGCCCAGCATTCGCAGCATCCACCGCAGTTCCTCGCTTACGGCCTGGCTGGGTGGATCTTTCAGCAGCGCCCTGAACAAGGACATCGCCGAACGCAGGCGCCTAAGCGCCACCCGCATCTGATGCACCGACTCGGCATCGCCGGTTTGCAGCAGGCATTCGTGATTGGCGACCAGCTGCTCGAGGCTGGTCGCCAGAATGCTGCGCAGGGCCGCCCCGCTTGAGACTCCGGGTGGCAAACGCGGCGGTTTGGACTTCAGCGGGGTGACCGATTCCGACCACAGCGTGGCGAGGTCCGACCACTCCTTGGCCAGGGTCGGAACCAGCGGCACGCGTGCCGCCAAAGCCTGCAGGATTTCACCGAGCGCTTGCGGACCGCCCTCGGTCAACCGGACGCTCAACAGACAGAATCGTCGGTCTGCGCGGCCTGGCAGGCAGGCCTCGCCCTTCTGGATCCGCATCTCGGCGCGCCAATTTTCGCCGCCCAAGACGCAGACGGACAAGGTCAGGCGGTACTGCAGTGCCGGAGCCAGGACCAGATCGCCGCACCAGGCCGGCGCTGCCGGAACTGCCGAGGCGGGCAGTCTGGCCCGGGTTTCGCTGCCGTCGCGGTGCCGCAGGATCATGGTGGCGCCGGCGCCGCGCCGGACCATTGCCAGCCGCATGCCCTGATGCCGTAATTCTCCGGCGCCGCCATCCCATAAGGTACCGGCTTCCCGGCTGGTCCGCGTTCTGCCCTGCCGGCAGCGTGTGACGACGGGCTGCGCCCTCAAACGCGCCAGATCGGCTGTATCAAGTGTGACATGCAACTCCATTCCCTATGATACGCTGTGGCGGAACGCCGACAAAGCGCCTGGAGATGGCGTCGCCCGCGTATCAGCTTCAGCCAATTTGCGTTGCCGAGCGAGGAAGCAAGCGTGCGAGATTTCAGACCGATGGTTATTCTCGGCAGCCTGTTGCTGGCGTCGGCCTGCGCCGAGCAGACGCCCAACGGCACCGAAACGATCGTTATCGAGACGACGCCGAAGAACGGCGCGCTGTGCGTGGCGCAAAATGGCCGCGGCAGCTGGACCATGCCGGCGACGCCTGGCGTGCTGGTGGTGACGCGCTCGGCCACGCCGCTGGCGATATCGTGCCGTACCGCCGACGACTGGCTGGGCGGGGTGACCGTGCCGTCGAGCCAGAGCGTGATGTCCTACGCCAGCACCCTGTCGCGGACGGGCAGCGCGGCAGAGTCCGATTACGACTATCCCCAGCATCTCAGCATTTCGCTGCTGGAAGTGGATTCCGAGTCGCTGCGGCCGATGTTCGGCGCCGAGGGCGGCCGCCACATCCCGAAACCCCAGGACCCGGCGGCCGATCGCGCCCGCCAGCAGGACGACAATGTCGCCAGCCGCTTCCAGGCCCTGCACCTGCTGCTGGACGAGGGATTGATCACCGCCGAAGAATACAATATTCGCCGCGGCGCCAATCTGGGCGCCCTGCTTCGCTACACCATGACACCGGGAGGACGCGACCTTGAACGACCGCCGCCGCCGCCGCTCCAAGTCCTGGCGCGTATGCGCTACCTTGCCGTCGCCTACGCCGAACACAGCATCAGCGCTTCCGAGCAGGCGGCCGAGCGGGCATCCATTCTCGAGGGGTTGCTGCCGGCACGGCCGGCGCGCCGCGGTGATCCGCCGCCGCCGATCCGCAGCCAACTTCAATTGGCGGCGGAACTCGGCCGCACCGAGCGCCTGCGCGTGTCCAATGTGATCAGCGAAAAGGAGGCTGCCGGCGAAAAAGCCAAGGTCTATGACCTGCTCAATGCCGACATCGCCGCCGCCGACGCGGCGACCCTAGCCGCTGCCGGAGTCGGCCTGAAAAGCAGTGGCGCGCCCGGGACTCTGCTATCCGGCGTCGGTATTCTGCTGTCCACCCATGCCAGCGAATCCCAGGCCAAACGCAGCTGGGCCAGCCTGCAGAAGATCTATCCCGAAGAACTGGGCAAATTGACCTTGCAGGTGAAGACGATCCCGCGGCCGCATCGTCCGTCGCAATTCCGCATCATCGCCGGGCCCTTGCCCGATGCCGCGACCGCCAAAGACGTCTGCCGGATTCTCAAACGCCGCGACTTGGCCTGTCAACCGGCCGGCTTCGGGGAATAGCCGCCCAACGGCACAGCGGCGCCGACCCACAGCGGTTGTGATGGGGCGGTTCGGCGCTGCAGGGCGATTTGATCTGCCCGGATTTCGCAGGTTACGCGATAAAAACTCTGTGCTATAGAACCCCCCTTCGATGGCCGGGACCCTGGGGCACGCATTGTCGAAGCGGCGCTTTAGCGGGCGTGGTGGAACTGGTAGACACACTGGATTTAGGTTCCAGCGGCGCAAGCCTTGGGGGTTCGAGTCCCTTCGCCCGCACCAGCTGCCGCCTCGTCGGGGCTTGCACTGTTCCTTATCCCGGTCGATATAGTTGGGTCATGGCAGAGCAGAGAGCAGGATGCAGGTCACCAGAACCGTTAGCCAAGGGCTGAAGCAACATTTGACGGTGGTCATTCCGGCCGGACAGATTGCCAGCCAAATGGATAGTCGTCTGACCGAGGTTGGACGCACCGTGCGCATTCCCGGATTTCGTCCGGGCAAGGTGCCAATGGGCATTTTGCGCAAGAAATATGGTCCATCGGTGATGGGCGAGGTGGTCGAGGAAGCTGTCAATGACGGCGCCCGCAAAGCCATCGCCGATCACGATTTACGTCCGGCGCTGCGGCCCGAGATTTCCATCACCTCCTACCATGAAGGCGAAGATCTCGAGTTCACCGTGCAGGTTGAAGTGCTGCCCGAGGTAAAGGTCGGCGATTTGTCGTCCCTGCAGCTCGAACGGCCGGTCGCCGAAGTCGCCGACGACGCGGTGAACGAGGCGCTGGGCCGCATCGCGCTGAACCGTGAAACCACCGAGCCGGCCGCGAAGACTCACAAGGCCAAATTGGGCGACGTGGTAGAAATCGATTTTGATGGGTCGGTGGACGGAGTTCCGTTTGATGGTGGCAAGGCCGACGGCTATTCGCTCAAGCTGGGTTCCAATACCCTGATTCCCGGTTTCGAAGATCAGCTGGTGGGTGTCAAGGCGGGCGACAAGCGGACCGTCGCGGTCACCTTCCCGGCCAATTACGGTGCGGCGACTTTGGCCGGCAAAGCGGCTCAATTCGCGGTCACCGTCACGGCGATCAAGACGGTCAAGCCGGCGGCGCTCGATGACGCCTTGGCCAAAAGCCTCGGCCTCGCCGACCTGGCCGCTCTGCATCAGTCGGTCAAGGCCGAGATCGCCAAGGATTATGCGCAGATGTCGCGGTCGCATCTGAAGCGCCGCCTGCTTGACAGGCTTTCGGACAGCTATAGTTTCGAAGTGCCGGCCGGCATGGTTACTCTCGAATTCGATGCGATCTGGAAACAGGTGGAGGACGACCGCACGGCCGGTCGGGTCGATCCCTCCGATGCGGGAAAAAGCGAAGAAACGCTGAAGACGGAATATCGCGCCATCGCCGAACGCCGGGTTCGCCTCGGCCTGCTGCTGTCAGAAATAGGCAGGCGCAACAATATCGTCATTACCCAGGACGACCTCAACCGGGCGGTGATGGCGGAAGCCCGCAATTACCCCGGTCAGGAACAGATGGTGCTGCAATATTACCAGAAGAACAGCGATGCGAAGGAGGCGTTGCGCGCGCCGATTTATGAAGAAAAGGTGGTCGACTTCATCATCGAACTGGTCAAGGTGACCGACAAGGCGGTCAGCGTCGAAGAGCTCCGCGCCGATCCCGACGAGATCAAGACGGAAGCAGAGGCAAAACCGAAGGCCAAGGCCAAAGCCAAACCGAAGGCCGAGGCGGCCGCACCGGAAAACACCAGCGACAGCGGCGCGGCGGCAACGGTGAGCAAGAAAGCGGCGCCACGCAAAAAGGCGGCGGCGACGGAGTAGGCCTTTTCGCGCGCTATGAAAGGACAAGCAGGACCATGATCCGGGATCGCGATCCAATCGATCTTTACATGAACACGCTGGTGCCGATGGTGGTGGAACAGACCAACCGCGGCGAACGGGCTTACGACATCTATTCGCGCCTGCTCAAGGAGCGAATTATTTTCCTCACCGGCGAGGTTTTCGACCAGGTCGCCGCGCTGATCTGCGCCCAGCTGCTGTTCCTCGAATCGGAGAATCCGTCGAAGGACATCGCCTTCTATATCAATTCGCCGGGCGGCGTGGTGACTTCGGGACTGGCCATGTATGATACCATGCAATATGTCCGGCCGCCGGTATCGACGGTGTGCATCGGTCAGGCGGCTTCGATGGGGTCGCTCCTGTTGGCCGCCGGCGCCAAAGGCAAGCGCTATGCGTTGCCCAACGCGCGCATCATGGTGCATCAGCCGTCGGGCGGCGCCCAGGGGCAGGCGACCGATATTGAAATTCAGGCGCGCGAGATTCTGGCGCTCAGGGCCCGGCTCAACAATATGTATGCCGATCACACCGGTCAGGATCTCGACGTGATCGAGCGGGCGATGGAGCGCGACAAATATATGACCGCCGCCGAAGCCAAGGAATTCGGTCTGATCGACGAGGTGGTGACCAGCCGTCCGCCCTTGCCGGACGCCAGCGCCGCGGCCTGACACAGGGCCCTGATTGCGACCCTGGCCAGTGCTTTGCGGCGCCGGTCGGCGCCGCGGTCAAACGACGCCGGTTACTGTCCTGTGACGTTTTGCATTGCTGGCCGGCAAATTTACGGTCTAACATGGTGGGGCAAGGCAGTTTGCCCCAAGGAACAGATGATGACCAAGTCTATCAGCGGCGACGCTAAGAATACGCTCTACTGCTCCTTTTGTGGCAAGAGCCAGCATGAAGTCCGCAAACTGATCGCCGGTCCCACGGTGTTCATCTGTGACGAATGTGTCGAACTTTGCATGGACATCATTCGCGAAGAACATAAGACACATCTGGTGCGGTCACGCGACGGTGTGCCGACGCCAAAGGACATCTTCTCGGTGCTGGACGATTATGTGATCGGTCAGGAATTCGCCAAGCGCGTATTGTCGGTGGCGGTCCACAACCATTATAAGCGGTTGGGGCACAGCGCCAAGAACGCCGATATCGAGATCGCCAAATCCAATATACTTCTGGTCGGCCCGACCGGCTGCGGCAAGACGCTGCTGGCGCAGACCTTGGCCCGCATTCTCGATGTGCCCTTCACCATGGCCGATGCCACCACCCTGACCGAAGCCGGCTATGTCGGCGAGGATGTCGAGAACATTATCCTGAAGCTGCTGCAGGCCGCCGACTATAATGTCGAGCGCGCCCAGCGCGGCATCGTCTATATCGACGAGGTCGACAAGATCAGCCGCAAGTCCGACAATCCTTCGATCACCCGCGACGTGTCGGGTGAGGGGGTGCAGCAGGCTCTGCTCAAGATCATGGAAGGCACCATCGCCTCGGTGCCGCCCCAGGGCGGCCGCAAGCATCCGCAACAGGAATTCCTGCAGGTCGATACCACCAACATTTTGTTCATTTGCGGCGGCGCCTTCGCCGGTCTGGAGAAGATCATCTCGGCGCGCGGCAAGGGAACCTCGATCGGTTTTGGCGCCGATGTACGGGGACCCGAGGAACGCACCACCGGCGAAGTGCTGCGCGAGGTGGAGCCCGAAGACCTGCTCAAATTCGGTCTCATCCCGGAATTCGTCGGTCGCCTGCCGGTGATCGCCACGCTCAACGATCTCGACGAGAAGGCGCTGGTCGACATCCTGTCCAAGCCCAAGAACGCTCTGGTCAAGCAATATCAGCGGCTGTTCGAAATGGAGGATGTGCGGCTTGGATTCACGGAAGACGCGCTGAAGGCGATATCAAAAAAAGCAATTCTGCGCAAGACCGGCGCCCGTGGTTTGCGGTCGATCATGGAGAATATTCTGCTCGAAACCATGTTCGAATTGCCGGGTCTCGACAGCGTCGAAGAAGTCGTAATCAATGGAGAGGTGGCGGAAGGCAGGGCCAAGCCCCTATATATACATTCCGAACGTCGTGAAGACATCGGCTCCAGCGCCTGATTTTGGTCAGGCCCGGCGGCCGCGGCCCTCACCACGGTGGACACCGTAGAAAGAGGTAACATGGCCGATCTGATGCACGAGGATGTATTTCCGGTTCTTCCGCTCCGGGATATCGTTGTATTCCCTCACATGATCGTCCCACTCTTCGTTGGGCGCGAAAAATCCGTGCGCGCCCTCGAAGACGTGATGAAGGACGATAAAAAGATTCTTTTGGTGGCGCAGAAGAACGCCGCTCAGGACGACCCAACCCCTGACGACATCTACCGGGTTGGGACGCTGAGCACGGTGCTGCAACTCCTGAAACTGCCGGACGGCACCGTCAAGGTGCTGGTGGAAGGCGGCAGCCGCGCCCATATCACCGGTTTTACCGGCAACGCCCAGTTTTTCGAGGCGACCGCCATCCCGCAACCCGAACAGGACGGTGACGAGCGCGAACTCGAGGCGCTGTCGCGATCGGTGATCTCGCAGTTTGAGCAATATCTCAAACTCAACAAGAAAATTCCCCCGGAAGTTCTGGTCACCATCAACCAGATCGATGACCCGGGTAAATTGGCCGATATCGTCGCGTCGCATCTGCAGCTGAAAATATCGGAAAAGCAGGAATTGCTGGAAATCGAGACGACGTCCGAGCGTCTCGAGCGAGTCTATGCCTGCATGGAGGCCGAGATCGGCGTGCTCCAGGTCGAGAAGAAAATTCGCAACCGGGTCAAGCGCCAGATGGAAAAGACCCAGCGGGAATATTACCTGAACGAACAATTGAAAGCGATCCAGAAGGAACTCGGTGAGGGCGAAGACGGCCGTGACGAAGCCGCCGAATTGGAAGAGCGGATCAACAAGACCCGTTTTTCCAAGGAGGCCCGCGAAAAGGCGCTGGGAGAGTTGAAGAAACTGCGCAGCATGAGCCCGATGTCGGCCGAGGCGACGGTAGTGCGCAATTATCTCGACTGGCTGCTGACCATTCCATGGAAGACCCGCAGCAAGGTGAAGCGCGACATTCGTCTCGCCGAGCAGACTCTGGATACCGACCACTACGGGCTTGAGAAGGTCAAGGAACGCATCATCGAGTATCTCGCGGTGCAGCAGCGGACCAACAAGGTCAAGGGACCGATTCTGTGTCTGGTCGGCCCTCCCGGTGTCGGCAAAACCTCGCTCGGACGTTCGATCGCCAAGGCGACCGGACGCAATTTCGTGCGGGTGTCGCTGGGCGGCGTGCGCGACGAATCGGAAATCCGTGGTCATCGGCGCACCTATATCGGCTCGATGCCGGGCAAGATCATCCAGGGCATGAAAAAAGCCAAAACCTCCAATCCCCTGTTTCTGCTCGACGAAGTCGACAAGCTTGGGGCCGACTGGCGCGGCGATCCGGCATCGGCGTTGCTGGAAGTGCTCGACCCGGAACAGAACATCACCTTCAATGATCATTATCTCGAGGTCGATTACGACCTGTCGGACGTGATGTTCGTGACCACCGCCAACACCTTGCGGATGCCGCAACCGCTGCTCGACCGCATGGAACTGATCCGTCTGTCGGGCTATACCGAAGATGAGAAGGTGGAGATCGCCAAGGGACATCTGCTGCAAAAACAGATGAAGGCGGCCGGGCTCAAAAAGGGCGAATGGTCGATTTCCGACGAAGCCTTGCGTGACTTGATCCGCTATTACACCCGCGAAGCCGGGGTCCGTTCGCTGGAACGCGAATTGGCCAATCTTGCCCGCAAGGCCACCAAGGAGATTCTCGTCAAGGAAGCCAAATCGCCATCGGTGCCGGTCGCCAAGGTGACGGTGACCCGCAAAAATCTCGAGAAGTTCGCCGGCGTGCGCCGTTTCCGCTATGGCGAGGCAGAACTCGAGGATCTGGTCGGTGTTGTCACCGGCTTGGCCTGGACCGAAGTCGGCGGCGAATTGCTGTCGATCGAGGCCGTGTCGATGCCGGGCAAGGGCAATATCTCCCACACCGGCAAACTCGGTGACGTGATGCAGGAATCGGTACAGGCGGCGCGCTCCTATGTGCGCTCGCGCTCGGTCGATTTCGGCATCAAGCCGGTTGCTTTCGAGAAGTACGACATCCATGTCCATGTGCCGGAAGGAGCGACCCCCAAGGATGGTCCTTCCGCCGGCGTCGCCATGTGCACGGCCATCGTTTCGGTGCTGACCGGGATTCCGGTTCGCAAGGATGTGGCGATGACCGGCGAGATTACGCTCCGGGGTCGCGTGCTGCCGATCGGCGGGCTCAAGGAGAAATTGCTGGCGGCGCTGCGTGGCGGCATCAAGACGGTGCTAATTCCCAAAGACAATGAAAAGGATCTCACCGAAATCCCCGATAATGTGAAGCGCGGCATGACCATCGTGCCGGTCGCGACGGTGGACGAGGTGCTGGCCAACGCCTTGACCGGGCCGATGGTTCCGATCCAATGGGAGCCGGGCGAAACGGCGGTGCCGCGGGTCGAGCCGCCTCCGGCCGAGATCGGCCTTGTTACGCATTGACCTGAGCTCGGCGCCGCAGCCTGTTGCGGCGGGCGCTCTGAAAGCTGCGGAATCCATGGGTTTCCTTACGAAATCTGTGGATATCCGCGCTTTTGCACGCTTCTCAGGTTGACGGGCCTCGTAAAGCCGTTTTACAGTGCTTAACACTTCTTTTAGTAGTCGCTCTCAATACTGTCTTTTTGTTAGCAGAAGGGGAATTTACGGTGAATAAAAATGATCTCGTCACTGTAGTTGCCAGCGCCGCCGGGCTGTCCAAAGCCGACGCCGCCAAGGCTGTCGATGGCGTGTTTGCCGCGATTACCGACGCCCTGAAAAAGGGCGACGAAGTTCGGCTGGTTGGGTTTGGCACTTTTGCCGTGGCGGCACGCGCCAAGTCGGAAGGTCGGAATCCGCGGACCGGACAAAAGATCACCATTCCCGCGTCGAAGCAGCCAAAGTTCAAGGCCGGCAAGGGCCTCAAGGACGCCGTCAACTGACCTTGTCCAACCGGTGACCGCTGCCAAAACGCCGGCCGCCCAAGCAGTCGGCGTTCCTCTATCGTCCTGGCCGCCGCTGACCCATTTTCTACCCCGCCATTGCCAATTTCCGACGACCATTCTAAAAATTGTCCTGTCGGGCGGTTAGCTCAGTTGGTAGAGCGCGTGCTTTACACGCATGATGTCGGCGGTTCGAGCCCGTCACCGCCCACCATTGTTTTGTGGCTTTTGAAACCGAGTCGGACCAGTGCATGGCCAGCACGTCGCCGTGGCGCTGTCCGCTATGCAGGGCTCGGAACAATGCTGTTCTGGCCGCCGAGGACCCTTGTTGGTTCGGTGTTCCGCTAAATCGCCAGATCAATGACTATTCGAAGGATCTGACGACCGATCCACCCATGTTTCCTTGAACTGACCCAGTTCCTCGCGGTTGAGATCCGAAATCATCGCCACCGTCTGGTCATCCTGACGCCACGACAACAGATTATATCCATGCCGACTCGCAGAGCCCGGAAGTGCGGGCATATCCGGGTTATTGGGCCAAATGCACAAATTGATTATGTGCAGGGAGCGACGATAGACCAGGCATGCGACGCTCTGCTCTCCGATATAGTCCAGTCGCCCGCCCACAAGAATGAAGTTCTGATCCGACAGGTCCGGCACCGGCGGCGACATAGCCAATCGCCCATTGAACCAAGGCTTTACGGAATGACGGTCGCTCGATTCGACGTCGGTCAAATGGCCTGGCGTGAGGGACCGTAAATGCACGGACAGCACTTCCTCGACTCCGGCGTCGTTGGCCTTCGGCACCCCCATGAACAGCATCAACGACGCCGCGATCGCCGCGGCTGCTGGCGCCGACAGCCACCACAGTCCCGGTCGCTTCGCCTTGCCCTGCAGACCGACAAGCAGCCGGCGCCGCATCAAATCGTCAACAACCAAGCGTTCGGCCTCCTTCGGCAACATCGCCACCAGGTCGCGGCGGGCTTGCAACCGCCGTGCGCATTCGGGGCATCCGGCAATGTGACGCTGCAGGATCTCGGCGGCGGAAGGCGTCAATTCGCCATCGACCAACCCGTCGATTTGGACCCGCGCAGTGTCGCAGGACAATTCATCCATGGCCCGAAGCAAGCTCCTTCATCAACAGATCGCGCCCTCGCGACAGACGCGACATCACCGTGCCGACCGGAACGCCGGTGATGCTGGCAATCTCGGCATAGTGCAGCCCCTCGAGGTCACGCAGAGTCACGGCCTCGCGATATATGATCGGCAAGGTGCCGATGGCGCCCTCAAGCCACGCCTGTCGAGACTTGGCAAGCAACGCCGATTCCGGATCGATGGCCATCCGCCCGAAAACATCGCTGTCATAGGCATGACCGTCCATATCCGTCGGGTCATGGTCGGCAAACCCGTCTTGCCTCAGCGCGCCGCGCGCCGTCAGCAGATCAAAACAGACATTGCGCAGAATGCGAAGAAACCATGCTTTCGACGTCTCTTCCCTGCACCCATCAAAATGCCGCAGGGCTTTGATCAGGGCATCCTGCACCGCGTCCTCGGCGTCGTCGCGGTTTTGCATCAATCGGCAGGCCAATCCAAAGGCCGTATCCAAATGCGGCACTACAATCTGTTCAAAGCGCCGGGTCCTGCGGTCAAGCAAGGTCTCGTGGTCCTGTCTCAATTGCAGCAACGCGCGCACTTTACCTTACCGCCCCGCCCCAAGAAATATTCCCGACGGCATGAAAAAAATTGCCGGGAATAACCCTGGGTCCCTTCCGGTAGTGACCGATATCGACCTTACAAGCTGACCGACAGCGACGGGCATCGATCCACACCTGCAAAGGATTTTTGCGAATGATCAACACCAAACATCTCCTCATTTGGGGTGCAACTGCAGCCGCTTGTTGCGCCTCATCGGCTAGCACCATGCCGGTCGACTGCGGAACGGCGAGCTGTTCCGAGAATTTGCGGCTTTCCGAGGCGGTTCAGTCGGAATTCAACGCGCATCCCGCGCTCGCTGTCGACCACTTATGGGTCACTGCCAAGGGGGGTGTCGTCTATCTGCACGGCTTGGTCGATACGACCTGGGAGCAACAGCAAGCCGTTCAGGTTGCGCAAAATACACCTGGCGTGCGGCAGGTCATCGATGACCTTGGGATTAGCAACGAGTGACCTGGAACCGATGCAGATGACGTCTCCCCGATGTCATCGATCCCCTATTGCAAAGGATTTATCGAAATGAACACCAACATTGGACGTCGCGATTTACTCAAACTTGCCAGTATAGGCGGCGTTGTGTTTGCATCCGGCCTGGTCGGCCGGTCGCATGCCGGCGCCGCGGATGCGCCGGATTTCTTCTTTCTCCAGCTATCCGACTCGCACTGGGGCTTCGCCGGCCCACCCAATCCGGACGCGGCGGTGACCCTGCCGAAGGCCGTGGAAACCGTGAACAGCCTCGACATCAAGCCCGACTTCATCGTTTTCACCGGCGACTTGACCCAGATCACCGACGACACCAATGAGCGCCGGCGACGCATGACTGAATTCAAGGCGATCGTCGGCAAGCTGAAGGTCAAGGAAGTCCGCTTCTTGGCCGGCGAACATGACGCCTCGCTCGATTTGGGGGCAACCTACAAAGAGTTCTTCGGCGCGCCCTATTACAGTTTCGATCTTAAAGGCGTGCATTTCATCGCGCTCGACAATGTGTCGGATCCCGCCAGCCGGCTGGGCGAGGGTCAGATCGACTGGCTGCGCCAGGATCTGGCGTCACACGACAAGAGTCAGAAAATCGTGGTCCTGGCGCACCGACCTTTGTTCGACCTGTATCCGGAATGGGATTGGGCAACAGTGGACGGCAGCGCGGCACTCGAGCTGCTGGCCCCTTTTGCCCATGTCACGGTGTTCTACGGCCATATCCATCAGGAAAACCACCATATGACCGGACATATCGCCCACCACTCGGCGAAGTCTCTGATTTTTCCGCTGCCGGCACCCGGCGCCACGCCGAAACGAACGCCGGTTCCCTGGAACCCGGCCGAACCCTATAGCGGCCTCGGATTCAGAAGCATCAAGACGGACATGGCCAAAAGTGATTATGCGATCGTCGAATATTCTGTCGTCCGTCGCAGTTGAGGCGAGCGACGATGAAATCGATCCATGTTCTTGCCGTGCTGTTGTCTCTGACCGGCGCAAGCGTCGCCCTGGCTGCCGAGGACGCCGCCGTTCAGCGCGGCAAATATCTCTATGACGCCGCCGATTGCGCCGGCTGCCATGGCGGCGGACGGACCGAGGGTCCGCCCGCCGGCGGGCGGGCTTTGAAGACGCCGTTCGGCACATTCTATCCGCCAAATATTTCGGCGGATTTGGAAAATGGCATCGGCAAATGGAGCGAAGCGCAATTCCGCGAAACCTTGCGGCACGGGGTCGCGCCCGGACACAAACAGATGTTTCCGGTGTTCCCCTTCCCGTCATTTTCGGGAATGACCGACCAGGATATCAGCGACATCCGCGCCTATATCCTGTCCCTTCCGGCAGCGAAGGATCCCAGCAAGCGCCATGACGTGCGTCCTCCGTTCGGATGGCGACCGCTCATGGTCGTGTGGCGTAGCTTGTTCTTTAAACCGGGACCGCTGCCCACCGACACCGCAAGGGATGACGACTGGAATCGCGGCAGGTACCTCGTCCAGGCCGTTGCCCATTGCAGCGAATGCCACACGCCTCGCAATCTGATGGGCGCGCTCACTCTGTCGAAAGCCTTTTCCGGCAACATCGGTGGGCCCGACGGGCAGAATGCACCCAACATCACCCCCGATGTGGAAACAGGCATCGGCAGCTGGACCGTCGAGGAGATCGCCCATTTGCTGAAAACCGGCGAAACACCGGACTTCGACGCCTTGGCGTCCGGCATGGCCGAGGTCATTCGCGGAACCAAAAAGCTGACCGACGCCGACCGCCATGCGATTGCCGTCTATCTGAAATCCATTCCACCCATCCGGACTGTCAGAAAGCCAGCAATACCGGCCGATCATTCCTAGGACGGCGAGCGGCTTATCGCTCGACGCAGAACGTGTTGAATCGCGCCGAATTGCAACCCCGCCCTTGACGCCTGTCAACTGTTTGATGAGGACAGACAATCGGGAAGCTGAAGGGTCAGCCTCCCGATTGCGTTGGCGCCTGAGGACTCAGGAACGCTTGATGTCGAAGCGATCGAGGTTCATCACCTTGGTCCAGGCTTCGACGAAGTCATGGACGAACTTGCCCAGCGCATCGTCGGATGCGTAGACCTCGGCGACCGCCCGCAGCTCCGAATTCGACCCGAAAATCAGGTCGACCGGAGTCGCCTTCCAACGCAATGCGTGGCTCTTGCGGTCATGTCCCTCTGAGATGCCGTCAGTGGACGATTTGGACCATTTGGTCGACATGTCGAGCAGGTTGACGAAGAAATCGTTGCTCAAAATTCCCGGCCGATTGGTGAGCACGCCGAGCTGGGAATGCCCCTCATTGGCGTCCAGGGTCCGCCGGCCACCGACCAGAATTGATCCACGAATCCTATATATATCGCGGTCGACTTGTTTTGGTCCCCTTGTCTTTCTGCACCTTTTAACCGGCACCGGGAATGTCAACGCGCCGATTAGCCATTGCGGAAAGTATAGCTGTAACCGTTCAGCGCCGGCCCACCCCCCAAATGGGCGTAAAGGATTTTCGATCCCTTGGGGAAGAAGCCTTTGCGGACCAGATCGATCATCCCCTGCATGGACTTTCCTTCATAGACCGGATCAGTAATCATCCCTTCCATGCGGGCGGAGAGCCGAATTGCCTCAATCGTCTGCTTCGAAGGGACGCCATAGACCGGATGGGCATAATCCTCAATCAAGACGATATCGTCGGCGGTGATCGGTCTGCCGCCGACCAGGTCCGAAGTTTTCTGTGCGATATCGAGAATCTGGGCTTTGGTTTGGACCGGCGTGCAGGAAGCGTCGATGCCGATCACGTTACGCGCCCGACCGTCGGCGGCAAAGCCGACCACCATGCCGCCATGGGTTGACCCGGTTACCGTGCAGACGATCACAAAATCGAAGTGAACGTTCATTTCCCGTTCTTGGGCTCTGACTTCCTCGGCAAAGCCGACATAGCCCAAGCCACCATATTTATGCACCGAGGCGCCGGCCGGGATGGCGTAGGGTATTCCGCCTCTGGCCGTCACTTCCGCCAAAGCGCGCTTCCAACTGTCGCGGATGCCGATATCGAAACCCTCATCGACCAATTGGGTCTCGGCGCCCATGATCCGCGACAACAGGATATTGCCGACCCGGTCATAGACCGCGTCTTCGTGCGGCACCCAGCTTTCCTGGATCAGCAGGCATTTCATCCCGATTTTGGCGGCAACCGCGGCGACCATTCTTGTGTGATTGGACTGCACGCCGCCGATTGATACCAATGTGTCGGCTCCGCTGGCGATTGCGTCGGGCACGATATATTCCAGCTTGCGCAACTTATTGCCGCCAAAAGCCAATCCGGAATTGCAATCTTCGCGCTTGGCATAGATCTCGATCTCGCCGCCAAGATGGGCCGTCAGACGAGACAGTTTCTCGATCGGCGTTGGGCCGAAAGTCAGTTTATAGCGTTCGAACCGGGACAGCATCGCAGCAGGTTCCTGAGTGGCAGACAAGGATCAACCCTAGCAAAGTTAGGCTGCAAGCTGCTCTCTAAGATCGACAAAATTTTAATTGATTTCTGCGGAAGAAAGAAATTTATGAACTGGATTTCTAGTTTCTGTCCGGAAATATGGAAGAATCCAGCATCTGTGCCAAAGCGCCGCTCACAACATAGCTGCCAACAGTACCGTCAGGCTTCAGATTGAAAAATGGGAATCGCAAGGGATGGGCAAAATGGACAGACTGAGAGAATTCGTCGACCGCCTGTGGGACGACTCGGTCGTGCCCACGCTGAAGGACTATATCCGCATCCCGAACAAATCGCCGTCGTTTGACCCGAATTGGGTGGCGCACGGCTATATGCGCGACGCGGTTGCTCTGTTCGAGCGCTGGGCGCGCGCGAAAATTTCCGGGTTGCCTGGTGCTACGCTCGAAATCGTTCAACTTCCCGCGCGCACGCCGCTCATCTTTATCGAGATTCCCGGCGCCGGCACCGAGACAGTTCTGCTTTACGGTCATCTGGACAAGCAGCCGGAAATGGAAGGCTGGTCGGACGGAACCGGCCCATGGTCGCCCGTGATCCGGGACGACAAATTGTACGGGCGCGGCGGTGCTGATGACGGCTATGCAATGTTCGCAGCACTTTCTGCCCTCCTTGCCCTGCACGACGAGAAAATCCCCCACGCGCGCGCGGTCATCCTCATCGAGGCATGCGAAGAATCGGGTAGCTACGATCTGCCTTTCTATGTTGATCACCTGGCAGCGCGCATCGGTGAGCCCTCTTTGGTGGTCTGCCTCGATTCCGGCTGCGGCGATTACGACAGGCTCTGGCTTACCACGTCGCTGCGGGGCATCGCGGCGGGCAGGCTCGGCGTTCGCGTGCTCGACGAAGGCGTGCATTCCGGCTCGGCGTCGGGGATTGTGCCGTCGAGCTTTCGCATTCTGCGCCAATTGCTGGCGCGCCTCGAGGACCATGAAACCGGCGCAATTCTCCCGTCCGACTTTTATGTCGCAATTCCGCCGCAGCGCGTGGAACAAGCAAAGCGCGCGGCGCAAGTGTTGGGCAGCCACGTCTATGACAGTTTTCCATTTGCATCGGGCGTCCACCCCGTGACGCAGGATTTGACCGAGCTTATTCTCAACCGCACTTGGCGACCGCAACTGGCCGTGATCGGCATGGCGGGACTGCCCGCACCCAGCAATGCCGGCAATGTCATGTTGCCTGAGACGATCGCGAAAATCAGTCTGCGCCTGCCGCCGACGCTGTCCGCCGAGCAGGCCAACACCGCCTTGAAAGAGCTGTTCGAATCCGCGCCGCCCTATCGCGCCCAAGTCAAATTTGAAAGCGAACCGGCGATGACCGGCTGGGATGCTCCGCCGCTTGCCCCCTGGCTCGAAAGTGCCATTGAGCGCACGTCGCTCGCTGTATTCGGCGCGCCGCCTGCTGCTATGGGTGAAGGCGGCAGTATTCCGTTCATGGCGATGCTCGGCGAAAAATATCCCCGCACGCAGTTCGTCGTCACCGGTGTCCTGGGTCCGCATGCCAACGCCCATGGACCGAACGAATTTCTCCATATACCGACCGCCAAAAAACTATCGCTCTCGGTCGCCGAGATCATTGCCGCGCATTATGCGTTCCATGCGGGAGAACAGCGTTCGTGAACCAGGGCTCCCAAGCCTCCTTGCCAAATGAGGGAATCGGCGATGCGCAAAATCCTGTCGAGGGTGTTCCTCCTATCAGCCCTCCTGACGACCCTGTCTGCATTGGCGGACCAGCCCGATCGACTCACGCAGATGTTCGTCTGGTGGAACAGAGCCCTGAAGACTCCCGGCGGCTTTACCGTCGAATCCTTCGGCCAATATTGGGACAAAGACGCGGCACTGGTCATCAATGGCACGGTTTTGGCCCAAGGTATCGAAGCCATTACCCAGTCCTTCAAGTCGATTCAGGAAAGATCGGTCAATGACGAGATCGAAATTGTTGTCCCCTTTATGCAGCAATTCCAGGCTGGCGATAAGATCTTCACCTATCACACAATTCGTAGCCGCCGCGACGGAAAGGCCGCCTGTATGCTGGCGTCGGGCTATGCCGAGCTGAAGAACGACAAGATCCTGGTCGTCAATCTGGTGCGGGCGGACATCGATCCCGCGACAGCACCGGCCCAATTCAATTGCTGGAAGTAGTCCGCCATTGCCAGGTGGATTGGCGCTTCAAGCGGAGCGAGCCACTGCACACCCATCTGGCCTTCGCCGCCGCGCAGGACCATCTGTCCCAAAAGCTGCGCGTCTGGCTCGTCGGGCCAGCTAGCAGCCTGTCGGACTGGCGCGTGTAGCATGGCGTCCGCGGGTACCGTCGCCGATTGTCCCACCGCCGATGGGTGACCTGGAACAACTGCACAGACCTCTTGAGCGGCCGCAACGATTGATGGTCGGCATCTTGATCACCTTATAGTTGTCTCCCTGGCCTCAATATGCCTTGGAAGTTGTCTCTTTGGCCTCAATAGGCTGCGTTCAGCGCAAACATCCGCTTCATATTCCAGGCCATGGTCACCAGAGTCCACTCGCCGCGTGCCTTGTCGAGTCCGCGCAGTGAGAATTGGCGGAATCCCAGCACCGATTTAATGATGCCAAACACCGGTTCGGGAGTCTGTTTGCGCAAGCCGTAGAGTTTTTTGCCTTCGGGTGTGCGCAGGCGATGGGCCATTGCCTCGACCGGCGTTGGATTTTCCGGCGCCGGCGGAGCATTGGCGAAGCGCTCTTGCAGGGATGGATGATGGGGCTGCCGACCAGTGGCGATCATCGGCTCGATTCCCGCAGCCTGGCACGCGGCCACGTTCATCTCACTAAAATAGCCGTTATCAGCCAATAGCGTAGCAGGTTTGCCGATCTCGTCGGGCAAGTCCTTGAGTTCGTCCAACATTGGCTTGAGCTGCTGCTTGTCGTTGGGAGCCTGGCTCACTTCGGCGGCGACCACCAGCAGGCTGCCCGCTGCGACGACGGCTTGGGCATTGTAGCACTGGTCAACTCCGCCGCCCGCCACCGGCATAATGCGCGATTCTTCGTCGGTCAGATTGATCTGATCGGTGGGCAGGGGACCCTCGACCGGAGGGGCGGGTGGATAGCCGCCCGGTTTCTTGCCGGTGGCTTTGGTCTTGGCTTGCCGCGCTGCCAGCTTGGCCAGATGTTCCGCCTGCTCACGCTCGAAGCGCTCCTTGGCGCGTGCCTCGATCTTCGCCCGCGCCTCGGCCAGCTTCCGCAAGCGCTCTTCGCGCCGTGCCAATTCATCGGGGATCGACATGCCGTCAGGAACATCGGCCTGATCCGCCGCCTCGGCCTTGGCCATCAGATCAGCCACTTCGGTCTTTAACTGCGCCTCGATCTTGCAGGCATGCTCGTAGGACAGCGCGCTGTGCCGGCTGGCGTTGGCATGAATTTTCGTGCCGTCGAGCCCAACCGTGCCCATCTTGAGCATGCCCATCTCGCGCGCCAGCAGCAGGACTTGAACGAACAGCCCCTCGATTTCCTTGAGGAAGCGCCGCCGGAACGCTGCGATGGTGTCGTGATCGGGATGCTCGTTCGCGGCGACGAAGCGGAACGCAACCGAGTCGAATGTCGCGCGCTCCAGCTTGCGGCTCGAAAACACCCCCGTCGCGTAACCATACACCAAGATGCCGAGCAACAGAGCCGGATGGTAGGATGCTGAACCAGAGCCGCGATAGCTCGTAGTCATAGCATTCAGATCCAAGCCATCGATGACCTCGACAACAAAGCGCGCCAAATGCTTTTCTGGAAGCCACTCATCAACCGACGGCGGTAACAAAAAACCAGTGTCTCGATCAATCTGGCAGAAGTTTGTCATCTTATTATCTTCAATATCATGGGAAAAACTTAAAGAACATTATAATAAATTCCCGCGCACATGCCAACATCCATGTGAATAAGGCGCAGCTTTTCCGTCTCTGTCCCCGCAGGCACTATGTTCAGACGATAAATCTGCCTTGACGAGGTTTCAGGAAACAAACACAAACAGCGACTACGCTGGTCGCTTCCCTGTGTGCCAATGATTCTTGCGACAACCTCGGGCTATGAGGTTTAGTGAGTATCACACAAGGGGACGTTCATTGGATCATCAATTACCTACGCATGCAGGCGGGACAGGCGGCGGGGGCGCGGGGGGGGCCGCCGGGGGGGGGGGGGGCACCGCGGGACCGGCGCGGGGTGCTGACGACGTGCTCGTATGAGGCGCGGCCGTTCGGGGTGCGCTCGGCGATGCCGACATACATAGCGCTGCAAAAGTGCCCGCAGTTGATTGTGGTGCCGACGCGAT